>Ga0134121_10003270_pt1 | contig 13581 bp, 12 predicted proteins | sample KB301_FD_96463 | JGI IMG/M metagenome (GOLD analysis project Ga0134121, IMG submission 96463) | Terrestrial soil microbial communities without Nitrogen fertilizer from Kellogg Biological Station, Michigan, USA - KB3-0-1 | ecosystem: Environmental > Terrestrial > Soil > Unclassified ...
CCGGCGCGAGGGCGTACGCGGTGCCGACCGAGATCGCCTCCTGCCCGAGGCTGCTGTAGAGGCCGCCGCTGATGCGTCCCTGGCGGTACAGCGCCGTCAGCTTGTCCTCGAGCATCCGGTTGAGCCGCATGAAGCGGTGGATCTCGAGCAACTGCGCCCGGCTCAGCCCCGGATTCACGAGAGGACGATCGGGCGGCGGCATCATCCCCTTGGGGATTCCCGCCCCCTTCGCCCCGGGTCGCCGGACCCGGCCGGAGGCCGCGGGCTTCTTCGTCGTGGCGGCCGGCACGAGTCTAGAGGTGGATGCCGCGGCCATGGAGGGCGAGGGCCGCCTCGCCCATCGCCTCGCTCAGGGTCGGGTGGGCGTGGATCGCCTCGTGCAGCGCCTCGACGGTCGATTCGAGCTGCAGGGCCGTGCCGCCTTCGGCGATGAGCTCGGTGGCGTGCGGACCGAGGATGTGCACGCCGAGCAGCTCGTCGTAGCGCTCGTCGCCGACGAGCTTCACGAACCCTTCCTGGGCATTGAGGATGCGCCCCTTGCCGAGCGGCGGAATCGGGAACTTCCCGACCTTCACCTTGTGCCCGCGCGCCTTCGCCGCCGCTTCCGTCAGCCCGACGCTCGCCACCTCGGGATCGCTGTAGGTCGCGTTGGGGACGTGGTCGTAGTTGATGGGGTGCGGGTTTCGCCCGACGATCGCCTCGGCGGCGACCATCCCCTCGTGCGAAGCGAGGTGCGCCAGCATCGGGGTGGGCACGATGTCTCCGATGGCGTAGATGGTCGGCTCGGTGGAGCGCATCATCGCGTCCACCTTCACGAAGCCGCGATCCAGCTGCACCCTGGTGGTGTCGAGCCCGACGTCCTCGGTCACCGGCCGGCGGCCGACGGCGCAGAGGAGCGTCTCCCCCTTCAGGGTGTCGCTCCCCTTGTCGGACGAGACCTTCACCTCGACCCCTTTCTCGACCGGCTTCACCTCTTCGACCTTGGTCCCGACGCGCACGTCGATGCCGCGCTTCTTGAGCGCCTTGAGCATCTCTGCGGAGATCTCCTCGTCCTCGATCGGCAGCACGCGCGGCAGCATCTCGACGAGGGTCACCTGCGCGCCGAAGCGGACGTAGATCGAGGCGAATTCCACGCCGACCGCCCCCGCGCCGAGGACGATCATCGACTTCGGCACCCGTTCGAGCAGAAGCGACTCGGTGCTGGTGAGGATGCGCTTGCCGTCGACCTTGAGTCCCGGCAGGAGCTTCGCTGCCGAGCCGGTCGCGAGAATGACGTTCTTCGTCGCGAGGGTCTGCACAGCACCGGTGGCTGGCTTCACCTCGACCTTGCCCGGCCCCTTCAGACGGCCGTGCCCGGCCAGTACCGTGATGTTGTTCTTCTTCATCAGGTATTGGACCCCCTGGGCCTGGCGCCTGATGACGTCGGTGCGGTACTTGTGCATGGCCGGAAGGTCGAGGGTGACCTCCCCTGCCTTCACGCCGAAGCGGGCGCCGTCCCGGGCAGTCTCGAGCACATCGGCGGTGTGCAGGAGCGCCTTCGTCGGGATGCAGCCGACGTGCAGGCAGGTGCCGCCGAGCGCGGCATCTTTCTCCACGATCGCGACTTTCAGGCCGAGCTGGGCGGCGCGGATGGCGGCGACGTAGCCGCCGGGGCCCGAACCGATGACCGTCACGTCGAACGACTGGGAATCTGCCACACGTCCCTCCACAGCGAAGGCTTCCTTGGCGGGAATGGGCGCGGATTCTAGCACGGACGCCCGCGGCGGCGGGCGCCCCCCCGCCGGCCGGATCGGGTCGTCATCCGCTCAGCGGGCGGCGGCCCGGAGCAGGCGATCGATGTCGTCGGTGGTGTTGTAGATGTTCGGGGAGACGCGGATGAGGTTGGCGCGCAGGCTGACCAGGACGCCGGCATCCACGAGGCGGCGCCAGACGCGGCGCGTGGCGTCCATGCTCTCGGCCTCGAGCCCCAGGATGGTCGAGCGGCGCTCGAAGGCGAGGTCCGAGGCGGCCTTGAGCACGGTCGACCCCAGCCCCAGGATCAGCCGGTCGAGCAGGCGCATCGTGTGCGCCTCGACCGTCGAGATGCGCACCCGGGCCAAAAACTCCATCGAGGCCGCGAACCCGCCGAGGTTGAGGAACGACGCCCGCTGCGGCGAATCGAAGCGGCACGCCCCTTCACGGAAGCGCAGCGCGTAGTCGAAGGGTCGGTTGAGCTGCGCGCCGCCTTCCACGGTCTGCCAGTTCACCACCGCCACGCGCATCCGGTCGAGAACGCGCGGCGAGACGTAGGTCAGCCCGGTGCCGTACGGCCCGAAGAGCCACTTGTAGCCGCTGACGGCGAGGACGTCGACCGGATGGTCGGCCACCCGGTAGTCGATACCGCCGATCGCCTGCGAGCCGTCGACGATGAGGAACACTCCGCGCTCGCGGCAGGCCTCGCCGAGCGCGTCGAGATCGATGCGGTAGCCGGTGGCGAAGGCGACCAGGCTCACCGCCACGGCCCGGGTCTTCGGAGTGAAGGCGGCGATGTAGTCGGCGGCCGAAACGTGCCGGCCCGTTCCGGGGGTGACGAAGCGGACGCTGACTCCCGCCGGCGCGAGGTTCAGGAACGGCAGGACGACCGCCGGGAACTCTCCCTGCCCGATGAGCACCTCTTCGCCTGCGCGCAGCGGCAGGCCGAGGGCGGCGGCGTTGAGGCCGTGCGAGGCGCCCGACCCGAAGGTGATGCTCGAGGGATGACAGCCGAGGAGGCGCGCGGCGGCGAGGGCCGCCCGCTCCGGTTGGCGCTCGAAGAGCTCCGGGTCGATCTCCTCCGGGTGCTCCTTCAGGCGCAGCTGGCGCTGGATCTCCTCGGAGACTTCGCGCGGGAAGGGGCCCTGGGCAGCGCAGTCGAGGTACGCCCGCCCGCCGAAATCGGAGAAATGCCGCTTCCAGTCGTTCATCCCGGAAATCCGCGAGCGGGATCCTACACTCAGCGCTCCACAAGGAGCCCGGTCCGCACTCCCGCCGCGCCGCGAAACCGCGGGCTATAATCCGGCCCACGATGTCGAGCACGATCCCGGTCCCCCGGAACGAACCGAGCTTCCTCTCGCCGCCCCCCGAGGTGACGATCACCAACGCCTTCGCGCGCCCGTTCGACAACGTGGTGGCGACGGCGCGCACCTGCTACTCGTCCGGCGGGATCATCACCGACGAGCAGATCCTCGGCGGCCCGGGCGTGCCGGAGGAGGAGCGCGAGGAGCGCGCGCGCCGGCGGGACGCCCTGGCCCGCGACCTGTACCAGGCGGGGCACCATACGACGCTGCAGCACGCGCACTTCCAGTTCGCACTCAGCAACGTCAGCCGCCAGGTCATCTGGTCGTTCCTGCACAGCCACCCGTTCTACAACTCCGAGCAGGTCAGCCAGCGCTACGTCACCGTCAAGCCGGGCAACTACGCCATCCCGCCGCTCGAGGGGCCGGCCCTCTCCATCTACCAGGAGACCATCGGGAAGCAGCAGCAGGCGTACGACGACCTGTGCCGTTTGCTGCAGGGGCCGGCGAGCGCGGCGTATTACGACCGCTATCCGTCGCGCCGGCGCAAGGACGCGCAGTGGAACAAGGAGATCAGGAAGAAGGCGCAGGAGGTCGCGCGCTACGTCCTGCCCGTCGCCACCTTCGCCTACCTCTACCACACCATCAACGGCATCACGCTGCTGCGCTACTGGCGCGCCTGCCGGCAGTACGACGCGCCGCTCGAGCAGCGCCTGCTCGTCGGCCGCATGGTGGAGGAGCTCCTGCGTCTCGACCCCGCTTACCGCGCCGTGCTCGAGGAGCCGATTGCCGAGGACGACCTGCCGGAGCAGCGGGCCGCCCGCGAGTTCCTGGACGGCCCCGACGACGCCTCGCGGGTGCGCCGCTTCCGCGAGGAGTTCGACGCGCCGCTCGGCGGCCGCACTTCGCTTCTCGTCGATTACCCGGCGAAGAACGAGGACACGCTGGCGCAGGCGGTGCGCGAGGTGCTCGGTCTGCCGCGCGAGCGGTTGTCGGACGACGCCGCCATCGACCGGGTCCTCGACCCTTCGCAGAATCGCTACCTCGGCGAGGCGCTCAACCTGACGACCCTCTCCAAGCTGTCGCGCGCCATGGCGCACGTCCACTACACCTTCCGCAAGAAGATGAGCCACGCCGGGGACTCGCAGAACCAGCGCCACCGCACGACTCCGGCGTCGCGGCCGATCCTCGAGGCGCAGATCGGCGGCGATCCCGACTTCGAGACGCCGACGCTGGTTCTGACCGACGACGCCTGCGCCCGCCGCTACCGGGAGGCGATGGAGATCGCCTGGGACGGCGTGCGGCGCCTGCGGGCGCTCGGGACCCCGGCGGAATCGGCGCTGTACCTTCTGCCGAACGCCGTGTCGATCCGCTTCACCGAGTCGGCGAGCCTGCTCGACCTGCGGCACAAACACGCCATGCGCCTCTGCTACAACGCCCAGGAGGAGATCTGGCGCGCCTCGCTCGACGAGGCGCTGCAGATCCGCGCGGTGCACCCGCGCATCGGCCGCTGGCTCCTGCCTCCCTGCACGCTGCGGCAGGGCGCCGGCCTGACGCCCGTCTGCCCGGAGGGGCGGCGCTACTGCGGCGAGCGCGTCTGGACGTACGACATCGAGGAGTATCGCCGGGTCATCTGATCCATGGGCGAACTCGAGATCCTTCCCGGACAGGTCGACGGCCCGCTGCAGATCGAATCGATCTTCGGCCGCCGCGCTCCGCTCGAGATCGAGGTGGGCATCGGCAAGGGGCGGTTCCTGCTGTCGGAGGCGGAGCGGCGCCCGCAGATCGACTTCCTCGGCCTCGAGTGGTCGCTGAAGCACCTGCGGCTCGCCAAGGAGCGGGCGGCGAAGCGCGGGCTTCTGAACATCCGGCTGCACCGCGCCGACGCGCGGCACGTTCTCGCCGCGCTCGTCAAGGACGCGAGCGTGTCGCGGGTGCACGTCTACTGCCCCGACCCATGGCCGAAGAAGCGCCATCACAAGCGGCGCCTGTTCGACGCGGAGACCACGAAGCACCTCGAGCGCATCCTCGTTCCCGGCGGCTACCTGCACGTCTCGACCGATTTCAGCGAGTATTTCGACTGGATCGTCGAGGCGGTGAAAACCCACACGCGGCTCGTCCCTGCGCAGGACCCGGAGTTCCCGGAGGTTCCCCCGGGAGGCAACACCAACTACGAGGCCAAGTACCTGGCCGCCGGCCGCCGCATCCACCGGGCCGTGTGGCGGCGGTGACCGGCGCCGCGCGCTTGCGGCGCCTTCGACCGCCGATCGCGGTCCTCGCCGCGGCGATGTCCCTCGCCGGGTGCGCCTCCATCCAGAAGATGGCGGTGAACAAGCTCGGCGATTTCCTCGCGTCGGGGAACTCGGTCTACGAAACCGACGACGACCCGGAGCTCATCGCCTCGGCCCTGCCGTTCGGGCTGAAGCTGATGGAGAGTCTTCTGCAGACCTCCCCCGAGCACCCCGGGCTGCTGCTGGCGGCGTGCAAGGGATTCACCGTCTACTCGTACGCCTACGTCGACGGCGAGGCGAAGCGGCTGGAGGACACCGACCTGGAGGCGGCGCGGACCATGCGGGCCCGGGCGCGCCGGCTGCACCTGCGCGCCTGGGGCTACGGCCAGCGCGGCCTGGCGCGGGCGACGAAGACGAGCCCCGAAGCGCTCCTCGCCGACCCGCAGCCCGCGCTGGCGCGGTTGAAGGAGAAGGACGTGCCGCTCCTCTACTGGAGCGCCGCCTCGCTCGGTCTCGCCATCTCCGACAGCCGCGGCGAGGCGGAGATGATCGCCCGACTGCCGGTGGTCGAGGCGCTCCTGGCGCGGGCGCGCGCTCTCGATCCCGACTGGGACCGTGGGTCGCTCGACGAGTTCGACATCGTGCTGGCGGGCACGCGCCCCGGCGCGCCGCTCGACGAAAAGCGCCTGCGCGAAGACTACGAGCGGGCGCTGCGTTTGTCGGAAGGCCAGCGTGCCAGCCTCTTCGTCGGCTACGCGGAGAGCTCCGCGGTGCAGCGGCAGGACGCCGGCGAATTCCGGGACCTGCTCGACCGTGCGCTGGCCATCGATCCCGACGCGCACACCGAGATCCGGCTGGCGAACGTCCTGGCGCAGCGCCGCGCCCGCTGGCTCCTCGACCACGTCGATGCGCTGTTCCTCGACGCCGGCGAGCCGACCACGTCTTCCGGGAAGGAGAGACCATGAAGGTCCACCGCGTCACCCGTCCGGGCCCCACGGCCGCGCGCGCCGCCCTGGCGCTTCTGGCCTTCGTCGCCGCTCCGCTCCTGGAGCCGCCGGCCCTTGGTGCCGCACCCGCGGCCTCGCCGGTGACGATCAAGATGGCCACCGTCGCCCCCGAAGGATCTCCCTGGCACGAGGTGCTGAAGCAGATGGGACAGGACTGGGAGCGAGCCTCCGGCGGGCGCGTCAAGCTGCGCCTCTACCCCGGGGGCGTCCTCGGGGACGAGGCGTCGCTCGTGACCAAGCTGCGCATCGGGCAGTTGCACGCCGCGGCGCTGTCGGCGGTCGGCCTCTATCGCATCGACCGCGGCGTCGCCTGTCTCGGCGTGCCGATGATGTTCGACACCTACGACGAGCTCGACCGGGTGCGCGACCAGCTGACACCGCGCCTCGAGAAGGCGTTCGAGGCGCAGGGCTACATGGTCCTCAACTGGGGGGACGCCGGCTGGATCCGTTTCTTCACGAAGGCGCCGGCGAAGACCCCGGACGACATCCGCAGGACCAAGCTGTTCATCGCCGCCGATGACGCCGAGACGCTCGAGCTCTACAAGGCGCTCGGCGTCAAGCCGGTGCCGCTGGCCGAGACCGACATCCTGTCGTCGCTGCAGACCGGGCTCATCACCGCGTTCGATGCCCCGCCGCTCCTGGCGCTGCTCAACCAGTGGTTCGGCGTGGCGCCGTACATGCTCGACGTGCGCTGGGCGCCGCTGGTCGGCGCGACGGTGATCAGCAGGAAGGCCTTCGCCACCCTCCCCGAAGACGTCCGCCCGCAGCTTCTCGAGGCGGGCCGCGCCGCGGGAGAGCGCTTTCGCGGCGACATGCGGAGGCTGAGCGAGGAGGCCATCCCGGCGATGGAGAAGCGCGGGCTCAAGGTGACGCGGCCCGACGACGCGACCCTGGCGGCGTGGCGGCGCGAAGCCGAGGGCGTCTGGCCGCGGCTGCGCGGCTCGATGGTGCCGGCGGATCTCTTCGACGAGGCGAAGCGGCTGAGGGACCAGGCGCGATCCGGGAAGCCCTCTCCTCCTTGAGCGCGGCCGCGCGGGTCGACCGCGTCCTCCACCGCACCGAAGCGGCGCTGGCCATCCTGCCTCTCGGCATCATGGTCCTGCTGCCGATGATCGAGGTCTTCGGACGGCGCCTGTTCGGCGTCGGCGTCCCGGGATCGATCCTCGTCGTCCAGAACCTCACGCTGTGGGTCGCCTTCCTCGGCGCCATCCTGGCGGCGCGCCGCGATCAACTGCTGGCCCTGTCGTCGGCGCTGCTGCTGCCGGAACGATTCCAGGCGGTGGCGCGCACCGTCGTCGCGGCGCTCGCGACCGCGGTGGTCGCCTGGATCGCCGCCGCCAGCCTCGATCTCGTCGCCGCCGAGAAGGACGCCGGCGACCTCATCCCGGGCGTGCCGCGGTGGCTGGTCGTGGCGATCATCCCGATCGGCTCGCTGGCGATCGCCGGACATTTGATTCACCGGGCTTCGCCGTCCTGGCCGGGACGCCTCTGGGCCGCTTCGGGCCTCGTGCTGCCGTTCCTCTTCGAACGGGCCGTCACGCCCGGGGAAGGCGCCGCGACGATGGCGCTCGTGGTTCTCGTCGCCGCCGCGGCGGTCGGCATGCCGCTCTTCACGGTCATCGGCGGGGCCGCGCTGCTCCTGTTCTGGGGACAGGGATCGCCGGTCGCATCGGTGCCGGCGGAGACCCACCGGATGGTGACCTTCCCCGGCCTGCCGGCGGTGCCGCTCTTCACCTTCGCCGGCTACATCCTCGCGGCCGGCGGCGCCAGCGGGCGGCTGCTCGATGTCTTCTCGTCCCTCTTCGGCTGGCTCCCCGGCGGGACGGCGATCGTCACCACGGTCCTCTTCGCCTTCTTCACGTCGTTCACCGGAGCGTCGGGGGTGACCATCCTGGCGCTCGGAGGACTCCTCCTGCCGGTGCTGATTGCCGACAACTACCCGGAGGATTTCGCCATCGGGCTGCTGACGGTGTCGGGATCGATCGGGCTGCTCTTCCCGCCGAGCCTGCCGGTCATCCTCTACGGCGTGCAGTCGAACCAGTCGATCGCGGATCTGTTCCGCGCCGGGCTCTTGCCGGGACTGCTGCTGCTCGGGCTCGTGTCGGCGTACGGAGTGCGGCAGGCGCGCCGCGGCGGCGGCCGGAAGATTCCGTTCGAAGCGCGGCGCGCCGGCGCGGCGCTGTGGCGGGCGAAATGGGAGCTGCTGCTGCCGATCCTCGTGCTCGTGGGGCTCTTCGGCGGCTTCATGACGCCGGTCGAGTCGGCGGCGATGACCGCGCTCTACGCCGCCCTCGTGGAGTGCTTCGTGCACCGGGACATCGATCCGCTGCGGCGCCTGCCGGCCGTCGCCGCCGACTGCGCGTCGCTGGTCGGCGGCTTCCTCATCATCCTGAGCATGGCGCTCGGACTGACGAACTTCCTCATCGACGCGGAAATCCCGGCGCGCATCCTCGAGACCATGCAAGGCACGATCACGAGCCCCTTGGTGTTCCTGCTCATCCTGAACGTGTTTCTGCTCGTGGTCGGCGCGCTGATGGACATCTACTCGGCGCTCTTCGTTGTTGTCCCGCTCATCCTGCCGCTGGGCACAGCCTACGGCATCGACCCGGCCCATCTCGGGATGATCTTCCTGGCCAACATGGAGCTCGGGTACCTGACGCCGCCGATGGGAGAGAACCTCTTCCTGTCGTCGTACCGCTTCGACCGGCCGGTCCTCAAGGTGTTCCGCGACACCTGGCCCTTCTACGTCATCCTGGTGATCGGCGTGCTGCTCGTGACTTACGTCCCGGCACTGTCCCTCGTGCTCCTGGGACGCTAAGGCAGGTCGACGAGGAGCTCCCCGTCGACGACGCGGACGGGATAGCAGGCCACCTTGACGTCGGCGTCGATGGGCGACACGCCGCTCTTCAGCTCGAAGGTCCAGCCGTGCCACGGGCAGGAGACGACGCCGTTGGTTTCGAGGTAGCCCTCGCCCAGCGGTCCCCCCTGGTGCGGACAGGTGTTGTCGAGGGCGTAGAACGAGCCCGCCAGGTTGAACAGCGCGATCGCGTGCTCGCGCACCTGCACCACCTTGCTGCCGCCCGGCGGGAGCTCCGCCGCCTTGCCGCATCGGGCCGTGATGGGCATCAGGCCTCTCCTTCGCGCCCCGCGTCGGGGACCAGGTACTCGGCGATGTTGGTGCTGCCGTAGCGCCCGCCGCAGGCGCGGCGCAGCCGGTCCGCGGCCAGGGCCAGGGCGTGCTTCACCCCTGCGGTCTTCTCCGGGTCGGTGAGCGGCTCGCAGCGCACCATGACGCCGCCGTCGCGCGCCGCCAGCTGGACGAAGAAGCGCTGCGGATGACCGCGATCGACGACCAGCGCTTCGATCAACGCCGCGCGCTCTTCGGTCTCGAGGTACAGGCGATCGAACTTCACCAGCACCTCGCCGCGCCGCGCGCTCGACGGGGCATGCCGCCGCGCCACGTCGGCGAGCCGCAGCGTCCCTTCGACGAGGATGTGGGGCACCGGAATCGGATGGAGCTCAGGCGAGGACGGTCTTGACGTAGTCGAGGATCTCGTCCGGGTGCTTCTGCACCTCGACCTTCTCGTCGATGCGGCGGATCTTCCCCTTCTTGTCGATCACGAAGGTGGTCCGCTTGATGCCCATGAACTCGCGGCCCATGAACGATTTCTTGCCGTAGACGCCGTAGGCGGTCGAGACCTTCGAATCGGCGTCCGACAGGAGGGGAAACGGCAGGCTGTTGCGAGCCGAGAACTTCTCGTGCGCGTCGAGGCCGTCCTTGCTGACGCCGAGCACCTCGGTGTCGTGCGAGGCGAGCCGGGTGTAGACGTCGCGGAAGCCGCAGGCCTCGCGGGTGCAGCCGGGCGTGCCGTCCTTGGGATAGAAGTAGAGGATGAGGTTCTTCTTCCCAATGTAGTCGGCCAGGGAGACCTCGCGTCCGCCGGTCGCCAGGAGCGCGAATGCCGGGGCCTTGCGACCGACTGCCAGAGCCGTCTTCTTCGCCATCGCACCTCTCCCTTGCCCGGCCGCACGCTTCACCGCCGCGGGCATTCGTGTTGTCGCGGAGTGGCAATTCTAGCATGCCGGCGGGGCCGATCCGCCGACCCGGCCGCCCGACAGGCGCTGCGGACGGGGCGACCGCGGAGGCCCCCGTTCCACCGCCTCCGCTGTCTCAGGAGGCGGGACGCGATCGCAGGAGGCGCCACAGCGCGACCACGCTGATCGCGGTCCAGACCCCTTCGAGCAGGATGAATCCGGCCTGGCGGCCCGCCACCGCGACGACCAGGAGAAGCGCCGCGCCGATGGCATTGAGAAGGTGGTACGAGACGACGTCGCGGCCGAGCCTTCCCGCCTGGTGGGCGGCGTAAGCGACGAGGATCAGGAGCGCCCCGAGAAGCGAGGCCGCCTGGAGCGGGGCGCCGTTCAGGCGAGCTTCTCGATGCGGGCGCCGGAGCGCAGGGTCGTGACGTAGTCGCGCACCTTCGCCTGGCGCTGCTCGTCCTTGAGGCGATCGACGATCCTGGGCTTCGCCTCCTCGAACGGCACCGTGCCTCCCGGTCGCCGGTCGATCACCTGGAGGATGTGGAAGCCGCGGCGCGTCTCGAGGATGTCGCTCGTCTGACCGGGCTTGAGCGACATCGCGGCGCGCTCGATCGGCGGCAGCGCCCCGCCGCCGGGCGTGACGTAGCCGCTGTCCCCGCCGCGCTGCGCCTCAGGCCCGTCGGAATGGCGCTTTGCCAGGGTGGCGAAATCCTCGCCGCCCCGCAGCGCCTTCATCACCTCTTCGATCTTCTGGCGCGCCGCGGCGCGGGTCGAGGCCGGGGCGTCGGGCGCGACGGCGACGACGATCTGCCGGATGTGCGCCGCCTCCGGACGCTTCATCGCGTCGGGATGGGAGTCGTACCAGGCGCGCGCCTGGGCGTCGTCCACCGCGAGCCCCGGTGCGACCTTCTGGTCGACGAAGCGGCTGACGCTGAGCGTGCGGCGCACCTGCGCGATCAGATCCGCCTCGGTCGCGCCGATGTCCTTCAGGAAGGTGGCGACATCGTCGGGCGATCCGAGGGCCTTCTTCAGGCGCGCGGCCTCGTCCTTCGCCTCGGCGTCGGTCACCGCGATCCCCGCTTCCTTCGCCTTCTGGTAGATGAGCTCGTTGTCGATCAGCAGATCGAGCGCCGCCTGGCGGACCGATTCGAGATCGGCGTGCGATCGCTGCCCGGGACCGCGCTTGCGGAACAGGACCTGGACCGTGAGGTCGTAGTCCCGCCGCGTGAGCGGCATGCCGTTCACTTTCGCGACCGCGGCGTCCGGCTTCGACTCGGCGGCCGCGGACGGCTTCGTCGCGGCCGGCGGCTTCGCCTGCGCCCCCGTCGCAGGAGGCTTCGCCTGCGTTCCCGACTTCGGCGCGGCCGCGGCCGGCTCCGCCGCGCGTGCTGTCGCGACGGCCACGAGAAGGACCAGCGGCAGGACCGCCGCTCGTCCGAGATCGAAGCTACTGCCGTTCCGCCGCCAGCTCATGGGCCTCCCCTTTCCAGGTCTGCACGCTGATGATCGCGGCCAGGCGCTCGGCGATCTCCCGGAAGAGGATCGCCGGCCCCGACTTCGGATCGTAGATCACCGGAGGACGCCCCTCGTCCCCCCCCTGCCTCAGCCGCACGTCGAGCGGGATCGACCCGAGGCACGGCACTCCGAGCTTTTCGGCCAGGCGGGCCGCCCCGCCGTGGCTGAAGATCTCCGAGCGCTCGCCGCAGTGCGGACACTCGAAATACGACATGTTCTCCACCACCCCGAGGATCGGCACGTTGACCTTGGCGAACATCGCCGCGGCCTTGCGCACGTCGGAGAGCGCAATGTCCTGAGGTGTGGCCACCAGGACCGCTCCGGTGAGCGGGATCACCTGCGACAGGGTGAGCTGCACGTCGCCGGTGCCCGGGGGCATGTCGATGAACAGGTAGTCGAGGGCGCCCCATTCGACGTCGCCGAGGAACTGCCGGATGGCGCCGTGCAGCATCGGCCCGCGCCAGACGACCGGCTCGTCCTCCTTCAGGAAGAAGGCCATCGACATGAGCTTGAGGCCGTGGGCGACCACCGGCACGATGCGCTTCCCGCGGATCTCCGGACGTTCCTTGACGCCGAGCATCTGCACCAGGTTCGGGCCGTAGAGATCGGCGTCCATCAGCCCCACCGCCGCGCCCGTGCGCGCGAAGGACAGCGCGAGGTTGGCGGCGACGGTGGACTTCCCCACGCCTCCCTTCCCCGAGCCGACGGCGATGGTGTTGGCGACTTCGGGGATGAGCTCCGCGGGCGCGGCGATGCTGCGCTTCACCTTGGCGCTCATCGTGAGGTTCACGTTGGCGACCCCCGACACCCCGAGGACCGCCGTGCGGACGTCCTTCTCGATCTGGCCCTTCAGCGGGCAGCCGGGGGTCGTGAGGTTCACCGTCAGCGTGACCGTGTCTCCCTCGACGGTGAGCCCCTCGACGAGCCCGAGGGTGACGAGGTCGACGTGCAGCTCCGGATCCTGCACCGTCCGCAGGGCGGCGAGAACCCGGTCGCGCACCGCTTCGGCGCTGCTCACGACGCGCGCTCCCGCCACGGGGCGCTGAGGCCGCGGATCCGCTCGGCGGCGGCGCCGCGCGCCAGCACCAGCACCTGGAACGCTCCACCCATCCGATCCGGCATGACGAGGTCCTTGAGGCGCTCACGGCCGGAGACATCCTGGGCTTCGTAGTCGTCGAGGGCGCCGAGCGCGAGCAGGAAGTGGGCCTGGCTCACCTGTCCGGCGACGGTCCAGCCGCTCTCGGTCGCGGCGCGTCGCACGGCGGTGAAATCGACGTGCGCCGTGAGGTCCTGTTCTCCCGGGTGCGCCAGCAGGTCATGCGAAAGGCGGTGACGATGGAACGCCCGCAGCGTGCCGCGCGATCGGACCGGGTGGAACAGCTCTGCGGCGGCTTCGCCGTAATCGACGAGCAGTCCCCAGCCGCGCCCGAGCAGGCCGCCGAGGCGGGTCACGAACCGGGCCGCCTCCGGCGCGACATCGACGATCTGTCCGGGCTGCGGAGCGATGGCGTGACGCGCGAGGTATTCCGACAGGACGGGAGTGGAGACCGGATGCATCGTCTCGCGGTAGCCATCCCCTGAAAGCTCGACATGGATTTCTCCCGGCCCGTCCGGCGTGCCCGCAATGCGATGAACAGGAAAGGCGTCGAGGACCTCGTTGGCGAACAGGCAGCCGTCCGCGGTCTTCGAAGACGGGTCGGCCTCGAGCTCCTCGAGGCTTCGCCAGCACGGACCCCAGGCGGGTCGCGGAACAGC
>Ga0134121_10003274_pt1 | contig 13565 bp, 19 predicted proteins | sample KB301_FD_96463 | JGI IMG/M metagenome (GOLD analysis project Ga0134121, IMG submission 96463) | Terrestrial soil microbial communities without Nitrogen fertilizer from Kellogg Biological Station, Michigan, USA - KB3-0-1 | ecosystem: Environmental > Terrestrial > Soil > Unclassified ...
CATTCGCTCGGCAGGCGCACGCCGCGTTCGCCGCGCTTGAGGGCGGCGAGGGCGTTCAGGACCGGGCCGAATTCGTTGCTGAGAACCGACGGATGCTCGACGAGTTGCATGTTGTTTCCCCTGAATCTGAATCTAGGGCGGATGATAGTCCCGCCGGCACCCGTACGGAACTGTGTAAATGTTACATAGTTCAAATATGTCAACCGCTTGCTGTGGATTACTGCCACGACTAGGCTAGAGGACTCCCGATGGCAATCCCGACCGAACCGATCGGCAGCATCCCCCGGCCTGCCTGGTTGATCGAGGCGGTGGCAGCCGCCGGCGACGGCACGGGTCCGGCCCTCGACCCGATGTACGAAAAGGCGCTCAAGGACACCGTCGAACGGTTCGAGGCGACGGGTTCTCCCGTGATCACGGATGGCGAGCAGCGCAAGTACCAGAACTTCTGGACTTACTGCGTGCACGGTCTTGCCAATACCACGCCCGAGGGCTTCAAAATCCCGTTTGCCGCGGGCCATACGCGGCGCATGCCGCGTCTCACAGGGGGTCCGTTCCGTTACAAGCGTTACGCAGACGGTTATCTCGATGGCGCCATGCGCCACGCACATGTGCCGGTGAAGCAGGCCGTGATCTCGCCCTCGGCCCTGAGCCTCATGTATCCGGCGGCCGGGCTGCCGGGTTACTCGCGCGAGGAGTTTCTGGACGACCTGCTGCGCGAGCACGAAACCGAGGTGCGCCGCTGCCTGCAGAAAGGCGCTCACATGGTCCAGATCGACTTCACGGAAGGCCGCCTGGCGATGAAGGTCGATCCGTCGGGCCACCTGCTCGCCAGTTTCATCGACCTGAACAACCAGGCGCTGGCGCGCTTTTCGGCGCGCGATCGCCCGCGCCTCGGCGTGCACACCTGCCCGGGCGGCGACCGGGATTCGACCCACAGTGCGGACGTCAACTATGCGGAGCTGCTGCCCAGCTTGTTCGAGATCAACGTGGGGAATTTCTACGTCTCGCTGGCGGGGGAACCGGATCGCAGGCGGATTCTGAAAATGATCCGGCAGCACATGAAGCCGGGCCAGCGGGTATTCGTCGGTGTGATAGAGACCATCAACCCCCGCATCGAGACCGCGGAGGAAGTCCGCGACCGCGTGCTGGAAGCGGCCGAGTTCATTCCCGTGGCGCAGCTGGGAACCACCGACGATTGCGGATTCTCGCCCTTTTGCGACGATACCTCGACGACGCGCGACACCGCGTTCGCCAAGATCAGGGCGCGCGTCCAAGGCACCGCCCTGGCAGCCGCCGCGCTCGGGGGAAGGTAGTGGGCCAGGACGAAGAGGAAAGGGATCTGCGTTCCGCGGCACTGCAAAACGCCCGCGGCATCCTTGCGTCGCGCCAGCGCGCGCAGCGCGAGCTGATCGACGCACAGGAGGCCTTGCTCGAGCTGAACGCCCGGCTGCAGATCGCGCTGGACGCGGGGAATCTCGGTACCTGGAACTGGGATGCCGCCACGGACCAGCTGGTGCTCGGCGCGCGGGCCGCGCAGGTGGTGGGCCTTCCGGCGAACGTTCCGTTCACGCGCGAGCAGATTCGCAAACATCTGCCCCCCGAGGATGCGGAACGGGCGCGCACGGCGCTGGACAAGGCGCTGGCCGAGCGCAGCGACTACGCCTGCGAATACCGCGTGAACCGGCCCGATGGCAGCCAGTGCTGGATCGCCGCAAGCGGTCGCGGCGTCTACGCGGACGACGGAACGGTACTCGGCATGACCGGGGTGATGCAGGACGTCACCCGGAACAAGCGCGAGGAAGAGGCATTGCGCGAGGCTGATCTGCGCAAGGATGAGTTCCTCGCGACCCTTGCGCATGAATTGCGCAATCCGCTGGCGCCGATGCGCACTTCGCTCCAGATCCTTGGCATGGGCGGCATCGGCCAGGAGGCGAAGGAGGAGGCCCGCATGGTGATGCTGCGGCAGGTCAACCAGATGGTCGCGCTGATCGACGACCTGATCGACATCTCGCGGATTTCCACCGGCAGGATTGATCTGCACCTGGAGCCGGTGACGCTGGCGGAGGTGGTGGGCAGCGCGCTCGAAATATCCCGTCCCCTGATCGAGGCGCGCGGCCACGCGTTCACGCTCGAACTGCCCGAATTCCCGGTCCATATCAACGTCGACAGGACGCGCGCTGCGCAGATCCTGTCCAATCTCCTGAATAACGCCGCGAAGTACTCGGGGCAGGCTGGCCGGATCAGCCTGTCGGCTGCGCTCGATGGCGCCAGCGTGGTGGTCACGGTGCGCGACTCGGGAATAGGCATCGCGCCGGAGATGCTTTCCCGCGTGTTCGAAATGTTTGTCCAGGTCGACAACAGGCTCGAGAGGGCCGAAGGCGGACTGGGCGTGGGGCTGACCCTGGCGAGACGGTTGGCCGAACTGCACGGCGGCACGCTCGAAGCTCGCAGCGCCGGCCTGGGCCAGGGGAGCGAATTCATGCTGCGCCTGAAAACCATCCAGGCGCCGCGGGACGCTGCGCGGCCCGCCGCGCCGGCCGCAGTCGCGCTGCAGCCGGGCCGGCGGCGAGTCCTGGTCGTCGATGACAATGTCGACCATGCCGACAGCATGGCAACCCTGCTGCGGCTCGAGGGACACGAGGTCCACACCGCCTACGACGGATTGCAGGCCGTTGATGCGGTCGCGGCGGTGCGGCCGGAGGTCGTGCTGCTCGATATCGGCATGCCGGGGCTGAACGGCTATGAGACCGCGCGGCGCATTCGGGCGCGCGGCGCTGCCGGGATCAAGCTGATCGCGATTTCAGGCTGGGGTCAGGCGCGGGACCGGCAGCTTTCCGAGAAGGCGGGATTCGATCATCATCTGGTCAAGCCGGTGGAGCCGGCCGATCTGCGGAGACTGATGGCAAAAGAGACCAAGCCGCATCCGGCGAAAGGGCAGCTGCGCGTCCTCCTGGTGGATGACAACGCGGACCTGCGCGACTCGCTCGCCGCGATACTGCAGCATCCGGGTTGCGAAATCCGCACCGCGCCGGACGGTTTGGAAGCCGTTGCAGCGGCGCTGGAATGGCGCCCTCACGTTGCCTTCGTGGATATCCACATGCCGGGGATGAACGGTTTCCAGGTCGCGAGGAAGCTGCGCGAGCAGTTTCCCCCTGGATCGACGAAGCTAATCCTGATGAGCGGCGTGGCGATCGACGAAGCGCTCGTCAGGGACGCGACGCAGGCGGGCTTCGACGCCTGCATAGACAAAGTGGCGGAGCCAGGCCTCTGGCTCCGCCACCTCGAACCGGCGCTGGCCGGTTAGCAGAACGCTGCAACTTCAGCGGCGATAGCCGCGGTCCTTGTCCTCGCCCACTTCGTGGCCGATGATGCCGCCGGCGACCGCGCCGCCGACGATTCCGACCGGGTTGCCGCCGGAAATTACGCTACCCGCGACCGCGCCCGTGCCGGCGCCGACCAGCGTGTCTTTCTCGGTGTGGGACATGCCCGCGCAAGCGCTCAGGCCGGTAGCAATGGCGATGATGCCGATGGTCTTGATCATGGTTTTCATGGTGTGGCTCCTTTCTGAGGTTGACTTCAGGACTTGCCGAAACGTGCTTTTGCTTCATTGATGCACTGGGTCTTCGCGTCGCCCGCGAGTGCGTCGCAACGCTCCTTCGAGGCTGCGTAGCTTGCGTCGCGCTTGTCCTGCGTCGCGTCCTTGCGCACTTCGCTCACCTTCTGGTTCGCTTTCGCGTCGACTTTCGCCCTGGTGTGCGCCGCTTTCGCGTCCTTCACGCAAACGTCCTTGGCGTTGCCGGCCTGGTCGTCGCATTTCTCCTTCGCCACGGCAAACTCCGCGTCGGCGCGCGCGATCAGCGCGGCCGTGGCGGCCTTGTCGGTGCCCTTGTAGGCGGCATAGGCGTCGGCCTTGGCGGTCTTCTGCTTGCCTTTCACCTCGGCCTTGCAGACGTCCTTGGCATTGCCCGAGAGCGACGTGCAGCGCTTGATCTCGGATTTGTATTCCGCACTGATGCGGTTCTGCTCGCTCTTGTAGGCGTCCTTGGTGATGGCGCCGAACGAGCTCGTCGCGCACAGGGCGCCGGCCGCAAACAGGGCCGCGATGGCTGTGAGTTTCATGGTGGTTCTCCTTTGCGTGAAGTTAGGATCTCGGATCCCAGTCGCGATAACGCCTTTCGAAATCGCTGAGCTGTTTTTCCGTCTCATCCTTGGAGATGCCGTACTCCTCCTGGATCTTGCCGGCGAGCAGATCGCGCTTGCCGGCGATCACATCCAGCTGGTCGTCGGTCAGCTTGCCCCATTGCTGTTTCGCCTTGCCCTTGATCTGCTTCCAGTTGCCTTCGATGCGATCCCAATTCATCTGCGTCTCCTTCGATAAAAATGAACACGTGGCTGGCGTTTCCGGGCCAGTCCTAGGTTCATCGTCGCAAGCCGCGTGCCAAGCGCACTTCCCGCGCGGCTTCAATCACTTGCGGATGGGCGGCCGGAACGATTTCTTGTAAACCTTCGGCGTCGCAATGTAAGAACTGCCACCGCGAATCGAGTGGTATGCAAGTTGCGTCTCCGGAGTTGTCGTGTGATGCGGACAAATCAAACTGGAGACCAAAAAATGGGCAAATATGTGATTGCGTGGCTGCTCGGCGTTCCCGGGATCGTGCTGGTGATCGTCTATATCTTTTTCCACTGAGCCGTCGCGATATCCGGCGGCAGTGCCCTTTGCCGCCGTTCCCCGACGGATTTAACGCGTGCGGCGTGTCGGCCGTCACGCGGTGTAGGTGTTTGTCCTACAGGCATCGATGCCGTCCGACAGTCGAATCAGCCTGACCCTGATGCCTTGAAAATCCTTCTGCGCAGAAAATGCGTCATCGCGTGAAAAATTACAAATCCAGTCTAGGAGAGACCGATGACCGAAGCCCTGCAACCCCGTCGTGAAGGAACGTCCGATTCGCCGAGTTTCAGCGCGGAAACACTGGAAGCGCTGAACGCCGGCCTGGCGCCGGGCGGCTCCGCCCTGCCGGCCGAGGCTGCGCATCTGGACACCGATCCGAACCGTTTTGGCGACCTCTACGGCGCCTCGCCCGCGATGCGGGAGTTGTTCGCATTGCTGGGCAAGGTGGCGCCGTCGCAGGCGATGGTCCTGATCAAGGGTGAAAGCGGCACCGGCAAGGAACTGGTCGCGAGCACCCTGCACAAGAAGAGCGAGCTGGGCCAGCGGCCGTTCGTCGCCGTCAATTGCGGCGCATTCCCCGCGAACCTCGTGGAAGCCGAATTGTTCGGCCACGAGCGCGGCGGCTTCACCGGCGCGGTCCGGCTGCGCAAGGGCTGCTTCGAGCGCGCCGACGGCGGCACGCTGTTCCTGGATGAAATCACGGAGATGCCCATCGACATGCAGGTGAAGCTGCTGCGCGTGCTCGAGACGGGCCGCTTCTGCCGCGTGGGTGGCGACCAGGAGGTCGAATTCAAGGTGCGCGTCGTCTGCGCGACCAACCGCTGCCCGGACGAAGCGGTGAAGGCGGGCATCCTGCGCAGCGACCTGCTGTACCGGCTGTCGGTGATCCCGGTGGAACTGCCGGCGCTGCGCGACCGCGGCGGCGACAAGGATCTGCTGGCCGACCTGTTCCTCGACCGGCTGAACGCCGAGGGCAAGACCGCGAAGACGTTCTCGGATGAATCGCGCCACTTCCTGCACAGCTACTCGTGGCCGGGCAACGTGCGCGAGTTGAAGAACCTCGTGCAGCGCGCCTACCTGCTCGCCGATCGCGAGCTCGACCTCGCGGCGGCGCGCTCGATGTCAGGCACGCTGAGCAGCGGCACGTCGGCCTCGCCGGTGGCGGCGCCCGTGGAAATGGAAGACCAGGTCGTGGTGCCGCTCGGCACCAGCCTCGCCGAAACGGAACGCAGCCTGATCTACGCCACGCTGAACCGCTGCGGCGGCAACAAGACGCGCGCGGCCGAAGTCTTGGGCGTGAGCCTGAAAACGCTCTACAATCGTCTGCATGAATACGGGACGACGTTCGTGCGGCATCAGCATCAGCAGGTCCCCGGACGGCAGGTCGGGGCCTGACGCGCAATCCACGTGGGCGCGCGAGGCGGAGCGGCGTTGATCAAAATCCTGGTTGTCGACGATCACGCGGTGGTGCGCGCGGGGCTGCGTAATTTCCTCGCCGACTGCCCGGACATGGAGATCGCCGGCGACGCGGCGAACTCCGAGCAGGCCGTGCGGCTCGTGCGGGAGCAGGACTGGAACGTCGTGCTGCTCGACATTTCGCTGCCCGACAAGAGCGGCGTCGATGTGCTGAAGCAGATCAAGCGCGAAAAGCCCGACCTGCCGGTGCTCGTGTTGAGCATGCATGCCGAGAACCGCTATGCGGTGCAGCTCCTGCGCAATGGCGCGAGCGGCTACCTGCAGAAAGAAGCGATGGCCTCCGATCTGGTCGGAGCGATCCGCACCGTGGTGCTTGGGCGCAAATACGTCAGCCCCGCGGTCGCGCAGCTGCTGGCGAACGACATCGACACGATGGGCGACGGGCCGCTGCATGGCGCGTTGTCGGAGCGCGAATTCGAGATTTTCTGCAGGCTCGCGCGCGGCCAGGGCGCGACCAGCATTGCCGAGGACCTGAGCCTCAGCGTCAAGACCGTAAGTACGTATCGCACGCGCATCCTGGAGAAGATGAAGCTCGCCAGCAACGCCGATCTCACGTACTACGCGATCAAGAACAACCTCATCGACTGAAGGGTCGACGGATTTAGGACAAACACCGACAGCCTTGCGCGCTCGGCGGTGATACCTTGGTCTGCATGGACCAAAGCTCCGAATTCACGAGCACATATCCACTGCCTAACCGGCCGCGGAAGAAGCCCCCGCTGCGCGTATTCCTGGTGGAGGATCTGCCGATGGTGCGCAACCGCGTCGTCGAGAGCCTCGAGGAGATCGACGGCCTGGAGCTGGCGGGATTCGCGGAAAGCGAGGCCGGCGCCCTTTCCTGGCTGCACAGCCAGCCCTGCGACGTCGTGATTCTGGACCTGGAATTGCGCCAGGGCAACGGGCTTGGCGTGCTCAAGGACCTGGCGGACCACGCGCCCCATCCGGGGCTCGTGAAGATCGTCTACAGCAACCATGCCGGCAGCAACGTCCGCAAGGCGGCGGCGCAGCTCGGCGCGTCGTTCTTTTTCGACAAGACCCTGGACACCCCCAAGCTCCGGCCGCTGCTGGAGAAACTGTCTGCCGCCAAGGCGTCCTGAACGGTTCCGGGCCTTAGCGGGTGGCATGGCGCTTGCAGCGGATCCCCTGTAGCGCCACCCAAAGGAGATCGCCATGCTCTATTACGCAGCCGTATTCTTCATCATCGCCCTCGTGGCGGCCCTGTTCGGCTTTGGCGGCATCGCCGCGGGCGCGGCAGGGATCGCCAAGATCCTGTTCCTGATTTTCCTCGTGCTGTTCGCGGTGTCCTTGGTAATGGGGCTGATCAGGCGCGGCTGAAAATCCTACCGGGTCATTGCAACAACTACCTCACGCCAAGGAAGGACTCAACATGGAAACAACGCGCAGGAACAACCATTCGGACAAAGGCGGCCATTCCGACGCGGCGGTCAGCCTTGCGCCGGTCGTGGAGCGCGTGGCCGCTGGCGCCCATGACGCGGTAGACAGGGCGGCGGGCGCCGCTGCGGCCGCCGCCAAGCTGGTCGAAAAAAAGAGCGAGGTTCTCAAGGCCGCGCAGGAGCGCTATCTCGAGACCTGCCGCGAACGCGTGCGCGACAATCCGCTTGCGGCGGTCGGCATCGCCCTCGCCGCCGGCATCGCGCTCAGTTTCCTGATCAGCCGGCGCTGAGCTTGGCGCGAGCGTCGCAGCAGCGCGCGGTAGCGGCGCCCGAACCCCACGCTGAGAAGCAGGCCGACGCGCCCGCGGCCGCGCCGCGCCGGCAGGTCGACGCGCGCGGCCTTGCGCTCAGCGTCATCGCCATCCTCGCCCTCATGTTCGCGCTGCACTGGGCGCGGACGTTCTTCGTCTCGCTGTTCATGGGAATCCTGATCGCCTACGCACTCAACCCGGTGGTCGTCGGGATGGAACGGATCCGGATACCGCGCTGGGCGGCTGCGGCCCTGGTGGTCTGCGCGCTCTGCGGCGCAGGCGCGTTTGCCGCCGGCATGCTCGGCGGGCAGGTGCGCGCGGTCGCCGAGCAGCTCCCGGAGGCGGCGCGCAAGGTCTCGGCGAGGCTCACCAGCATGCGCGACGGCGGGCCGGGGACGCTGGAAAAAGTACAGGCCGCGGCGCGCGAGATCGAGAAGGCCACCAACCAGGCGACCGGCGCGCCCGCCGCGGCCAAGCCGGGCGCCGCGGTGGTGGTCGAGCAGCAGGGATTCCGGGTCAGCAGCTTCCTGTGGGCCAACTCCATGGCCGTGGCGGCCTTCGCGGGGCACGCGGTGATGGTGCTTTTCCTCGCGTTCTTCCTGCTGCTTTCGGGCGACGCCTTCAAGCGCAAGCTGGTGCGCATCGCGGGGCCGTCGCTCAGCAGCCGCAGGATCACGCTGCAGGTCCTGGACGACATCAACGTCGCGATCCAGAAATTCATGTTCACGCTGCTCGCGACCAACACGCTGCTCGCCGGCCTGAGCTGGGCCGCGTTCCACCTCATCGGCCTGGAGAATGCCGGCGCCTGGGCGCTTGCCGCCGGGCTGCTGCATTTCGTTCCCTACGCCGGCTCAGTGGTCCTTGCCGCGGCCATCGGCGTCACGGCCTTCATGCAGTTCGGCACCCTGGGCATGGTGCTGCTGACCGTTGCTGCGTCCCTGGCGATCGCCGGCGTCGTCGGCGTGGTGGTCCAGACCTGGATGACGGGGAAACTTGCGCGCATGAACCCGGCCGCCGTGTTCGTCGCGTTGCTGTTCTGGGGCTGGTTGTGGGGAGTCTGGGGCCTGCTGCTTGCGATTCCCATCATCGTCAGCGTGAAAGTGGCTGCCGAACTGATCGAGCAGCTGCACCCGGTCGCCGAGCTGCTCCGGGCCTGATGCGGATTGCAAGGTGCCGCATTTGCGCCGCGAAGCGCTGGCACCCTTCAGGGCGCTATTGGAAGTAGGTCGGGACGTCCTGGCGGGCGCGCACATCGGCCAGCAGGCGGCTCAGCTCCTGCTTGACCACGGCGTAGCACTCGCAGGCGCGCGCTTCGAGCGCGGAACGCTTGAGCACCGCGATGTGGCCGCGGAAGTAGTTGATGAGGCCGGCGCGCTGCAATTTCCCGGCGACCGCGGTAATGCCTTCCCGGCGCACGCCGAGCAGGCTGGCCGCCAACTCGTGCGTCATGATCACCTCACCCGAGGGAGCCCGGTCGAGCGCCGACAGCAGGCAGCGGCACAGCTGCTGGTCCATCGTGTGGTGCCGGTTGCACGCGGCGGTCTGGATCATCTGCGCCATGAGGGTCTGCGTGTAGCGCAGCAACAGGCGCTGCATCGCGCCGGCGCGGCTGAATTCACGCCTGAAGAGGGGGCCCGCCAGCCGGTACGCGTGCCCGGCGGTCCGGACCACGGTGGAACTGGACGAATTGTCGCCCCCCATTACCAGCGATATGCCCACCACGCCTTCATTGCCCACCCCGGCGGCTTCGGCCGATGCGCCGGATGACATGACATGGTGCAGCGAGACGATGGCGGTGGTCGGGAAATAGGCATGCCGGATCGGCCGGCCCGGCTGGTAGAGGATTTCGCCGAGCGGCATCGGCACCAGCTCCAACTCGGGCGCCAGGCGCTCGAAATCCGAGGGCGGCAGGGCGGCCAGCAGGTGGTTCTGGGCCGGGCCCTGGAGCGAGGTCAGCCCAAACGGGCGGTATTCAGCCTCGGGCGCGACTGCCGGGGTTCCGGGGTACGGTTTGGGAAGTTCGGGTAGCTGGAGGTTCATGACGGCCTCTTTTTGGTTTATTTCACTGCCAGGTCGTTGCGGACCGACTTCACGCCTTTTACGTTGCGCGCGAGTTGGGCCGCCTTCCAGGACTCATGCGTGGTGCCGACGAACCCGCTAAGCTGGACCACGCCCTTGGTGGTCTCGACGCTGATCCGGAGCGCGCTGACTTCCTTGTCCTCGACGAAGGCGCTCTTCACCTTGGCGGTGATCACGCTGTCGTCCACGAACTCGGTGACGCTCTCCTGCTTCGCGTTGCTTGCGCAACCGCCGAGCGCAAATGCCAGCGCGGCTGCCGCCACCCACGGGCTGATGATCGATTTTTTCATGAGCGCACCCCTTTCATAAAAATGTCGTCGACTCACTACGCTGCATATCCTGCAAGCGTCATGCCATGCCGTCATGCGGCAACGCGCCGGGTCCGGCGGCGGCGCGAAAGGCGATGGCGAAGGCGATAGGCGATTCTCACCAGGGCATGCGAGGCAAAAATGGCGCCGGCGAGGACGGCGCATTCGGCAATCGACGTCGTTTCCCCGGCCATGGCGTTCTGGGATACGTCCGCGATGAGCACCAGGGCCACCATCTCGAGGATGCCCACGTGCACGGCCGTGTGGCGCACCACGAAATGGAACAGCACGAACAGCAGCAGGTAGATCACGGCGCCGCGCAGCACCAGCTCGAACACTGGTGCGTGGATGGTGAACAATTCGAGCGTTTTGGGGTCCATGGGTTGTAGGGTTCTGGCGACATCATGCGGTGCGCGCTTGCCCCGCGTTATAGGCGGCCCGCGCAAGTTGCGTTAAGGGCCTTCCTACCGTTTGTAGGACGACGCCTACGCGCTCAATCTCATGGCTGTGTAAGAAATGCCTATCGGGGCAGAACGTACATGTAACCGCGGACCCGTTTGCCGTTGACGTCGCGGGGAATTATTGGCACACCAATTGCAGATCCAGGACAGGCATCCAATCTATGGAGGTTGATATGAATGCAAACAACGCCATCAAAACCTGCCTGCTCGCGGCTTCGTCGCTGACCCTGATCGCCCTGGCCGGCTGCGACAAGCCGGCGCCGGCCGAGACCGCCGGCAAGAAAATCGACCAGGCGATGGACAAGATGGGCAAGAAGGTCGACCAGACCGCCGAGCGCGCGAAGGAACAGACGGCCAGGGCCGAACAGGCGATCGATGACACCACCATCACCGCGAAGGTCAAGGCGGGCATCCTCACCGAGCCCGGCCTCAAGGTCCTGAAGATCGACGTCGACACCAGGAACGGGCTGGTGACGCTTACCGGGTCCGCGGATTCCGCCCAGGATGTGCAGCGCGCAACACAGATCGCGAGCAACGTGCAGGGCGTCAAGTCCGTGGACAACCGCCTCGCCGTGAGCTCGAAGGGCTGAGTCGCCAGATGCATACCCTGATCTGCGTCGCCTGGAGCAACGGGCGCTGGCGGGTCACCGAGTCAGGCCCGCGCAATTCCATCGCGTGCTTTGGCGAACGGCAGGATGCGATGGACTACGCCAAAGTCCTCGCCGACACCACGCCGGACAGCAGCCTGGTGGTGCGCAGGCACGAGCAGGAGCCCGAGCCGGAGCAGAATTTCGTTCCGCGCGCGGCCCGGGCCCGCCTGCCCGGAGGCCGCCTTACCTTTCGATCTTGATGTCGGCGTTCTTGATGATCGTGCCGTAGCGGTCTTGCTCGCGCCGCATGAAGGCAGCCATCTGCTCCGGTGAGCTGGAGGCGGTATCCATGCCGAGCGTGACGAAGCGCTCCTTCAGGTCGGCCGCCAGCACCGCTTTCTGGATTTCAGCGGCGAGGCGCTCGAGGATCTCCCGAGGCGTGCCACGCGGCGCCATGTAGCCGCCCCAGGCCACACAGTCATAGCCCGCGAGGCCGGCGGCCTCGGCGAGCGGCGCCAGGTCCGGCAGGGCCGCGGTACGGTGCGAGGAAGTCACGCCGAACGCTTTCAGGCGCCCTGACTTGATATGGCCAACCGTCGCCGCCACCGTCTCCACCGCGTAGCTGATCTGGCCGCCGATGAGATCCGTCATCGCCGCCGCCGTGCCCTTGTAAGGCACGTGCACCGCTTTGAGCTGCGCCATCGAATTGAACAGCTCCGCGAAAAGGTGGGCTGTCGCCCCGGTGCCCGAAGACGAAAAAGTGTACTTGCCCGGATTCGCCCGCACCACCGCGATGAACTCCTTCGCGTTCGTCGCCGGAAAGGACGGGTGGACCACCAGTGCGAACGGCACCGCGTTGGTCAGGCTGACCGGCGCGAGGTCGGTCAGGGGATCGTAGGGCGTCTTCTGCAGGTTCGGCATGATCGAGATCGGGCCGCTGGAGGCCGCGAGCAGGGTGTATCCGTCGGGCGGTGATTTCACCACCTGCTCGGTGCCGATGGCGCCGCCCGCGCCGGGCTTGTTCTCGATGATGAACTGCTGGCCGAGCTGCTGCGAGAGCTTTTCGGCAACGATGCGCGCCGCGAGATCGGTCGCCTGACCGGGCGGCCAGGGCACCACGACCTTCACCGGCCGGTTGGGATAGGGCTGCGCGTGCACTCCACCGGCAACCAACAGGGCAGCGAGAAACAGCAGTACCTTATTCATGGGTCCTCCTCCTCAGGCAGGAGGGCCCAGTGTAAGCGAAGGGCGAAAAAAAAGCCGGCCCGCGGGCCGGCTTGATTCCGGAGACAGATTCAGTGCAGGTCGAAACGGTGCTTGGCGCCGGACCCGAACTGCTGCGCGATGCGCTGCACTTCGGTCTCGTCCCACGTCAGGCCGAGATCGTCTTCGTCCCAGTTGGCGGCTTCCTGCTCCAGGGGGAACTTGTCGAGATCACTGCCGTACACGTCGTCGAGGGTCATGAATGCCTCCGTTGTGTTGGAAGCATCATGCGTTGCCCGCGACGCGGACGTTATCGGCGGCGCGCGCTATTTGGGTTAGGGCGCTTCCTACCGGTTGTAGGAAGAACGCCTACCGCCAGCCCTAAGCGACCTCGAACAGGCCGGCAGCGCCCATGCCGCCGCCGACGCACATCGTGACGACGACGTACTTCACGCCGCGGCGCTTGCCTTCGATCAGCGCGTGCCCGACGAGGCGCGAGCCTGTGACGCCGTACGGATGGCCTACCGCGATCGCGCCGCCGTCCACGTTGAGCCGGTCGTTCGGGATGCCCAGCTTGTCGCGGCAGTAGATCACCTGCACGGCGAACGCCTCGTTCAGTTCCCACAGGCCGATGTCGCCGATCTTGAGGCCCGTGCGCTGGAGCAGTTTCGGGATCGCGTAAACCGGGCCGATGCCCATCTCGTTCGGCTCGCAGCCGGCCACCGCGAAACCGCGGAACACGCCCATCGGCTTGAGGCCTTTCTTCGCCGCGGTCTTGTCGCTCATGATGACCTGCGCCGCGGCGCCGTCGGAAAACTGGCTCGCGTTGCCGGCGGCGATCACGCCGCCCTCGATCGCCGGCTTGATCTGCGACACGCCCTCGTAGGTGGTGTCCGCGCGGATGCCCTCGTCATGCTCGGCGGTGACCTCCTTCAGGGTCTCGGTGCCGGTGGCCTTGTCCACCACCTTCATCTTGGTGGTGATCGGCACGATCTCGTCCTTGAACTTGCCCTCGGCGCGCGACTTGCCGGCCCACTGCTGGCTCTCGGCGCCATAGCGGTCCTGGTCCTCGCG
>Ga0134121_10003276_pt1 | contig 13560 bp, 18 predicted proteins | sample KB301_FD_96463 | JGI IMG/M metagenome (GOLD analysis project Ga0134121, IMG submission 96463) | Terrestrial soil microbial communities without Nitrogen fertilizer from Kellogg Biological Station, Michigan, USA - KB3-0-1 | ecosystem: Environmental > Terrestrial > Soil > Unclassified ...
AGTGCACCAACCTGCGCTCCACCTGCCGGTCCTTGGACTACTTGTAAAACTGATCCGACCTAGTACGACGGACTCGAATATGCAGGGTTACCGGTAGTGCGCATACTTACTGCGCTTCACCGTGCTTAGTGCGATACCGCTCGCGGTATCCGGTCTCAATACATCTTCCAAATGGCGCTTTTGCCGTTGCGAGCGCGGTCTCTCTGGAGGTGGGAGTTGGTGGGTTGCGGTATAGCTGCTTGCGTCTCTCGATCTCTCTCCGAATGTGATACGTGTCACACCGCGGGACGCCGGTGATCCTTTGCAGCGGTCGTGCCGTTGATCAGGGGTCGGAGGCAAAAGGCATGACAGTCATCGTTGAGGTCAATAAATACGCGGCGCGGCGTTATCACGTGAATCCTTCGCGCGGCGTTGGTCGAGTTCGCAACCCGGTCCACATCTCGGGCCACACAACCACGGGGGCGCCGAACAGATCTCTTGCTGTCGAATTCGGACTATCCCGATTTAGCCCCGCTTGCGGTGGCGAAGCCATCGCCATGCACGCATGGTCTCGGGACTGACTGTGATGGGTGCGGCGGAGACCTCATCCGGACCAACCGGGTGGGTTGGGTCGGAGTCGCATGGCCGTTGTCCTGACGACATCATCGAGACAATTGCTGAGGCGCGCGATCTCGCAGCGACCCAGGCATCGCTGCGACGCCTGGCGCTTCTAGTTGCCGAGGGGGCTGCTCCTGAGACCGTCTTCGCCGCCGTCACCCATGAAGCGCTACGGCACTTCGGCGGCGGCACCGCACGGATGCTGCGATTCGAGACCGACGGAACTGCAACCATTTTGGCCAATGAAGGCACATGGGGCCCGCACATCCAGGTGGGGCAAGCTTTGCGGGAGTGTCCGCCGGGCGGGTTGACAGCCACGATCCTGCGCACCGGCCGGGCGGCCCGCGTGGAGGATTACGGCACCTTGGCCGGCGGTGAGCCGTACACCCGAGAAGGCCTGCACTCGGCGGTGGGGATGCCGATCCACGTCCATGGTCGGCTGTGGGGAATGATCGCGGTCGGCTCCGCGTCGCCGGACCTGCCGCTCGATGCCGAACGGCGGATGGCCGATTTCACCGAGTTGATCGCGATCGCGGTGGCCAATGCACACAGCCGAGCCGAGCTGCTCGCGTCACGGGCGCGGATCATTGCGGCATCGGATGCGGCGCGCCGCCGGGTCGAACGGGACTTGCATGACGGTGCCCAGCAGCGGCTCGTCGGTCTGGCGTTGCGCCTAAGAATGGCAACCGATTCCACCACAGTCAGCGGTGAGCCGATTCGCCGAGAGTTCGACGCACTGGTCACAGAGGTCGTCGAGATCATCGAGGACCTGCGCGAGATCTCCCGCGGCATCCATCCCGCCATCTTGTCCAATGCCGGTGTAGGCGCGGCGGTGCGAACGTTGGCTCGCCGTTCGACCGTTCGGGTCCAGACTGATATCCATCTCGAGCGCCGACTGCCTACAGCTATTGAAGTGTGCGCCTACTACGTCGTTTCGGAGGCGTTGACCAACACGGCCAAACACGCGCGTGCGTCGCTAGCCCACGTGAAGATTGAGATCGACGGCAGAAGGCTGCGTATCACCGTGTCGGATGACGGCATCGGAGGGGCCGACCCGGACCGCGGCTCCGGACTGGTCGGAATCAACGATCGTGTGCAAGCCTTGGGCGGAACGCTTTCTGTATCCAGCCACCTCGGCAGCGGGACCAGAGTCAGTTGTGAACTTCCCACCGACACGATCGACGCCATGGGCACGGTTTACTAGCTACCTACGAGCGACGCCGCGCTAGGCGACCGCGGCGCGGTTCAGCAAACGGGTGCGGGGAGCGTCGAAGTAGAGTGACTTACATTGTCTCACAGGGTGATTCGCATAGTAGTGGCCGGGGGTGTTTGGCTGCCCGCGAAACTCTTGCTTGCGGCGTAGAACCAATGCCGAGGGATGCGAGCTTCAGCGCTATCTTGGTTGCGCACTCGTGTGGTGACTGGTCCTTGATGTTTCGGTGACGGAGACCCGGAGGCAGGCCGGGAAGCTTTGTATCGTCGAAATATGCGGGAAGAACGTACGCGTGTGACTTCTGAAGTGCACCCTGGAGCGCGCTTCGCCGTTCAAGGCGTGTCCATTCTTTTTTGGCGTAATGCTCTGAAATAAACAAGACCGCCAGATGCGATTTCGACATGTAGACATCCTGGAGGGTTTCGAAGAGATCTTCTCCCCACAGCGCGACTTCCTCGTTTTGATCGTAGAACGGTCTTATGCCGCGGGCGACGAGCTCTGCGGCAACCTGTTGGACGTATGGACGATCCTCTGATGCGTACGAGATCGCCACGTCATACGTCTCGTCCGTCTGGCGGGCGTCGCCACCGTTCATGCGACCAATCTCATCACGGCGCACCTCCGCGGGTGAGGTATTCGTCTGCGCGCAGCAGTGTGCGCGCTTGGCTGCGGTAAGTGCCGCTCACGCTCACCGCCCCGAGCAGAGGTCCACTGCGCTGCCATGGTCTGTGTGAGACCGCTCTCCTGCTATCGCCCTGGCGGCTCATCGACGTTTCTTCAAACGCCCGCACATCGCTGCCGCGCGATCTGCGCGTGCGGTGGTCCCCGAAGACCCGCAACGAATATGTCAACGGTTCGTCAAGATTGACCCTCTGCGGTTCCCGGAAAGTGACCCACCACTGTGGCCCGGCCGCTGTTGATGGCGTGGCGTCGTACCGTCGGTGCATGAGTGTGTCTGCGATGTGGATTTCGAGTGTGACGATCGGTGCTGCAAATCCTCGTGAACTGGCGAGCTTCTACGAGCGCTTGCTCGGATGGACGATCGCCACTGTTGAGGACCCCGGGCCTGACGATCCACCGGAGGCCGGGTGGGCCCAATTGCGAGCCCCCGCAGACCTGCCTGGTCTTCTTACGATCAATATCGAGTACGAACGGCAGTATGTCAGGCCCGTGTGGCCGAGCCAGCCAGGAAAGCAGCACATCACGGCTCATTTCGACGTGCCCGTCTCCGACCTGGACGCTGCGGAGCAACGAGCCCTCGCCGCTGGTGCCGCATTGGCCAAACATCAACCCCAGCAGGGGGTGCGGGTGATGATCGACCCGGAAGGGCACCCCTTCTGTTTGTTCGAAGGCTGATCGTCAGTTCATCAGCGTACGTTGGATCGAGGTGGCGTGATGATCGCCCACCGTCACCACAGTTCGCGGTTCGCGTTCATTTCCAGTCGACGACGTTAGGAGCTGACGGTGCCCCGAAGTGCCGGTGATTCCTGGGACATTGTGACCAGTGTCGGCGCTACTGCTCTGGCAGTGGCGACGATGCGCGCTATCGAGGCCCGCAAGCACGCGCCCCTGGCCCGGGACGATTACGCGCAGCATTTTGTTGCCGCAACAGCCGCACAGGCTCCGGTCTTCTCCGAACTGCTCAACGACCCGGCCGCCGCAGAAGAGCCGGATGTCGACATGTTCTCGCGTGGCATGGGGGCACGAACGCGCTATTTCGACGAGTTCTTCGCCGCAGCCGGTGCCGCCGGGATCCGCCAGGTCGTACTACTGGCGGCGGGACTGGACGTCCGGGGTTATCGTCTGCCCTGGCCAACGGGCACCACGGTTTACGAAGTCGACCTTCCGAAGGTACTGGAGTTTAAGGCGCAAGTGCTCGAAGAGCATAGTGCCAAGAAAACGGCCACCCTGCACGCGTTACCGGTCGATCTTCGTGACGATTGGCCAACTGTCTTGACCGGCGCGGGCTTTCAACGTACAGAGCCCACGGCCTGGCTGGCCGAGGGACTGCTGCCGTTTCTTCCCGGCGCCGCTCAGGACCTGCTCTTCGCGCGTGTCACCGAACTGTCGGCCCCTGGAAGTTGGTTTCCGTCGAGGATTTCGCCGACCGAAGTGCGCACGCGAGCGATCGAACCGTCGACGGGGCGAGTCAGGGCGGAGCGGTGCAACGGATGTTCGAGAGCTTCCTCGAGGACGGAGCGGAGCCGTCGAGCCTGTGGTTCGACGACGAACGCGCCGATCCGGCGCAATGGCTCTCGGATCACGGCTGGACGATCGCGGCCACGACCGCCCGCGAACTGCTGTCGCGTTACGACTCGTCACTCGACGAGGCGGATCACCCTATGGCCGGCGCGTTCGGTGACACCCGCTATTTCACTGCGACCGTTGGATAGCTGCCTGCACCGCACTCTGGCAACCAGCGAAACCAATTCAGTCTCGTAACGAGATCCGCTTTGTCTAACGTGCAAGCGCGTGAACCGCGCGACAGCCTGCAGCACGTCTCGTTACCACGTTGTCCAGAAACGACATTCGTGCCCTCGCGCAGTCGACGGTGCCGACAGCTCCCACTCCCCTGTCCCATCCCGGCCTGCGCTGCGCCATCATTTCCACCAGAGCTGCAAGACCGATGATGTGAGTCCGAACTGGCCACGCCCACCGGCGCGGCGAGAGGACGCCGCGCCAGTGAACGGGTGAATCAGGCCTGTGCGAGCGCCGAATACAGCGACTGCTTGGCCTCGGCGACGGCGGCCAGGATCTTGGTCCTGGCCTCTTCGAGCTTGTCCTTTTGCTCGTCGGTCCCGGACCACATGATCGTGCGCGCCAGCCCGCCGATCTCGAAGAGCTCCTTGCGCAGCTTAAGTACGCCTGCGAACTTGGAGGCCTGAGCCAGGAACGCGTGTGCGGTGTCGCTGTTGATACCCCGCCAGGCCAAGATGCTCTCGCCGAACTCGGTCAGCGTGGCCACGCCGTCGTCGACGGTCGCCAGGCCTCGACCTGCCAACAGTCCAATGCCGATCTCAGCGACCGCGTCTGGCGGCGTGAACGCTCCTTCGGTCGCCTCGGACACCCGCCTTGCGATCTCGGCAGCATCGGCCGGACCGTCGAGCAGCAGAGCTGCCGTGGCCGCGGCTGCCAGCTTGCCCCGATGGTGGAAGCCGGCGCCACCAAAGCCCGTGCCACCAAAGCCCGGGCCGAAACCTGCGCCTGGACCGAAGCCGGGCCACCCAAACCCAGCGCCGCCAAAGCCGTCACCAAACCCGGGGCCGCCAAAGCCGGCTCCGAAAGGTCCAAAGCCCGTTCCCCCGAACCCAAATCCGCCGTGAAACATGTCTGCCTCCCTATCGTGAGGTGCTTTCCAATCCGATGTGGCGCTGTATCGCGTCACTATCACGATATATCGATAACTTGGAAGGTCGTCTATCTAAATCTGAAATTCTCAGCGAAAAATCAGGGAGCGCGCCGGACGAGCCTGCCAACCGAAAGCTTCGCCGCGACGGCCGACGGCAGGCTGACAGCGGTTCTCGCTCAACGCCGATTGGCGCGTTAGAGGGCGCGGGAATGAGTTAGGCCTGCGGACCAGAGAATCCGCAAACTCATTGCCGTCCAAGACGAACCGATCTGGCAGCCTCCTCGCTACGGTGGCAGAGGCCGAGATTAACTGCGCCACCGGGCATTCCACTCCAGTGACGCAACTCCGTCGAGGCTTGATGCCGCCATCAAGCGCGTCGCGCAGGCGAGTAGGGTGCTCGAGCGGCGCGGCTCGCGGCTAGCGCGAAACAGTGAGCACGCCGTCGAGGACGACGACAGCGTGGCCAGTGAGGTGCACGCGGTCGCCGTGGATGGAGGCGCGCACAAGGCCGCCGCGGGCCGAGGCCTGCAGGCCGGTCAGGTCGTCGCGACCTAGGAGCTCCGACCAGAGCGGCGCGAGCGCCGTGTGGGCGCTGCCCGTGACCGGGTCCTCGGGGATGCCGTCGGCCGGGGCGAAGAAGCGCGACACGAAGTCGTAGCCGCCGCCCGGGTCGGCGGCAGACGCCGTCACGACGGTGCCGCGGATGCCGTCGCGGCGGGCAATGCGAGCGACCGCGCCGAGGTCCGGGGTGATCGAGCGGACGGCCGCTTCGTCGTCGAGCAGAGCGATGAGGTCGCCGAGGGCGCCAGTCGAGAACGTGGCCCGCGGGGTGATGCCGAGCGCTGTCGCAAGGCCATCGGGCGCGGCGATCTCGGTCGCCGGCGCGGCGGGGAAGTCGAGCGTGATCGTCCCGTCGTCGGCGGTGTGAGCGAGGAGAAGGCCGCTGCGGCTGGCAAACCGGATGGTGCTCGGTCCGCCGCGGTCGCGGTACATCGCGTAAGCGGTCGCAAGCGTCGCGTGGCCGCAGAGGTTGGTCTCGACCTCAGGCGTGAACCAGCGCAGCGCCCAATCGGCCTCGCCGCCGTCGCTCAGCGGATGGGCGAACGCGGTGTCCGCTAGATGCATCTCAGCGGCCACTTGCTGCATCCACGCTTCGTCGGGCCACGTGTCAGTGTCATCGAGCAGGCAGACCGCCGCAGGGTTGCCGCCGAACGGCCGGTCGGTGAACGCATCGATGATCCGGATCCGCATAGGCCAACTCTATCCTCGGCGCTGGATTCGCCTTGGGCTCCCGCGGGAGCGTCGACCCGATGTCGTGTCCTATGCCCAACCCCGATGCTGCGACTCGGATACTGCCCGCACGTCAGCGGGACGAGGGCGGCCACAGATCGCGGGACAGGTCGCGGTCGAGCAAATCAGCGCTGACATCGCCACCGTAGAAGAGGTTCGGGTCGAAAGCATCGCCGAAGTGCTCGGTCAGCAACGACGAGAACAGCAGCGCGGCCGACTGCGGCCGGTGGTTCATGACTAGTTGACTGGTCTCGCCCGCGTCGTTGAAGTACACGACAACGAAGTTGTAGATCTCGACTCCGGACGGATGGTAGGCCTCGCTGCCACGGATGCGGGAGCGGTAGTCCTCCAAAAACAGGTCGCCGCGCATGCCGTAGAAGCGGAAGTCCTGGAACGCGTAGAGGCTCCGCGCGAAGCTCAGCATCTTCCCGACCTGTTCTGCACCACGCAATTCGCCGTTGAACACGGCGCCCTGGAGGATGACATCGTGGGCGAGGTTGTCCAGCCAATGTGGGTAGTAGTCCAGGTGTGGCGCCTGGTTCTCGATCTTGCGGGTGATCTCGTTCGATGTGGTCATCGCAGTTCTCTCTTTGTTCCTTGGTCGATTCGGTTGGTAGGAGTTGCACCTCGCCCAGGGCGTAACGGCCCCGGTGTCGAACTCGTCGGCGCCGCCCGCTGAAGCGGACCCGCCAACCGAGCAAATTAAGGGTATATGCCCGGATTTCTTTACGAGCATATGCCCGTAAGATGGCGAGCGCAAGAGGCAGGGCCCTAATCGGCGGGATCGCGGCCGACAGCGGCCCAAAGGAGGCGAGGAACAATGAACGACGCCAGACTGTCGGCAAGGAGTGAGTGCTATGGCACCGCGCTGCGAAAGGCATCCCGACGCGTCACCGCGCTCTACGACGAAACCCTCGCACCAAGTGGCCTGCGCTCAACGCAATTTGCCATCCTCGCCGAGATTGTCGATCGCGACGAGGGTCCGCCTACGCTCAATCAGCTCGCCGACGACCTCGTGCTGGACCGCTCGGGACTCGGGCATTCGCTTCGCCCGCTTGAGCGCGAGGGTCTAATCCGGCTTGAAAAGAGCAGCCGCGACCGGCGCAGCACCCTGGTGGCGCTCACAGATCAAGGCCGGGAACGCTACGCATACGCCCTCACGCTCTGGCAGAAGGCTCAAGACCGGTACGCCGCCGTTGTCGGTGAAGCCCAAGCCGACGAGCTTCGACAACGCCTACTCGAGATCGGACACGGCGACGAACTGACTTAGCGACAAGATTCGGCCTAGCAATCCGGGCCCTTCGGTGCGTCACGCCTTGCGGCTCACGCCAGGCCAACCGGACGGCCCGTGGCCCGCGTGAGATCGGCATCGCAACCCAACCCTTGTCAGGGCGAATACGACGGAAACGTAAATCGCTTCGGTTATTCGGTTGTTCTGCAGAGTATTTCGCGTTCACAGGCAGGGCATCGGCCGTCTTCTCTTCGGCCGTCGCTCGGGTGTGTTCTAGGGTTCCGAACACCAGCGGCGGTTTGCCGCGGGAGCTTCCGCCAAATAATCCGATCCTTCGGGGGTCTTCGTGAACCAGCGGAATAGCCAGAGCCCCCGAATGGTCTTGGTTTCGTAGATCAGTCAGCGCGCGAAGATGGGAATGGTTGAGTTTGTCGGGATCGTCTTGGCGGTGTGTGGACACCGCACCGTCGACGGCCAGCTCACCGTGCGGTGCCAGCGCACGCGACGCGTCCGCACCCACCTGACCCCCTCACACAGTCGATCGCCTTGGGTACACCGTCGCGGCCTGCTATGTCGACGGTCAGATCCGAAACCGCTTCGTCATGCAGCGCCTCTACCGATCGCCGTCAGTGCTCCCGTGCGCTCAGCGCGAAGTGCCGTTGAGCACCACTGGCATTGGGCGCATCGCCTGCTCCCGCCATGGCCACTGGTGACAATCCGCCTCTGGGTGGATGTCGGCGTCAACGACGATTGGTGATCCCGCCCTCGCGTCCCTGTTCCCGGTCCGGATACTCGTCGTCCGGCACGAAATACAGCGCCAGCTTGGACTCGCCTTGCAGGATGGCCAATGCGTTTGCCAGCCTGCCCGAATCGAAGTACAAGTAGATTTCGCCGTCCTTGAGGCTGACGTACGAGCCAGGTCCGATCGCTTTGCCCGACAGGATTCGGCCTACCCGGGTCGCCCCGTAGTAGAACTCGATCCGAGTCAGATCATAGCCGTTGGGATTCGTCGTGCCGTAGCGAATACGATAGGTATCAAACGGCTTAACGATTGTGCTGACGGCTTTCTCCACTGTCATTGCTCTCCCCCGTTCACTCGACTGGTACCGCTGCGCGAACCGATGCATACCGCTCACCGGCTCTGCCAGTACTGTTGACCCGGCCAGTGTGCATCGCCGCTGCACCGCCGGCTCGAGTAGTCGGATACTCGAATCCGATCCACAGCCAGTTGCTGCGCAGTGCATCCTTTCGACCGCGTTTGTCAGTCTCGAATCAGCTGTCATCTACTAGTGATCTACCGGCGGCCACGTGGACCGTCTCAGAACCGGTGTCAACAAGAATCCGAGCGCATCACGACTTCATGCATGTCCGTCAACCCCGGCTTCATGTCACTGGTCTCGCGTCCTCTGACACCCAACCGCCCACCGGGTGGAATGCCCGGTGGCGCAGTCAGTCTCGGCTATCGGCCTCTGCGACCGTAGCAAGGAGGTTGTCGATGAGTTCCTCGGCGGTTGTGTGCCATTTGTCGGTGCGCAGGAGGCCACTCAATTCCAGGCCGGCGGCACCGTGGGCGCCGGTCAGGAGTATGGCCGCGTAGCGCTGGGCGTTTTCTTCGCCGACGACTTCCGCGACGATGGCGAGGAACTCGTCGCAACTGCGTTGCGCGGCCTTGACCACTGCGGCCGGGTCCCCTGCCGGTGTGGTGAACATCAATTGGTAAAGGTGCGGCTGCTGGCTGCTGACGGTGATGAGGCCGATGAGCGCCGCGTGAAGCTTGTCGATGGGCAGAAGTTGCGGGTCAGTCTGCAGCGCGTGCATTTGATCACCGATGCGCTCCCAGCCCTCGGCAGCAACCGCAGTCAGCAGGCTCTCTTTGTTGGCGAAGTGCCGGTAGGGCGCACCGCGGCTCACGCCTGCACGTGCGCCCACCTCGCGCAGCGTCACTGCGTCGGGACCTCCGCTGTCGAGCAGCTCGGCGGCGTCATCGAGCAGGGCGCGGCGCGTGGCGGCGGCTGACTCAATGCGACTCACAATCACCCATCCTATGTTGACATTGTCATCTGAGCGGGTAGCTTCAGTGAGATGACAGCGTCATCTGGAATTCAAGAGCTCGTCGTCGTCACCGGTGCGTCTACCGGCATCGGCGCGGCCACGGCACGTGAACTGGCTCCGCGGGGGTTCCATGTTCTCGCGGGTGTCCGGCGCGACCGGGACGCCGACGCAATCCGGGGGCCGGGTATAGAGCCGCTGATCATCGACATCACCAACCCGGACCACGTCCAGGCGCTAGCTGATCGGGTGCACGAGGACCCGCAGGGACGGGCAGTGCGGGCGCTGGTGAACAACGCAGGCATCCAGGCCAACGTCCCGGTCGAGGCCTTTGCGATCGACGAGTGGCGACGCCTGTTCGAGGTCAACCTTTTCGGCCACGTCGCCGTTACCCAGGCATTACTGCCGGCCCTGATCCGCAGCAAGGGCCGCGTGGTCAACATCAGCTCCGTGGGCGGCAAGGTCGCCATGGCCGCCTATGGTCCTTACGCGGCAACGAAGTTCGCGCTCGAAGCGGTCAGTGACTCCTTGCGACGCGAAATGGCCCCATTCGGCGTCGGGGTCGTCGTGGTCGAACCGGGCGCCGTGCGTACGGAAATGCCAGGCCGGGCGATCGCCACGGCCCATGAGCGAGTGTCGGCCATGACGCCCGTGCAACGCCAGCGCTACGGATTGCTTGTGCACGCAGTGAACGCGCAGACCGCGTCGCACACCGCGTCGGGGTCGGGTCTGCCCGCCGATGCCGCGGCCAAGATGATCGCAAAGGCAATCACGGCGCGCAAGCCGCGCACTCGTTACACCGTCGGCCGCGACGCCGCACTGATCACCAGCTTGGCGCGCATCCTGCCTGACCGGACTCTCGACCGCGTCATCGCCGCCGCTCTGCGTCCCCACTTTCCCAAGGAGAGCGAACGAGCACCACGACGCCGCCGGCGGATCGATATGGCGGGTTACCAGTAGCGACTCGGTGTGGCGGGCGGTGAGCACAATGCGCAGAAGCTGAAAATCGCGCATTGTGCGGCTTGTGTCCACAAGCGAGCCGCGACCGGCACGGCTGGGTGATAGTTGCTGCGCACGCCGAACAGATCGGCTGACAACCGCAAACACCAGCCTCCGAAGGAGTATCAAAATGAACGGGCACACTGTCTTCTCGCGGATCGTCGGGTTCTTTCGCGCCGGATACTCGGCCGATGCACCGCAGCTGGGCCATGTGGCGTTGATCGCCATGTGCCCTGCGGCTGCTGGTGTCGTTCGGTCGATTGCGGCGAACCGAAACAAGTTGGTGTAAAGCACGTCTGGGACCGACCGAAACACGTTGGCAGAACGGATGACTCACAGCGAACCCGACGGCGGCCCACGACACCAAGGTCCACTCTCACCGCAGGTACTTTGCCGGTGAGAGTGGACCTTCGTCATCTCAGCAATATGTAGCCGCCGACGGCGCAGGATTCTGGAGGCGGTAATGAATTTCGGAACTCATCGTCCCAATGTGGGTCGAAGGCTTGTGCAAGCTGTCGACCGCCGTTCGCCGCGAGGGCTCGACCGTACTCTGCACTGCGCATCTCTGGACAAGCGGTGACGGCCAGGACGAACTCGTCTGGCGGCTGATACCAATGTGCCGAGATGTAGTGCGTGATGCCTTCCGGCGCCGCGAAAGTGCGCCCACCGTATGGGATGAACAAGTTGGCCGTGAAGAACGGCCCTCGATGCTGACAGAGACCACATTCCTGACCGCCGAGATAAAGAAACGGCCGCCAAGGCCTGTTTGCGAGGGACTCCAGGCGCTCGAAGAACTGCGGGTCAACAGACCCCGATGAAAGTCGTGCCCAGGTTCCAGCCACCCGACCGCGACCAGTGCATCGTCGCATTCGGGCGCGAAATATGTGCACCGGTCAAGGTCCCGGTAGTACGCCATGGAACTCTCCCCCTCCCGCCCAAGTGACTCGGCTGGTATCTGAGCCTAGCGGTATCCCGTTCAGCGCCGTCCGGGGCGCTCGTCGCCGCAATGACCGCAATCATGTTGAGCACCAGCAGGATCGTCACCGGCCAGATTGCGCCGCTTACCGGCGCGATGACACCAGATCACCAGTGAATAGTCGCGAAATCCCGTAACCGACTGTCTGAGAGCACAATCAGATACAACCAACGAACTCACCACCGAAGCACAACTGCCGCCGACGCGGACGGCGGCCCACAGAGTACGAAATGCTCGTTGACCACAAGTTATTTCGACGTCACGCTCCTCAAAAGGAACTGGCACGCTGCCCATGATCAAGTCGTAGGCTGCGATGGACTGCGCCCGCTCCCGCAGACCTCAAAAGGGCGACCGGTATGGTCATGCGTCCTCGGGGACTGGCCGTCCTGTGTTCCTACCGTGCCGACGTGTCAACGGGTAATGATGTAGCCGACAGTGGTCGACAGCGAAGGAACGCAGATGGGTCGACGCAGGTTCGCGCTTGTCGCACTCTGCGCACTAATCATCATCGCCGGCGGATGGGCACTGGTGCGGGCGAACTCACCCAACCCGGCAACAACGGAGGCCGGCGTGCCGACGTGCCCACTGGCCACCCTGCCACACGAGGCGGCCGATACGGTGCGAGCCATCCACTCCAATGGCCCATTCCCCTTCCCAAGTACCGACGGCGTGGTGTTCGGAAACCGCGAGGGACACCTACCCGACCAGGCCAAGGGGTACTACCACGAGTACACCGTGATCACCCCGGGTGCAGCCAACAGGTCGATGAGACGCATCGTCACCGGCGGATCTCCGTCGACCAATCCCCTCCAGTACTTCTACACCGGCGACCACTACGACTCGTTCTGTCTGGTCACTGACGCGGGAAGGCAATGATGACGCGACAGTCAGACTCAGACGAACCTGTGATCTTCCGAATTGACGGTCGAAAGATCAAGTCGGCCAAGGACTTCTATCGAGAAATTGGGTTCGCCGTCAGCGGTCCCGGAGGATACTTCGGACGGAATCTCGATGCGCTAGCCGATTGTCTGCGGGGCGGATTCGGCACCCCCGAGGATCGGCCGTACGAGTTCGAATGGCAGCACAGCGCTTTGTCGCGACGCTACCTGGAGAACGTGCAGCAAGGGCAGCGTTCGTTTTTCGATTCGGTACGGGATGTCTTTGACGATGCCGGTGTCACGCTGAATCTTCGTTGACTTCGTATGCCAAGCGGCGTGGAGGATTTCGCTGCTCCCTGGCCGCCGGGTCTCGCTAAGCGCGGATCTCGTGTCGCTGGGAGCCGAGATTAGTGATGCCGCACTCGAGCACATCGCCCGGTGCCATGTACCGGTTCTTGCCGAAGCCGACCCCGGGCGGTGTTCCCGTTGCCAACAGGTCGCCGGGCAACAGGGTCATATGGGTAGAGAAGTAGGCGACCATCTCGGCAATTCCGAACAGCATGTCACTGGTGTTGCCCTGCTGCTCAAATTGGCCGTTCAGTTTGGTCCACACTTCGAGGTTCATGGCGTCGACGCCGGTCGTCAGATAGGGCCCGATGGGACAGTAGGTGGGCCGCGACTTCGCCCGCACCAAATGCTGCAGGCCCTCGTCATCCACCTGTGTCGCCCGATCCGACACGTCGTTGAGGCAGACATAGCCGAAGATGTAGGTCTCCGCCTCGTCGGCCGAGACGTCACGCGCTTCACGGCTGATGACGATGGCTAGCTCCGTTTCCGAATCGAGCTTCGCTTGTGGTTGGGGCCGCGAAGGACGGGATCGAACGGGCCGCACAGGGAGCCGATCGCCTTTAGAAAGACCTCAGGTTCCGCAGGCGGATTCATGTTGAATTCCGCGATTGTGCTTCCTGTAATTGAAGC
>Ga0134121_10003279_pt1 | contig 13553 bp, 7 predicted proteins | sample KB301_FD_96463 | JGI IMG/M metagenome (GOLD analysis project Ga0134121, IMG submission 96463) | Terrestrial soil microbial communities without Nitrogen fertilizer from Kellogg Biological Station, Michigan, USA - KB3-0-1 | ecosystem: Environmental > Terrestrial > Soil > Unclassified ...
CGTACCCTTAATTCACTTCTTCAGCCTTCTATCTGGCGGCCACAGCAGCCTGGAACCACGCCTTCCCATCCCGAACAGGACCGTGAAACGGGTTTGCGCCGATGATAGTGTGCCGTTTGCGCATGCGAAAGTAGGTTACCGCCAGGCCATCTTCAAGCAGGAAAGCCCGGACTCGAAAGAGTGCCGGGCTTTTTTGTTTGCGCTGCCGCGCGCACAATCCGCGCGAGGAGGAACCATGACCAAGTCGACGCTGCTCGGATTCGCTCTGAGCGCAACGGTTGTCTGTGCGGCTCACGCGCAGGACAGCTATCCATCGAAGCCCGTCAGAATCATGGTGTCGTTCGCAGCAGGCGGACCCACCGACCAGGTCGCTCGCATCGTCGGCGCCAAGCTGACGGACCTGCTTGGGCAGACATTCATAGTGGAAAACAAGACCGGCGCCGGCGGCAACATCGGCGCCGACGTCGTCGCGAAGGCGCCGCCCGATGGCTACACGCTCCTTATGGCGACGGTGTCGACGCATGCCATCAACCCGGGGCTGTACAAGAACATGCCGTACGACCCGATCAAGGATTTCGCTCCGGTAATGCAGGTCGGCGTGACGCCGTGCGTGCTCGCGGTGCATCCATCGCTGCCCGTGAAAGACGTAAAGGAGCTGGTGGCGCTCCTGAAGGCAAACCCGGGCAAATACAGTTACGGCTCCTCAGGCATGGGCTCGATCCTTCATCTGTGCGGCGAGCAGTTCAAGACCGCCGCCGGCGGGCTGCAAATGGTGCACGTCCCCTATCGCGGCTCCGCGCCGATGATCGCCGACCTGGTCGGCGGCCAGATCGCGGTCGCATTCGATGCGCTGCCGACCGTGCTGCCGCAAGTGCAGGGTGGAAAGATTCGGGCGATCGGCGGCGGGATGGCGACGCGCGCGCGCGCGATGCCGGATCTCCCGACATTGCAGGAGCAAGGTGTTCCAGGCTTCGAGTGCTATACCTGGAACGCAATCCTGGCTCCGGCGAAGACGCCGGCACCGATCGTAACCACGCTGAGCGAAGCGATCCGCAAGGCGCTTGCCGATCCGGTGATTCTCAAGCGCCTGGAAGCCGCCGGCGTCGATCCGACGCCCGACAGCACGCCGGAGAAACTGGCCGAGTTCATCAAGACCGAGCTCGCGAAGTGGGCGCCGATCATCAAGGCTTCCGGCGCGCACGTCGACTGAGAACTCAGCTTGTCGCGAAACGCATCAGCGTCTGCGCATAGGCGGGCGCAGTCGGCTCGTGCATGAAGTAGACATAGGTTTCGCGCCAGCCGGTCGCTGCCAGCTTGCGCGCCCATTGCTCGAGGTCGGCGTCGCTGTACGTCTCCAGCCGCAGGCGCACATAGCCCCACGGCGCCGTCTCGACCAGCGGTGGCGGTGCATTGTCCTCGCGCTCTGATAGGCAAAGCGCCGCGCTGGCAGCTTTCAGGGCGTCATACACGTCGTCCGCGAACCAAGTCTCATTGCGGAACTCGAACGCGGCGCCGTGGCCTTCGGGCAGCAGCTTCAGGAAATCCGTGAGTCGCTCCAGGTTCTTCTTCATCACCGGTGGCAGCTGGAAGAGCACTGGCCCGCGCTTTGCGCCGAGTGCGTCGAGCGCTCGATAAAGGAACGCGACCGAGTCCGCGCTTTCAGGCTTTAGATGAGCGAAATGCGTGATGCGGCGCGAGGCCTTGATCCCAAATTTGAAGCCGGCGGGCGCGGTCTGCGCCCAGTTCTCGAGCATCTCCGTCTTCGGCATGCGGTAGAACGTGTTGTTGATCTCGACGGTTGGCAGCCGCGCGCTGTAGAAGGCGAGCATGCCGTCGGGCTTCATATCCGCCGGATAGAAAGTGCCCTTCCACTCCTTGAACGAATAGCCGCTCGCACCCGCCAATAGCTTCATAAAATCCTACCCATGGCCAATAACCGGCTCGCCGAGTACAGCGCGAAGCGCAGCTTCAACGCGACGCCCGAACCCGCGCCCGCACCGGTCGGCAACCGTATCGGGCCGCTCCTCTTCGTCATCCAGCAGCACGCGGCGCGCAGGATGCACTATGACTTGAGACTGGAATGCGATGGCGTCCTGAAGTCGTGGGCCGTTCCGAAGGGACCGTCGCTTGATCCTAGCGAAAAGCGCCTCGCCGCGCAGACCGAGGATCACCCATTCGACTACGCGACGTTCGAGGGCGTGATCCCCGCCGGTCAATATGGCGCGGGCAACATGATCGTCTGGGATTGCGGTGTCTACAGTCCCGACGAAGGTAACGAATACTGGTTCCATGATCACGCGGAGGCCGAGCGTCGCGTGCGAGAGGGGCTGGAGAAAGGCAAGCTCGGATTTTTCCTCCGCGGTGAGAAGGTCAAGGGGTCCTACGCACTCGTGCGGATGGCGGACAAGAAGAACTGGCTCCTGATCAAGCACAAGGACCGCTTCGTCGCCAGCACCGACCTCACCACGTTGGACCGCTCGGTACTCTCGGCGGCGACGCTGCACGAGGTCCAGGCGGTGCCGCTGAACCGCCTGCGCACCGATGAGCTGATTCCCTCGGGCCCGCAGGAGCCGCTGCCGAGTTCGCTTGCGCCGATGCACGCCGAGCTCGGCGACGCCGCGTTCGACAACGCCGACTGGATGTGGGAACCGAAGCTCGATGGATATCGCGCGCTCGCTTTCGTGACCGACAAGCGCGTAACGCTCAAGTCTCGGCGCGGCCTCGAGATGAACAAGTTCCCGCGGCTGGAGGCCGAGCTCGCAAAGCAGGCCGCGCACGCCATGGTGCTCGACGGCGAGCTCGTAGCATTCGACAGCGCCGGCAGGCCCTCTTTCAACGCCATGCAGAACGTGCAAGCGCACACGCCCGTGGTGTTCTACTGCTTCGACCTGCTGCACTTTGCTGGCTTGAACTTGCGCAAGGCGCCGTATCGAGACCGCCGACGCTGGCTCGCCCAGTGCCTCCTGCCGTCACCGCTGGTGCAGCTCGTGCACGCGTCGGCGGAAGGAAAGGCGCTGCAGAGTGCCGCGCTCAAAAGCGGTCTCGAGGGTGTCGTCGGCAAGCACAAGTCGAGCGCCTACGAGGCGGGGAAGCGCTCATCCTCCTGGCTGAAAGTGAAGGCGACCCGGACCGGCGACTTCGTCGTGGGCGGCTACACCCGGGGCAAGGGTTCACGCGCTCCATTCGGGGCGCTACTTCTCGGATACTGGGAGGGCGGCAAGCTGCGCTATGCGTCGCACGTCGGCTCCGGCTTCGACGACGCCACGCTCGGCGAAGCGAAAGCGCGTCTGGGGCCGCTCCACCGCGATTCTTGCCCATTCGCGGAGAAGCCTGAGTTGCCGAATCCCACGACGTGGGTTGAGCCGAAGGTCGTAGTGGAGGTGAAGTTCCAGAACTGGACTGACGAAGGCTCGCTGCGCGCGCCCGTGTTCCTGCGTTTTCGGGATGACTTGAAGCCGAAGGAAATACACCGCCAGGTGCCCCGCAAGAAGACGGAACCAGACACCGAAATCGGCTTCATCCTGCGGCAGCTGGAAAGCCCGAAGCCGTCGCTTACGCTCGCGGTCGGCGAGCACCAGATCAAGCTGACGCACCTCGATCGCGTGTACTGGCCGGCGGATCCGGCGCTCGAGCAGCCGGCGCTGACGAAGCGCGACCTCCTGCGCTACTTTGCCCAGGTTTCACCCTTCATGCTGCCGCACCTCGCCGAGCGGCCGCTCACCATGATTCGCATGCCCGACGGCATCCAGGGGCAGCGCTTCTACCAGAAGCACTGGTCGCAGGAGCGACCGGCGTTTGCGGACACGATCACCCTCTTTTCGGGCCACAACGAGTCGGCGCAGGAATACCTCGTCTGCAACAACCTGCCGACGCTGCTATGGCTCGCGCAGTCCGGTACGCTCGAATTCCACGTCTGGCACTCGCGTGCCAAGCCCGGTGCCGATGCCAAAAGCAAGGCGACCGACTATGCGAGGTCGCTCGAGTCGCTGGAAGAGTCGATCCTCAACTATCCGGACTTCGTGGTGTTCGATATCGACCCGTACATCTATTCGGGGAAGGAAGCGCCGGGAGACGAGCCGGAGCTGAACACCGCGGCATTCGAGAAGGGGAAGGCGGTGGCGTTCTGGCTGCGCGAGCTCCTGAACAGCATGGGACTCGAGCCGATCGTGAAGACTTCGGGGAAGACAGGATTGCATGTCTTCCTGCCGATCCGGCGGACGATCGACTTCGATGCAGCACGCCAGGTGTCGGAGTCGGTCGGGCGGCACCTGATGCGGCTGCATCCGAAGGACATCACGCTCGAATGGCAGGTGCCGAAGCGGACCGGAAAGATCTTCATGGACTACAACATGAACGTCCGCGGCAAGACGCTGAACGTGGCCTACTCCCCGCGTGGCGCCGCGGGCGCGCCGATATCGATGCCGTTGACCTGGGACGAACTGGCGAGCGCGCATCCCCTCGATTTCCGCATTACGAACGTCGCCGACCGCCTGGCCAAGGCTGGCGATCGCTGGCGCGAGGCGCTCACCAAGAAGCAGAGTCTGGAGCAGGCGTTGGAAGGGGCGAAAGCCTGAAGAATTCCTTTGTATTACAATCCGTTCCCCCGCGTTCTTGCCGTGCTGTCGGAGGTATGAAATGGCCGCCCGTTCCATAGCGTCGTTGACCGTCTCCTTTGGGCTGGTCTCCATCCCGGTGAAGCTCTTTTCGGCCACCGAGGCGAGCCGCGCCATCTCGTTCAACCTGCTGCACAAGGCCTGCGGCTCGCGCTTGAAGCAGCAGTACTTCTGCGTCAAGGAAGAGGTGCCCGTCGGCCGCGAAGACATGGCGAAGGGCTACGAGGTGGAGAAGGACCAGTACGTCATGTTCTCGCCCGACGAATTGAAGGCGCTCGAAGAGGCCGGCACGCACACGGCGGACATCATCGAGTTCGTGCCGATCGAGTCGGTCGATCCGGTCTATTTCGACAAGGCCTATTACCTCGGGCCCGACAAGGGGGGCGCTAAGCCATATGCGCTCCTCGCGCGCGCGCTGCGCGACACGAAGCGCTGCGCCCTCGGCCGCTGGGCTGCGCGCGGCAAGCAATACATCGTCATGATCCGGCCGGTCGACGATGGGCTTGTCATGCAGCAGCTCCTCTACGCGGGCGAGGTGCGCCCGATCAAGGACATCGAGATCCCGAAGACCGAGGTGCGCGAAGCCGAGCTCAAGCTCGCGCAGCAGCTGATCGAGCAGCAGGCGAGCGACAAGTTCGATCCGAGCGCATACAAGGACGATGTGCGCGAGCGCATCGAGGCGGCGGTGAAGAAGAAGGTCGAGAGCGGGCAGGAGATCACGACCGTCGAGGCGCCCGAGCAAGGCGGGCAGGTCATCGACCTCATGGAGGCGCTGCGTGCGAGTCTCGAGAAGAAGCCCGCCAAGCGCGCCGAGGAAGCGCAGCCCGCCAAACCCGCGCGGAAGTCGGCCAGCAAGAAATAGCGGTGCAATCCTACGGCGTGCACGAGGTGCAGAAGATGCTGCGCCTCTCGCGCAGCACGATCCGCACTCTGGTGCGCGCCGGCTTCGTCTCGCCGGCGCGCGGTCCGCGCAACGCCTGGCGCTTCTCGTTCCAGGACCTGATCGTGCTGCGCGCTGCCCAGGCGCTCGTCGCTGCCAGGGTGCCCGCGCGGCGCATCTCCCGCTCGATGAAGGATCTGCGCCAACGGCTGCCGTCGTCGATGCCGCTTTCGGGCCTCAGCATCGCCGCGGAAGCCGACCGCGTGGTGGTGCGCGAAGGCGCGAACCGCTGGCGACCCGACTCGGGGCAGTATCTGCTCGCATTCGAAGGCAGTCCGGCCGACGGCTCGCTCAGCGTCCTTGAGCGGCCTGCGCCCGTACCGGAGTCACCGGCTACCTACATCGCGCGAGGCGCGGAACTGTACGAGACCGGGAATCACGAAGAGGCGGCGCGTGCGTTTCGCGAAGGGCTCGCGTGCGGCGAGCATCCGCTGCTGCACTACAACCTCGCCATTGCGCTGGAGAGCCTCGGCCGCGCGGATGACGCCGTTGCCGCGTATGAGCAGGCGCTCAAGACCGATCCCACGTTCGCCGACTGCCATTACAACCTTGCGCTCCTCTACGAGTCGCTCGGCAAGCCGCAGAAGGCGATTCGCCACATGGCGCAGTACCGGCGCCTAATGAAGAAGAAATAGCTAGAAGGTGCGTCCAGCGCGCACGTAGATCTTGGTCGAGCCTGTCGCGTCGAGGCCTTTGGCGACGCCGGCGCGGGTCTGCAGGCCGAAGAGATACCCGAACTTGGGCTCGAACACGAGCTCGGCGCCGATGCCGCGGTGGTAGTCGGGCGAGGTGTTCGAGTCCCACGCCGCGCCGACGTCCATGAAAAGCGTGACGCCGACGCGGTTCACGCCAATGGGCGGCACCATGATGTGGCGGTCGACGTCGGCGAGCGCCGCCCGCCATTCGAGGGTGCCGACGCGCGCGTTGTGTCCCATCAGCGAAGGCGTACCGGTCGTGTAGCCGCGCAGGGCGAAATCGCGCTCGTTGATTTGCGGCATCAGCGTGAGATCGTCGGACTTGCTGCCGCCGAGCTCGAAGGGCTCGGCATCGCGCTGGCCACGAGCCTCGTTCCAGCGAAGGCTCAGCACCGTCTTGCCGAGCGCGATGTGCGCGCGCCAGTCGGCGCGTACGATGCCTCCCGTGTACGCGGCACCCAGGCTGCGCGAGGTCTCCGCCCAGAGCCGCAGCTGCTGCCCCTCGCTCGGGCCGTCGGAGAGCCACTGGCTGCGGCGCGAGTCGTAGCCACCGACGAGACCGATGACGCGCTCGTTCTGCGCTCGGAGCGTGCCGTCCGACAGATCGTGAAAGGTCTCCTCTGCCAGCGCGGCGCCACCGCCCCAGTACCAGCGCCGGTCGAGCGCGAGGCTGCGCCACAGGGAAACCCATTGCGCGTCTTCCTTGATGCTGTAGGCCTTGATCTTGGTAGAGGAGCCGTCGGGCTCGCTCGCGCGGACCGTGAGCGTGCGGTTGATGGAGCCGCCGTGTCGCCCGTCGTAGGCATATTGCGCAGTGCCGAGGAGCTCCCCCTGGGTGAGTTCGATCATGGGCCCGAGCACGTACTCGTGGAGCTGCAGGGCATCGTTGCCCGCGACGTAGGCACCGAGCGCAAACGCGCCATCGGCGACCTGCAGGAGCGGAAGCCAGGCCGTGGGACGCAAGGACGGCAAAGGGGAGTAGGGGCGATCATCCGCGTCGATCGAAGGCGGCTTCGTCGGCGCGCTTCCCGGTGCGGCCAGCGCTTGCCGCCGCTCCAAGGGCTCACCGGGCAACCGATAAAGGCGAAGCGCTCCGCCCTGCGCCTCGATGGTGGTGAGCAGCACTTCCCCGTTCAGCGGAGCGCTCATCTCGAGCACGCCGGACGCGGATCGCGTCCAGCGCAAGAGTGCATTGGTCGCGCGTTGCCATGACCAGACGTCGTAGATCTTCCCGTAATCGGCGATGAAGAAAATCTCGTCCGCGGTGCTGCCGAATCGCGGCGAATGCTTGATCGACGAATCGGAGACGAGCTCGATAGCTTTGCCGTCGCTGACGTCCAGGAGTCGCCAGCGCTCATCGCGAAGCGCCGTGATGACCACGCGATCGCCCATGGCCGCTATGCCCGAGATAAGTTCGCCGGCACCGGTCCGGTAAAGCGAGCGCAGCGGCTCGCCGTGGTCCAGGATCACCACCTCGCCGCCGCCCGCCGACGCGGTGATGGCCGCGATGCGGCCGTCCTCGAGCGGAACGGCGAGGCGATAGCGGCCGCATTCGGCAACGGTGCGCCGCTCGCCTCCCGGCGTGACCACGTGCAAGTCGTAGAGCAGGTTGTAGTTGCGGCAGATTTCGAGCTGCGACACGAGGATGCCGTCGGCGCCGAATGCGCTCAGTCGCGAGTCGTCCTCGGTCTGGCGCACGGCGCGCGGACTGCCGCCGGGCTCCTGCCGCATCACGCGGGGATGCACGTAGCCATCACCCTGGATGTACCAGCGCGCGCCGTCCCGGGTCAGAACGGGGCTGGAAATCGACCAACCACGTGCAAGCACTTCACCTTCGACGCCGGCGCGAGGTGAAAATCGAGCGCGCAGCCAGTTTTCATATTCGGCCCAGAGCGCATCCATCGTCTTGCCGGTTACCGTAACGGGATTGCTTTCCACCCGAAAGGGGATGAGGTTCTTGCTGTAGTTCTCGATGAAGCGCACCGGCGTGTCCGTGCCATAGCGTTCGCGCAGGAAGAGGAAGAAGTAGCTGCCGTAGAGGTAGTTGCGGTTCAGCGGGAAGCCGCGCCCGTCGGCATTGACCTCGGAAAGCGGTCGAAAGCCGCGCGCGGCTTCCGCGCGCATCATTCCTTCGAAGGTCGTGTTCTCGAGGCGGCCATAGGCGCGCGCCGTATCCGACTCGTGATTGACGGCGAGGCCTTCGACGATCCACGAAGGCTCGAGCGCATTGGGGAAGAACGGAATGAACCTGCCGAGGACGTCCCGCGGCGAGAGCGCCGGGCCGCTCGCCTTGTCGAGGTGCACGATATGGAAGAGCTCGTGGCTGAGCACGAGCTCGAGCCAATCGCGGTTCTGCAAGAGCTCACCCGCGTCGGGCGGCGATAGATAAATCGTCGTCAGGTTGAAGGGCAGCGGTGTTGCGTGCCCGTTCGCGAAATCAGCCGAGTCCAGGATGACGAGGTGCGTTCGGCCGCGCGGGCGCCAATTCAAGAGCGCGGTTATCGGCGGATAGACGCGCTCTGCGGCTGCAGCGGCGATGCGCGCCTGCGCGCGCTGCGCCTCGGCGAAATGGACCAGGAAGTGCTCCGTCTCGAGCGTGCGCCATTTCAGGCGCGGATCCGCCCAGCGCAGCTCGTCCCATTGCGCTCGTGCAGTTGCGCAGCACAAAAACAGCAGGGCGCAGAGCACGGTCGTCCGAATGCACACCCGCGCCTTATAGCAGCCTGCGGTCGCTCGGCCTGGGCCGCTTCGGCGTGCGCGAGTTGCGGAAAAGTCTTAGCGGATGGCGCGGAACGTACTCTCTGGCCGCATATTGAAAAATATTCCCGTGTTTCTTGCTGATTCTTGCGCTTTCGTCGGCGCCGGGCGACGCAGAAGTTGCTCTGCGACAACAAGCACTTGCGCCAATATCCTCACATTGCCACGTCAAAAAATTCACGCTATCCTTCGCGCGCACGCCCGCGTGAAACGGGCCGAAGACAAGAAACCGCAGTAAATAACTGAATTAGGAAGCGCTTTGGCCGATCTGGGGGTTGGGAGCGGGAGGGGCGGTGCACGCCATATTGAAACGACTGACGTCGGCGCGTCGCTTCGTGTTTTTTTTGTCCTTGTAGCGAGTCTAAGAAGCGCACGCACTCATCGTGCGGCCGCGCAAAAAAGAAAGCCGGAGTGACGAAATGAATCCGCATCGTTGTGGACGAGGAGCGCAGTTCGCGCGCCTGCTGGCCGTCGTTTTTCTCGCGCTCGCGAGCGTGTGCAGCCTCGCGCAAACGCCGCCGCGGCCGGATGCCGGTCAACTGCTCGAGCAACAGCGCCAGCCGATTCGCTTGCCTCCGCCGGATGAACCCGTTCTCCCGAAGCCGCCAGAGCCGACGCCCGCGCTCCCGGCCTCGCCGCAGCTCAAGGTGATGGTGCAGAGCTTCACGTTCACGGGCAACACGCTCTATCCGGAAGAGGCGCTGCAGGCGCAGGTCCAGGAATTCATCGGCAAGGAGCTCGACTTCGAGGGACTGAACGACGCGGCGACGAAAGTCCGCTCCTTCTACCGCACGCGTGGTTACTTCCTCGCACAGGCCTACCTGCCGCGCCAGACCATCCGCAACGGCAGCGTGGAGATCGGCATCATCGAGGGCCGCATCGGCGAAGTGGAGCTCGTCAACCGGCAGTCCGATCGGCTGGCCGACAGCCTGCTCGTCGGCATTCTCGGCAAGCATTTCGCACAAGGGCAAATCATCACCGAGACCGGTCTCGAGCGGCCGCTCCTCATCATTAACGACCTCCCCGGCTCGACGGTGACTTCCGAAATACGGCCGAGCAGGATCATGGGCGCAGCGGACCTGCGCGTGAACGTGGGTGAGGCAGCCAATCGAGTCAACGGTTCAGTGGATGTGGACAACGAGGGCAACCGCTTCACGGGCGAGTATCGCGCTGGCACGACCCTTAACTGGAACACCCCGTTCGGCTACGGCGATCAGGCGAGCTTTCGCGGCTTCGTGTCCGACGAAGGCATGTGGTACACGCGCTTCGCCTATCTGCTGCCGGTTGGCTACTACGGCACGCGCGTCGGCGTGAGCTGGACGAAGTTCGAGTACCGGCTGGCGAAGGACTTCGCCAACCTGGGGGCGCATGGCGATGGCGAGGTGAAGAGCATCTACGGATTCCATTCCATCGTGCGCACGCGGAACACGAACGTCATCCTGCAGGTGGCGTACGAGAACAAGAAGCTCATCGACGAGATCGATTCGCAGAGCTCGCTCGAGAAGCGCAACATCAACGATCTCAAGCTCGGCTTCGTGGGCGACTTCCGCGACGGGTTCCTCGGCGGCGGCCTCAACGCGTATTCCTTCACGTGGACGCACGGCGAGCTCGGCATCGAACCACCCAGCGTGCTCGCGCTCGACGTTGGCCCGACGGGGCACAATACCCAAGGGTCCTTCTCCAAGTACAACGTCGACGCACGGCGCCTGCAGCGGGTGACCGAGGCGGCGAGCATCCTTTTCTCCATCTCCGGCCAGAAAGGCATGAAGAACCTTGCCTCGGCGGAGAAGTTCTCCCTCGGCGGCCCGAACGGCGTCCGCGCCTTCCCGGTCGGCGAGGCGACGGCCGACATCGGCATGATTGCCACGGCGGAGGCGCGCTACATCGTGCCGGGATTCAAGATCTTCAACGGCGACCTGACGCTCACCGGTTTCTACGACCACGGCTGGGCGCGAATCAACGAGCATCCGCTGCCGACCGATACGGAAAACAACCGCTCGCTCGGCGGCTATGGCTTTGCAGCCTCGGCGGGACAGGACGGGGGATTTCTAGTGCGTGCGATGGCCGCATGGGCCACGCACGGCATAGCGCAATCGGATACGCAGCCGCGCGTCCCGCGCGTGTGGGTTCAGGCGATCAAGTGGTTTTAAGCGATCAAATTGGAGAGATGCGGTGACTTTTTTCCGGATCTCAACGTTCATGACAGCACGCGAGACAGCGCCGGCCTAAGCTCGGCGGATTTCGCTGTGGTGAGGTTGACAGGAGAGGACCATGGCAGCAAGGAAGCACACAAGTTCCGGTAACAGGCGTTCCGGCGCCAACGTCAATCGCGCGAAGGGCAACGCTCGGACGCGTCGCGTGCTGAGCACGCAACCGCGCTCGCTCGCCTTCGCCGTCGGCGTTGCGCTCGTTCCATGGACGCTCTTCAACCCCGCGTACGCGCAGATCGCTGCAAGCACCCTGCCCACGGGCGGCACGGTGGCCGCGGGCTCGGCAAGCATCTCGACCTCAGGGTCGAACATGCAGGTCACGCAGGGATCGAACCAGGCGATCCTCAACTGGCAAACCTTCTCGATCGGCTCAGCCGCGTGGGTCAACTTCAGCCAGCCAAGCTCGTCGGCGGTTGCGCTCAACCGCGTCACGGGGAGCAATCCGTCCGAAATCTACGGTCGGCTCACCGCCAACGGCCAGGTCTTCTTCTCGAACCCGAACGGCATCCTCTTCGGCCGCGGCGCGTCCGTCGACGTGGGCAACCTGTTCGCGACGACTCTCTCCATCAAGGATGAGGACTTCCTTGCAGGCCGCTACAACTTCTACAACAGCGGCAGTGCAGGTTCCGTAGTCAACCAGGGTGTAATTACCTTCAACGGCTATGCCGCGCTCGCTGCGCCACAGGTCAAGAACGACGGCCTCATCGTCGCGCACGCCGGGAGCGTCACGCTCGCCGCGGGCGACCGCGTCTCGCTCGACATGGTCGGTGACGGGCTCATCAGCATCAGCGTCGAGCAGGCTGCGTTGAACGCCGCCGCCATCAACACCGGCACCATTACCGCCGACGGCGGCACAGTTGTTCTGACCGCGCGAAGCGCCAACGCGCTTCTCGACACGGTCGTCAACAATTCCGGCGTGATCCGCGCGACTTCGCTTGCCCAGCGCAACGGCGAGATTGTTCTCGATGGCGGCTCGGCGGGTGTCGTTGCAAATAGCGGCACGCTCACCGTGGCCGGCAACGATGCAGGCACAACGGGCGGTATGGTCAAAGTCCTCGGCCCGTATGTAGGCCTGTTCGACGGCACGCGCATCGACGCCTCCGGTGACGCCGGCGGCGGCACGGTGCTCGTCGGCGGCAACTTCCACGGTGCCGGACCGGAACAAAACGCGCTTGGTACATACATTGCGCCGGATGCTTCGGTTTCCGCTGATGCCGTAAGGCAAGGAAATGGCGGCCGCATTGCCGTTTGGGGCGATGCTACGACCCGTGTCTATGGATCCTTGAGCGCCAGGGGCGGGGCCGACGGAGGCAATGGCGGCCTGATCGAAACCTCTGCCGAACGCTACTTGCAGGTGCTAAAGACGCCGGATGTCTCGGCTCCAAAGGGTCATGGCGGTCAGTGGCTCGTTGATCCCGATGCAGATATCGACATCGTTGCTGGCGCTGGCAATACGCAGATCAATGCCGCGAGCCCTTTCGAACCGACGGCTGATGCCGCAACGCTTGGCGTCGATCTGATCACCGGCGCACTCACAGGAGGAGCGAGCGTAACGGTCACAACGGTTTGCGCGACCGTCAATGCTTGTTCCGGGGGCCAGACTGGGAGCATCACACTGGATGCACCTCTGGACTACACAGGAACTGGAACGAACACGCTGACGTTCAATGCGAGCGACAGCATCACGACTAATTCCACCATCTCCGGGACGACAGGAGTCCTAAACCTAAATCTTCTTGCAGCCAATAATGTGACGGTGAACGCCGATATTTCGACCAACGGCGGCACGTTCACCGGGACCGCGACTACCGGGGTATTCAAGGTATCGAATACCGATCACGTCACTACTACCGGCGGAGGAAATACTGTCGGAGCCGCCTTAAGCATCACCGCAACAAATTTGAATTTGGTCAACTCGGGGGCTCTGAACAGTGGTACCGGAGGCAAGACGACGATCACGGCGACAGGCTCGCTGGACGTAGGCGCCAACAACGGCGGCGCAATGGTTCTTACCAACGGGGAGCTCGCTGACATCACTTCAGGCGGTGGTCTCGATTTGAAAACGACTGGCGCGAACGCGATCACGGTGGACGGTGCCACGTTTGTAACGGTTAACGGCAATGTCGGGTTGCTCGCGACGGGTACGGGCACGGTAGCGTTCTTGAACGCTGATAGCACCGTCGATCAGAGCGTGACGGCGACTGCTACGGGCGCGCAGGTGACCTTCGACGCCGGGCGCACGCTGACGTCGAACACCGGGTCGATCACGCTGCAGGGCGCTACGGGTATCAACGGTGCCGGCGCGACCACCCTGACCGCGGCCAACGGCGTGGCGATC
>Ga0134121_10003281_pt1 | contig 13549 bp, 10 predicted proteins | sample KB301_FD_96463 | JGI IMG/M metagenome (GOLD analysis project Ga0134121, IMG submission 96463) | Terrestrial soil microbial communities without Nitrogen fertilizer from Kellogg Biological Station, Michigan, USA - KB3-0-1 | ecosystem: Environmental > Terrestrial > Soil > Unclassified ...
CACGTTCCCAGCGTTTGTCGCGGTCCATGGCATAGTAACGGCCGATCACAGAAGCAATTTTACCCGAAGAATTTTTCAAATGACCTTCCAGCTCACGGATATAACCTGCAGCGCCATGAGGATCTGTGTCGCGCCCATCGGTGAAGCAGTGAATATAAACCTCGCTGAAAGATTTTTCTTTCGCCACATCGCACAATGCTTCCAGGTGACTGATGTGCGAATGCACGCCGCCATCACTCACCAGCCCGATGAGGTGAAGTTTCTTCTTATTCTTTATGGCATAATCAAAAGCATCCGTAATGACTTTCTCTTTGTGAAATGTTTTTTCGCGCACAGCGATGTTGATCCTCGCAAAATCCTGGTACACGATCCTGCCCGCGCCAATGTTCAGGTGCCCGACTTCAGAGTTGCCCATTTGTCCGTCGGGCAACCCCACATTTTCTCCGGATGTGAGCAAATGCGAATGCGGATAGTTCTTATAAAGGCTGTCGACAAAAGGCGTGTCGGCATTGTAAATGGCGTTGGCCTTGGTGTGCGGGCCCTCGCCCCAACCGTCGAGTATTATCAAAACAACTTTATTATTTGGGCTCATATATCTCGGCGAAGTACGAATGGGAATACCAATTTACGAATCAAGACAAAAGAAATGCATTTTGGTCAATTCGATTTTGAGGCGCGAAATTACAAATTATGACATCAGTGAATGATATTTAATACACGCTTAGTTCTAACACCATCAATTGTAAAGTTTACCAAAATTGCTAATTGTAGTTGTGATCGTATCAGGTAATCATGTACCTGTTTGATATGACCAATTGCAAAACGATCGTCTTTTTTTAATTCAACAATTATTTTGTCTTCCACCAAAAAGTCCAGGAACCTTTTATTGAGAAGGCGTTCCTTAAAATATACCGGTGCATGTACCTGTTCTTTATACTTAAGATTATTTTTCTCAAACATTATTGCTGTTGCCTGCTGATAAGTTCGCTCGGTATGTCCGGGCCCTAATTCATTCCAAACCTCATAAACGGAGCCCACGATCAGGTAACTCATTTCAGGGAAGATCAGGTCATTTCTCAATAGTGTCATCAGGGGAGTCGTTATCCTGGTTAATTTTGCTTCAAAACTACTGCAACACAACGAATTGGCTGTTTTAGTAAATACGTATTTTTTATTAGTACTTCGCCGGAAGGAAAAACGTTTCTGCCCATAAACAAGCTCAATTCATCTTTGCCGGATCGCAAAATTCTTATAGGTTTGCAGCCCCAAATATTTTAACACTAACTAATTCATTTTAAGCAAGCATGCAAAGTAAAGGCGCTGTAAAACTATTTGCCATCCTCATGGCGTTGGTTTGTTTATATCAGCTTTCGTTCACATGGGTAACCAAACACGTTGAGAGTAAGGCAAAGGAGTTTGCAAAAGGCGATCCTGCAAAGGAAAAAGCATACCTGGATTCGGTAAGCACTCTGGAAGCATACCCGGTTTTTGGAACCTCCTATAAGAAATGCAAGGAGAACGAGATCAACCTCGGCCTTGACTTAAAAGGCGGAATGAACGTGACGATGGAAGTTTCCCTCGTTGACCTCATCCGTGCCATGAGCAACTACAGCAATGACGGCACTTTTAATGCAGCGCTCGCCAATGCCCAGAAAGCCCAGACGAATTCTCAAAAAGATTTTGTGACGCTCTTCGGCGAAGAATTTCAAAAGGTGGATCCCAATGCTCACCTGGCCGCCATTTTCGCAACGAAAGAACTCAGCGACAGGATCAATTTTAATTCATCGAACGCTGACGTGCTGAAAGTAATCAAGACTGAATCGGACGCAGCATTCGACCGCACCTACCAGATCCTCAAAACACGTATCGATAAGTTCGGGGTTACACAGCCGAACGTACAGAAGATCGGAAACGGACGAATTCTAGTTGAATTGCCGGGCATTAAAGAGCCTGAGCGCGTGCGGAAACTCCTGCAGGGTACTGCCAAGTTGGAATTCTGGGAGACCTACGACAACAAAGACGTCTTCCCGATGCTGGAAGAAGCCAACAAAGTTTTGAAAAACATGGGGATCAAGGATTCACTGACAGGAAACGGCCTGAACGGGGATTCACTTGCCCCGAGAAAAGATTCACTGATCGCCGGTAAAGATTCCGCCGTCGACAGCACAAAAAAAAATTCGCTGGAAGAACAGTTGGCCTCGAAGGAAAAAAACAAGTCTGACTCTGACTCCACCGGTAAGAACAAATCATTTGAAGAGTTTGCAAAGGACAACCCGCTGTTTGCCGTATTGAATCCTTCCGTTGAAACCAACGATAAGAACCAGCAGCAGCTCCGCAAAGGACCGGTGATCGGTTCATCGCTGGTGAAAGATACAGCGCGTGTGAACCAGATTTTCAAAATGGACCAGGTGCGTGCGAAATTCCCTAAGGAGTTCCGTCCGTACTGGACTGTAAAGCCGATCGATAAAGACGGAAAAGTAGTTCAGCTGATTGCCATTAAAACTCCCGCACGTGAACCCGTGGCCCCGCTGGATGGTTCTGTGATCACTGATGCGCGCAAGCAGCGCGGACAGTTCACTGACAACTGGGAAATTTCCATGGCCATGAATGCCGAAGGCGCTCACGTATGGAAACGCCTCACGCATGACAACGTGCAGAAGGCGATTGCCATCGTGCTCGACGACTATGTTTATTCTTATCCGAATGTAATCCAGGAAATCAGCGGAGGTAATTCTTCTATTACAGGAAACTTCAGCCTCGAAGAAGCGGAAGATCTTGCAAACATTTTAAAAGTTGGTAAGCTCCCGGCTCCTGCGCGTATCGTGCAGGACGCAGTGGTCGGTCCTACCCTTGGTGCCGAAGCCGTGCACAAAGGATTTCTTTCATTCGTGATTGCGCTCGTGCTGGTATTGGTATTCATGGTTTCCTATTACAACAATGCCGGTCTCATTGCAGACGTCGCGCTTTTTGTAAACGTATTTTTTGTAATGGGCATCCTCGCCTCACTCGGCGCCGTGCTCACGCTGCCGGGCATTGCGGGTATCGTGCTTACGATTGGTATGTCCGTGGATGCGAACATCCTGATCTTTGAGCGTATCCGTGAAGAGCTTGCTTTGGGTAAAGGCGTGCGCCTGGCAGTGTCCGACGGATTCAAGCATGCTTATTCATCCATCATTGACTCCAACGTAACGACCCTCATCCTCGGTATCATTCTTTATGTTTTCGGATCCGGACCGATCCAGGGTTTTGCGACAACACTGATCATCGGTATCCTTTCTTCATTGTTCTGCGCCATCTTTATTTCACGCATCATCTTTGAATGGATGCTCGGCAGGAACAAGGAGATCAGGTTCTGGAACAAGGCCACCAAGGGTGCATTCAAAAATATCCACATCAATTTCGTGGAGCGCAGAAAAGCTTATTACATTTTCAGTGGTATCATCATCGCATGCGGCATTATTGCTTTCTCGATGAAGGGATTGAATTTCGGCGTTGACTTCCAGGGAGGCAGGACGTACGTCGTGCGCTTTGAACAGCCGATCACCACGGTGCAGGTCATCGACGGATTGAAGGGTCCGCTCACTAAGTCGCCTGAAGTAAAAACATTTGGCGGTGAGAAACAGTTGCGCATCACCACGTCATACCTGATCGATGACCAGGACGCAGATGCTGAAGCCAGGGTAGTGGAGAAATTAAATGAGGGCTTGAAGACGATGAACGTTAAGTATGAAGTGCTGAGCTCACAAAAGGTAGGACCTACCGTTGCTGATGACATCAAAACTTCTGCTGCCTGGGCCATCATCATCGGCTGCGGCATGATGTTCATATACATCTTCGTCCGCTTCAGGAGCTGGCAGTATGGACTGGGTGCCGTGGCGGCGCTGCTGCACGACGTGCTCGTGGTACTTTCCTGCTTTGCCATCTTCAATGGCGTGCTGCCGTTCTCACTTGAAATCGACCAGGCGTTTATCGCGGCAATCCTTACGGTGATGGGATATTCCATGACGGATACCGTCGTGGTATTCGACCGGATCAGGGAATTTGTCGGTATTCACCACCATGCCCAGGATCAGAAGAAGGTAATCAACGACGCCCTCAATGCAACGCTGAGCCGTACCATCAATACATCCCTTACGATCTTCTTTGTACTCCTTGCCATCTTTATTTTCGGCGGAGAAGTGATCCGTGGATTTACCTTTGCGCTCCTGATCGGAATCGTGATCGGAACGTATTCTTCGATCTGCATTGCCACGCCGATCGTGGTAGATTTTACAAGGAAAAAAATCGCCGGGACAAAATAAACAGTGCTCTCATGAAGAGATGGAAAGCTCCCCTTTTTGAAGGGGAGCTTTTTTTATTCGGAAATTCCTGCAGCGCTTTCATTTCTCTTCAATACCTTTGCATCGGTTTTTCGAATAACAGATAACAGCTAACCGATAATGTATTTCCTCTTTCTCAACCTGGGCGCCGGCGAAATCATGGTGATTGCGCTTTTTGTATTGATGTTTTTCGGCAGCAAGCAAATTCCTGAACTCATGCGCGGACTCGGACGTGCTACACGTGAATTCAAAGATGCCATGAATGGCATTGAGCGTGAAGTGCGCAGCTCTGTGAACGTAAACCTGATGGAAGAAGAAAAGAAAGTCCCCCCGCCGCAGCCTTTTACGCAGCCAAAGCCCCAGGAAGGCGAAGCCGGAACTCAGCCGCTGCAACCCTCTCAGCCTGCTCCTGCCGGTGATGTAAATTCTCCCGCGCAGTAATCTAAACTTACGAAGGATTCATTTCTTGGGGAGCCTGCTGCGGAAAATTTTTCTGAACCGGTTACTTTTCAATCTTTCAAAAATTTTAAGTGGAAGGTTTTTGTTCCTGTCATTACTTCCACAATATAAATTCCGCGCGCGAGTGATTCCACATTTAGTTTTCTGACGGAAGAATTGTCAGGAAGTAGTTTCGACATGACAATGGTTTCGCCCAATGCATTGCAGACAGAAATTTCTGTGGCTGCGCTGAGCATATCTCCGCTTAGAATTAATTCGTCTGTAACAGGATTTGGAAATACGCGGATCGGATTGCCTTGTTCAACCAGCGACTGAACCTTTGAAATAACATCAAAGATCACCGCTTCCACTTCACAGCCATTTCCATCGGTGCAGACCACGTTGTAGTCTCCGCTCTGTGTGGCTACATAGAAATAGTCAGTCGCGCCTGGAATCAGTGCGCCGCTGAAATACCACTGATAGCTGACGGATCCCTGGTTTGCAAACAACGTATCACCGCTCTGTAATATTCCCTGCGCAGGCGGGTAAGGATATACAGTGATAAAATTGTTCAGCGTTAAGGTGTCGCTCGTGATGGCATTGGTGGCAATGAGTTGCACGGAATAACTCCCTGGCGTATTGTAGCAGACCGTAGATGGATCTGTATCCGTGCTCGTGGCCGGTGTGGCGCCCGTAAAAGTCCATTGGTAAGTGACGGCATTTTGCGAGAGGTTGGTGAAGTCGGTGCACGTACCCGGACAGATGTGATTGTCAGGTGTGGAGAAAACTGCAATCGGGAACATGCCGCAAGGATCAATGGTGACGATCACCGTATCAGTGGATGTTCCGCAGAACCCCTGGTTCGTGGAGATGTACATTCCGGCATTGTGAACAGTAATCTGCGGTGTTGTGTCGCCCGTATTCCAGCTATAAGATTGGAAACCGTTTCCGGCGAAGAGAATTGCAGAATCCCCGATGCAAATGGTCAGCGAATCATTCCCAAGATCAGTAATCGTTTCAGAGCACAGGTTCAACACCATTCCTGACCCATTGAAAGAATGAATGATCAGGTAATCGTCCCCGGCTTGTGCGGCAGTCGCTGTGAAAATAAACGGATGTGTTTCCCATGCATATCCTGCGGGGATAAAATCACCGACATAGTTGCCAGTCTGTGCGCCGGTAGTATTCGTGTATACGCTGGGGCTGAAGGCACCGTTGCTTCCCAGTCCATCGCTTACATAAGTAAAGAAAAACACGTAGGTATTTCCGGCAACAAGAGGCGGGGAAAATTTCAGTCCGAACGCTTCACCGCCCGTCGTCCATACCGACGAGTCTCCGACCCACAGGGCCCGCACGGGAGGCGCATTGCAGGGCGGCGGGGTATTTATATTGGCATTTGACCATGCTCCGATCCATGCAGTTCCCGTCCATTCGAGAAGGTCGGCATCATAAGCATCGCTCAGCGTTGCGGAGCTGGTAAATGTAGTGGAAGCAGGAGCAGAAGTATAACATGAATCAAGTATGCTTTGCGCAACGGCACCGGAAATAAATAATGCGCAGGCCAGGATAACCAGACATACTTTTTTCATCCATGCAAGATTTTACTGTTTCAGAAACCTGCAGTGATATGCCTTTTCGTTGGCAATGACTTCAAGCCAATATAAGCCTTCAGCCAGCGATGATACATCTGCGGTAGCCCGCTTTCCATTGTATGTCTCCGGCTGCACCGATAAAACTTTTTCGCCAATCATATTGTAAATCTCAACGCCGCTGATGAGTTTTTGCTTTGCGTCAATCGTCAGGGTATTCCCGGCAGGATTTGGATAGATGCCGATCTCCATGCTGCCTGTGCTTTCGGTTCCATTTATTCCCGAGATCACGTCGAAGATCACCGCTTCCACTTCGCAGCCATTTCCATCCGTACAAACTACGTTGTAGTCTCCGCTTTGCGTGGCTACGTAAAAATAGTTCGTGGCTCCGGCTATCAGTGTGCCGCTGAAATACCACTGGTAACTATTCGAACCCTGGTTTGCAAATAGCGTGTCACCATTTTGAAGAATTCCCTGTGGAGGCGGATAAGGATAGATCGTAATATAATTATTCAGCGTAAGCGTGTCGCTCCCCACTGAATTTGTAACGATCAGGGAAACCGCATATGTGCCGGGTGAATTGTAACAGATGTTGGTGGGATTCACATCCACACTGGAAGAAGGCGTGGCTCCGGGGAACGACCACAGATAACTTGTTCCGTGTTGAGAATGATTTGTAAAATTTGTGCACGTCCCCGGGCACAGGTGGTTGGGAGAAGTAAAAAGTGCTACCGGCGCTAACGGTGTCAATCCGCTCAATGCATTCGGAAGCCCGATGTTCGTAGTATTGAGCAACGTAAATCCGTTGCGCACGTAGTTGCAGCCCGCGCCAATAATCTCAGGATCGTTGATGATCCCAAGCGATAAGGTACCTGAATGAGAAACATAGATCTTATTGTCACTGGCAATCTGTATCGCCCCGGAACGTTCAGTGTTGTCATCGTCCAGTACTGTTCCTGTTGCCACGATGGCTGCAGGATTGCCCGCCTGCATATCGAACTGAAAAAGTTTTGACGGCTGGTAGTCGCCGCTCATCATGTAAAGCACATTGCCCGTTGCCGAAAACTCACAACCATACATCACGTCGGCAGCGGGTGCGGTATAGGTGGCGGGATTTGAAACCATGCCTGTGGCATTGTCAAACTCGGCGATCTCACCTGCATACTGATCGTACATCGTGCGCGCAATGTAATTTCCCGCAGGAGATATTTTCATGCAGCCGATAAAGCTGTCGAATGAAGTGAACAGCGGACCGACACTGGAAATCACAGGTGCGCCAACTCCGGCGGAAGTAAGCGGATATGCATAATAAGAATTGGATGTGTTGCTCGGCGCATGCGTGACGATCCAGAATCCCGTACCTGCTGCATTGCGGATGCCGGTTACCTTTTCATCACAGGGCGCCAGCAGCTGAACATTCTTTACGGCTGTCACATCTCCGAGTCCGCCGTTCAGTGTCATGTCCACAATGGAATACCGGAGTCCGTCAGGGCCTACAAATCCGTCCGTAGTAAAAATATAATATTGATTGCTGTTCCCCGGATCGCTCACGATGAGCGCTGATTGCGTGGAAGACCAATCGCCGAGTAAACCGGTTCCGTTCGGCATTACGGAGTGTGTGTTGTCATACACAGTTTGCCCGTCAGTATAAAGCAACAGGTTGCCTGCGCCATCGCTCATGGAAGAGCAACCTTCGTTGGTGGAAATCATTCCGCCGACTACATTTACAGGACTGCCGCTTACAAAACTTACACCTGCATTGCTTCCGAAAAACCAGTTATCAAATTCATGTTGCGCCGATAAAGTCTGAACGCTCAGCATGCTGAGCACGAGTAGAAATTGTTTCATAAAGTTTGGAAATTGTTTCTCAAACCTACATGATTTTTTTTAATGAGCCAATAAAAAGTAGGTATGCGGTACGATCTCAGTGAAAGTCGTTTTTTCTGCAATAAATCTTGAGTTGTTCCGCGGGATTTTCAGTCAGCTGCGTCCTGAAAAGGTGGCCCAGTCCCTGAGAGGGCGTCACAATTTCCGCAATCGTATTCACCGGGTAATCGGCGACGGGAAAGAAGACAGAATCATAAGAAGCTTTGGCCAACTGGTCCCGGAATATTTTTTCGTCATCCCTCCAGGCCCAACCCCTTCGATAGATGATGATGTCGGGTTGAAGCAGGGTATCTTCAGCAAGGTTGTTTTTAATATAACCGATGATCACCTTTGAATGAAGGTAATACATCAGCACAGGCTCTTCGTAGTTGGTAGAGATCACAAGTGAATCTGTGTGCTTGTATTTTGACTTAATGAAATCAACTGCGAAGTCCAGGCAGCCATTGTTCTCATGTGTCGACTCATACCAGTGTTCACGAATGTTCCGGCTGTTCACTGCCACAGGTCCGGAAAGCAAAATCAGGAACACAACGATACCAACGCTTTTCACGATATTTTTTCCCCGGAAGGAACTTTTCTGAATAGCAGAAAAAATAACTGCCGCATCCATCAATACAATACAGGCAAGAATGGGTGTCAGCACAATAAAATACCGGATAAAAATATAAGTGGGAATCCTCGCGATCAGGAAAAAATGAACGATAAAAACAATGCTTAGGAACGAAGAAAATTTGATGAGCGATGCACTTACGGGATTTCCGGCTGCCTTTCTGCCAGGCAGAAGTGATGTCGCTTTTAGAACGATGGCAGCGAGGAGAAAATCATATACAGATAAATAATCCCAGACTGTTACAAGGTTTTCTTTGTAGCGCTCAAAATTAAATCCATAGTACATGGACAGGGTGTCGGCCATTTCAAAGAGTTTGAAATAGCGCAAGGCAGGCAGCAGGAGAATGAATGCAGCGGTAAAGGGTAGAGCTGCTTTCAACGCAGCAATTAAAATCAACCGTGTATTCGTCGAAACTGTGATCCCGTTTTTTTGGTTCCTGTAAAACTGAAGTAGGTATAAGAGAAACAGGAAGAGAGCTCCGTCCACACAGAACATAAAAAAAACGGGGGGAAAGGAAAGAAACAGTGCAGCCAGCGCAGGCACCAGCAGGAGACAATATTTCAGGTAAGTAATGGACCGGCGGATATGATGTGCTGAGAAAATGTAAATCACCAGCGAAAGGAAAAACAGCAGCAGTGAATAATACCTGACTTCCCTGAGATGAAGGACGAGGGGAACTGAAAGCAGTGATAGGACTGAAAAAGCAACCAGGAAATTCAGCCTGGACTTCCGCTCACGAAAAAACAAGCATGCATTCCATGCAAGCAACACAAGTCCTGCAAAGCCTGCCAGCGCAAACGGAAAGCGGATGAATGCTGTTTTGAGATAGAGGTCATCAGTCATGGATGCGGCCCAAACCCCTGCAGCCGCGACATAATACATGGCCCAATTCGCGTCGGCGATAAATGCATCTGTTTTTTCATCAATGCCGATGGAGTAGTCAGGATGGTTCAGGTCATACAACACATTTTTCCCGTCGTGGACTTTGGGGTATCCGTACTGAAGGACGCGCTCCCCGGCAACGGCCGTAGTGCCTTCATCGTTCCATAAAAGCGGATGGGAAATGTTCGCGAACAGGCTGAATAAAAATAATGCGACAAGGAGGAACAAAAAAGCCAACCGCAAATAACCTGCAGAAGAAAAAAATGATTTCAAACGCATGCGGCTTTACCCTTCCTTGAAAAGGCCGGGCGATGCTTTAGAAAGAAACTGTCTTTTCTTCCGTTTCGTGTTCTGTGAGCCTGATAAATCCTTTGGCGCTGTCGCTGCCTTTGATGGCCTCGATGTTCAGGTAAGCCTCCAGGTCAAATTCAAATTGTGCCCTGCCGCTGCCGTCGCTTTTCTTGCTTACGTTGATGTTCGACTGCACGCCCGTTTGCTGGCTGTGTGAAGTGTCCTGCCACAGCCTGACGTTTGCATTTGCCACCGGCCGCCCGACGGTATCAACCACGGTAATGATGGCAACGGTAGGGCCTGATTTTTTACACGAAAAAAATGTTAACAACGCAAATGAGGCAATTACCGCAAGCGCCATCCATTGCCCGTTTGTCTTTTTAATATTCATCTTTATAAAGTGGTTTATCCGGTCTTTTACTCTTCTGAACGGAAAAAGATATGTGTCCGCTAATTTTAGTTTTCAAAGCTGAATCACATATCTTTGCCGCGCCAAAATCAAAAGCAAAAATATAAATATTCCGCCATGTCAAAAACATTTCTTCTTACAGCACTTACAATGATCCTGTGTACCTCGCTGGTAGCGCAGAAAAAGGAAAGTAACCCGCTGACCCCTGCAGAAAGAATGGTGCTTATAAGCACTGAATTCGGAGATATGAAAGTAAAACTCTACAATGAAACCCCTAAAAGCCGCGATAATTTTATCAAGCTGGCGCAGGATGGATTTTATGACAGTTTGCTGTTTCACCGCGTGATCAAGTCGTTCATGATCCAGGGCGGCGACCCGGAATCTAAAAATGCCGCTCCGGGGGTGATGCTTGGCAACGGCGATATTGGGTACACCATTCCCGCTGAATTCAACGACGCCTTTTACCATAAAAAAGGAGCACTGTGCGCTGCACGCACTGAGAATCCTGAGAAAGCCGGAAGCGCATGCCAGTTTTATATCGTCCAGGGAAAAACTCATACTGACGAAGAACTGGATCAGCAGGAGCAGGGCATTAACAACGGCGCCCGCATGCAGACTGCCTTTCAACAGATTATTAACGACCCTGTCAACGCATCGCTCAAGGAGACGTTTGTGAGGTTGCAGCAAAACAATCAGCGCGACAGCCTGAACACACTGATCAAGACTACTGTTCAGCCGATGATCAACGCCATTGTGAAACCCTTCAAATATACTGCTGAGCAGCGTCAGGTTTATAAAACGGTTGGCGGAACTCCCCAGCTCGACCAGGGATATACAGTTTTCGGGGAAGTGGTGGAAGGCCTGGACGTGATCGATAAAATTGCAGCGGTTCAAACGGGCCAGGCTGACCGGCCTCTGAAAGACGTGAGAATGAAAATGAAGGTCCTGAATTGATGCAGCGGTTAGATGCAGGAAAAAATTAAGCAACTGATTTCCGAGGTGGAAGGCTTCACTGCGTCTGTAAAAGATGACGTGGAAGTATTCCGGCTGAAATACCTTTCCAAGAAAGGAATCATCCCTTCCCTGTTCGGGGAGATGAAAAATGTTTCTCCTGAAGAGCGCAAAAATTTCGGGCTGCTGGTCAACGACCTGAAAAATAAAGCAGAAGAAAAATTAAATCATTTCCGGGAATTGCTGGAGTCCTCAACGGAAGAGAAAAAAATACCTGACCTTTCCCTGCCTGCCGAGCCGCAATCGCTGGGCGCACGACATCCCATCTCACTTGTCAGGCACCGCATCCTTGAAATATTTTCTCACATTGGATTCACTGTAGAGGTCGGACCTGAAATTGAAGATGACTGGCATAACTTTTCTGCGCTGAACTTTCCTGAAAACCATCCCGCGCGCGACATGCAGGATACTTTTTTTATCCGCACCGGAACTTCAGGAAAAGATGACATCGCCTTGCGCACGCACACTTCATCCGTACAGGTGCGCGTGATGGAAAACAGGAAGCCTCCCATCAGGATGCTCGCTCCAGGCCGCGTATACAGGAATGAAGCGATCTCGGCGAGGGCGCATTGTTTCTTCCACCAGGTAGAAGGATTGTATGTGGATGAAGGTGTTTCATTTGCCGACCTCAAGCAGACGCTGATGTATTTTGCAAAGGAAATGTTTGATGCCGATACAAAGATCCGCCTGCGCCCGAGTTATTTCCCTTTCACCGAACCATCGGCGGAAATGGATGTATCCTGCATCATCTGCGGCGGGAAAGGCTGCAACGTTTGCAAATACACCGGGTGGCTGGAAATTTTGGGCTGTGGAATGGTGGACCCGAACGTACTGGAGAATTGTAAAATTGATTCTAAGAAATACACAGGATTCGCTTTCGGTATGGGCATCGAACGCATTGCCATGCTCAAATACAACATCAACGACCTCCGCCTCTTTTCAGAAAATGATGTGCGCTTTTTGAAACAGTTTGTTTCAGCGTAGGAATCAGATCGCTGCTTTCAGTTCCGTCATGGCCTGGTTGCAGAGTACGGTGAATTCATCCACCATCTGCGGGAGATTTTCCAGGTCAATTTTTTCTGCAGCGTGCCGTTCGATTTTTTTTACCAGGTCTTCACCCGACTTGATTCCCATGTAGGTGATCTGCGGTTTCAGTGCATGCGCTGTTCCCCTCAAAGAATCATAGTTGCCTGCGCTGAGATGTGTTTTCATCAGCTCCAGCTGACCGGGACACATCTGCAAAAAAATTCCGATGTACTTTGCCATTTTATCCTTGCTGCCTCCTGTAAAGGATTGTAAAAAAGTTAAATCAACGGTTGGTGCGTTTGACATGTAAGTTAGTTTTTTTGAATGATAATTTTTCTGGATATCTCAGTGGAAGCAGTGGTGATCTTCATGAAGTAAATCCCGGCAGCAAAAGAAGACAGGTCTGCAGATGCATGCATGCCGGAAACGCTCATTGCAAGTACCTCGTCGCCTGGTACTGTATAAAGACGTATGAACCTCATTTCGTCCCAGCTATCGATCGTAAGCCGGTCAGCAACAGGATTCGGGAATACGCTGATGCCGGGTTGCTGCTGCTCATTCACCCGGATATAGAGGCATGCATCTTCTGCCACCAAATTCCAGGCAAGAGAATTAGACAGCACTGCATTTTCTGTGAAACCCGAGGATTGCGTGAACGCCAGGGTTTGGGTAATAAAGTTTGTCGTGTCCATCACGGGATGTGCGCTCTGTTCATGACATCCGCTGAAGCCCAGCGAATCAGTGCGTATCAGCATCATCTGCGTGCTGTCCGTGGTGTTCGTATAACTTGTGGTGAAGCTGGGGATGACATATCCGCCATCGCTCATTTTAGAAAAATGGAATGCTTCATCCTGCGCGCCATCTCCATAAGAACGTGTCCAGATTGTATCCCCGGTCGCATCTACCTTCATGAGGAAAACATTGGTGCTGTCATCACCGCGGTCACCTGACTGAAACGAAGAATGACCGCCCATCCTCAGGCTGTGTCCGTAGCCCATGCTGTTCGTATAACCTGAAAGAACGATGGAGCCGTCTGTATTTTCGCGGGCTGTATAGCTTGCATCCGTCTTGGTGCCGCCATACGTCC
>Ga0134121_10003282_pt1 | contig 13546 bp, 9 predicted proteins | sample KB301_FD_96463 | JGI IMG/M metagenome (GOLD analysis project Ga0134121, IMG submission 96463) | Terrestrial soil microbial communities without Nitrogen fertilizer from Kellogg Biological Station, Michigan, USA - KB3-0-1 | ecosystem: Environmental > Terrestrial > Soil > Unclassified ...
GGTTTGACTGCGTAAACCAGCGTAGCCGTGCTCTGCGCATCGACGTCAACCTGGCCCTCTCGCACGCCATTCAAACTCATCTGCGGCGGGTACTCGTCTTTCAGCATCAACGACACTGGTTTACTCGACGCGTTTTGGATGTGAATGTGGACTTCGGTTTCCGCGCCCATTGCAAAGCGGCTGCCAAACTCGCGCGAGATCATCAAGCCTTTCGGAAGCCGGCAGAACCTCGATTCAATCAGCACGCCGAAGACAAGCAAAACGTTGTAGGCGAGGGCGATCCAGCGCAGCCACGGCCGATCCCACGATAGCAGGAGAGGGATCAAAGCGAGCGCGAGCAGGACGTAGAAGAGTTTCGTGAATACAAAACGCACGATATTTTAGCCGCGGATTCACGCGGATAAACGCGGATTATTACCGCGGGACTTCGGCAGTCTTTAAGATATCTGAAATTACTGAATCGGTGGTGACGCCGTCGAGCTCGGCTTCAGCGCGCAATGTTAAGCGGTGACGAAGCACTGGAAGCGCGACGTCGCGCACGTCGTCAGGTGTTACAAACTCACGACCACGAATCGCCGCCAAAGCTTTCGAGCAAAGCAATAACGCAACTGACGCACGCGGGCTCGCGCCGTAATGAATGAACGGATGAGCGCGTGTGCGCCGTACGAGATCCACTGCGTAACGCTGAACGCCCGGCTCCATTCGGGCGCGTGCAATTTCAGCACGGCAATGAAGGATCGCGTCCGGATCCGGAAGCGGTCGTATGTCGACCTGATCGAGGCGTCTCGAGTTGAAGCCGTCGTTCCAGCGCGACACCACTTCAAGCTCGTGCTCCTGGCTCGGATAACTCAACACGATTTTGAGTTGGAAACGATCGAGCTGGGCCTCGGGCAGTGGATATGTCCCTTCATACTCGATCGGGTTTTCCGTCGCGAGGACCGTGAAGATCGGCGACAACTTGTGCGCCTCGCCGTCGATCGTCACCTGGCGTTCTTCCATTGCTTCCAGCAGCGCGGCTTGAGTTTTTGGCGGCGTGCGGTTGATCTCATCGGCCAGCAGGATGTCAGTGAATATTGGTCCACACCGCAAAGTGAACGTCGAGTTAGAGATGTTGAAGACGTTCGTGCCGGTGATGTCCGAAGGCATCAGGTCAGGTGTGAACTGAATACGACTGAAATCGGCGTTGATGATTCGTGAAAGGGTTTTGACTGTCAGCGTTTTCGCCGTGCCGGGTACGCCCTCGATGAGCGCGTGTCCCTCGGCCAGCAACGCGATCAAGATCTGTTCGATCGCGTCGTCTTGTCCGACGATTACTTTCTGCAGTTCAGTGCGAATGTGTTCGACAGTGGAGGCGACGGTCTCAGGCATCGGTTGTCAGTTATAGCACAAGATTAAATGTTTTCTGCTGCTTGTCTTTCTTCTCTTTGACGCATGCGCAAGCCGAGATCTCTTTCGACTTCGCGCAGACGCCGCACCAGGTCGATCGATTCCCGCCACGTACACGGCCGGCCATTGATGACCTCTTCACACTCGCGCATCAGCGTTTCCAATCTGTTCGCATCGATCGTACCACGCAGCGCGATGCGTGAGGCAATCTCAGATCGCGGGCTGTTGTAATCAACACCCGCATGTCGAGCAAGCACGCGGCGCGTGCGGGTGTAGATGTTTTCGATCGCGAGATCGAATGCACGCGCGCGTTGTTGCAGCTCGGCCATCGACGCCACAAACTCCAGACTCGAACGACGATCGACTTGCCGCAAAGGCAGTGGCCGTCCGAAGCGGTTTCCTTTCGTCCATAGGACCAACAGCACGATCAGGCCCAGTTGACCTGCGATCAAAAGCACTGGCGTGCCGGCAAAGTAACCGGCGAAACTGTTTTCAATCGGTCCTCGGCCCTGGTGATATTCGTCGAAAGCAATCAGCCCTTCGCGTGCGGTGATGATGTTGAGCGCGAGCTGCAGGTTGTCATTCAGCTTGATGCCACTGTTCGAAACGATGTAGGGATCGCTGAGAATTACGACCCTACCGGATCCGTAAGCGTAGTCGATCAGCAACGCTCCTTTGTCGTCAGCAATGTGCACGACAGGCGCCGGCGACTTCCCTGCTGTTTCTGTGAACGGCGGAGCGTCGTCGTCTTGTGGCTCAACTTCCTCCGGAGGCACCACCGTCATTCGTGACGCAAAACGAGAAGGCAACACTGATTGAATGTTGTGCGTGAAGACTGTCGGCTGCACAGGTTGAAGCGCAACTACTTCCTCGGTCATCTGCTTCACATTGGCCGGGTTGATGTCCAATGCCGGGAACGCAAGCTGTCGCGTGATGATGTCCCAACTGGTTTTGCTCGCCTTCTCTTTGTTTTCATTGAGCGGCTGGCGATCGATAATTACGTAACAACCTCCTGCGGTAATCCACTTCGTTAGCGCCTCGAACTCCGCATCAGAGAAGCGCACCCGTGTCTGGCCCACGACCACGAACGTTTTGATGGACTTGCCGGAGTCAGTCAAAAGTTTTTGCGGCTGGTCTCGCCAGCGAATCACCTTGTAGCCCGACTCGTGCAGGAAGTCGAAAAACGCGCGCACGCCGGTTGGTCCGGAGTGATAGGTAGAACGATTTGGCGCGAACTCAAAGTCCTGTTCTTTCTCCTTTTTCACATACCTTATGCTGCTGACGAGGGCCAGCAAGCCGATGATGACTGCGAAGGTGAGAATGATGGTGAGTCGCTGGCGCATCGTTTAATTCGTTTCCGTTTGCAGGGCGGCGAGATAGCCGGCGCGAAAGTCCTGCCAGTCGTTTGGAGTCGCACTCGCGAAACCGTACCAGTGGCGTTCGAAGCTATCGGTGAGCCCACGCACGCGCGAATGTAGTTGGGGAACACTGCGAAGCGAGTTCAAATAGTCGCGATTAGTTTTGTGATGCGCGAGACTGATGACTTTGCGGTCGCCTAACTCAACCAGCAATGCGATGTAAGCCTTGCGAATGGCTGTGCGCAGGTCGCCCTGCCGGGCCAGCGCCTCAGCTTCGGAAAGCAGATCCGTGGCTGTTGCTTCGGGTTCGAGTCGTTCACCCAACACGATGCGAGCCTCACGCTTGTTGCCCGTTTTGGGTTTTCGCGAGCGTCCCGAAAACCGCACATACAGAGTTTTGAGAACGTAAAGCAGCACTACCACGGCGAGGCCGATAACGAGCACTTGCGCGATCAGCGTAATCCAGTTGATCCCGCGTCCGTTGGCCGCACGAGGCTTCGGCAAATACTTCTCGAGCCAACGAAAGAAGTCCTGGATCACGCGGATGAGTGCGTTTGAACCTTCTGTGTCGGTAGCGTATTCCGGTCGCGCGAGAATACTCTCCAACCGTGTCTTGGCCCATTGCTTGTTCTCGGCTGGACTGCCGCCGGGGTTCTCACGTTCAGCCACTCGCGTTTCGATTGCTTGAAGAGTCCAGACTATGTGGGCCAGTCTTTCGCTGCGATTGTCGGCTGGCGCTAGCTCGTCGAGATCTTTGTGCAGCCATGAGTTATCGACGTTATATGTCTCCCCTTCAAACTCTACGGTCTCGTGTTTGGGCAACTTCGTGCGAACACTCTCCACTGCGTCGGGTAATTCGCTGTCGAAGCTATCTCCGCTCTGACTCAAATGCTCGAGCGTCGAGATCGCATATTTGATATTGAAGTGATAGTCAGTGAGCGGAATAGCAATGACCGTGGTGGGAAACAGAAAAAGAAACAGCACACCAAATACAGCAGCGAGACTGTAGCGATAATGTGTTGTTGAAAACTGAGACATCAACCGTTGATATTCAACACGTGGCCGGGCGGTTTCGGCATCGGCGGTGGCTGTTTACGTTCCATCGAGTGGAGCGCCGTTCCCAAAGGTGAGATGACGTTCACATCGGGCAGCTCGCCAAGCTGTTGCGACGCCATCAACTCAATGTCGTAACCTTCATGCCTGACGCGCTCGTCGACATACAGCAGCGACAGGCCCAGCATCCAAACCGGCGTCAGCAGGACCGAGCTCAGTGGTCCAAGAGTGCTGTAGAGGACAGCGTACCATACCGGCCAGTCCGCTGAGTCTCGCATGTTGATGCCGCTCGCCGTGCCGACGAATCCGATGATTACGAATAGAAGTAACATCGCTGACATGATGCCGAAAGTGGTGAACAGCGTCATCGCCATCAGCCGGCGAACATTGCCACTCGCGAGCGTGAAACTGCGGCTCACCGCTTCAAACACGCCCTTGCCTTCCACGAGCATCACCTGCGGGACGTAGACGATTCGGCCGACGATCACGAAAAAGAGCCAGAGCGACACCGCGGTCATCAATAGCATGCCCACGAAAAACACAACTCCCGATACCCAACCAGGTGCGATCAGTGATAAACCACCCACGATGATGAACGTGAGAAACCCGAGCATTTGTCCGCCCGACGAAGAAATAAAGACGGCGACAAAGATCCAAAACAGCATGATCAGAGACGCGCCAACGAGTCCCCAGAATCGAGCGCGCACCGCGTTGTAAGTGGCGCGCGCCGTGACTGGATCGTTGCGAAGTAGATGCGCGACGAGAGTGCGCGTGGCGCCGCCCATGACGACCAGTATGAAAAGATACCCAATCACCATAAGGACGCTGGACGCCAGTAAAAGTAAGACGTTCAGAAGAAGATCGCCGGTTTCATAAGTGCGGAAAATCTGCCGGATACTGATCGAAAAGAGCACCCAACCGGCGGCAACGATGATGACCGGTGGCGCGGCAGTCCTGATCAAAACAAATAGATGTCGACGATAAAGTCTGACTGCGCGATCGATCAGATCGCCTGCGCCGAGAGGCGCGAGAGGAAGTTGAGTCGTGACTGCTGAAGACATCAGGGGAAAGATAACACGATAGGCAGGCAGTTTACTGACGACCGAGGGCGCGTTTGCTCTGTTCGATCACTTTTCGCAGATTCTCGGCATCGGGAGCCGTCGGAACAACTTTCAGATACGTTTCCAGTTCTTCAACCACCTGCCCGAGGGCACCGCGGTCGAGGTAAATAGCGGCAAGCACGCGATGCGCTTCGTTGAAATCCTTCGGACTCAGCTTCAGGCACGCCAGAAGAGCAGTCTCAGCCTCTTCATTGCGATTTAGTTTATTGAGCGTGCGACCGAGATAGAAATACGCGGCGGGAATATCGGGCTTGACCTTCAATGAGGCGCGCAGACTGGTTTCGGCATCCTTGAACTTTCCGAGCCGATAAAGCGCAACCCCGCGGTTCAGCAACGGTTCAAACGCTTCGGGGTCGATTTTAAGTGCTGCCTTAAATGCTGACTCGGCGTTATCAAGCTCATTGAGCCGGAGATAAAGAACGCCGATCTGATTCTGAGCGTTGACGAACTGTGGATACTCGGAAACGGCGAGCTTTAATTCTTTGATGGCCCCTTTATAGTCTTTCTCCTGCGCGAGTTTCGATGCGCTTTCATAGTGGTCCAGTGCGGCTTTTGGGACTCCCGCATTAGCGGCATTGACAACCCCGGGCTTAGGCTTTTTCTCTTCAACGGCTCGCAACCGGATCGTCACGAAATGAGTTTCAGGTACAATATTACGGGCCCTGGTAATATTGACTTCATACGCAACATTCTCGTACTCCTTTTCGCGATCGATAACGATCGTGTACAGACCCGCTCCAACCTCGCTAAAAACAAATCTACCACTTTCGTCGGTCGTGGCCAGGATGTCGCCCCACTCCTGCGAAGCCAGCTTGATCCTCATGCGGGTCTTGATGGGCACACCTTCAGGCGTATAGACCGTGCCGACGATGTAATTGTTTCCACCGAGGCGCGTGTTGGTTGTTTCCGTTAGTCCGCCCGCGAGCTGGCCCATCGCGAGAGCTGCGGACCAGGCAAAGATCACTCCCACGAAAACTAGACGCCGCGTCAAAGTGCAGGTTTGTGAGACCATGACACACGCTCCTCTGGTTTGAATTGTTCGATTTCTCTATCCACAGCTTACACAGAAATTTTGCTGAATCTGTGTAAGCTGTGGATAAAGAATCTGCAAAAAAGGCGTTGCCAAGTTGGCTTGGCAACGCCTTCTTGAAAACTAACCTCGCGGTTAGAAGTTGATACGGATCATGAAGTCCGTGATGCGGCCGCCCGGATCGTTCGATCCGTTCGGATCCTGATACGCCCAGCCATTCAACATCTGGCCAAACTGACCGGTGAAAGCCGTGATGTTATTCACGTTGCCGGTCCAGCCGCCCAGACGCCAATTGGTGTGATTGAGCACATCAAACATCGTCATACGGAATTCAACATTCGCTCGCTCGTTAATCTTGAAGCGCTTGCCGATGGCCGAATCAATCTTGAAGAAGTTCGGTCCAAAGATAACGAGTTTACGGTATCCGCACTCACCTGATGTTCTCGCCTGACAATTACCGAATCCCGCCGGAGCGATGAAACGTCCAGTTGGCGCCTGTCCCGCGTTGTAACCGCTGACGGTGCTGCCGGTGGTCGTGAAGGCCCGGATGGTGTTGTCGATAATGTCTGACGGGAGGTAGGTGACGTTGGCAACCGAAGTCGCGCCATTAGGCTGAGTAACGGTGGTGTTGAAGTACACACCGATCGCATTCTGCAGTTCCTCGGCGGTCATACCAACAAGCTGTACGTTCTCCATCAGGATGGGTGAACCACTCTGCCAACGAACTGTTGGGGTGAGCGTCCATCCGCCCAGGACGAAGTCCGCCAGCCAGTGTGACGACGCCAGGTACTTGCGTCCATGGCCGAACGGCAAGTCATAGGTTGCGTCAAACTTGAAGGCATGTCTCAAGTCGATCTGCGAGAACGACTTGTCCAAACCACGGTTGCGCAGTGCGTTATTCGCTGCGTTGCTCTGGTCGCCGGCACCGAGACCGAAGAAGGTGGTGTTAGCGGAAGCGTACGCATTGGTAAACGACTTGCCATACTGATAGCTCGCCTGGAAGCGGAGACCAGCAGACATTCTGCGACGAACTTCGATTACGCCTGCGTCAAACCAGCTCTTCTCGGTGTTGTCAAACTGGAAGCAGAAACCGAGTGTGGTTGGGCAGTTGTGGAAGAAGTTGACCGGGCGACCGGCGGCGGCGCCGTTCGCACGTTGGTTGTTCGCCAGGTTCGTGGCAAAACCAATCACGTTCGGATTGGAAGCCGCGAGGAAGTTGACGAGCGTCGTATTGGCAAAGTTCGCGCCCGCATAGCTCGCAGTGTTGGCTGCACTTGGATTACCCGCTGCCAAATACGAAACCATGATTGGCAACTGGTTGGTTCCAGTGTTCGGACCAGCGTAGCGGAAGTTCGCGCCGCGACCGGCAGCGATATTCGCCAGCAGGTTTTGCTGGGCCAGAGCAAATTCAGCACCGAAGCCATTCTCAATCGCATTGACTTCGTTGATGTTGTACTGGACCTGCAAATCCTTGCCACGGTTTCCAACGTAACGGAACTCGATCACGGTGTCGCGACCAAGCTGACGCTGGTAACCGACGCTCCAGGAATCAACGTAACCGGAATGGAAATCCGGCGTGAAGCCCAGGGCAGCATCCGCAGCCGTCACGGTTCGCGGAGAAATTGGATCCTCAGCGAATGGTGGAGAAACGATATTGGGATTACCCGGTGTTCTAAAGAACGTGCCAACGGTTAAGTTGTTCAAAGCAATTGACCGTTGCAGCGAAAGCGACCCGCCAGGATTCTGGCCGACGCTGTTCTCAACGATCAACGTACCCTCGCGAACAAATGCACGCGAGAAACCGCCGCGGAACACGCTAGTGCCGTCTCCGCCAAAGAGCGTCTTTCCTAAACCGCCGGTGAAATTAGGACTCCAAACAACGCCCACGCTCGGTGCGAAGTTGTTCATGTCGTCCGCAAATGCTTTTTCGCCAACCTCGTTAACGCGGACTTTTGGCACCTGACCCGTGAGCGTTCCGGGACTAAACAGATTACCCGGACCCGACACGTCAAATACCATGTTTGGATCCGTTAGGAGCGCGAAGTTTGCCGAATTCATCTTCGCACCGGTTTGCGGCTGCCATCTGATGCCATAAGTCAGCGTCAGATTCGACTTGGCGCGCCATGAATCCTGCGCAAAGAGGCCATTCGTGTTTTCCTCGATCTCGAAGTGGCGCGAACCGTTGAAATGGTATTTGCCATCGGCTCCGAGGATCGCATTTGAATTGAACCCACTAACACGTCCGGCCAGGACGGCATACAGATTTTGCGCATTAGTAATCTCTGCAGCAGTTGCACCCGGAACTGTGGCGGGCGTAAAAGCAGCGAGCAAGGCGTTATCAGTCGCCACTAACCCGAAGTTGAGCGTCGGCGCAATCAAGCCCACCGAATCCGAAATTGTCTGGACCTTCTTGAGCTGACCACCAAAGCCAAAGGTGTGCGTTCCCTTAACAAAGGTTACGTTGTCACTGAAGTCCTGTGTCGGCGAAGAACGTGAGCTGAACGCATTCCTTATGCCCGGGTTGGTCAGGCCCGCGGCTGCCATTGTAATGTTGTATCCCTGCATCAGGTTGGTGAAAAATTCTGGTCCACCAACGAGATCAAATCTCGAACTACCACCGAGCCAGCCAGCCAACTGCGAGTAGCGGAATTCATTGACTACGCTACTACCGAAGCTGGATCTCGCACCGATGGACAATGAGCGTCGATCTGAATTCTGCGTACCCGCGTTCGCGAGCTGCGGGAATGCCGGATCGACGTTGTTCAGGAAGTCGACGTTCGAGCGGAAAGGCTGATCGTTGAAAACACCTTCGATCGAGTGGTTCTTCGTGATGTTGCCGTCCATGCGAAGCACGAAGAAACGTCGTCGCTGCTGGCCATCATTCGCGAAGTTGAATGGCTGCCTGAAGAAGAGACCACCGGTGCCGAGAGGATCAAACGAGCCCCTCAAAGCCGTAGCACTGCGGATGGTGTTGAGCATGTTGTTCACCGTTGGATCGATCGTCGTAACACCAAGACCTTGTGCTCCAGCGATGTTGAACAAGTTGACCGTACTGTTACCGTTGGTCCCATAACGGTAGATTCCGTTCTGAGCTTCCGCCGTCAAGACTTGTCGTTGGCGGTTAGGCGAAGTTTCGTTGAGATGGTATCGCTCGTAGTTGAAGAAGAAATACGCGCGGCCTTTGCCTGACGTTACTGCTGGACCACCCTCGCCGAAATGCGGCATCGGGATTGGACCGCCGAAGCTGCCGCCGAACTGATTCAAGCGCAGCTTGCTCTTGGGAACCTTAAGGTAGTTGTTTTGGAAGTTGGTGGCATTCAAGCCTTCATCACGGTGCTGCCAAAAACCGCTGCCGTGATATTCGTCGGTTCCGCGACGCGTTTGGAATTTGATCGCCACGGCGCCGTCACCCGAACTCTCGGCACCTGGAGTAGCCGTTGAAACTGTCACCTCGTCAATCGCATCGATGCGAGGACGAATGAAGGTGAAGAATCCGTCAGACGACTTAAGGAAGTTATCCTGTACGTCCACGCCATCGATCTGAATGGTGAGTGCGCTCTTCGGCAGACCATTAATGGATGACGTTCGGACCACGCCCGTGGTCGTTGTACCAGGCAACGTGGTAACGAGATCGAGAGCATCACGTGATTGGATTGGCGTCTCGAGGATCTGCCGACCATTGATCGTCGTTCCTACTGTTGCCGTTTCTGTCTGCAGCACTTCGGCGCCGGAAGCAACAACAACTGTCTCGTTAATGTTGCCGGGCTCGAGTTGCGCGTTAACGGTGGCCGGGGTAGCGACGTCCACCTTGACGTTCTGAATCACTGCCGTTTTAAAACTGGGCGCAGTGATCGTCACAGTGTATGTCGGGGTACCTGCGGGAACACCGGGGATTGTGAATACGCCGTCACCCTTAGTGACAGCCGTATACTGCTGTCCGGCTTCACCCTTAACGGTGACATTCGCGCCAGGTACAACTGCCCCGGTTTGATCAGTCACAGTACCGGAGATGGAGCCGGTCGTACCCTGGGCTTGAATAACGATCTGGCAAGTCACCAGGACCAGCATCGTCATCAAGAGCGTTGTGAACTTTCTCATTTTCCCTCCTCAGGATGAAATATCGTCGAGTATGGTTTTACCGCCTGCTTTTAAGAGCCTTTCCCTTGAAGACGCCGCACCTGCCGCTAAGGGAAATTCGATTTTCGCTTCAGATCGATCGAGGACTCGATCAAGTATTGGTCTGTCTAATTTTGTCTTAAACCCACTTAGAGCGAGGAGGCTCTAATTTCCTCCGAACCGGAGGTACGCATGCGAGCAGTGTCAACATGGCAAGTACTATGCCCTTTTCGCCGCATTCAATTTTGCAAGTAATTGTACGATTCTTCGGTTGTGCGCTAACCAAAATTTCGGAGAATCTTGGAGGTTCTGAATACGATATCTTGGACTAGAGGTCCAGCGCTTCGTTTCTAGGTTTGCTTCTCTTGAGGTTTTCTGCCACTTCCGGAGTCTGTCGAGACAGGCGACTTCACCACCTCAAATTCGAAGTGAAGCTCCTTTGCACGAAAAATCGTTGAGAGGTAAAACTCCCAGAACTTCCGAGTGAAGCGCATTGACGGCCAGCGCTGATCGAGATTGACCACGAACTCGAGTCCCAAAGCACGCCAGAGATTCGCCAGACTTACATGCGTTGTGAGAGGTTTCAACTCCGCTGTTGTGTAAAACGGAAACGGCGTGCGTGATGGTATAAAGCAAGTGAATGAATAACTGTTGAAGTGATTGCGGTGTGTTGGATCTGTGGCCCAGTCGGGATTCGAATAGTGAGGAGTAACGATCTTTAATTTGCCGCCGGGCTGTGTGATGCGATGCAGTTCATTGACGAAGCCAAGCACATCAGGAACATGCTCGATCACGTGACGACAAATGATCTCTTCAAATTCATTATCATCGAATGGGTATGGAAACGTTCCGAGATCGTGAATCACATCAGCGTGGCTCATGCGATTCGCATCGATGCCGATCGCTCCGGGAAACTTGTTCTGACCACAACCAACGTCGAGGATCTTTTTGGTCATGCTTACTGTAGGAGCGTTGGTAACTCTTGCAGGTTGATCGCGTGAACAGGCTGGCCCAACGCGCGTGATACTTCGTCGACGTTCATTCCATCCAACATGATCGAATCATCACTCTTCAACATCTGCTTCGGTATACAAACGAACTCGCCTGCAACTCTTTCACGCGCGTTCAAAAGATCCTGGCCCGTCAGTAGACCCGCAACAGAAACATCGCCACCGAAGTAACTATTCTCCAGCGACTCGACGATCAGTCTGGTTCCGAATCGTGCGTTGAACTTGTCGATCATTTTCTTCAACACGGGGGCGAAGAGTGTACCGGTGAAGATCGTTCCTGATGCCTGCTTGCTGCTGGTCCAACTCTCGCGTTCGAGTCGACGCATGAGTTTTGTAAACTCGTTTTCAAACGATCGGACCATGCCGACACCGTCTTCGATTTGTGGATAGTTGCCGTAATGCGATCGCGCCGGGATGCGTCGTCCAGCACGCAAGTAGATCTCATCGCCGAGGAGTGCGAAGTTCGTTCCGAGCTTCGCGTGTAGTTCTTTCTGAATCTCACTCACCTGATCGATCTCTTCGCGACAGAACTCCGGCGTCACTCGCGTGAGACGCGCATCCTGGTTGTAACGAGTTAGACCAAGCGGCACGATCGCAACGCTCGTGATGCGTGGATACTCAGCAGCGAGATCAAAGATCGTCTTCTTCAAGATTTCTCTGTCGTTGATTCCCGGACACAACACCACTTGCGCGTGCACTTCGATTCCTGCCTCGAGCAAGCGCGCCAGCTTCGTCGAAATGTCTGCACGTTGTTTGTCAACGCCGAGCATGTAAGCGCGCACGTCGAGATCGGTCGCGTGCACTGAAACGTACTGAGGCGACAGCCGCTGTTCCACGATGCGACGCATCTCATCCTCGGTGATCGAAGTCATCGTGGTGTAGTTGCCATAAAGGAAAGAGAGACGAATGTCTTCATCCTTTATAAATAGCGACGGGCGTGCATCAGCAGGATTGCCGTTACAGAAACAGAAGATACATTCGTTCGCGCACTGCCGCGGAACGATTGCTTCAAACGACAACCCGAAGTCTTCACCTTCACCACGCTCGAGCTCGACTTCCCAATCCTCGCCACTCTTCTTCCGCACTTCGAGGACAAGATCGGTCTCGCCCGCGGTTTGAAAACGGAAGTCGAGGTAGTCGCGAACCACGCGGCCGTTGACCTTTATTATTCGGTCTCCGCGCTCGAGATCCATCTCCGCGCCGAGGCTATCTGGCGCAACGTCGAAGATCTCGACACCGCGGCGACGGATGTTTGTAACTGCCGGTGTGACTGCAAACTCGTACATGCAAACATACTGTGCCACAGATCTTCGCGGAGGAAAAATCAGGAATATGACGGCGATTGTGCTTTTCCTGTACCGAGTGTGCGATTTCAAGCATTTGCCCCTGCTTATGAAAAACTTAATTTTGCTCCCGCTTCTCGCGTCTCTCGTCTGCGCGTCCTTTATTTCAGCATCAGCTCAGGAAACGGCCGTTGTGCCGATCAAGGCCTCAGTTACGGCGGCCGCGCCCGAGCCATCGCTAACCGAAATCTACCGTGTTGGCGTCGGTGATGTGCTCGATATTCGTCTGCTCAACTCGGCCAACAGCAAGTCGTCCACGTTATTCACGGTCGTGGCCGGCGGCGTGATCGACCTGCCCGTCGCGGGCGGCACGATCTCGGTCGCAGGACTCACGCCCGACGAGATTCAGAACATCATTTCCGCGGAACTTAAAAGAAGAGCAGTCGACGAAAAGGCACTGGTTTCTGTCGGCGTGCGGCAGTACGTGAGTCATTCCGTGATGGTGACGGGCCTCGTCGTGAATCCAGGCACACGGTTTTTGAGACGCGAAATGGTGCCGCTTTACGTGGTGCTGGCTGAGTCACAACTGCGAAACGACGGCGGACGGGTGGTGATCCTGCGCGGTGGAATGCCCGGTCAACCGCACGATCTCAGTGATCCGGCGACTCTTAACCTGACTGTGCAGTCGGGCGATGTGATAACAGTGACGACTCGTCCACAGGAGTTTTACTACATCGGCGGACGCATTAATTATCCAGGACAGAAAGTGTTTCAACCCGGCATCACGCTGCTTCAGGCGTTGTTGGCGGCTGGCGGCACGGGCAAGCAGGACAACAAAGTGGAAATCTCACGCGAAGGCGCGGATGGCCGTCTCGTGACGATTAGCTTCACTATCAAGCAGATCAAATCGGGAGCCGTGCAGGATCCGAAACTGCAACCCGGCGACCGCATCGAAGTCTCTAAGTGAGCCACGAAAAGGCACAAAAAGCACAAAAGTTTCCTCGGGAGTTTTTGTGCTTTTTGTGGCTAATTATTCTCCGTCTTGTGCTTTATTGCGGCTAAATTTATGTCACTGCCCAGTGAAAATGTCCGGCGGGTGCTCAGTGAGAATGTCCGCTGGTATGCGCAGGCCGCGCGCCCTTGACGCCTCGGCTAGAATGCCCGCGCCGACCGGAGGAGGAAAGAAAGA
>Ga0134121_10003284_pt1 | contig 13538 bp, 9 predicted proteins | sample KB301_FD_96463 | JGI IMG/M metagenome (GOLD analysis project Ga0134121, IMG submission 96463) | Terrestrial soil microbial communities without Nitrogen fertilizer from Kellogg Biological Station, Michigan, USA - KB3-0-1 | ecosystem: Environmental > Terrestrial > Soil > Unclassified ...
ACGCCGCAGGCGCTCCCGCACCTCGAGAAGATCCAGCCGCTGTTCGGGGATCACGACGTCTCGGGCGTCCAGGCGCACGTCGGCGGACCGGCGGCGGAGGCGAGCGAGCAGATCGGTGCGCAGGCGTACGCGACGGGCTCGTCGGTGGCGTTCCGCGAATCGCCCGATCTCCACACCGCCGCGCACGAGGCGGCGCACGTGGTCCAGCAGCGTGACGGCGTGCAACTGAAGGGAGGCGTCGGCGAGGCCGGCGATGCATATGAGCGCCACGCGGACGCGGTCGCCGACGCCGTGGTCGCGGGCAAGCCGGCAGGTGACCTCCTGGGTCAGGGGCCGGGCGGAGACGGTGATCGATCGGGCGCGCCGGCGGTCCAGCGCAAGGGGACGGGCCCCGCGGGCGAGGGCCCGAACACGGTCAAGAGCGGCGCCGCGACGGAGACCGCCGCGGGCTTCAAGACGTTCGCGCAGATCACCGCGGGCAAGATCTCCGACTTCGTCTCGTACTCGTTCAAGCAGGCCGACTGGTCGATGCACATCGCGAACGCAGCCGAGCAGGGCGATCTGCGCATGCTGCTGACGTGGCTGCGCGAGAAGGACGCGCGCCAGACCGCGCTGAACGGCTTCACCGTCACCGACGTGCTCGCGAAGAAGGGCGACCTCGCCGCGCTCGACGCGTACGCGCGCTCGCGCGGTACCGGCACCCTCCGGGTCAAGGCCGTGACGACGGTCGCGGGCGCGGTCACCGCCGGCAACGACGTCATCAAGCTCGAGAGCGCGTGCCCGCCGGTGCAGTTGCACCAGATCTTCCCGGACGACTTCTACGAGTGGCTGGCCAGCGAAGGCCTGATCGACATGTTCGTCACCTACGTGAAGACGTGCAAGCCGATGCTCCAAGCCAACAACGGCCGCGAGATCATCTCGTTCGTGGAGCTCGCGAGGGTGGCCGATCCGGCGACGTTCAAGGACGTCAAGGACGTGCGCAGCTACCACCGCTTCCAGGAGCCGGCGCTGGTCGCGCTGCGCGCCGCGCAAGGCGGCAACCCCACGAACAAGCCGTTCACGCTGATCCTGCACTCGGCGCTCGACCACAACGGCGCGTTCCACCAGGACGCGGAGCTCACGCGCGTGATCGTCGCTGCCTCGAATCACACGATCATGATCGAGGGCGCGGAGTCGCTCGACGCGATCTCCGCGCGGCTGCCCGCGCTGGTCGCGCTGCACGGCCGCGACGAGGCCGATCCGAAGGACCCGAAGAAGAAGGTCAAGCGCATCGATCAGGTGATGATGGCCGGCCACGGCAGCGCGCACAGCATCGAGCTCGCAGGCGACCTCGCGAAGAACAAGGCCGGCGAACTGGGAACCGATGCGAACGGCCTCAAGGTGAAGGACGAAGATCTCAACCTGAACAAGGACCCGAAGAACCCGGAGTCGCTCAAGCGCGCCAAGAAGACCGAGGACTTCATGAAGACGGTCATGAGCTACATGACCCAGGACCCGACCACGCCGCACGGCCGCGTCGTGTTCAACGCGTGCCTCACGGCGTCGAACGAGATCGATCCCGACAAGATCGACCCGAACAAGAACCCGGCCGACCAGGCCGCGGACATGAAGGCGCAGATCGCGAAGAATCCGAGCCTCGTCGAGGCGATGCGCAAGGTCTCGAAGGACACCGGCCACAACCTCGACGTGCGCGGTGGCAACGGCTCGTTCGGCGTCGTCGGCCTGATCGACGCCACGGGCGCGCTCGATATCGTCGCCGACGGGACGGAGCCCACGCCGGGCAAGAAGCGCACCGACGACAAGGAGCTCACAAACCCCGCCAAGCTCGTCTATGCAGAGAAGGGCACCGATCCAGGGGGCTGCATGTCGGCAGTCGCCGAGAGCTGGGCGAACGACTCGGCGAAGACGATCGCGGCCGTGAAGAACCGGCGCAAGACGCCGAACGGCACCGAGTGGAAGGAGACCGTGATCCAGGCGATGTACGACCTCGTCGAGACGAAGTACGCGGCCAACGGTGCAAAGATCGTGGAGCTCGCGGGCGTGACCGAGGGCTTCGCGGAGCTCGCGTCGGAGGGCGCGGCGCGGCCGTGGCCGATCGTGGGCCTCAAGGACAACGCGGACTGGACCAGCTTCGAGACCCACTTCAAGGCGCACGCGACGTTCACCGGCCAGCCGTTCACCCACCTCGTGTTCCACGAGGGCTGGTACTTCCGGAATGCGATGCACGAGCCCGAGTTCCTCAAGGCGCTCGGCGCGATGACGGTGCGCACGTCGTACGAGTTCCTCTACATGCCCTGGCTGTTCGACAGCTGGAACACGCTCGTCCCCGCGGCGTCGGGCAAGCCGCCCGATGCGGGCCGGCTGCGCCTCGCGCTCCGCGACATCACGGACAACGAGGCCTCGCCGAAAGCGAACACGAAGTCGTTCCTCGGTAGCCTCGTGACCTCGCACGCATTCACGGTCGACGTCAACACGCCGCTCGACACCCTCAGCACCGACGAGAGCGTGCTGTTCGCGCTCGGGCTGCACGCGTCGCAGGCCGCGGGCGCGGCCAAGCCCACGGGGCCGGGCCCGAAGCCGCCGGCGCCCGACGCGAACGTCGACATGGACAAGAACGGCAAGAACGAGTCGGTCGTTCAGTCGATGGCGGCGACCGGCAAGGTCACGGCGACGGAGCTGAACGTCCGCGAGCAGCCGACCACGAACGGCAAGCCCCACCCGGTCACGCTCAAGCGCGGCGACAAGGTCCACATCATGGGGAAGACCGGCGACTGGTACCTGATCGACCACGCAGGCGTGCGCGGCTACTCGTCGAAGAACTTCATCGAGCTCGTCTGATGCGCGCGCCCGCATGCGTCGCCGGACTCGTCGCGCTGGGGCTCTCCCCCGGCTGTTCTCCGTCCGCATCCGCGCCCGCGGGGGGCGCGCCGAAAGGCAACACCGTGAAGAGCTACGAGCAGAGGGCCGAGGTTACCGGGGTCGCGCTGACCCCCGCCGGGTCGGTCGCGGATGCGCTGGGGGGCCTCCTGGCGGTCGCACCGGACGGCAGGCGGTGGGCGCTCGCGACCGTCGAGGGCGTGCGCTTCTTCGACGGTGACAAGGAGACACGCGCGGTCCACGCGCCGAACGGTGCGACGCAGCTCCGGTTCTCGGGCGACGGCAAGGCGTTGCTCCTCGGCTCGCACACCGTCGACGCCGCGACGGGTGCGGTGACGACGGCGAAGGCGCCGTCCGACCTCGCGGCGTGGGCGAAGCAGGCGGGGCTGCCCGCGCCCGCTCAGCTCGGGCTGGGCGCGGTCGCGGCGAGCACCGACGGTACGCTGATCGTCGGCGGGGCGAGCGACAGCTCGTTCGACCGCCGGGGGCCGATGCCACCCGTCACCGGCGCCGACGGCGACTGGCTGATCGCGCTCGACGGCGCGTGGAAGCCGCTCGCGGCGATGTGGCACGGGCGCGGGTCGATCTCGCAGATCGCGGTGGGCGAGCGGTTCGTGGCCGCGGGCGGTGTGGGTCCGGTGCGGATCTTCGCGCGCGATGCGCTGACGAAGGAGCTCGGCACCTCGCCGTTTCGGGGCACGATCGGCGTGGCCTGGGCGCCGGGCGACGCGCTGCTCGCGGCGGTGGGTGGCGGCAAGCAGGTCGGGGTGTGGCGCGCCGGCTCGTGGGACGCGCCCGCGGCGGCGTGGGAGGTTGGCGGGGCGTACCAGTCCGCCATCGCGTTCCACCCGGCGCGCCCGGTGCTCGCGGTCGCGAACCACGACGGCCACCTGCGCCTCTACGGCGTCGCAGCCGGTCAGCTCGCGAAGCCGCCGCTCCTGCTCGACAAGGACACCGGCGGCGACATCCGGGGCATCGCGTGGAGCGCCGATGGCGCGGGGCTGTGGGTTGCGGCGGGCCCGCCCGCGGGCCAGGTGATGCGGTTCACCGTCGCCGTCACCCCGTAGGGGGGAGGATCCGCACAGAACGCCGCGAAGAGGGCCGCGAAGAAGGCCGCGAAGAAGGCCGCGAGGATGGCCTACGAGCCGCGGTGGTCGCGCTTGCACGCACCAAGCGCGAGGCATTGTCCGATGACGACATCGCCGCGCTCCAGGCCGTCTCCGACCAGCATGTCCTGACCGAGCTGGTGACCTCGCTCGGCCAAGCGCGCAGTGCCTCCAAGGCTCGCGCCGCACTGGACCGCGCGCTCGCCCGGTAAGGCGCCGGCTGCTCGGGGCACCGGCGGGACCAAGGTCGGCTGAGGATGATGAGCTCAGTACCGAAAGCTTGTCACTGACCGGCTAGCCGCATCAGGACTGCGCACGCACCGCGAGAACCGACACGACCGACGGTGAGCGCGCTTTACACTAGCGCTGGACTTCCGCCACCTACTCGCGATCGGTTCCGACCGCGGAATCGTTGCTCGCCAACGAATCGCCCGGCGTACCGGCCAGGAACCGGACCGCGATCGCGCGGGCGCTGAGCTCCTTGCCGAGCAGCAACCACTTGCCCAGCGACGCTGGTTCAGAATCGCCGATGTTCTGGACGACGTGGGGGGCGCGCCCGAAGTCGCTGCTGACCGTCCACTGCCGGGGATTCCTGACGTGGGCAAGCACCAGAGATGCTGCCGATCCCCGGGCGATCCCGGCAGCGACGTGCAAGGCCGCGGGCGCGTCAGGGAAGAAGTCGTCCGGAGACAGGATACTGGCGAATCCCATACTCAGTTTTCCAAGCATGCGACGTGCCGTTCGCATTGCTCCTTGCTGTTTGCAGTGCGGGCAATCCGCGCGCGAGAGAGTCTGCATAATTGCTACGATCTTGCGATCGAGCCCAGCCTGCGACACCTACAATGGCCCATGTGCATGCACATGTGCGATCTCGGAGTCATCCCCAGAAGTGGGGCCGCGACACCTGGATCACGTTGTACTACATGAGAGATATTCAGGCGTTAGCTGACCGTTAGGCGAACAAACGCGGAGCACTTCAGAAACTTGAAGTGCGTTCGGCCTGTCGCGATCACTTCGCCCGATTCGCAGACTGCGTTACGAACAAGCTCGAGAACACGCTGGTGCTCTGATCGGCCGTCACCAGCGACCACGATGTGAAACTGGCCAGCAAGTTGATCTGAGTCGCGCTCAGCTCGGTCGACAGCGTGCTGTAGTTCGGAAACTGATTGGTCGATAGCTCCGAGTTGATGATGCTCTGCACCGCCTGGTTGTTGTCGAACAGCGCGCCCCAGTTGCTGGCGTAGTTGAGATAGACCCACACGATCGTCGTCGGCTTGGTGCCGGCCGGGACGCCGAACCAGGTGTTGGCCTGCACGGTGAGGCTCTGCGAGAAGATCGCCGGCGCGGTTGCGGGCGACGCGCTCCCGGCTGCGGCCCAGAGCCCGGTCAGCAGGCCGGCGAACTCGCTCGATGCGAAGACCTGATTGTTCGAGAATAACTGGTTCTCCGGCGTCGCGCCGCCGGCGGAGAACAGCACGTAGCCATTGGTGGTGTCGTAGGGCTGGTAGCCAAACAGCGGCGGCACCGAATCATCCACGAGGATGTTCGTCCCGGCGATCCACTGGCCCTTGCCGTCGGAGATACCCAGCGTGGTCTGGGCCAGCGGGATCTCGGAGTTGGTGCACACGATCACGCTGTCGATGTCGGTGAACGCCAGCATGCTCGCCAGGCCGTTGTTCTCGAGGCTCCCGCCATCGGCGAACGTGTTCGGGACCGGATTGCTGGCCGCCGCGCCCGCCGGCCACGACGGGTACTGCGGGATGAGGTTCTTGGGGTTCGGGAACGAGAACTCGGCGCTCGCCTGCGGGCCGCGCTTGCCGCGGTCCACGAGCGCCCTGGCCGTCGCGTGCAGTTCGAACGGCAGATGGCTCTCGATCCACTTGAGGATGGCGTAGCCCTCCTGGAGCAGCCACTTCGCGAACAGCCAGGGATTCGCTTCCCACTGGGCGATCTGGTTCTGGAACGTCTCCGCGAAGGCCGCGCTGCTGGTGCCCATGATGTCGGTGAGCGACCATTGCCGAAGTTGCGTCACCGTCGCGGTGCTGCCCGACTGTGACGAGAACGTCGAGTTGAAGGCGAACGAGTCGACGCCGCCACCGCCGACGGCGAGCCCGTTGGCGTCGGTCGCGTTCGCGGGTGCTCCCACCACGCCGGTCATGAGACCGTTCGCCTGTACCGGTGCCAGCAATGGAAACGACACGCCCGGCACGGTGACGAACATACCCATGTTGCAGATCAGGAATGGCCGCTGCGTGCGCGATGTGTCGACCTGATCGGCGAACAGATAGGCGGTCTCCGACGCCAGGCTCGGGTTGGCCTTGGTGATGGCGGTCAGGGTGTCCTTGGTCGCAGAGAACATGTCCTGGGGCTGGCCGTCGGCGGCGATATCGAACAGGCCGTACGCGTTCAGGATGTTCAACCCCATCACCGTCTGCCAGAGCATGTTGGCGGGCAGCGGATTGCTCGGGCTCGTCCTCAGGAAGATCTCATAGAGCAGCACCGCGGTGCCGGCAATGCCCTCCACCGAGAACATGACCGACGTCATGGGATTGCCCGCGTTCCCGGCAGGCAGCGTGGCGAGCTCGTCGACCGTCAACGAGCCCTGGTCGGCGTTGTAGGTCCCCAGGTACGCCGCATCGGACGGCCCCGACGACGGCAGGAACTGGTACGGCACGCCGAGCCACGATCCGCCCGACACCGTCGAGAGCGCCTTGATCTGCGACAGCAAGCTCGCACCATTGGCCTGGAGGCTGGCGAGCGCGCGGAGCTGTCCCATGCCGGCGTTGCACGCGCGCGTCCCGCCCCCCGACAGGCAGAGGCCGACGTTGCCGGGCGTCGACGACGCTGGCGTGTAGAACTGGCCGACCGTGAGCGGCGGCGTGGCGGTGACATTTGCGGTGAACGATGGCGTCGTCATGTATGTGCCAACTCTCGAACCGGGCGGCGCCGGGGTCAATTACACGCCATTACCGGGACCGGATCATTCCCGCAGAGCGACAAAGATCCGTTGTAAGGGTAGGTCGCATGACATCGCAACACCGCAGCCGTATCGCGCTCGGCTTCACCCAGCGAGAGCTCGCGGAGCGGCTCGGGGAGCAGCCCCAACCGGGGTTGCTTCGTGACCAATAAGCAGATGAAGACATCGAGCTTCACCTTGTTCACATAGCCGGGGCGCTCGATAACAGCGTGGTGCCATCTCGTCCCGGCAGCTGGTCTCCTCCTCCGCTGGGCTCGACTATCTCATCAGGATACTCGTCAGTGCATTCGAGAACGCCTGCGCCGGATCGCCGGCCATGCTGGCTGCGCGCCAGGCAACAAAGCCATCCGGGCGCACGAGGACAGCGCCGGACGAGGTCAGGCCATGGGCCGACGCGAACCGTGCTTCGCGATCTCGTAGGCCGTCACGGCCGACGACATGTGCCTCGAGTTCGAGGCCTGTGATGCCTTGCGCGACCGACCGCGCGGCTTCGGCCCAGCCCGCGCCGTCGGGAGCAGCGATCAGGACGAATGCGCGACAGAACAGATCGATCGTCGAGACTGGCAGGCCGTCTTGCTCCAGCCAGAGATGAGGCGCGCGCGCGCCGAGGCGCCCGAACGATACGTGGGGATCTTCATGGACGCGATCGGTTTCGCCTTCGGACAGGATCGCCGGCGAGCGATAGAGGTAGCCCAGCTCGATGTCGAAGTCGTTCGCCAGCGGCTGGAAGTCTTTCGCGCCCAGGTACGTCGCCGAGCGCGTCACGTAGCGCGTGTACGCTTGCTCGACCGTGAAGGTGGCCGCTGGGCGCCGTTCCATGTCGTAGGTCGACAAGAGTTCAGGGCCCGCCACACCCTTCAACACGAGCGCGAGCTTCCACGCCAGGTTGTGCGCGTCGTGAATGCCGGTGTTGCCGCCGTATCCGCCGTTGGGCGGCATCACATGGGCTGCGTCGCCCGCGAGAAAGATGCGCCCCTCGCCAAACCGGCGTGCGATGTCCGATGTCGCGCGCCAGCGGGCGACGCCATCGATCGTGACCGGCATGTCGGGCACGCCTACGCTCGCGCGCACGAGCTCGATCAGGCGAGGCTCGCTGATGTTGTTGGCCGGGTTCGCTGCTTCGGGCTTCGACGTGTCGCCCACGGTGTTGACGGCGAGGAAGCCCGAGTGAGCGTCCTTGTCCAGCCGAATGAAGCCTGAAAGCTCAGCATTCTTGACATAGATGACACTCATCGCCTTCCTGCCCGTGAGCAACGGCGCCATGGGCGCGCGGAAGTAGATCGTGATGCTGTTGGAAAACACGCCCCGGCCGTCGAGCTCGATCCCGAGCAACTCGCGCACCTTGCTGTGCGCGCCGTCGGCTCCGACGAGGTACTTCGCCCGCAGCCGACGCTCGCGTCCGGTCGCGACGTCTCGCACCGTCGCCACGACGCCGCGTGCGTCCTGAACCAGGCCCACGACGGCCGTACCCGCGAGCACGCGCGCGCCGGCCCGCTCGGCCCGCGCGCGAAGAATCGGTTCGAGACCGGGTTGCGTGATGAACAGCCGCCGGCATGGGCTCAACGCATCCACGCCTACGTTGAGGCCTGGAATGACATCCAACACGTTGTGCCCAGCCAGCGTCTCCACCATGACGACCGCGCCCTCGGGTTCGAACTCTTCCATCGACCGGCGGCGGACCTCGTCCTCGATGCCCGCCGTTCGAAACAGCTCCAGCGTCCGCATGTGAAAGAACGCCGCCCGCTGCAGCGGCGACCCGCAGCTCAGCTGTTCGACCGTGAGCGAGGCAACGCCGTGCTGCGCGAGAAACATCGCGGTCGACAAGCCCACCAGGCCGCCGCCCACCACCAGAACCTCAACCTCATCGCCGCCCTCGAATGCATCCGTCATAAATGTCAATGGTGCGCCGATCACCGGCGCCCGGTCAATGATCCTTAGTTCCCGGGGAGCGCATAAGGAACTGTGGCGCGCAACCACATCGGTATACGCACGTTTGGACCGGTGACGTGCAATACAAACTTCGAGTACTCCAACGAAAATCGCTGTTATTCAGATGGTCATTGTGGGCCTCATTGCTCCCCATTCCCCGAGTGTTTCTGTACAAACGGAGCACCGGCGGGACGGAGGTCAGCTAGCGCTCCGTCATCGCACCGCGTCCTGCAGGCGTGGGCGCGCCAGGCCGTAGCGCCGGATCCAAGCGATCAGCGTGTTGCGCGAGATGCGCAGCCCTGGCTTGGCCTGCTCGGCGCCGGTGAACGCGCTCGCTCGTGGCCGAATAGCTCGCCCTCGAGTAGCGGGTGTTGCGACGCCACTTGACATTTATGTCAAGTGTGACCAAAATGTCTTGCAATGGCAGTGCTACCTACATTCACGAGCGACGGCCTGCTGCCGCCGGCCGACTATGAGCTCACTGTCGACGAGCTTCGCGAGTCGTTGCTCGTCATGGGGCCAGACGCCGACTATCCCAACTGGGATGTCGTTTGGCGGCGTCTGCTCGTCGACAACCTGGGAATCCTCGTGAAGCAGCTTTGGCAGGTCGGCGTCCGTGAGATCTTCGCTGATGGCTCCTTCGTCGAGGACAAAGAACACCCCAACGACATCGACGGGTATTTTGTCTGCAATCTGCGTGAGCTCGCCAGCGGAGAACTAGAGCGCAAGCTGAACCCCTTGACCCGCACAAGGTCTGGACGTGGGACCCGGCACAGCGCCGTCCATACCGCGGGTTTCCGAAGAAGCAGCTTCCGATGTGGCACCAGTACCGCATCGAGCTTTACCCGCACTTCGGGCAGCTTTCCGGCATCCGCGATCGATTCGGCAATGAGCTTGAGTTCCCGTCGGCGTTCCGGCAGTCCCGACGCGACGGCAAGCCTCGCGGGATCATCAAGATTGGAGGAGCACCATGATCCGCAATGAGACCGAGTATCAGGAAGCCGTTCGGCGGCTCGATGAGGAAACGAAACGCCTTGCTGATCATGAGGCCAGGCTCAAGGAGATGAACCTCGGGCGAGACGAAGTGAAGCGCGCGCTCGATCCACTACGTTCCTTCCACATGCAGCTGGCGGAAGAGGTTGAGAGTTACGAGCGCCTCAAACGCGGCGACATGGGAGAGCTCACGAATCTCCATGGGCTTGGACGAATGCTCGTTGCCCTGCGTATCGCGCTCGGCTTCACCCAGCGGGAGCTCGCGGAACGGCTTGGGGTTCACGAGTCGCAAGTGTCGCGAGACGAGAGAAATGAGTACCATGGCATTACCGTGGAGCGGGTGAGCCGCATCCTTGACGCTCTCGCGGTACAGCTGACCAGCCGGTTTGACGACCCGATCGTGCCGCGATCGGGAGTAGCCGCGACCGGGGTTGCTTCACGGCCAGAGAGAAGATGACCGCATCGGTACCAGGACCCAGTTCCTGCTCGAGTTAGGGTTGCGTCCCGACCGGGTTGATCCGCCGCCTCGCTCGCGAACTGCGCGATCAAGCCATCGATCTCGTCGCGACGCTCGCGCAGCGGCGGGATGCGGATGGTGAGGCCGTTGATGCGGTAGTAAAGTCGGCGCGGAAACCGATCGTGGCGGACCTCGGCCTCGAGGTCCCGGTGGGTGGCGCTGAGGAACCGCACGTCGATCGGCGTGCCCCCGCGTGGCGCCGACGCGCCGGGCGACGCGCTGCTCGATCGCGAGCAAGAGCTTGGTGGTGCCCCCCCTTCGGCGTCACCTACTTTCGGCGAGCCCACGCTCCAGCTCCGGATGGTCGAGGCGGTTTTCTACACCGGTACACCGGCGATCTGAACTTCTCGGGAGTGGCGCTCGACTGGCCGTCGGTCTTCATCACATCGGTGATCTTCTCCGGAGTGGATCTCGACTGGACGTCAGTCTTCACCGCATCGGTGATCTTCTCAGGAGTGGCGTTCATCCGGAACGTCGGTCTTCAGTGATCTTCTCAGGAGTGGATCTCATCCGGATGTCGCCCATCAATCAGCCCGCCTCGAAATCGGCCCGTCTCCATCAAGCGGCACGCTCGCTAACACCTGGCATTGGGTGGGAAGCACGTGGCCGTCAATCCCCAGCTCTCCACCACCGACGAGGACCGGCGTCAAAGGTCGCCGAAGGCGACGGGCCGAGGCCGCCGAGGCGGGTTTGCCCTTGACCCGTCCGCAGTTCGGTCACTCCGGATGGGGTGTAGTGGCTGACCGCTCCGGATTGACACTAGCTAGCTAGGATCTCACTCACTAAACCTGGAGGAGAGCCACTATATATGAACCGAGTCCTCTAGAATGAAGGGGCACTCTAGTAGACAGCGCACGAATGTGCGCGCCCTACGGGGGAGGCAACAGACGCCGATGAGAATATCTATGAATGCAGCGTCGAGCTTGGGCGTGCCGCTCGGGCGGTACCGGCTGATCGCGTTGCTTGGCCAGGGCGGCATGGCCGATGTCTATCTGGCGCGTACTCAGGGCGCCGGCGGGTTCCAGAAACTGCTCGTGGTCAAGCTGGCGCGGTTCACCGGCGAACCGATGTTTGCCACCATGTTCCTTTCCGAGGCGCGACTTGCGGCGCAGCTCTCACATCCGAACATCATCCAGACCTTCGAGATCGGCGAGGATGGTACGCGTCACTACATCGTGATGGAGTACCTTGATGGCGGGAACTTCGCGCGCTTGCGCCAGCGCTTGGTCAAGCGCGGCGGGATCCCACTGCGCGTCTCGCTCCACATCTTGTTGCAGGTGCTCGAAGGCCTCGAGTACGCGCACGAGGCGACTGGGATCGATGGCCGCGCGCTGCGGGTCGTGCACCGCGATCTGTCGCCGTCGAACATCATGTGCACCGCGCAGGGCGTGGTGAAGATCCTCGACTTCGGGATCGCCAAAGCCGCCGACTCAGCCGGGCTGACCCAGACTGGCAAGTTCAGCGGCAAGCTGCAGTACATGCCGCCCGAGCAGGTGCGCGGGGAGCGGGTCGACGCGCGCGCCGACCTGTTCGCGGTGGGCGTGATGCTTGCGGAGTCGGTGCTCGGCCAACCGCTATGGGGCACCATGCCCGACCCAACGATCGCGATCGAACTCGGCACGGGGCAGATCCCGTCTCTTGATCGAGGCATCCCGATACATCCGGTGCTTCGCCAGATTTGCGAGAAGGCGCTCGCGCCGGACCGCGCGTACCGCTACGCGTCCGCCCGCGAGTTGAAGGAGGATCTAGCGGCGTTCGCGACCACAGTCGGGCCGCCGGTGTCGCCGCGGGAGCTGGCGGAGTTGGTGCGCGCCGCGACCGAGGGCGATCGTGCAAAGCTGCAGGCGATCATCGATGGCCAACTCCAGCGCCTCGGCCAGATCAGCACCGGGCTCGAGGGCACCCTGCTCGACCTGCCACGGGTCGAGCACACCCCGACCAATCAGCCCGAGTTGAACGCGCGCCAGGCGATCGACTTCGGCGGCAATGAGTTGTCCGAGCGCGCCAACAAGATCTCACCGCCGGACCCGGCAAGCGCGCCGCGCATGCGGCCAGCGCGCTGGGTCGTACTCGCCGGTCCGGCGCTCGTAGCGGCCGTGGCAGGCGGGATCTGGGCGGCGCGCAGTAGCGCGCAAGGTAGCGTTGCGCCGGCCACGGCGTCGCCAGCGCCCGAGAGGGCGGCGCTGGCGACGGTGCGGTTCGAGGTCGTGGTGCAGCCGGCGGACGCGAGACTAACCCTCGACGACAAGCCACTCGGCGCCAACCCGTTCGTCGGCCAGTTCGTGCGCGACAGCGCCTCGCACCAGCTCACGGCCTCGGCGCCCGGCTACGAGTCGAGCGTACAGATGGTGACGCTCGATCGGGACGCCAGCTTCCGCCTCAGCCTGGCCAGGGTCACCCCGGTGGGCGCGGAGCCAGCGGCCGTGCGGATCGCTCCACCGGCGAGCGCGGTCGTCGCTCCCCAGGCAGCCGAGCCTGCAGGGTGGCCCCGTCGCGCAGTCATCGCACCCCCGAGCCCACGCTCCCGCCCCGCGTTGGCGCGACCGCCCACGCCCGAAGTGGCCTCATCGGTGCCACCTTCGTCGCCGCCGCTGCCGCCGGTCGAAATCAAGGCCAAGCCGTCCGCCGATGCCAAGCGCGCACTCGACACCGGCGCGCTCGATGCTCCGGAGAGCAGCAAGCGCGCGCTGGACACCGACGTACTCGACAGCGGATCGAACAAGCCAAAGCCTGCCCTCGATCGGGAGAACCCATGGCCAAATTGATAGTCACGATGTTTCTGGTCGGCGCGGTCTCGCGTGCCGCGCATGCCGACGCCAAGCTCGACGAGGCCAAGCAGCATCTCGCGGCCGCGACCCAGCTCTACGACGAGAACAACTTCCGCGGCGCGTTAGTCGAGCTGCAGCGCGCCTACGAACTCGCGCCCTCGTACAAGATCTTGTTCAACATCGGCCAGGTCGAGATGGAGCTGCAGGACTACGCGGCCGCGCTGCAGGCGTACTCGCGCTACCTGTCCGACAGGGAGTTCGGCCCGTGGGGAAAGTGACCTAGGCTCGTCGAGCTTTCGGGTGCGAAGAAGTGATCCAGTTGGTTGACGCATGGATCGGTACCGTGATCTACGGGTCGTATGGATGACGAG
>Ga0134121_10003285_pt1 | contig 13538 bp, 8 predicted proteins | sample KB301_FD_96463 | JGI IMG/M metagenome (GOLD analysis project Ga0134121, IMG submission 96463) | Terrestrial soil microbial communities without Nitrogen fertilizer from Kellogg Biological Station, Michigan, USA - KB3-0-1 | ecosystem: Environmental > Terrestrial > Soil > Unclassified ...
TGCAGGAAGAAGACGCCGGCCAGCTCGCCGCACCGCGGCGACGTCAACCGCGCATCGCCGTGCCACGGCGTGCCGTAGGCGAGGATCCGATCCCCGTCCGTTCTCAGCACGACGCGCTCGTCGCTCAGCAGCGTGACGTCGCTCCGCCCCGCCCACAGCCGCGCCATCGTCGACTTTCCGGCGCCGGACTGCCCGGCGAAGAGGTGGACGCGCTCCGCGCGATCGAGCACGGCGCTGCCGTGAACCTCGACGCCCTTGCCCTGCGCGAGCTGGTGGATCATCAGCAGTTCGTCGAGCGGGTACTGGAGCGCGTAGACGTCGTCCGACCGGGACTCGTCGAAGTGGCGCGACGACAGCAGCACGTCGCCGTCGGTGAAGCCGGCGTTGAAGCGCGCGGTCTTGTACGGAGCGCCGCTGCCGATGCCGGATCGAAACGTGAACAGGAACTCGCCGTCGGCCTGCCGCAGCTGCCATGTCGCGCCCGACTCGAAGACGACGCGGCCGCGCGCTTCGTCGGGGCTCGCGGTCCATCGGGCGCGGACGTTGACGTCCGGCTGTCGCGGCGGGACCGCGAACGCGTCGAGCGCGCCGTCGGCGGGCGAGGCCAGCCGCGGATCGTCGCAGGCAATCCGGAATGTCACCCCGCCGATCGAGATGAACGACTCGGCCGCTGCCGACGTCACGGAGGCGTCCGTCCGGTGCGCCCGGCGATCACGAGGTCGGCGCGGAGCAGTTCGACGGGCTGGTGCAGCGGTGCTGCCCGGCGCCGGAGATGCTCGACGTCTTGCAGCCGCCGAGCACGGCTTCGTCGGGCCGCAGCGGCACTTCCTGGATCTGCGGCTTGGTGTACGGCTTCCGCGTATCGCCGTTCGAGTCGTTCCTGGTGGTGTCGTCCACGGATGCCTCCCTGTCGAATCGTCAATGCGTGCCGCACGAGGCGCAGCCGGACGCGGCGTCCGGCGCGACGACGTGCAGGAAGCGCCGTCCGTCGCGGGTGATCGCCGCCGGCGTCTGCGCGATCGGCGCGGTGTCGCGCAGGCGCGCCGCCGACTCGGTGAGCGCGCCGTGCGCCGCGCCGCCGTCGCAGTACTCGCACTCGCCGTGCGGCACGATCGGGATGCCGAGCGCCATCGCCCGGAGGTGCGCGGTGCGGCACAGCCAGTCGACCGGCGCCTCGGGATCGCCGTTTTCGAGCTCGCCGTTCGCCGGGCACATCCCGCAGACGGCTTTCAGCACGCACGAGACGCACTTGGTCGGCCGGGTGACCTTCTTCGCGCGCTCGCGCTGCAGGAATTCTTCCCACCCGGCGCGGAAGCCGTCGCGGACGTTGTATTTGTGCGCCTCGGAGATCACGCAGATGCTCATCCCGCCGTACGGATCGATCGCGAAGGAGCTGATGCCGCCGCCGCACTGGTAGATCGTGTCGGCGATCGGCCGCCGTTCGATCGCCAGGCGGACTTCCTCGGCGAAGCGCACCCATTCGTCGGCGCGCCGCGGATCGGCGAGGTCGAGCGCGACGCATTCCTCGGCGCTGAGCCGCACGTCGAGCGGGCTCTGCGAGCAGTCGATCCGCGGGTTGATCATCGAGTCGAACTTGAACTTGACGCCGAGCTCCTCTTCAGCGAACCGCTGCATCTCGAGGACTTCGTGCCGGTTGGTCGACACCGCCACCGTCTTGAGGGCGAGCGGCAGCCCGCGATCGAGCAGCACGCGGATGCCGCGCAGGCACTTGTCGTAGGAGCCTGGAATGCCGGTCAGCCGCTCGTAGGTCTCTCTGGTTCGTCCGTAGAGCGTGATCTCGATCGCGAACGGCCGCCACCGGGCGAGATAGTCGGCGATGCGCTCGGTGACCAGCGTGCCGTTGGTGAAGAGCGTGATGAGGAAGCCCTTCTTCTTCGCGTAGGTGTAGATGTCGAGAAAATCCCGCCGCGCGAAAATCTCGCCGCCGGTGTAGAGCAGCCAGAGACAGCCGGCCTCCGCCAGCTCGTCGAGCAGCCGGCAGTGCTCGTCGAAGTCGAGCTCGCGGCTGCGCGCGGCGCCGTCGGTCATCGGCAGGTTGTTGTAGCAGTGCAGGCACTCGAGCGGGCAGCGCCGGGTGACCTCGATGGTGCCGTTCAGCGGAACGCGCGCGGCGGCCCAGCGGTTCTGGAAGGCGTCGCTGAACGTTCCGTAGCTGAGTGTCTCCATCGGCTGCCTAGGCGCCCGCCGGCGCGTCAGCGATCAGCCCGCGCGTCCGCAGCGACTCGAGGAACTCGTCGGCATCGCCGGCGGCGGTCTCGAGCGTGACCTCGAACTCGGCCGCGATCCGCTCCGCGATCCGGTCGCGCGTCGTCGGCGAGCGCAGCAGTTCCCAGATCCGGGACGCGACCGGGTTGAGCACGTAAATCGCCTCGAGATCCATCACGTGGCCGGTCACCGGCACGATCAGCGTCTCGCCGGCGATGTGCCGCGTGACGAACGATCGTCGTTCGTCGGCATGCTGAACGATGAGGCTGGCGTGAGTCATGACGCGATCGCCGCTGGCGACGTGATGATACACGGAAACCGGCGCGCTCAGGCGTGCCGGCGCGCGGTGACGGATTTGTAGACGGCAATCGCCCGCGCGATCGTCCGCCGCGTCCAGGCGACGGTCAGCCGCGCACGATGGGCGATCCCGCCGCCCGGCACGGCGATCGAACGGCCGCCGCGCTCGACGGCGACGATGCGCGCGACGATGTCGTCGGCGCCGACGCGCGCGTGCGACGCGAACTGGCTGTCACCGCGGAGCTCGAACTGCCGCGCGCGGCCCTGGCCGGCGATCGAGACGATGCGGTGCGCGAGCACGCGGCCGCCGTGCCGGCACAGCAATACGTCGCCGCGGACGACGTCGGCGATCGCCACCGGCGCCGCGGTGATCGTCTCGCCGTCGCGGATCGTCGGGTGCATGCTGCGGCCCTCGGCGCGGAACTGCACCAGCGTCCCGCTCGCGAGCGCGTGCTCCATCACCTCGGCGAAGAGCCCTGAGTCCCGCATCGTCGGCGCCCTCAGTGTAACGCAGCGTCGCTCGGCTGAAGCCTTCGCGCTACGTTCCGCCGGAACCACGAAGGCACGAAGTCAAACGAAGATCACGAAGATCTTTTTCTCGACGACCGGAATAAACAAGAAAAAGAATCTCCGCGTGCTCTGCGGTTGCTTTGCTCTCGCGAGTCCGGCTGCACGAACACTCGGCTTCAGCCGAGCGTCAGCGATCGAGTACATTCGTTCCCGTCGTGGCTGCGACCCTGGCGAGCGCGCTCGAGTCGGACGGCGAGGTCGCGCGATTGCGCGACCTGGCGGTCGCACTGCTCTCGGCCCCGGTTGCGCCCGCGGCGTTTGCGTCGATTGACGTCCCTGCGTTCCTGTCGCAGGCCGAACGCGACGGCCTGCTCGGCCTGCTGTACGGCGCGGTATGCACGCGTAGCGACGCCGATCGGCTGCCGGCCGCACTGATCGAAAGCCTGCGCGCCGGCGCGCACCGTCAGGCCGCGCGCGAGCTGGTACAGCGTCTCGAACTGCAGCGCGTGCTCGCGGCGCTGCACGACCGCGGTGTGGAGGCGCTGCTCATGAAGGGCGCGGCGCTCGCGTGCGACGTCTATCCCGATCCGGCGTGGCGCGTGCGTTCGGATACCGACCTCATGATCCGCGAGGCCCGCCGCGATGCCGTGCACGCGTCTCTCGAAGGGCTCGGCTATGCGTGCGAGCCTGAGCAGGCCGGACGGTTCGTCGCCTACCAGTTCCACGCCGAGCGGCTCGACGGCGCACGCGTGCGGCATCTGCTCGACGTGCACTGGAAGGTCGCGAACCCGCAGCGGTTCGCCGACGCGCTCGGCTTCGACGAACTGGCCGCCGCGGCGCGGCCGCTCCCGGCGCTCGGGCCGCACGCGCGCGGTCTCGGCCGGCCGCACGCGCTCTGGCTCGCCTGCGTGCACCGTGCGGCGCACCACTACGATCAGCCGACGCTCGTCTGGTTGTACGACGTGCATCTCCTCGTGGGCGCGCTCGAGAGCGGGGAACTCGAGCGGTTCGTGGCTTTGGCAGAGCGGACCGGCGTGCGGAGGATTTGTCTGCGTGCGCTGACGCGGGCGCGGGAGCAGTTCGGGACCGAACTGCCGCCGTCGGCGGTCGCCGCGTTCGAGCGGGCGCCCGAGGACGAACCCTCGAGCGTCTTTCTGCGCCCGGGGCTGCGCAGGGTGGACGTGCTGCTCGACGATGTCCGCACGCTGCCGGGATGGAGCGCGCGGTTCACGCTGATCAAGGAGCACCTGCTCCCCGACGCGGCCTACATGCGCCGCACCTACGCGAGCGGCTCGTCGGCGCCGCTCGGCTGGCTGTATCTCCGCCGCATCGCCGCCGGCGCGTCGAAGTGGTTCCGCGACTGACCCGCTGCTACTGGACGACGACGACCGTTTCGTTCGACGGGTCGCTCGTGCCGCAGGCGTTGCGCGCGCGGACGCGCACGAAGTAGGTGCCCGCGCCGACGTTCGGCGTCACCATCGCCAGGCCCGTGCTCCCGGTGTCGGTGACGAGCAGGTTCGCGAGGCCGGAGCTCGATCCCGCCTCGATGATGTACGACGTCGGCGATCCGACCGCGGCGCTCCACGCGAGCGTCACCGTCGATCCGTCGACCGCGGACCGCAGCGCCGGCGGATCCGGCCGTGCCACACACGACGCCGCGCCGCCGACGAAGGCGACCGTCTCGTTCGACGCCGCGCCGGCGCCGGAGTCGTTGGCGGCGCGCACCCGCACGAAGTAGATGCCGGCCGGCACACCCGGGATGATGATCCCGGTCGCGGCGCTGCCGGTCGGGAAGCTCGCGAGATCGCTCAGGCCCACCGAGGATCCGGCGTCGATCCAGTACATCCGCGGCGTGCCGCCGTCGACAGGCGGCAGCCACGCGAAGATCACCGTCGAGCCGTTGACCTGCGCCATCAGCCCGCGCGGCGCGCCCGGCGCGCCCGGTCTCGGCGTCGCGTCGCTGGCGACGTTGACGAGGACTTCGTTGGACGCGGCGCCGACGCCGGCGGCGTTGGCGGCGTGGACGCGGATGAAGTAGGTGCCGCTGCCGACGCCGGTTGCGACGAAGGAGGTCGCCAGCGTCCCGGTCGGAATCACGTAGTCGCTTCGGCCCGGGAACGCGCCGGCCTCGATCATGTACGAGGTCGCCGCGGCGCCGGTCGTCGGCGCGCTCCACGACAGCGTTACCGTCGCACCAGACACCGTGCTCGTCAGGCCCGCCGGCGCGCCCGGCAGTGCTGACGGCGCCGGCGTGGCGGCCGGCGGTTCGACCGGCGTCGTCACCGGCGACGTGGCCGGCGGCGGCGTCGCCGGCGGCGCCGGCGGCGGTTCGACCGGTGGCGTCGGCGGCGCGGGCGGCGCCGGCGGCGGCGTGGTCGGCTCGCCGCTCAGGTGCATCGCCGGATCGCCGAAGAAGATCCATGAGCGGCGCAGGTCGGTGTTCGTGACGACGCGCTTTGCGGCGGCGACCGCTTCGCCAATCGCCGGGTTGGCGCCGCCGAAGATCAGGCGATAGAGCTCCTGGTTGACCACCGCCTGCGTCGCCGGCGCCGTCGTCGTCGACGACGCCCACACGGCGATCGCGCCGCCGTTCGGCGCGCGCTGCATTGTCTCCGCGAGGCTCTCCTCGTCGAAGATCGTATTGAACAAGCCGTTGAGGCAGTTCATCGCGACCACCAGCGGCAGCCGGCCGACGGTCTGCCACGAGGCGATGTCCTCCCGCCGCAGCAGCGTGCCGTTGCTGCCCCAGATGTCGCTGGAGCCGTGGCCGGAGTAGTTGACGATCAGGTGGCCGGCGTTGACCGACTGCAGCAGCGCGTCGTGCGCCGCGTCGACGCCAAGCGATCCGACGGCGATCTGCGACGACGAATAGTCGGTGCGCAGCGAGTCGCTCAGGCCGTGGGTCGCTTCCTCGAAGTTGGTCGTGCCGTCGTGCTCGTCGGCGACGAGCAGCACGCTCTTCGTCCACAGCGCCTGGTCGCTGGGATCGTAGCTGACGATCTTGGCGACCATGTCCGTCGCCTGCTGCGGCGTCCGGACCGAGAGGCGGCCGATCGCGGTGTCCGGCAGGCCGTCGTCGTCGTAGTCCACGAACCAGTCGTCCGACGCGGTCTCCTGCGCGACCTGCGACATCGCCACCGACTTGGTCGGCACGAAGTCGCCGTCGCCGAGGCCCTCGTAATCGCGCGGATCGGTCGTCGCGTCGCCGGCGAGCACCACGAATCGCGGCCTGGTCTGCCACGTCGCGTGCGCCCACTGCAGGAAGTCGCGCAGCGCCTGCGGCGTCTTCTCGCCGAAGCTGAACTCGTCGTAGACGTCCTCGATGTCGACGACGGCGCTGGTGTGGCCTTCGTGGTTGCGCAGCGTCACCAGCGGCGCCATCTGCGCCGTGAACGTGCTGTGCGAGACGATGACGTAGTCGAACGCGTTGGTCTGCGCGTGCCACGCCGACGGCACGTTGCGGCGGATGAAGTCGACCGTCCCCACCGTCTCGTCAGAGAAGGCGAACAGCGTCCGCGAGCCGGTGCCCGCGACGTCGACGGTCGCAGTCGAAAGCCCGGACGCGCTGCCGATCGAGCCCGGCAGCAGCAGCGGCGTCGTGCGATCGGTGATGTCGAACACGCGGATGCCGGTACCTGCGAAGCCGCCGACGGTCACCGAGGCGACGGCGTCGACGGAGAAGCGCAGGCGGTCGGCATCGGCCTGATAGGCGTGCGGGTAGTCGATCCGGATCGCGTCCAACAGGCTGACGTCGTCGGCGCCGCCGCGTGCGATCAGCGTGATGGTGTTGGCGCCGTCGTTCAGCGCCGCGAGCGCGACGTCAAACGTCTCGCTGGCGTGCGCGTCGCGGGCGAAGGTCATCGAGAAGCCGAGGTCGGCGCCGTTGACCAGCACGCCGACCTGGTGCGGCGCGTTGCCGCCGATCGCCAGCCCCTGCAGCGCCACGGTCAGGTGGGCGCCGCTCGCCGAGGCGCGATCGACGTTGCTCAGCGACAGCGCCACGTCCGGCGTGTTGGCGCTGTCCGGGTTGGCCGAGACGATCGGGCCGAACCAGTTCTCGACGTCGCCGTTCATGACCGAGGTGGCGTAGATCGTCCGATCCTTGCGGCGCAGCATCGACTGGAAGCCGGTCGCGGCGGTCGGCGACGACGAACCGGCCGGCGCCGTGGCGATGCGGCGGCCACCAGTCGGTCCGGTGACGAGCCAGTAGGTGCGGGTGTCCGTGTACGCCGTGTCGACGCCGGTGCCGTAGAACTCGATCGAATCGCCGCTCTCGAACCGGCCGTCGCCCTCGCCGTTGACCGTGATCGCCTGCTCGACGCCGTCGGCAAACAGCTGCAGGTTGCGCGGATCGCCGCTGGCGTCGAATCCGGCGGCGACGAGATCGTTCTGCGTGACGCGGTACCAGCCCGGCTTGTGCACGCCGAGCTTCATCGCCGCCTGGCCGGCCAGCGTCCACTGCGCCGTCACTTCCGGCGCAACCTGCGGCTGCACGACGAGCGGGCCGGCCGACGATGACTGGTCGACGGTCGAGAAGAAGATCCGGCGCGCGTCGGTGATCCGGTTCAGGTCGGCGATCTCGTCGGAGTCCGGCGTCGACGGTTCCGTCAGGACGCTGTCGACGGGCGATCGCGGACCGTGCATCGTGCTCCGGCCGTTGAACTCGACGTCTTCGACCCAGTACTGCACGCCCGGAGTCGCCGCGGCCGGGTCGGTATCCCAGCGGGCGTACGACAGCTGGCTGTCGACGACGGCGCCCTGGCCGGCCTGCAGCGCGGAGCCGGAGATGAGCGACGCGTTGACCTTCGTCTTGACGCCGCCAATCTCGCGGTAGACGTTGAATCCGACGTTGTCGATCTCGTAGCCGGTGCGCCACTGCACGAGGACGCCGCGCGGGTACCGGTCCGCGGTCAGCGACGTCATCCGCACTTCGGTGACCGCCGCCGGCGCCATCGCCAGGTAGAGGATTTCGGTGGCGACCGCGTCGTTGGTGGTCCACGACAGCGTGAAGCCGTCGGTGTCCATCGTCGCGATATCCGCCTGCGCGTTGACCGTCGACGTCGCGTTGTTGATCTTGACGAACGCCTTGGTCGTGCTGTCGGTCGAATTGATGTTGCTGCTCGCCGACGCGTCGGCCGCCTCGAAGGTCGCGGCCCCCTCGGTGGTGCCGTCCGAGGCGCCAAGCCCGAAGCGGGCGTCCGCGACCGGCGCGGCCTGGGTGACGTCCTGCGCGCTGGCGAAGAGCACCGCGCCGGGCTTGAAGCCGACGCCGGTGATCGGCTGGCTGGCGGTGGCCGCGCCCGTCACCTTGTTGAAGCTGCCGACGGTCGCGTTGAGCCCGGCGAGCGCCAGCGAGAAGACGCGCGTGTCGTTGGCGCTGGCCGCAGTGGTGACGTTCGCCGTGAAGCCGTCGGGGTCCATCGAGACGAACGACGCCTTCTTCTGCACCGCCAGCGACTGATCGAATTCGTAGAGGAACGAATCGGTCCGCTGCCCGCGCTGCGCGTCCGAGGTCGCCTGGTTGTCGAGCATCAGGAACCCGGTCGCCCACTGGTTGCCTTCGCCCGACATCGCGCCGATGCCGAGCGCGGCATTGGCCATCGTCGACGGCGCGGCCGCGACCTGCTGCACGCCGGCGTCGATATGGAACACGACCGCGGGCCGGAAGCCGACGCCGGTGACGAATCGATTGCCGGTGCCGGTCCCGGTCGTCCACTCGACGACCTGCGCGGACACGTCGGAGCCGCCGAGCGCGAGGTAGTGCACGACGGTGGCTGCCGAATCGTTGCTCGTCCAGTTCAGCACGACGTTGGTGCTGTCCCACGACTGGAGATCCGCTTCGGCGACGACGTCGGCGTCCGATCCGGCAGAGCGGATGAAGGTCAGCGCGGCGGTCGACGTGCGGCTCGCGTTGTTGGTCGTGGCGCTGGCGTCGGAACCGGAGACGCCGACCGAGCGGCTGGTGCTGCCGTCGGTCATCCCGACGCTGTAGTACTGGTGCACGGCCGGCCGCAGTGCGATCGTCTGGGCGTTGCCGCGGTCCGCGTTGGCGCTCGCCGTCGCAGTGGTCGTGCCGGTGGCGCCTGCGGTGGTCTTGATGAAGTAGTTCATCTCCAGCGACTGGCCGCCAGCGTTCGGCGGTGTCAGGCTGGCGACGTCGGTCGCTTCGGTCGCCGTGCCGGGCGGTGTCCAGGTCGCCGCGCTGGCCATCGCGTGCGACGTGACGATCATCGCCTTCGCGACCGTCGTCGTGACGGTCGGTGCGGCGTGCGTCAGCGCGCTGCCGGTGTTCGTGCCGTTTTCGACGTTAATAGGACTGCCGGTGTCGACGCCGGTAAACGAGAGGATGCTCCCGACCGCGCCCGAATTGGCGCCAATGGTCCACGTGTAGTTCTGCGGTTCGGCTGCCGTCGCCACCTTGGAGTAGGTGAACAGCGCGTTCGTCGTCGCGGATGCCTGGTGCAGCTGCCGTACGAGGTTCCATCCGGCCGGCGCCGTGATCGACGCCACGTTCGGCGTCACGGCAATCGACGCGATCATCACGTCGTCCTGCTCGGTGCCAGGCGGCAGCGCGACGGTGAGGTTGGTGGCAATCGCGGGAAGGACTTCGACGGCGACGATGTTGTAGCGGTCTGTGGTCGGTGCGGTGTCGTTGATGGTCGCGACCGTACCGGAGGTCGCGACGGTGGTCGTCAGGGTCTGCGACCAGTACGTCGCACCTGTGGGCAGGAAGCTGTGCAGCGGCGATTGCCCTGCGCCCAGGGTGCGTGCCGTCGCTGACTGCGTATCACTGCCGACGCCGGCGACGGCGGCATTGTTGCGCGTCGTCGTCAACGAGACGGTTGGCGCGCCGGTCGCGGCGCTTGCGGCCGCGGTCGCGCCGATGGCGCCCGACCCGTCGCTGCCGGTTGGATCGGCACCGCTGATCGCTACGACGTTAAGCGTTGCCGTCGCCGCCGAGGCCAGCGTCGCCGTCACTGTCACGCCAACCAGCCTCAGCGGCGAAAAGGCGCGCCAGACCTCTGCGGTCCCGGCCTGAGCGTTGGCGCGCTTCACAAGCACCCAGTTCAAACCGGCGCCCGAGACGCTTGTCACGGTCTGTCCGACCGGACCGCCCGCGGCGATGAACGCCAGCAGCAAGTCGTTGGGTGCGGCCGTGCTGAACGTGCTGGTCGTAATCGTCGTCGTTGCGACCGCTGCGTCCGACGAGGTACCGGTGGGTGTGAGCGTGGGGTCCACATCCAACGCGATCGCCGCCGCCGTGCCGGTCGTCGATCCGGTCGCCGTGCCGCGCAGCGTGATGTTGTCGCTCTTGCCCTCGGCCCAGAGGAGCATCGCCTTCGGCACCTGACCGAGGCCGTGCGCGATCGACTGCGTGCCCGTCGTCGTTGATTTGGTGAAGCTGCCGACCTTGTACGGGTTGCCGCCGTCGAACTGCACGACGAACCACGCGACGTCGGCGGCGGCCGCGGTGTTGCTGCGATCGAGCGTCAGCTGGTTGAAGGTGAGCGACGTCGTCGCACTGGCGACGCCGACGATACCGTTCGTGGTGTACGGCGAACGGCCCATGCTCTGGCCGTTGCCGCCCTGGCCCGAGATCAGGCCGATCGCACGGGTGACGTTGACGTCGGGGCTGCCGAGGACGGCCGTGGCCTGCGACGCGCCGCTGGCGAAGTTGGCGGTGCCGGTCCAGACCGTCGAGTTGTCCTTGAGCTCGATCGCCTGCCAGGCGATCTCCTCGATGCTGTCCGGCGATCCGGTGGCGCTGCGATCGAAGGTGAGCGTCGTGGAATTGGTGAGCTGCGTCCGGACCAGACGCGATCCGATGTCTGCGCCGGTGCCGCTGGTCCGCCAGCTCGAAAGCACGAATGTCTTGCGCGTGTTGACGGCGGTGAGCGTCGCGGTCGCCGACGTGGTCGCGCCGGTCATCGTCGTGACCGAACCGCGCTGGACGTTGATGTCGGCGGCGCTGGTGAACGTGACGACCTGCCACGAAACGATGTGGTTCGCGGACGCCGCGATCCGGAACTGCAGGTTGGTGGTCGTCGTCAGATCGCCGGCGATCGAGTCGTTGTTCGACCACTCGGCCTCGCCCGCAATCGCCGTCTTGGAGAACAGCACGAACGACTGCGCCATGGTGACGGCGCTGATGGTGACGTTGACGGTGGTCGCCGATACGGTCGTTTCGCCGCGCTGGACCGACACGCCGGAGCCGAACGTCGCGACGTACCACTGGATCGTGATCGCCGCCGGCGTCGTTTCGCTCGTGATGCGCTCGAACTCGATCGTCGTGGACGACTGCAGCCGGCCTCGCACCGTAGACGCCGGAGGCAGCGCGCTGTTGCTGCGGGTCTGGAAGACGAGGAACGATTTGGTCGTGTCGACCGGGGCTATCGTGATGGTCTGGATGCCGTTCGCACTGTTGACGGCCGTGCCCGACTGGACGCCTTGAAGCACTGCCGCTGTGGCGGGCCTCGGCGCGAGGACTACTGTCGAGACCGCGAACGCGATCAGCAGCCGTGTCATTCTCATAACTGCACTGGTGCGGCGCGCAGTCGGTTCGCCCTGGTGGCGGACGTAGTCCATAAAGTCATATAGTGCAACGTCGCCGCCGTACTCATGGCCCTCGCGATTCATGTCGTAAATGCTTGGCATCAAGGCGTTTCTGTTAGACAACGCGACCAGGATTTCGAATGGTTCAGGCTGACTTGTGTGCAGGAACGGCACACCGATGTCGAAGTTTGGGTTGAGCTAAGATTTTAGCGACTCTGACTTTTAAAGTCATCAAGAGTCTCTTTGCTAGCATTTTTCCTGTGCAAGCCTGTCCGACGATGCCAGGAGACCATCCGAGATGATCGAGATCGTCCCCTACGACCCGGCATGGCCGGCCGCCTTCGACCTCGAGCGCGACCGACTGCGAGCGGCGCTGGGCGACCTGGCGCTCCGGATCGATCACAACGGATCGACGGCCGTGCCGGGTCTGGCCGCCAAGCCGGTGATCGACATCCAGATCTCCGTGGCGAACCTGCAGAACGTCGCCGCGTACGCCGCTCCACTGGAGCAGCTCGGCTATTCGCACCTCGCGCACGCCGACGATGAGCGCTGCCCGTTCTTTTATCGGCCGTCCGCCTGGCCGCACACACATCATCTGCATATTGTCGAGGCGGGCGGTGAGGAGGAGCGCCGGACGCTCGCGTTTCGTGACTATCTTCGTGCGCACCCCGACGCCGCGCGCGACTACGCCGCGCTCAAGCGCGAGCTGGCGGCCGAGCACGGCGGTGGCAGCGCCGACGCTCGCGAGGCCTACGCCACCGCGAAGACCTCGTTCGTGAGCCGGATCCTCGACGCCGCGCTGCCGGGGTTCGTCGTCCGCCCCGGCGTGTAGAATCGCAGCGGAGGCCGCATGGAGACGCACGTCAAGGTGTTCGGCGTCCTGCAGATTGCGCTCGGCGCGATGTGTCTGTGCGGCGCGCTGCTGCTGATGCTGGTCTTCGTCGGCGGCTTCGGCGCCGTCAGCGTCAGCGACGATCCGGGCGCCGCCATCGCGCTGCCGATCATCGGCATCACCGGCTTCGCGCTCGTCACGTTCCTGCTGGTGCTCGCGCTGCCGGGGATCATCACCGGCATCGGGCTGCTGCGGCTCCGGCCGTGGGCGCGGATCATGGGCATCGTGCTGTCGATTCTCGGCCTGATGGCGATCCCGTTCGGCACCGTGGTCGGTGTCTACGGTTTGTGGGTGCTCTTCTCCAGCGACACGGAGCGGCTGTTCGCGGTCCAGCCGTCGCCGACGGCCTGAACCGCGCCGCGCCACTCATGCCAATCCAGAGTCTTCACCACGTCACCGCCACCGTCGACGATGCGCAGGACGATCTCGACTTCTGTCTCGGCGCGCTCGGCCTGCGGCTGGTGAAGAAGACCGTCAACTTCGACAACCACTTCGTCTACCACTTCTATTACGGCGACGAGCACGGGACGCCGGGCACGATCTGGACGACCTTCCCGTACAAGGGCCACGGCGTCCGCATCGGCGCGAAAGGCGCCGGCCAGGCGACGGTGACGTCGCTCTCGGTGCCGACCGGCTCGCTCGACTTCTGGCGTCTGCGTCTCGGCGGTCGCGCGATCGCCGTCACCGATCTGCCGCCGCGATTCAACGATCCGGTGATCCGCTTTGCGGACCTGTCGGGGCTCACCTTCGAGCTGATCGCGACCGCACGCGACACGCGTCAGCCGTGGACCGTCGACGGCGTCACCGCCGACCACGCCATTCGCGGCCTGCACAGCGTCACGCTCGTCGTCCGCGAGGCGGCGCCGACCATCGATCTGATGACGCGGCTGCTCGGGTTCACCGTCGTCGATCGGCTCGACGTCCGCTTCCGCCTCGCCGTCAACGGCGGCGGGCCGGGCCGGACGATCGACGTCACCGAGCATCCGGAGGCCGATCTGGCGGTCAACGGCCTCGGTACGGTCCATCACGTCGCGATGGCGATCACCAGCGCCGGCGAGCA
>Ga0134121_10003286_pt1 | contig 13538 bp, 9 predicted proteins | sample KB301_FD_96463 | JGI IMG/M metagenome (GOLD analysis project Ga0134121, IMG submission 96463) | Terrestrial soil microbial communities without Nitrogen fertilizer from Kellogg Biological Station, Michigan, USA - KB3-0-1 | ecosystem: Environmental > Terrestrial > Soil > Unclassified ...
CACTCACAGCGATTTCACCCCATTTATCCTGGGAAATGCTGCACATATTCATTGCACACCGTGTTTGGCGTGGGCCAGACATTGCTGTCTGCCACTTTGCCGCAGCAGTTGGTGGCAGACAGGAATGTCTGCCCCACAAAGAAATCAAAACGCAACGATAACAATTACCAGGCGTGAAAAGTTCAACCGGGCGCAGCCATGCTAATTTTGATAATAAGCCTGTCCGATGCGGCCCCATAATCATTTAATGATCAACAGACGAACCCTGGCCCATTGCTTTGGGCAAATGGTTTTCGTGGTTTCTGACCAAATAAGATCGCTTCCCGTGAACAAACCGATGGCATGGGAAGTGCGTCATCATCATCTTTCGACCCTGGCAATCAAGGGCCAAATCCAGCCCGGTATTGCGTTCAACTGCTTAAACCTTGGCTGCCGCAAGCGGCTACAGGCAAAAATATCCGGCCCAAATGACGATTCGCCACGGTCGCCGCCCCACGATTCCCTGCTTAAAAGATCAGGGGCAGGCGAGCGGCCAGGAGGCAAGCAATTTCACATAACGAGGAAGCGACATGGACACCGTCCGGCAAGCACCTTTCAAACGCATCGCCTTCATCGGCAATTACCTGCCACGCCAGTGCGGCATTGCCACCTTCACAACCGATCTGTGCGAAGCCATCGCAGCTGCTTACCCCGAGACCACCTGCTTCGCCATGCCGGTCAACGACACCCCTGCCGGCTATGACTATCCGCCGCGCGTCCGTTTTGAATTGGCGGAAAGCGACACGGCTTCCTATCGCCGCGCTGCCGATTTCCTAAATGGCAACAATGTGGACCTGGTCTGCCTGCAACACGAGTACGGCATCTTTGGCGGCACTGCTGGCAGTCACATATTGTCGCTGCTGCGCGAACTGCGCATGCCGGTGGTGACCACGCTGCACACCGTCCTGCGCGAGCCGGACGCCAATCAACGCCGTGTCATGGAAAAGTTGGCCCAAAGATCGGACCGCCTGGTCGTGATGAGTGAGCGCGGCATGGAGTTTTTGCGCGACATCTACCGCGTGCCAGCGGACAAGGTCGATCACATTCCTCACGGCATACCCGATGTCCCCTTCGTGGACCCCAGCTTTCACAAGGATCGCTTTGGCGTCGAAGGCAAGCTAGTCTTGCTTACCTTTGGCCTGCTGGCGCCAAACAAGGGGCTTGAATATGTCATCGAGGCGTTGCCCGCGATTTTGGCACGTTATCCGCAAGCCGTTTACATCGTGCTCGGCGTGACCCATCCTCACGTCAAGCGGCACGAAGGGGAGTTTTATCGGCTCCGCCTGGAGCGGCTGGCGCGGACGCTGGGCGTGGAAAGCAGTCTGCTTTTTTACGACCGCTTCGTGAGCCTGGAAGAATTAATCGAGTTCATTGGGGCGGCAGACATCTACGTCACGCCGTATCTCAACGCCGCCCAGATCACTTCGGGAACGCTCGCTTACACCGTCGGCGCCGGCAAAGCCATCATTTCCACGCCCTATTGGTATGCCGAGGAATTGTTGGCGGAGGGCCGCGGTTTGCTCGTACCCTTCGCCAACGCCTCCGCCATTGCCGAGCGTGTCCTGGAAATGCTGGACAACGAACCGGAGCGGCACGCCATGCGGAAGCGGGCCTATTTGTATGGCCGGGAAATGACTTGGCCGAAAGTCGCCGCCCGCTATATGGCCAGCTTTGCCCAGGCCCACGAGGATCGCATCCAGTTTCCACGCCCCGTGCTTACAAGCTCGGCGTCGATGTCCCTGTTGATCGGGGGAGAGGGCACTGGCCGCGCCTCGGAAGCGTCATTGCTCAACCGCACGCTGGAAAAGCAGCAGCCGGAACTTCCCCTTCTCAACCTGGAGCATCTGAGGCGGCTGACCGACGATACCGGCCTCATTCAACACGCTTGTTTCAACGTGCCCAACTACGACGAAGGCTATTCGTCCGACGACAACGCCCGTGCCCTGATCGTGGCCGTTTCCCTGGAAGAACAGGGTGAGGGCACGTCCACGGAAGCGTTCAGCATGGCGTCGCGTTATCTCGCGTTCCTTCGCCATTCCTTCAATCACCAGACGGGCCGGTTCCGCAATTTCCTGGCCTACGACCGCCGCTGGCTGGAAGAAAAAGGCTCCGATGATTGCCACGGCCGCTGTCTGTGGGCACTGGGCACCGTCATCGGCCGCTCCAACCATCCCGGCCTGCGCGGTGTGGCCGGCCAGCTTGTCGAGTCGGCCCTGCCGGCCATCACTGACCTCACCAGTCCGCGTGCCTGGTCGTTCATTCTGCTGGGCATCCACGAATATCTGAAACGCTTTGCCGGCGACCGCACGGCCTCCACCCTGCGTGAAGAACTCGCCGAGCGGCTTCTCAAGAACTACCGCAAATACAGCGCCGCCGATTGGCCCTGGTTTGAGGACCGGCTGACCTATTGCAATGCGGCCCTGCCCCACGCTTTGCTGATCAGCGGCCAGGCCATGGGCCGGGACGACATGGTTGAAACGGCCCTCAAAACCCTGGAATGGCTGGCCGGCCTTCAGACGGCCGACCGTGGCCATTTCGTTCCCATCGGCTCCAACGGCTTTTACCTTCGCGGCGGAACGCGAGCCAGGTTCGACCAGCAGCCTGTCGAAGCGCACGGCATGGTTTCGGCTTGTCTGGCAGCCCACGCCAACACCGGTGAGTCGCGCTGGAGCCGACACGCCCACGCGGCTTTTGACTGGTTTTTTGGCCGCAACGATTTGCACCTGTCCCTTTACGATCCGGCCACCGGCGGCTGCCGCGACGGCTTGCACTCCGACCGCCTGAATCAAAATGAAGGGGCCGAATCCACGCTGGCGTTTCTCATGGCGCTGCTGGAAATCCAGGTCGCCCAGACGCTCTCTCCACCCAGCGAGAATGGCGCCAGTGGTTCGCGACACCAGCAGCCGAAACTGAAGGTTGCCACCTGAAGATTGTTTCCTGCTGCGGGGAACAAGAATTGGCCTAGACCGAGACAAGCGGTGTGGGTTAGGCTTGGTGCGCGTCATGGAGGATGATCGGTGAACGGAAGTTCCGAGTCACTGATGTTTGGCAATTTGCCGTTCAGTGAGCTTGGGTTTTCCGCGTTCTTTAACCGAGGATTCAAGGGAATGACCCATAAGAAATCGTCAGCGTGTGAAGCAGTGGTGCCAGAGGCAGCCTCCTTGGAAGGAGATCGGGAGCGAACTCGACTTTCCGCAGGCCCGGCGTTACCAACCCAAACCGTTGGCCCGAAGCTTTTCAGGCCTGCGGCTTCGCCTGGAGCGGCGCCAGCCGTTCTTTCCGAGCATTCAACCAAGGCTCCGATTGCGGAGCCTAGATCAAAAGGCAAGACATTGTCCACTACCTTACCCAAGGCCGAAGTTCTCTTTCACCGCCATCCCAAGAATCCGATCTTGACTGCGGCCGATTGGCCCTATGCCATTAACTGTGTATTCAATGCCGCGGCCACGCTGCTGAAAGACGGCACCACCTTGCTTTTATGTCGTGTCGAGGATCGCCGCGGCCACTCGCATCTGTGCGCCGCCCGCTCGAAAAACGGCGTCGACGGCTGGGAAATCGACCGCGAACCGACCCTGATGCCCGATCCCAAGAATCATCCCGAAGAGCTGTGGGGCATTGAAGACCCCCGCATCACCTATGTGCCCGAGTTGGGCAAATACGTCGTCGTCTACACTTCCTTCTCGTCCAGCGGCCCGGGCGTATCGCTGGCGCTAACGGAGGATTTCAAGACCTTTGAACGCTACGGCGACATCATGCCGCCCGAAGACAAAGACGCGGCCCTGCTGCCGCGTCGCATCGGCAATTACTGGGCGTTGATCCACCGCCCCGTGAGCGGCACGCTGGGCGCCAATATCTGGCTGTCCTACTCGCCCGATCTGCGCCACTGGGGCAGCCACCGCGTCATCCTGGAAGCGCGCCGCGGCGCCTGGTGGGATGCCAACAAAATCGGCTTGTCTCCCCCGCCCATCGAAACGCCCGAGGGTTGGCTGTTCCTTTACCACGGCGTCCGCCGAACTGCCGCGGGCTGCATTTATCGGCTGGGTCTGGCCCTGTTCGATCTGAATTCCCCGGAACGCTGCATCCGCCGCGGCGATTCCTGGATCTTCAGCCCCGAGGAGCCATACGAGCGCTACGGCGACGTAGATAACGTCGTTTTCCCCTGCGGTTACACCATCGGCGCCGACGGCGACACGATCAACATGTACTATGGCGGCGCCGATAGCTGCATCGCCCTGGCCACGGGCAGCATCCGCGGCCTGTTGACCTGGTTAGAAAAGGACGGCAAGCCGGACGACCCACTACACGAACACGTGTAACAAAAAAGGGGGCGCAGTGTTGCGTCCCCTTTTTTTTGCGCATCAAGGTACTCCACGCCGCCCACCACCATCCGAGTCACGCCTCCATTGCCCAATCAATATCTCGCTACGTTCTGGCTGAATACTAACACCCCACTTTTGCTCTTCAACGCCATTTTAGATTTGCGTGGAAATCCTGATTCAAGGAGCATGTCATCGTCGGAGCGCCGCGACGTACTGCATCAGCAACTGGGGTTCACGCAAGGGCGGCCCGTGGCCGAAGCAAACTATGCTTGGATGCAAATCGGCCAGTAGTCGTATCGACCGGCGATTTTGAGCGGCGTCGGCGGAGAACATTGGCGGAGGCTGACGCAGGCCGGGCTTGCCGGTTACGACGTTGATGTTGGCCAGCACGTCGCCGGCGATGCAGACGCGATCCGATTCCCGGAAGAACATGCAATGACCGGGCGTGTGACCGGGTGCGTGGACCACGCGGAAGCCGGCAATGATATCGCCGTCTCGCAATACTCTGCCAACTTCGCACGGCGGACCGGCCCATAACCATTGGCCAAGGCGGAGAAGCCGATTGTGCGGCAACATCGGCATTCTACCTTCAACGCAGGCAACATCTTCATTGTGGCAGGCAAGCGGGACTCCGAACTTTGCGCACACCGCCTTGGCCGAACCCTGATGATCGGGATGGCAGTGAGTCAGGGCTACCATGCTGACACACCGGCCTCTGAGTTGGCGAAAAATCCGACCCGATGCCCAGCGCGTGGCAGCGTCAATTAGGATGTCCTCTAGCAAGTAGGAATTGACGTAATGGGCGGGGTAACCGGTCAATTGCCAGACGCTGTCGGCGATGGGGATCATTGCAAATTGGTTTCGATTTTTTGTCGTTGTCTCACCGTTTTGGCAAGGCCGGCATTGTACGCGCGCTGGACCGGTTTGAAAACGGAGTATTTACCAAAGTATTTTCAAGAAGCATTTGAGTATGTAGCGAAAAGTTGGCGGCCTTGGCGGTCTTCGCAGTAGCACACGGATTTTTGAGGATTTTCCGATGGCCATGCAGTGAGCCGTTGGCACTCTTGGCGATCTTCTACAGTAACCAAATGGCCAAGTCATTTGCCCGGAATAAGACTGTCATCACTATTCCTGGAGCGGCCTTTTTGGGAGCCTTCTTGATGATCAAGAAATATGCGTTGTTCAGCGGCTGCATCGTTTTGTTATGCGGTGTGAGCTTCGCGGCCCGCTCACCCCAAGTCGGCGAAAAAGTCCCCGAGTATATCGCGGTCCCCAATTGGCTGACATTGCCCAAGAACTTTCAGTTCGGCCCCGTGACCGCGGTGGCCACCGACAAGGACGACAACCTTTACATCTTCCATCGCGGCAAACGGCCCGTCGCCATCTTCGATAAAAACGGCAAATTCCTGCGCTCCTGGGGCAACCGCGAAGTCGAAACTGCTCATGGTTTGCGCATCGACCATGACGGCAACGTCTGGACCACCGATCTCGACACGCACCAGGTCATCAAGCACGATCCCAACGGCAAGGTGCTGCTGAAATTGGGCAAGGCCTACACCGCCGGCACCACACCGGCCCTGTTCGATCAGCCCGCCGATGTGGCGATCGCGCCCAACGGCGACATCTATGTGGCCGACGGCTACGGCAACTCGCGCGTCGTGAAGTTCAACAAAGACGGCAAATACCTGACGGAATGGGGAAAACCCGGCAAAGGCCCCGGCGAGTTCAATTTGGTCCACGGCATCGTGCTGGACGCCAAGGGCCGCGTTTACGTTTGCGACCGTGAAAACGAGCGCATCCAGGTTTTCGACGGCGACGGTAAGTTTTTGGAGCAATGGCGCGGCCTGGGCACGCCGTACAGCATGTTTTTACAAGGCGGTCAGCGCATGTTGGTGACCAACGGCCACGGCAATCAAGTCCACCTGTTGGACTTCAGCGGCAAAGTACTGGGACGATTCGGCGCAAAGGGCAAAGGGCCGGGGCAATTTCTGCTGGCACATGGCATCTGCGCCGATTCGCGGGGAGTGATTTACGCCACCGAGTTCGACGGGCAGCGGGTGCAGAAGTTTGTGGCGAAGTAACAAACTGCAAGTTGATAAGGGCCAGCGAATCAACCCTTCCCTTGCGTCACACTCACTAACTTCCCCTGTGTCACACCCGTGCTTGACCGCACGCGCACCGCGTAATCTCCAAGCTTCTGCACGCTCGCCCGCCACATCACCACCGAAGTCGTCGCCTGCTCGCGCGGCTCAGGCACCGATTGCACTGCCTTGCCTTCCGCCAGCGTCATCCCCGCAGGCAATTCCAGCGTCAGCGTCTGCCCCGCCACCGGATCGGTAACATAGGCCGTAACTGTAAACTGCTTGCCCGGCTCGAAGGAACCACCTAGCGCCATCTCGACCAGGCCTTCGCTCTCCGGGCTGGTGGCAATTCCCTGGCCATAGCCATAGGCAAACTCGCGTTTGCCGCCGGGTTTGATTTCCTTCGGTTCCCAATAAACGCCAAGCGCCGAATCGCCGCCGGCGACCATCGCGGGCATGTCCCAGGCGCCGCCCGTTCCATGGCGCGTCAACACCACCTTGCTGGGTTTCTCCAGCTTCGAGCCAAGGTCCAATGTCAGGTGAGCGACGAAACCCGGGTTTTTCAGGTCCGGGCGTTGCAGTAGTTGCACGTAAGGCGGCAACTCTTTCTCTTTGAGCACCACGCCGTCGAGAATCTTGCCGGGGATCGTGGGCGCCGCGAACAGGCAGCCGTCGTTGTCGATGACATAGGTGTCCATATAGATGCGCAGACCCACTGTCTGCGGCTTTTTACCCTGATTCTCAATGAGATAGTGCACAAGCACGGCATCCATTCGGCGTTTCGTTTCCTTGGCTTGCGGTTTGGTCGGTATCAGGGTCACCGTCAGCGTGATGCGGAGGTCGTCGCGGAAGATGTAAGACGAAGTGAAGCCTTCGCGAACCTTGCCGGCCTTGGTCTTGGGCAGAGGGCGGCTGTCATAATCGATCTTGGCGCCGGCGACCTGGGCTTGCTGGTAGAACTGACCGTTAATGCTCAAGCTCGGAAAATGGCTCAGGTGCAGCGTTTCATTATTAGGGCCGCGGACCGCGACTCCCAGCGAACCCGGCTGGGCCTGGTAAACGATGCGCCGAACCGGGTCGATCGGCAGCACAGCCTCGACGATGACGACTTGCTCGTCCTTGATGGTCACTTGGACAGGAGGCGAGGACGTTTTTTCTTGGGCGAAGCCGGCGCCAGCCAAAGCAATCGCCGCCGTCAGTACGATGCCAACCGAAGCCACGCGACTTTGGCAAGTTGCTGCGCTCATGCTTGGGAACCCTCAAAGAAGCTGCGAGCAAAGCGACTATCCACTTGTGATACTCTATTGTATTTGGCGGCTGATGACATTTTTGGTCATGACTTTCGGTCCGCCTGCCACTTTGGCACCACAGCCAGACCTGGCAGCTGCCAACATGAATCAATAAGCTATTGATGCTGAACAAGTTAGAGCAATCGTCAATGATGGCACACGCGTTGCTTATCTATCCAAAAACATCCTCGGAGATTCCCTAGCCGTTCCTGGCCCGAGTCCAGGATGATAACGCATCGAAAGGAGATAGTTGAATGGCAGCAAAACAACTGGCTTACGCCGATGAGGCTCGCCAAAAGCTGTTGGCAGGCGTCAGCAAGCTGGCCCGGGCCGTGCGCAGCACCCTGGGGCCGCGGGGCCGTAATGCGGTGTTGGACAAGGGCTGGGGTAGCCCAAATGTGACCAAAGACGGCGTCACCGTCGCCGAAGATATTGAATTGCAAGATCCTTATGAAAACATGGGCGCCCAGCTGGTGAAGGAAGCCGCTTCCAAGACCAGCGATGTGGCTGGCGATGGCACCACCACCGCGACCGTGCTCGCCGAGGCGATTTACCGCGAAGGCCTGAAATCAATTGCCGCTGGCGCTGACCCGATGGCCCTCACGCGTGGCATTCAAAAGGCTGTCGAGAAGGTTGTCGAAGAGTTGCACAAGATGGCGGAAAAGATCGACGACAAGGACGACAAGGAAATCACCGAAGTCGCCACCATCGCCTCCAACAACAACACCGAGATCGGCAAGAAGCTGGCCGAGGCCATGAAAAAGGTTGGCGCTTCCAATGGCGTCATCACCATTGAAGAGGGCAAGACGGCCGAGACCGAAGTGGTGGTCGTGCAGGGCATGCAATTCGACCGCGGCTTTTTGTCGCCGCACTTCGTCACCAATCAGGAAACGGTCACTTGCGAGCTGGAGAATCCTTACATCCTCATCTACGAGGAAAAGATTACCAGCGCCAAGAGCCTGATTCCCCTCCTGGAAACGATCTCCAAGAAGAAAGAACCGCTGCTGATCATTGCCGAGGACATCGAGGGCGATGCGTTGGCGACGCTGGTTGTCAACAAGCTCAAGGGTATTCTCCAGGTCTCCGCCACCAAGGCGCCAGGCTATGGCGACCGCCGCAAGGCGATGCTCGAAGACATTGCCACGCTGACCGGCGGCAAGGCGGTGTTCAAGGATCTGGGCATTCAGCTGGAGAGCATTCAGCTGCGAGACCTGGGCCGGGCCAAGAAGGTCAAGATCGACGCCGAGAACACGACGATTACCGAAGGCGCAGGCGAGAAAAAAGCAGTGGATGGCCGCTGCGAAATGATCCGCCGCGAGATCGAAAACACCGACAGCGATTACGATCGCGAGAAATTGCAAGAACGTTTGGCCAAGCTGGCCGGCGGCGTCGCCCAGGTCAAGGTCGGGGCGGCAACTGAAACCGAAATGAAGGAACGCAAGGCGCTGTACGAAGACGCCCTGCACGCCACACGGGCCGCCATTGCCGAAGGCATTGTCCCCGGCGGCGGCGTCGCTCTGCTTCAGACCCGCAAAGCAATTGACAAACTCACGCTGGAAGGCGACGAAGCCCTGGGCGTGCGCGTGATCGCGCATGTCCTTGAATCTCCTTGCCGCTGGATCGCCGAGAACGCCGGCAAGGACGGCGCGGTGGTTGTCGCACACATTCGCAAGGGCAAGGAAAAGAACTTTGGTTACAACGCCGACACCGACGAATACGAAGACCTGCGCAAGGCCGGCGTCGTCGATCCGGTCAAGGTGACACGCAGCGCCTTGCAAAATGGCGCCAGCGTCGCTTGCCTGTTGTTGACCACCGAATCGCTGATCGCCGATCTGCCCGAGAAGGACAAGAAGGGTGGAGATCCGCACGGTCACGATGATCATGGCATGGGCGGAATGGGCGGAGGTATGGGTGGTATGGGAGGCATGGGTGGAATGGGCGGCATGGGTGACATGGGAATGTAACTTGTTTAGCCGCGGCGCGGAGGGCCGTGCGGTCCCCGCGCCGCGGCTGAATCCAACATATATAAGAGGACTTCACCAATGGCTAAAGACAAAGACGTTAACTTGCGTGTTCGCCCCCTGGATGACCGTGTTGTCGTCGAACCGCTCGAAGCGGAAGAGAAGACCGCGGGCGGCATCTTGCTACCGGATAGCGCCAAGCAAAAGCCGCAGCGCGGCCGTATCTTGGCCTGTGGCCCCGGCAAGCTTCGCGACAGCGGCGAACGCAGCGCCCTCAATGTGACCAAGGGCGATGAAGTGATCTACGGCCGCTATGCCGGCAGCGACATTCAGATTGATCGCAAGGAATACAAGATCCTGCGCGAGAGCGACATTCTCGCCAAGATCGAGAAATAACCGCCACTTGCGGCTTAGCACGAACCACACCAAAAACTGGAGATATTCAAGATATGGCCAAGCAACTTCTCTACACCGACGACGCCCGCAAGAAACTTCTTAGCGGCGCCGAAAAACTCGCCAAGGCCGTGGGCAGCACCCTCGGACCGACTGGGCGAAACGTCATCCTCGACAAGAGCTTCGGCGGCCCGACCGTCACCAAGGACGGCGTCACCGTCAGCAAGGAAATCGAGCTGCCCGATCCGTTTGAGAACATGGGTGCCAAGCTCGTCAACGCCGTGGCCCAGAAGACCAGCGACGTGGCCGGCGACGGCACCACCACTGCGACGATTCTGGCCCTGTCCATTTACCAGGAAGGCCTCCGCACTGTCACCGTCGGCGCCAATCCGATGGCGGTCAAGCGCGGCATCGACAAGGCTGTGGACGCGGCTGTCACCTTCTTTGACACGTTGTCCAAACAGCTCAAAACCAAGGAAGAGATGCAGCAAGTCGCCAGCATCAGCGCCAACAACGACCCCACCATCGGCGCCTTGATGGCTGACGCTTTCGAGAAAGTCGGCAAGGACGGCGTCATCACCGTCGAGGAAGGCAAGACCTCCGAGACGACGCTCGAGTTCGTCGAAGGCATGCAGTTCGACAAGGGCTACATTTCGCCTTATTTCGTCACCAACGTGACGGACATGAAGTCGGAGTTGGAAGACCCCTTGATCCTCATTTTCGAGAAGAAGCTGTCCAATGTCCGTGACATGTTGCCACTGCTTGAGAAAGTAGCCCAGTCCGCCAAGCCGCTGCTCATCATCGCCGAAGATGTCGAGAGCGAAGCGCTGGCGGCCCTGGTCGTCAACAAATTGCGCGGCATTCTCAATGTGTGCGCGGTCAAGGCCCCCGGTTTCGGCGATCGTCGCAAAGCGATGCTCGGCGACATCGCGGTTCTGACCGGCGGGCAGTTCATCAGCGAGGATCTTGGCCTCAAGCTGGAAAACGTCACGCTCGATCAGATGGGCCACGCCAAGACGGTGCGCATCGAAAAGGAAAGCTGCACCATCATCAACGGCGGCGGCAAGAAAGACGCCATCAAGAAACGGATTGCCCAGATTCAATCGCAGCGCGATGCCAGCGACAGCGAATACGACAAGGAAAAGTTCAGCGAACGGCTGGCCAAGCTGACCGGCGGCGTGGCTATCATCCGCGTCGGGGCGGCGACCGAAGCCGACATGAAGCAAAAGAAAGGCCGTGTCGAGGACGCCTTGCATGCAACTCGCGCCGCGGTGGCCGAAGGCATTCTGCCCGGCGGCGGCGTGGCTTGCATTCGGGCCATTGACGTGGTCGAAAAGCTTGCGGAGAAGCTCAAGGGTGATGAGCGGGCCGGAGCCGAGATTGTGGCCCGCGCCCTGGAGAAACCGATCCGCACCATTGCAGCAAACTCCGGCGCCGACGGCGCGGTCATCGCCGACGAAGTTCGTGGTCAAAAAAATGCGAGCTTCGGTTATAATGCCAACACCGGCGAGTACGAAGATATGTTCAAGAGCGGCATCCTCGATCCGACCAAGGTGACCCGCTCCGCCCTGCAAAACGCCGCCAGCATTGCCGGCCTTATGCTCACGACCGAGGTCATGGTGACCAAGATCGACGAGGAGGAGCCCAAGAGCAAGGTGGCGGGGGCGATTCGGTAAATGAGAGGGGTCAGGAGTCAGGGGTCAGGGGTCAGGGGTCAGCAAGGCACGCCGCTTTCTGACCCCTGACCCCTGACCGCTGACCCCTGCCTGAAGGGGAAAGTATGGCCAGCAAGCGGGACTATTACGAAGTCCTCGGGATCGCCAAGGACGTTAACCCTGAAGACCTGAAAAAGGCCTACCGCACGCTGGCCATGAAGTATCATCCCGACCGCAACAACGGCGATGAGGTGGCGGCGGTCCATTTCAAAGAGGCGGCCGAAGCCTACGACGTGCTTTCCAACCCCGAGAAACGAGCCCGTTACGACCGCTACGGCCATGCCGGCCTGGAAGGCATGGCCATGCCGGACTTCGGCAGCGGGGCGTCGATCTTCGACATGTTCGGCGACATCCTCGGCAACATCTTCGGCGACCGCGGCCGGCGCGGGCCGCAACAGGGCGCCGGTCTGGTTTACACGCTGGAAGTGACGCTGTCCGAAGCTTATCGCGGTTGCATCAAGACGATCAGCTTTCCGCGCGAGGAGATTTGCGGTGATTGCAAAGGCTCCGGCGCTCGGCCCGGTTCGAGGCCTTCGCAGTGCCGGCAATGCGGCGGCCGTGGCGCGGTCGTGATGAGCCAGGGCTTCTTTCGGATTCAGCAAACCTGCCCCGGCTGCGGCGGGCGTGGCACGATCATCACGGAACTCTGCGGCTCTTGCAAAGGCCGCAGCCGCGTGCAGATCAAGCGGACCTTGCAAGTGCAAGTCCCGGCCGGTGTGGACAACGGCGACCGCCAGATTCCGCCCATGCAAGGCGAAGGCAACCCCGGCGAGCCTGGCGCTCCGAGGGGGGACCTTTATTTTGACGTCCGCGTCAAAGAGCATCAACTGTTTCGCCGCGAGGGCGACCATTTGATATGCCAGGTGCCGATCAGTTTCAGCCAGGCCGCGTTGGGCGGAGCGGTGGAAGTGCCGACGCTGGATGGGCCGGTTCAATATGAACTGAAAGCCGGCCATCAGAGCCACGAGCGAATTCACATCCCCGGCAAGGGAATGCCCAATCGCCGCAATGGCCGTCGCGGCGACCTGGTGGCGTTTTTGCTGGTGGAGACGCCGCGGCAACTGACCAAACGCCAGGAGGAGTTGCTCCGCGAGTTGGCGGAGATTGACAAAAAAAACGTGTCGCCGGAACGAAAATCGTTTTTCGAGAAGATTCGCGGCTTGTTCACCGGCGACGCCAGCGAAATGGGATCGGAAGCAAAGAAGACCTAAAGCCGCCAGCGCCTTAGCAGGAGTGACCAACCGTGAGTGAATCCAAAACCGCTCCGGAAACTCAGCCCGCGATCGACCTACAAGAAACGGTCGAAAACGTGGAAGAGCTGCGCAAAAAAGCCGCGGAACGCGATCAATTCCTCGATCTGGCCCAGCGCACTCGCGCCGACTTTGAGAACTACCAGAAACGCAACAACCGCGAACGCCAGGAGGAACGTAAATTCCTGGCCGGCGAATTCGTGCGCGACATTTTGCCGGTGCTGGACAATCTCGAACGGGCCACTGCCGCCGCCAAGCAGGCCGGCGAAAAAGGGCCATTGGTTCAGGGCGTCAGCTTGGTGCAGCAGCAGTTTCTCGATTTCCTCAAGCGCTATGGCGTGACCCGCATCGAGGCCGAAGGCAAGCCATTTGACGCCAACCTTCATCAAGCATTGGTGCAGCACCCGACCGCTGACAAACCGCCAGACACTGTTTTGCAAGTTGGCGTCAAATGGCTTGCCTTCGGCCTCGATGCGGGTCACGCCATAGCG
>Ga0134121_10003287_pt1 | contig 13538 bp, 7 predicted proteins | sample KB301_FD_96463 | JGI IMG/M metagenome (GOLD analysis project Ga0134121, IMG submission 96463) | Terrestrial soil microbial communities without Nitrogen fertilizer from Kellogg Biological Station, Michigan, USA - KB3-0-1 | ecosystem: Environmental > Terrestrial > Soil > Unclassified ...
GAACATCACATACTCATCGGCCTTCGCGCCGCCCTTGACCGTCGCAATCGTATTGAACGCGGGCACCATGCCAAGCGCCTTCGACTCGGCGTTCACGCGCACCACCGGGCCCTGATTCTTCTCGGCGAGGCGATAGACGAGCGTATAGTCCTCGCACGACATCGTGAGCATCACCGCGTGTGTCGTGCGCGCCTGCGCGCCGACCACGTACGTGCCCCATGCATCGCCGCCGCCCATCGCAATGAGCCCCGCGGCACCGGCGCGGTCGAGTCGTTCGTTCATCGTGAGCGGCGGCGGTCCGCCCGCATTTGCGCCGCGTCCTCGCCCGCCGCCAAGGCCCGAAGAATTCTGCCGGTTGTTGAACGCCGCGGTCATGGCGTTGTTGATCGAATCGCGGCGCGCGATTTCCGCGGGCGTCGCGAACTCTTCCCACTCCGCGTTCGGCCGGCACGACATGCGTGGCGCCGACATGAGCACGTATTTGCCCTTCACGTTCGGCAGCCACTTGAGGAACTCGGTGCTGTCGTGGACCATCGGCAGAAGAATCGCGTCGCCGACGACGTCCTTGCCGCCGGTGCCCGGACTCCACGCCGTCATGAGCCCCTCGAGCGTGCGAACACGGGGCTTCACGAGATCGATGTGCGTGTAGCCGCGGTCCCATCCGCGCCACGTGCCGTATTGCTCTGTCTTAGCGTCGATGCCCCACGACTTGTAGGTCTTGATGACCCAGTCGCTCGCGGATTTGATGCCCGGGCTTCCCACGAGTCGCGGGCCGATGGAATCGAACATCACCTGACCCATCTCCTGCGCCTTCGACTGGTTCATCCCGATGTCCCAGATCTTTTTCAGAACGGGGTCGTTGGTCGGGAACGTCTGTGCGCCGGACCCGGCGCTCAGCAGTGAAAGCGCTACCGCAGCAGATACCAGTGTCCGAATCGTCATCGTCTCACTCCGCTTCGTTTGACGGAACTACAACGCGAAGGCGCGAAAAGCGCGAAAGCCGCGAAGAGTCTTGGTTGGGGGAATGTGTGGCACCGGTCCTTTGCGCGCCACGGACACAACAAAAAGTTTGCTGTGTCCGTGTGGTCTTCCGTGTGCTCCGTGTGTTCCGTGGTAATCTGTAAAGGCCTTACCTGAGCCGAGGGTTGGTCATGCGATCACCCTTTGGACAATCGGCGATCGTGCGCACCGGCTGAGGTTCGTTGCCACGGCCACCGGCGCGCCCGCCACCCGCACCGCCACGGCCGCGCGTGCCGGGAGAACCGGGGGGCCTGTTCGACACCGGGGCGTTGCCACGACCCCCTCGACCCGCGCTCGGATCGTAGCCGGGACGCGTGATGACTTTGATCGTCGTATCGCGGCTCACGAATTTCGGATCTTCGGACGCGAGGTACGCGAGCATCGCCGTCAGCGTCGCATTTCTCTTGAGATCGTCGAAGATCACCTTGTCGTACGTGTCGCGCTCGGTGTGCCACGTGTAGTTGCTGTAATCCCACGTGTGTGCACCGAGTCCGAGCGTCGGCGCGCCGTAGCACGCGAACGAGGCGTTGTCGCTGCCGCCACCGGGCTGGCCGATGCTCGACGCGCCACCGCCGCCGTAGAACGGCGCCTGCTCCTGAAATTCCTTCGGCAACTTGTCGAAGTACGTGAGCAGGTGGTTCGGCGCGTCCGGATACCCGCCGGCGCTCAGGCGCTCGATCCGTCCCGTGCCGTTGTCCTGATTCATCAGGAACATCATGCCCTTGATGAGCTCGGGATGATCCGTCGCGTACGAGCGCGAGCCCACGAGCCCTTCTTCTTCGCCGCTCCAGTGTCCGACGATGATCGTCCGCTGCGGATTCGGAAGCACCTGTTTCAGAATGCGCATGGCTTCATGCATCGTGAGCGAACCCGTGCCGTTGTCCGTCGCGCCCGATGAACCGTCCCACGAATCGAAGTGCGCGGACAGCATCACGTACTCGTTCGGCTTCGTCGTGCCCTTGATCGTACCGATCACGTTGTACACGGGCTGCTCGCCGAGGAGCTCCGCATCGAGATTCATGCGAATCTTCGGATGCTGGTTGTTCTCCGTCAGGCGGAACACGAGGCCGTAGTCCTCGCACGAGAGTGAAAGTCCCGGCGCAACCGTCGCGTACGTCTCGAAGATCTCTCGCGTGCTCCATCCATCCTTGTTGCGCGACGTCAGCGTGCCGGCCACGCCGGCCTTATCGAGCCGCTGGCTCAGCGATCCGCCGCCAAGGCCCATGCGATAGCCGGTGCCGCGATAGCTCGTATCGTTGCCGGCGACGACCATCCCCCAGTCGCTCTGAACGGCGGACCACGTGCTGTCGATGCGATCGAGCGCAACCGGCGTGGCGTTCTGCTGCCAGTCTTCGTACGGCCGGCACGTGGGAAGCGCGGGACTCAGCAGCACGAGTTTTCCGCGCGCTTGCGGAAGCCACCGCACGAATTCGGTCGAATCCCTGAACCGCGGCAGGATGATCGGCTCCGCTTCGACATCCTTCATGCCCGTGCCGGGACTCCAGCCGAGCATCGTGGCATCGAGCGTGCGCATGCGCGGCGCAATGAGATCGACGTGCGAGTAGCCGCGACGCCATCCGCGCCACGTACCGTATTTGTCGAGCTTCGCGTCAATGCCCCACGCCTTGTAGTTCTTGATGAGCCAGTTCTGCGCGCCAAGAATGTTCGGCGAGCCCATGAGACGCGGGCCGATGGAGTCGAACAACTGCTGTGCGAGTTGCTGTACGTGCGAGCTGTCGACGCCAAGCCGCCAGATGCGATCGAGGTCGGCCTGCTCTTTCGGCGAACGCTGCGCACTTGCCGTCGCACCCGCGAGCGCGAGCGCCGCGGCCATGCGCACGATGTGTCTGTACTGCATCAGCGAATCCTCGGGCTGGTCACGCGCGGGGCCTTCTGGCATGTCGGGAACCCGCCCGCGCCGCGGCCACCCCCACCCCCGCCGCGACCTGCGCCCGCAGCGACCAGCTTTTGCGCGCTGTCCGAGCTAATCTTCATCGCTTCCGCGTACAGACGCACGGCTTCCTGATACGTCGCCGCGTTTGGCGCCGCCGCGTTGCCGCGTCCACCCGCTCCGCGTCCGCCACCTCCACCGCCACCCCGGCCGCCGCGGCCACCACCACCCGCCGGCGTCGCGACCGGCGCGAGTTGCGCGCGCATCGCTTCCACGGCGGGATCGGGATCATGCATCTGCGCAACGATGCTCGTGTCGCGCGAAATGAACGTGGGATCCTCCGACGCGAGATACACGAGCATTGCCGCCATCGTCGCGTTCCCCTTCAGATCATCGAACACCACCTTGTCGTACGTGTCGTGACCCGTGTGCCACGTGATGGCGTTGTAATCCCAGCTGCGCGCGCCCATGCCGAACGTCGGCGCGACATAGCACGAGAACGAGTAATCGTCGCTGCCGCCGCCGGCGGGACTTCCCTTGCCGCCGTTGAAGTTCACCTGCGCTCTGAGCTCGAGCGGCAACTGGCTCACCCACCGGTAGAGATGATTGCCTGCGTCACCGAGTCCACCCGGATTGAGTCGCTCAACGCGCCCCGTGCCGTTGTCCTGATTGAAGAGCCCCTGGAGTCCCTTGATCACCTCCGGATGATCCTCGGTGAACGCCTTGGAGCCGACTTCGCCCTCTTCTTCACCGCTCCAGTGGCCGACGAGAATCGTGCGCTTGGGATTCGGATAGACCTTCTTCAGAATCCGCATCGCTTCCATCATCGTCATCGTGCCCGTGCCGTTGTCAGTCGCGCCCGACGATCCGTCCCATGAATCGAAGTGCGCGGACATCATCACGTATTCGTTCGGGAGCTGCGTGCCCTGCATGCGCGCAACCACGTTGAACACCGGCTGCTCGCCCAGCAATTCGCCGTCGAGATTCATCTTGATCTTCGGACCCTGCTTGTTCTCGGCGAGACGGTACACAAGCCCGTAGTCCTCGCACGAGAGCGAGAGCGTTGGCGCAATCGTGTTGTACGTCTCGAAGATTTCGCGCGTGGCCCACGCATCCTTGGGGCGCGTGGTGAGCACGCCGGCCGCGCCGCCGCGCTCGAGCGCGATGCCAAGTGTGCCGCCGCCGAGTGCAAGCGAAAGTCCGGTACCGCGCACGCCGCCGCCCTGCGCCTCGAGCTGAGCCAGCACAGCGTCGATCGCGGCGTTATCGCCCTTCTGCACGGCCACGCGCGCAATGGAATCCAGGTTTGCGCCGCCGCGCCCCCCGCCGCCCCCCGCACCCCGTCCGCCAGCGCCGCGACCCGCGCCCGCCGCCGGAACGCCGAGATAGGTCGACATCGCCGCGACACTGTCAGCGTGCGTGCGCGCGGCACGAATGCCTGCCGTGAACGCGCTGTCGTTCCCACGCCCACCACCGCCACCGCCGCGCCCCCCGCCACCGCCGGCGCCGCCACGACCAGTCCATTCAGCGGCAACCGCTGCGCGCGCCGCCTGCAGGTTCGCCAGCGATGCCGGCGTGGCGTTCTCCTGCCAGTCCGCGTTCGGCCTGCACGTGAGCGGCGGCTGATCCGCGAGAACCAGCTTGCCCTTCGCCTGCGGAAGCCACGCCTTGAGCTCTGCCGCCGAGCTGAAGCGCGGAAGAATCACGACGTCGGCCGTCACATCCTGTTTCTTCGTGCCCGGGCTGTAGCCCACCATCGTCGCGTCGAGCGTACGCTGCCGCGGTGCGATGAGGTCGACATGCGAATACCCGCGCCGCCACCCGCGCCACGTCCCGTACTGCTCCTTCTTCGCGTCGATGCCCCACGACTTGTACATCTGCACGAGCCAGTCCTGCGCGTGCGAAATGTCTGGTCCGCCCATGAGGCGCGGACCGAGCGAATCGAAGAGGGTCTGCGAAAGCTTCTGGACCCACGAGCTGTCCTGGCCAATGGCCCAGATGCGCTTGAGAACGGGATCCTGGGGCGTATACGCGGTGCGCGCGAGGCCGACCTGAGCCGCGGCCGACGTGGCGGCGAGCGCAAACGCTGACGCAGCAAGCAAGCGAGACTTCATGACACTGAGGTTAGGGTTTTTAAGAAACTACAGGCCGGGAATGACTATGGGAGATGGGAGATGGGAGATGGGAGATGTAACTGCCATGGGAGATGGGAAATGGGACATGTCATCTCCCATCTCCCATCTCCCCTGTCAGTCAAAGGTCTCCCATGGTCGTTAGAGAATTCTTTGCCCCAGCGCGCTCGCAACCAGCCCGACCGCCAACTCAGCCGTCTCGTTCTTGACGTCCAGAATGGGGTTCACTTCGACCATGTCGAGCGCGAGCAGCTTGCCGGTATCCGCCACCATTTCGAGGGCAAGGTGCGCTTCGCGGAACGTCAGCCCTCCTCTGACGGGGGTGCCCACGCCGGGCGCCAGGGAGGGGTCGACGGCGTCGGCGTCAAAGGAGCAGCAGAACCCCGCGGTCCCGTCGCTGATCGCCGCGATCGCTTCCGCCACGCACGCTGACAGCCCGCGCTGGTCGATGTCGCGCATCGAATAGAGCCGGATTCCCCACGAGCGCAGGTGCGCGCGCTCAGCGAGATCGAGATCGCGAATCGCGATGAGCGCCATGTGCTCGGCCGCGATGGCCGGCCCGCCACCGGCCAGCGAGGCCAGCGTGCCGTCGCCGTGTCCGAGGAGGTGTGCGACCGGCATGCCGTGCACGTTTCCCGACTCGGTCGACTCGGGTGTGTTGAGGTCGGCATGCGCGTCGATCCAGAGCAGGCCCACTCTTTCGCCCTTTTTTCGCTTGGCGCGCGCCACCCCCGCGACCGAGCCGGCGGCGAGGGAATGGTCACCACCCAGGGCGAGCGGGATCGCGCCGTCGTCCACGGCTCGGCAGGTCTCGTCCGCCAGCGACCGGCAGATCTCGGTGATCGCCGGAAGGAATTCGAGTCCGCGCGATTCCGGCGGAAACGTGCCGCGGTCTGGCACCGCGAGATTGCCGGCGTCCTCCACGGCATACCCCAGCGCACGGAGGCGCGTCGCGAGCCCCGCGGCGCGCACGGCAAACGGCCCCATGTCGACGCCGCGGCGGCTGGCGCCGAGGTCGAGCGGAACGCCGACGATTCGGATGGTCCGCATGGATTCGAGTGTATATGAGAGAGAGCTTGTAGCTGGTGGCTGGTCGTTAGTAGTGTGTTCCCTACCGGCTTTCAGCTGTCGGCGAAAAGCTACCTGGGCGGATGATATGCAACCTACCTCGGGTGTTTCCATGGTGGTCCGCCGCGCATGCCTCGGGCTCGCATCGCTCGCGGCGCTCGCGACTGCGGCGTGCTCGCGGCAAGGTGGGCCACGCAGCGGCCCGCTGATCGTGCGCGAGCCTGTGGACCTCACGATCGACAACCGCAGCGCGAGCGACCTCACGGTCTTCGTGTATCACGATGGTCGCACGGACAGACTCGATCGGATCGAAGGCGTGCGCAAGAAACGCATCGCGATTCCCCTGCGCATGATCGGCGTTTCGGGAGAGCTGCGGCTGATCGGAGAGCGGGAGGGCGCACACGCCGGCTTCGCCGGCCGGATTGCAACGCAAACCGTTTCACTGCATACGTGCCAGCGGCTCGAATGGACCATTGAAGCAAGACTCGAGCATTCGACGCTCGGCGTCTACCCGTCGGACAGTTGTCAGTAGAGATAGACAAGGAAGGGGCAACGGCGCCGCGCGCCGTTGCCCCCTTCCTCTCCTACGACCTACTACCTACCAGCTATCAGCTACTACTTCTCCGCCTTGCACGCCGCCCCGTCCAGGGACGTCGCGAGCGGGGGAGAATCCAGCGTGTTTCTCCGAGGCTGCGCCGCAAGATCCGGCACATTCGGATTCGCCGTCTGCTCCACCGACGGATACGGGAACCGCGGCGGCAAATTGCCCGCAAACTGATCCGCGCCCGCAGCCGGTGTGAGGTTCGGATAACACGTGCGGCGATAGTCCGCATATCCCTCGTACGTCTGGAACGTCGCGACGAATTTCTCGTCGAGAATTGCCATGAGTAGCGCATTCCCCGTGAGCGCGCCGGAGACGTTGCCGAGTGAGTGGCGCGCACGCTCGGCGTTGAGCGTCGTGATCGCCGCGCCGGTCGCGCCGCCGCGCGCCTGCGCTTCGGCGAGAATCAGGCTGTTCTCATCCGCGGTGACGATCGGCTGATGGAACGCCGGCGCGCCACGCGTCGCGCTGAGCCACGACATCGTCGATCCGTTGAGATTCTCTCCAGGATTCGCACCGCCGATCTGGCCGTTGCCGGCCGGACCGAAATACTCCGCCTTTCGCGGATCGGCCCGCGCCGTCATCAGGTCGACGAAGAACTTCCCGGCACGCATGTAGCTGTCGCGTTCGCGAAAGAACTGGAACCAGATGTTCTCTTCTCCCGCCTTGGCGCTCGAGTACATGAGCCAGTCGCCCGACGGCGACTGAATGCCCAGCGCCGCTTCGGTCGCCGCCTGCGCGTAGGCGCCGGTGTTGACCTTCGCGGTGTGCAGATAGAATCTCGCCTTGAGCGTGTGCGCGACCGCCGTCCATTTCGTGGCGTCGCCGCCGAACGAAAAGTCCGTGTTGGTCGGACCCACGCCTTCGCCGGCCGCGAGATCCGCGATCGCCGAATCGAGCACGGCCTGCACGTGGTCATAGACGTCGGCCTGCAGGTCGAGCTTCGGCGTTTCCGCACCGCTCAGCACTTCCGAATACGGGACATCGCCCCAGAGATCGGCGGCGGTGCCCATGAGCAGCGCCTCGTAGATGCGCGCAATCCCGAGGTACGTCCGGTCATTGTTCGCGCGCGCGGCGTCTTCGACCTTGCGAATGTCGACGAGCCCGCCGCCGTCGTAGATCGCCGTCCAGATGACGTCGAACGAATTCTCGGTGACGCCCTGGTACTGGCCGTACGACTGATACTGACGGTCCGTGCCGGACATGCGCTGCACCCACATTTCGGTGAGTCGCACGGCCGGTCCGGCCATCACGATATTCAGGTTCGCCTGGATCGCCGTGAACAACTGCGCCGGCGATGCGTTCGACGCGACGTTCGGATCGCTCTTGGTCTTCTCGTCATGCAGAAAACTGTTGCAGCCGGCGAGACTGACACCGAGCGCCAACGCCGCGATGCGGATGGATGTTCTGGGAGTCATGGCGGCGGCCCTCACTTGGTAAGGGAGAACGTGAGGACGAACGACTTCGTCAGCGGATTGCCGAACCAATCGAGTCCGCGCGACGCATCCGTGCCGGAAAGATTTCCTTCCGGATCGATGCCCGTGTACTTGGTGTGCATCCACAGGTTGCGACCCGACGCGCGCACGTCGAGCGACTGCGCGCCAAGCACGCGGCCGATCCACGGCTGATCGATCGTGTACGCGATCGACACTTCACGCAGCTTGACGAAGCCCGCGTCTTCCAGGAACTGCGCGCCGTAGCCCGTGAACGAGCTGCCGAGACCCTGGAACCAGTCCTGGCCGATCGTGACCTTCTGTCCGGCGCCGGGGCCGACCACGGGGCCCTTGTAGTACGTGGTGCCGAAGACCTGGTTCGGATCGTCGCGGATTTCCGTTTCCTTCGCCACGCCGAAGTTGTCGAGCGCGCCGCGCGTGCCGTTCCAGTTCCTGCTGCCGTGACGAATGTCGACGAGCGCCGACACGCGCCACTTCTTGTTGAGCGTGAGGCTCGTCGTCAGGCCTGCCGTCCACTTGGGCAGCGGGTTGCCGACGATACGCTGCTTGTCGTCACCGATCGGGAAACCATCGTCGCCGATGTAGAGCGCGCCGTTCGGCGCGTTCGCGGCCTTGCAGATCGCGTTGATGTCGATGCCGCCGACGATGTTATCCGTTTCCTTGTAGCGGCAACGCGCCAGGTCGTAATCGAACCACGAGCCGACCGGGTACCCGACCATGGCGACGGGGTCGAACCCGAAGCCCGTCGTGCCGCCGTAATACACGAATTCGGCGCCGCGCAGCGCGGTCACCTTGTTGGTGTTCTTGCCCCACTGCGCACCGAGCTCCCAACCGAAGTTCGGCCGGTTCACGGCGCGCCAGTTGGCCGACAGCTCGAGCCCCTTGTTCTCGATCGTGCCGGCGTTCTGCGCCTGCGACGTGTAGCCCGTCGACGGCGGCAGCGGCAGCGCGAGAATCACGTCCGTGGACTTGCCCTTGTAGTACGTCACACTCGCGTCGACACGGTTGCCAAGCAGCGAAAGATCCGTACCCGTTTCGAACTCGGCGTTGCGTTCCGGCTTGAGGTCCGGTTGCGGGCGCTGGCCCGACGTGGTGAGGCCGCCCGAGCCGTTCTGGTTGGGCGTGAGGAACGGACCCCAGTTGTCGGTCAGCGTGCTCGTGAGGTACCCCGAATAGATCTGGTACGCGATGGGCTCGCGCCCCGCGACGCCGTACGCCGCGCGCAGCTTGCCGGAGTTGAAGAATCCGGTCTGCGTCGCGTGCAGCGCGTCCGAGAAGAGATAGCTCACCGACGCTTTCGGGAACCACGCGCGCCCCGCGCTCTTGCCGAACGCCGACGATGCGTCGTTCCGCGCGCCGGCCTGCAGGAAGAGCTTGTTGTTGATGTCGAGGTCGCCCAGGAAGAAGTACGACTCCGAACGGACGAGTGACTCGTATTCCTGCGGGATGAAGTCCGTCGTGTTGTTCAGCTGGAGCTGGTCGGGCACGATGAACTTCTCGCCCTGCATCTGCAGCTGATGGTACGAGCGGCTGTTGAGGTTCTGCCCCAGCGTCAGCGAGCCGTTCATCTTGTCACTGAACTTGTGGCTGCCGATCGCGAGCAGGTTGTGGTCGACCTGGTACGTGGTGTAGGTCGCGCGGTAGATGCGCCCCAGCGGCTGCGTCGAGCTCGACGGGAGGAGCGGCTCGACACGCTCGTCCGACGCGTAATCCGCGCTGAGCGTGTACTTGATGTCGAGCCACCCGTACGGGTTGTACTCGGCGTTGACGTTGCCGTACGACCGCCCGACCGCAGACGTGGCCTTGTTCTTGTTCATCGTCCAGTACGGGTTGTCATACGCGCGCGTGGAGAAATCCGACGCACTGATCGGCTGCGGATAGCGGTACGACCGCTGCGTGCCGGTCACGCTGTCGATGTAATAGCGATCATCGAAGTTCGGCGGAGAACGCCAGCCGCCGAGCAGCAGGCCCGATGTATTGGACCCGCGCTGAATGAAGTCGCCCCGCGCATCGACGAAGTTGAACGCCCCGCCGACGCGCAGCTTGCTGTTTACTTCGTTCGTGCCCTTGAGCAGCACCGACGTCCGGTCGTACTGGTTGTTCGGGCCCTTGATGATGCCGTGCTGCGCCGAACGCCCCATCGACAGATAGAACGTCGTCTTCTCACTGCCACCCGAAATGCTCAGCGTGTTGTCGTACGTGTGCCCGGTCTCGAAGAACTCGCTCGCGTGGTCGAACGTCGGCGTCCCCGCATCGAGCTTGGGACCCCAGGAGCTGCCAGTCAGGCGGCAGCCTGGCGCGTTGCACACCGCGGCAACGCCGCCCGAGCCGTGCCCGTACGTGCGCTGCAGGTCGGGCACGCGGTCGACGTTGTCGAACGACGTCGACGAACGCAGCGTGTAGCGCGTCTCACCGGGGCGTCCTTTCTTGGTCGTGATGATGATGACGCCGGCACCGGCACGCGCGCCGTAGATCGCGCTCGCGGCCGCACCCTTGAGAATGTCGACCGACTCGATGTCCGCCGGATTGATGTCCGCCGCGCGATTCACGGCCACGGTGGACGCCGTGACGTCGCCCGTGGTGACGTTCGTGGTGTTGTCGATCGGCACACCGTCGACGACGATCAGCGGCTGCGAATTGCCCTGGATCGTCTTGATGCCGCGAATCTGTACGAAAGCAGAAGAGCCCGGATCACCCGAGCTCTGATTGATCACCACGTTCGGCGCCTTGGCGGCGAGGGCGGTCACGATGTTCGACTCCTGCGATTTGTCGATCGTCGCGCCCGACACCGTCGTGATCACATTGCCGAGTTTTTCGTTCGTGGTCTCTGTTCCTGCGCCGGTGACGACCACCTCTCCGAGGCGCAGCGGATTGACGGTCAGTGTGAAGTCCGCCGTCAGCATCCCGGCCCGGAGCGCCACTTTCGTGGACACGGCTTTGTAGCCGATGGCGCGAGCTGTGACGGTGACTTGCTGACCGGACACGCGTGAGCCCGGGACGAACAACGCGTATTTCCCGTTGTCCCGGCTGACGGCGATGATCCCAAGTTCTTCCACCACCACCTGAGCGGCAGCGATCGGGATGCCGGTCTCGTTCTTGACCGTGCCCGAGATCGTCGCGGGATCCTGCGCGGTGACGATCCGGGGCAGCGCGATCAGAGTCGCGAGCCCGGCGAGGGCAAACCAGCGAACCAACTTCATGCGTCCTCCTCGGCAAATGCCGGATGGGAGTGTTGTGCACGCGGCGATGTGATTGGGTGTGGCCGTGCCATTGAGGACGCGCGCCTTACTCAACGCCTCGTCCCGCGTGATGCTAGCCGTCCCGACCCTCTCACGACTCGCCACTCCGCAAATATCCGTGGGAGTACCGAAGTGTCAAGATCGCGTAACGACAGGTGTCGGAAACGCGCGACTTGCTGAGTCGCGCAAAAAGTGGTATTCGGTGTCCGCTATTTTGGGCGTGCGTTTGGCAGCGCAGCGATAGCGGCGCGAAGCGCGGACAACGTGGAACCAATCGGGCCCCTGCGGGTGAATAACTCGCGCCCCGCGCCCGAAATGAGATGGAACTCTGGCACGCCTACAACGCCGAGCGCTCGCGCAATCGCGCCATCTGCGTCCGTCGCAATCGGATAGGCCGCACCCAGACGTTCAGTCCAGCGCTGCACGTGCGATGAATCTTCGTCTCCGGCGCTCACCGCAAGAACGCGCACGCCAGTCATGCTGTATTCATGTTGCAGCGCGTTGAGCGTCGCGACTTCGTCCTTGCAGCTCCGGCACCACGTCGCGAACACCGCCACAAGCGTCGGCCGTTCACCTGGGCCGACCCGTACGTCAACGCCATCCAACGCGCGCACCGCGAATCGAACCAATCGTTCCGCACGCGCCGGCTCCTGGCCGTGCGCGACGCTCGCGGTGGACGCGATCAGCGCGCCGATCAGCGCGCCGATCCGCGCGCGCAACACCACGCGCGTCACACTACTGCTTCTTCGGCGGCAATACCGGATCGGGAATCCAGTCGAAATAGCCAATCATCATTTCCTCGAACGTCTGCTCGCCGAACCGAACGGTCTTCGTCGGATCGGGATTGGACGGATTGCCGCGTGAGTTGTCGTACCACGCGGTCGCGAGGAGGCGCATGCCCGAATCCACGCGCACCGGATGCTTGAATCCGTAGAACGTCTGCCAGTTGAAGTCGTAGCGAGGAACGTCGAGCAGGAGCGTGCGCGCGCTGTCGGCGCCCATGAGCTCGATCTTCCACGCCTTTCCGCGAAGATGCGTGTGCGGGAACAGCGAGATGACGGTCCCGCTGCGTCGGAACACGTACGGCGTCGCATCGACCTGGTAGTTGGGATTCTCGGGCGGGATCGCGAAGCGCTGGTTGTACGCGGAGCGGCTCTCGACTTCGAGCAGGTGGCCCGCGGCGACCGTGGAATCATCCGCGAACTGAAACCCGATCTGCGTCTGATCGACTTGCTCGGCGCCGTTCGGCTGGTAATGAATCTGGAACTTGAGCCACGCGCCTTTTGGGAGTTTCTTGGCGGCGCCGAGCGGATATACAGTCGCTGGTGCACCCGGCGCGGTCGCCGCGAAGAATCCATTGATGCCGCCCTGCGGCAGCGGGTCTCCTGGCTTTCGTGTGGGATCGTTCCCCGCTTTGCGCCCCGGCTCTTCAATGAAAATGAGAACGTGGTGCACAACGGTCGGCGCGGTGGGCTTGATCTCCATCGCCGTGATCCATTTGTCCGTGTCGAAGTGCGTCTCGACGTACGAATACTTGTATTCGACGACGCCCTGCGCGGGAATGCGGAACGTATCCGGGATCTGCACGATCGCGTCGGGCTTTCCCATCTCCCACTTCGCCGCGTAGCTGCGCGGTACCGGCGCGTGCGCGTCCTTGCCCTTCGGGGCACCCGCCTTGAACCACTCGACCACGTCGCGAATCTCGCGATCGGTCAGACTCACGTCGTTCGTCCACTCACCGACGTTCTTGTTCGCGTTCCACGGCGGCATGCGACGCGCCTGGATCTGGTCGAGGATCACGCGCTGCCGCGCGACGATCTGCTCGTAATTCTCCAGCGGCATCGGCGCGAGGCCGTCCGCGCGATGGCATCCCTCGCACCGGGTCTGGAAGAGACGGCTGATGCGGTCGTGATACGTGAGCGGGAGCGCCTCGCCCGCGGCGTCCATATCCACGTCGAACATGCACCCTGACGCCTCGGTCGACGGCGTGGAGACATCGCGATTCTCCGCCACGCGCTCGAGCGCACTCGCGAGCCAGTTCTTCGTCGGCGCGTCGCGATGGAAGTTGATGCCGTACTGGTCGTCCACCGCGCCACGGTACCGGAGCGTCCCGCGCGTGTCGATGACGAACGC
>Ga0134121_10003288_pt1 | contig 13531 bp, 14 predicted proteins | sample KB301_FD_96463 | JGI IMG/M metagenome (GOLD analysis project Ga0134121, IMG submission 96463) | Terrestrial soil microbial communities without Nitrogen fertilizer from Kellogg Biological Station, Michigan, USA - KB3-0-1 | ecosystem: Environmental > Terrestrial > Soil > Unclassified ...
AACTTCTTTCTGTCCTCTGAAAAGACACTCACGCGCAAGCTCTACGAGGCGCTACTCACCTTCAAGATCGAGAACAACCTCAACAAGGAGCAGATCCTCGAGCTCTATGTAAACCAGATTTACCTCGGGCAGCGGGCGTACGGGTTCGGCGCTGCCTCGCAGACGTACTTCGGCAAGTCGCTGGACCAGCTCTCGCTCGGCGAGATCGCGATGCTCGCGGGCCTGCCGAAGGCGCCCTCGATGTACAACCCGATCGCCAATCCTGAGCGTGCCAAGCAGCGTCAGGCGTACGTACTGCGGCGGATGAGCGAGCTTGGGTACATTACTGCAGCGCAATATGAAGATGCGACCAAAGCGCCCCTGCGGGCGCGGAGGGAAGTGAGCGAATACTCCATCCACGCTGAATTTCTAGCCGAGATGGTGCGCCAGGCAATCGCCGAGCGTTATCCAGAGGATGTCTATACGCGCGGCTTCCGCGTCTACACGACGCTGAGAAAGTCCGATCAGGAAGTCGCCTACGAGGCGGTAAGAAAAGGCGCGCTCGAGTACGACCGCCGACAGGGTTACCGGGGACCCGAGGGCTTCTACGAGCTGCGGCCCAACGCAGCCGAGGACGAGTACGACGACGCGCTCGCCGACCATCCGGACAGCGACGACCTGCTCGCGGCGGTTGTGCTCTCGGCGGACACGAAGCAGGTGGAAGCCGGCTTGCGCACCGGCGAGAAGATCGTCGTCTCGGGTGAAGGGCTGCGCTTCGCCGCTCGCTCGCTCGAAGCGAAGACCGCGCAGCAGAAGCGCATCCGCCGCGGATCGATCGTCCGCGTGCAGCGCGAAGGTAAGAGCTGGCAGCTCGTGCAGCTGCCGGAGATCGAGGCGGCGTTCATCTCGCTCGATCCGCAGGACGGCGCGATCCGCTCGCTCGTCGGCGGCTTTGATTTCAGCCGGACCAAGTTCAACCATGTGACGCAGGCGTGGCGCCAGCCGGGGTCGTCCTTCAAGCCGTTCATCTATTCCGCGGCGCTCGAAAAAGGCTTCACGCCGGCGACGGTGATCCCCGACGAGCCGGTCGTGCTCGAAGCGGAGGAGACCGGCAGCCAGCGCTGGGAACCGAAGAACTTCGACGGCAAGTTCGAGGGTCCGATGCGCATGCGTACCGCGCTCACCAAGTCGAAGAACATGGTATCGATCCGCATCCTCGACGCGATCGGCGCCAAGTATGCGCAGGAGTACGTCACGCGCTTCGGCTTCGATGCCGACCGGCACCCGCCCTATCTCACCATGGCGCTCGGCGCCGGCGCCGTGACGATGTGGCAGCTCGCGCGCGGCTATTCGGTGTTCGCGAACGGCGGCTACCTGATCCAGCCGTACTTCATCCACAAGATCGTAGACGATCGCGGCAACGTCCTTGCGCTGGCGGAGCCGAAACGCTCCGGCGACGAGTCGCTGCGCGTCATCGATGCGCGCAACGCCTTCATCATGGACAACATGATGCAGGACGTGACGCGCGTCGGAACGGCAGCGCGCGCCGCGCGCCTTGGGCGCTCCGATCTCGCCGGCAAGACCGGCACGACGAACGAATTCGTCGATGCCTGGTTCGCCGGCTACCAGCCGACGCTCGTCGCAATCGCCTGGGTCGGCTTCGACCAGCCGAAGACGCTCGGCCGCAACCAGACGGGCGGGGTCGTGGCGCTGCCCATCTGGGTCTCCTACATGGAAAAAGCGCTGAAGGACGTACCGGAGATGCCGCGCGAGATGCCGCCGGGGATCGTCGTGCTGCCTACCGGGCCGTATCCCGCCGCCGGCGGCGAAAGCCGCATGGTGCCGGAATTTTTCTACCAGGAGGCGGTGCCGCCGCCGGAAGTGCTGCAGCCCGGCCCCAACGTCGAGCCCGTGCCCGCAGTTCCGCAGCCGCAGAGCCCGCCAGCCTAGGGACGTAATCTCACGGCTTGTCCGCTCTGGGCGGACACGAGCTTTGAGAGTGCGGCGAAGAGCTCGGTGCCTTCGCGCGTGTCGCGCCAGGCATCGCCCTCCCAGCGAAAATGGAAGCCGCCGGAGCGCGCGGCGACCCAGATCTCGCGCGCGGCCACGTGACGGTTGATGATCATCTTCGAGCCGTCGGCGTATTCGATCTCCATGACGCCGCCGGGCTTCATCTCCACGTCGGCGTCGACGCCGCTTTCTTCAAGCGACGCCTCGATGCGCTCGAGCGTGCGCTCGGCAGCAGCGGCGAATTCGGTCTCGTCCATGCGTTACCATGCTGATTTTATGCGCTGGTTCATGGTTCTCGCCTTGGCCGTGGCCGCCGGCGGGTGCGGGCAGCGGGGCCCGCTTTACCTGCGCGACAACCCGCCGCCGGGCGTGAAGCCCGAAAAGCGCGACACCTACAAGCCAGTCCCCTATCCGCCGTCGACGACGGAAGAAACGAAGTAGGCGCGATGGCTTTCGACTACCGTAACGGCGTGCTGTGCGCCGAGGAGGCGCCGCTCGACGAAATTGCGCGCCGTTTCGGCACGCCGTGCTACGTGTACTCGCAGCGTGCGATCACCTCGGCATACGCGGAGTTCTCCCAGGCGCTCGCCGGCCGCGACGCGAGGGTCTGCTATTCCGTCAAGGCAAATTCCAACCTCGCGGTCCTCGCTCTGCTCGCAAGGCTCGGCGCAGGCTTCGACATCGTCTCCGGCGGCGAACTCGCGCGGGTGCTCGCCGCGGGCGGCGACGCGGCGAAGACGCTCTTCTCCGGCGTAGGCAAGAGCGCGGCCGAGGTCGAGTTCGCGCTCGCGCGCGGCATCGGCTGCATCAACGTCGAATCCGAGGCGGAGCTCAAACGCGTAGCGGCGATTGCCCGCCGGCTCGGGCGCCGCGCGCCGATCGCGCTGCGCGTCAATCCCGACATCGACGCGCGCACGCATCCGTACATCTCCACCGGCTTGCGCGAGACGAAGTTCGGCGTGGCCTACGCCGACGCCGAGCGCCTCTATCGGCAGGCGGCGGACAAGCGCGAGTTCGAGGTGGTCGGAATCGGCTGCCATATCGGTTCGCTCCTGAGCGATGCGGCGCCCTTCGTCGCGGCCGTGGAGCGCCTGGGCGCGCTCGTCGACCGTCTGCAGGCGGCCGGCATCACGCTGCGTCACATCGACGTAGGCGGCGGCATCGGCATTCGATACAAGGACGAGACGCCGCAGCCGATCGGCGCGTTCGTCCGCGGCGCGCTCTCGACGCTCGGCAGCCGAAGGCAGCAGGTCGTCTTCGACCCGGGCCGCTCCATCGTCGGCAACGCTGGGGTGCTCCTTACGCGAGTCGAATATGTAAAGTTGGGTGAAGCTCGCAATTTCATGGTGGTCGACGCCGCCATGAACGACCTCATCCGTCCGCCGCTTTACGGCGCATGGCACGAGGTGCGCACCGTCAAAGAGACGGAAGCAGGGGACCCGCAGGCTGTTTACGACGTGGTGGGCCCGGTGTGCGAAAGCGCGGATTTCCTTGCGAAAGAACGCTCGCTTGCGGCGCGCGAGGGCGATTTCCTCGCCCTCATGTCTGCCGGCGCCTACGGCATGTCCATGAGCTCGAACTACAACTCGCGTCCCCGGGCGGCTGAAGTTCTCGTGGACGGAACGGCAGCGCACTTGGTGCGCCGCCGCGAATCGGCCGAGGACTTGTTTGCCGCAGAGGAGATTCCAGTAAGACAATCGCGTTCCTCGTGAGTGAAGCCCCGCCCATGACCCGAACCGGCCGCCGCGTGCTCTTCGCCAGCGCGCTGGCGATCGTGGTCGCGGGCGTCGTCCTCGCCGGCTATTACACGCGAGACTTCCGGGCAAAAGAGGCGAGCAAAGCGACCAAGGGACCGCCGGCCGTGCCGGTGACGGTGACGGCAGCGGTGCAGGAAAGCGTACCGATCCGCGTGACGGCGATCGGCAACGTCGAGCCGTTCCTCACCGTGGCGCTGAAGGCTCGCGTCGACGGACAGATCGTGGATGTCAACTTCCGCGAAGGCCAGCCGGTAAAGAAGGGCGAGGTGCTGTTCCGCATCGATCCGCGTCCGTACGAGGCGGTGCTGCGCCAAGCCGAAGCGAATGCGCTGCGCGACCGCGCGGCACGCGACCAGGCGCGCTCGCAGGCGAAGCGCTACCAGGAGCTGCTCGACAAGAACTTCATCTCGAAAGAGGCCTACGCGCAGATCCGCACCAACGCCGAGACGGCAGAAGCGACGGCGAAGGCCAGCCAGGCGGCGCTCGAGAACGCGCGGCTCAACCTCGAGTACTGCACGATCTACTCGCCGCTCGACGGCTACGTCGGCAAGGTGCTGCTGCAGGCCGGCAACATGGTGCGCGCCAACGACGTCAACCCACTCGTCGTCATCAACCAGGTGCGGCCGATCTACGTGAACTTCGCCGTGCCCGAGCAGAACCTGCCCGAGGTGCGCAAGTACCAGGCGGAGTCGCCGTTGCGCGTCGACGTCGTGCCGACCGATCCGACGATGCCCGCGCCGAGCGGGCAGCTGATCTTCATCGACAACGCGGTCGACCCGAGCACCGGCACTATCCGGCTGCGTGCACAGTTCGAGAATGCCGACGCGACGCTCTGGCCCGGCCAGTTCGTCAACGTGAGCGTGCGGCTCTACGAAAAAGCCGATGCCATCGTGGTGCCCTCGGCCGCGCTGCAGACCGGGCCCGAAGGCCAGTACGTGTACGTCATCGGCGACGACTCGCTCGCCCAGGTGCGAAAGATCAGGGTCGAGCGCACCGAGGGCGAGCGCGCCATCGTCTCCGGCGTGAAGCCGGGCGAGCGCGTGGTGACGCGTGGCCAGCTGCGCCTTGGTCCGAAGACGCGCGTGCAGATCGCCAACCCCGCCGGCGAGCCGTCGTGAACTTCTGCGAGTTGTTCGTGCGCCGCCCGGTGATGACCGTGCTCGTCATGGCGGGCATCCTGATCTTCGGGCTTTCCGGATATCGACTGCTGCCGGTCTCGACGCTGCCAAACGTCGACTTCCCCACCATCCAGGTTACGGGCGAGTTGCCCGGTGCGAGCCCCGAGACCATGGCTTCCGCCGTCGCCACCGTGCTCGAACGGCAGTTCTCGACCATCGCCGGCATAGACGAGATGACCTCGATCAGCGGGCAGGGCATTACCCGCATCGTGATCCAGTTCAACCTCGATCGCGACATCGACGCCGCCGCGCAGGACGTGAACTCGGCGATCGCCTCGGCCGCGCGCCAGCTGCCGGCGACCATGGCGGCGCCGCCCAGCTTCCGCAAGGTGAATCCGGGCGACTCGGCGATCTATTACCTCGCGTTGACCTCGGACACGCTGCCGCTCTCGGCGGTGAACGAATACGCGGAGACCTACCTCGCGCAGCGCATTTCCACCGTCAGCGGCGTCGCCCAGGTGCAGGTCTTCGGCCAGCAGAAGTATGCCGTTCGCGTGCAGCTTGATCCGAATGCGCTCGCGGCGCGCGGTGTCGGCATCAACGAAGTCGAGCAGGCTGTGTCACAGGCCAACGTCAACCTGCCGACCGGCACGCTCTACGGCAAGGACCGCATGTTCGCCGTGCAGGCGACGGGACAGCTGAACGACGCCGTCGCTTTCCGGCCGGTGATCGTCACCTATCGCAACGGCGCGCCCGTGCGCCTGCAGGAGCTCGGCCGCGTCGTCGACAGCGTGCAGAACGACAAGCTTGCCGCGTGGTTCAAGGGCAAGCGCGGCATCGTGCTCGCCATCCAGCGCCAGCCCGGCACCAACACCATCGAGGTGGTCGACAACATCAAGGCGCTGCTGCCGACTTTTCGCGCCGAAGTGCCGCCCTCGGTCGAGATCCAGACGCTGTACGACCGCTCGGTCACGATTCGTGCCTCGGTCGAGGAGGTGCAATTCACGTTGTACCTCGCGCTGATGCTGGTGGTGCTGGTCATCTTCCTTTTCCTGCGCAGCATCCCGGCCACCATCATTCCGACCCTCGCGCTGCCGATGTCGATCATCGGCACCTTCGCCGTGATGTACACATTCGGCTATAGCCTCGACAACATCTCCCTGATGGCGCTCACGCTCTGCGTCGGCTTCGTCGTCGACGACGCGATCGTCATGCTGGAGAACATCACGCGCCACATCGAGATGGGCAAGAGCGTATTCCAGGCGACGCTCGACGGCTCGCGCGAGATCGTGTTCACCATCATCTCGATGACGATTTCGCTCGCCGCGGTGTTCATCCCGGTGCTCTTCATGGGCGGCATCCTCGGCCGCCTGCTGCACGAATTCGCCGTCACCATCATGGCCGCGGTGCTGATCTCGGGCTTCGTCTCGCTCACGCTCACGCCGATGATGTGCAGCCGCATCCTGCGTGCGCATCGCCACGATGAGCGGCACGGGCGCGCCTACATGTTCTTTGAGCGAGCCTTCGATGCTGTGCGCGACGCCTACGACGTCACGCTGTCCTGGACGCTCAGGCACCAGCGCGTTGTGCTGGTCGCCTTTCTTGGGGTGTGCGTGCTGACCGGCGTGCTTTTCGCGCGCTCACCGAAAGGCTTCCTGCCGAGCGAGGACTCGGGCCAGCTCTTCTGCTTCGTCGAGGGTCCGCAGGACATCTCGTTCGACGCGATGATCGAGCTGCAGCAGCGCGTCGCCAACATCATCGCCGCGGATCCGAACGTCGAAGCCGCCATGTCCTTCGTCGGCGCGAGCGGCTTCCAGCCCTCGCTCAACGTCGGCCGCATGACGATCACGCTGAAGCCCTTCAAGCAGAGGAAGCCGGCCGATGAGGTGGTGCGCGGCCTGCGGCCAAAGCTCGCCAACGTGCTCGGCGGCAAGGTCTTCATCCAGAACGTGCCGGCGATCCGCATCGGCGGCAACCTCACCAAGAGCCCGTACCAGTACGTCATGAAGAGCGCCACCATCGACGAGCTCTACCACTGGGCGCCGCTGGTCGAGGAGAGGCTGCGCTCGCTGCCGGGCCTTATCGACGTGACGAGCGACCTGCAGATCACGCGGCCGCAGGTCACCGTCGAAATCGAGCGCGAGAAAGCCTCGGCGCTCGGCGTCTCGGCGCAGTCGATCGAGATGGCGCTCAACAATGCCTACGGCGCGCGCCAGGTCTCGACCATCTACACGGCGACCAACCAGTTCTGGGTGATCCTCGAGCTCGATCCGCGCTACCAGACCGACCCTTCGCTCCTGCCGATGCTTTACGTGCGCTCGTCGAGCGGCGCGCTGGTGCCGCTTTCGACCGTGGCGCGGCTCAAGCCCGGCGTCGGGCCGCTGCAGATCACGCACCTCGGGCAGCTCACCTCGGTCACCTTCTCATTCGACCTGCGGCCGGGCGTTGCGCTGTCGCAGGCCATTGCCGAGGTCGACCGCGGCATGCGCGAGCTGCAAGTGCCGGCGACCCTCACTGGCACGTTCTCCGGCACCGCGCAGGCCTACCAGAGCTCGCTGCAGGGCATGGGCATCCTGCTGCTACTCTCGATCATCGTGATCTATCTCGTGCTCGGCATCCTCTACGAGAGCTTCATCCATCCGCTCACCATCCTCTCCGGCCTGCCCACTGCGGGCCTGGGCGCGCTGCTCACACTGATGGCGTTCGGCATCGAGCTCAACATGTATGCCTTCGTCGGCATCATCATGCTGGTGGGCATCGTCAAGAAGAACGCCATCATGATGATCGACTTCGCGATCGAGGCGCAGCGTAAGGACGGCATGGCGCCCGAGCAGGCGATCCACCAGGCGGGTCTGATCCGCTTCCGGCCGATCATGATGACCACCTGCGCGGCGCTGATGGGCAGCCTGCCGATCGCCATCGGCTTCGGCGCCGGTGGCGGTGCGCGCATGCCGTTGGGTCTTGCGGTGGTGGGCGGCCTGATGCTGTCGCAGGTGCTGACGCTCTACATCACCCCCGTGATTTACCTCTACTTCGAGCGCCTGCAGGCGTGGCTCAATCGTACCAATGCCGCCGAGGCACCCATCGATGCCGAGCAACCACGAGGCGCGTAGCCTCGCCGTCTTCTGCGATTTCGAGAACGTCGCGCTCGGCGTGCGCGAGGCGAAGTACGCGCAATTCGACATGGACAAGGTGCTCGAGCGGCTGCTGCTCAAGGGCTCGATCGTCGTGAAGAAGGCCTATTGCGACTGGGAGCGCTACAAGGAGTTCAAGGCCACCATGCACGCCGCGGCCTTCGAGCTGATCGAGATCCCGCACGTGCGCCAGTCGGGCAAGAACTCGGCCGACATCCGCATGGTGGTCGACGCGCTCGACCTTTGCTACACCAAATCGCACGTCGATACCTTCGTCATCGTGAGCGGTGACTCCGATTTTTCGCCTCTGGTTTCCAAGCTGCGCGAGAACGCGAAAACCGTTATCGGCGTCGGCGTCAAGAACTCGAGCTCGGACCTCCTCATCTCCAATTGCGACGAGTTCATCTACTACGACGACCTCGTGCGCCAGGACGAGCAGAAGCGGCGCGCGGCGAAGAAGCGCCGCGAAGGCACCCCGGGCGGCGAGGACAAGCACCAAGAGGTCTTCGACCTCGTGGTCGAGACCCTGAGCGCGCTCATTGCCGAGCGCGGCGAAGGCGAGAAGATCTGGGGCTCCATGGTCAAGCAGGCGCTCAAGCGCCGAAAGCCCGGATTCAACGAGTCTTACTATGGATTCAAGGCGTTCTCCGACCTCCTCGAAGAAGCCGAGAAGAAGGGCCTCGTCAAGCTCGATCCGGACGAGAAGTCCGGCGGCTATCTCATCAGGCCGGCCTAGCCCGGCCGAGCTCCAGGCCGCCCGCGGCAGGCACCTGCGCGACGTCATCGCGCCGCGTTTGTCGATCCTTTTCTGCGGCATCAATCCCGGCCTGTACTCTGCCGCCACCGGCAACCACTTCGCCCGGCCCGGCAACCGCTTCTGGCCCGCGCTGCACGCGGCGGGCTTCACGCCCCGGCTCCTGCATCCGTCGGAGAACGAAGCCTTTGCCCGCCTCGGTTACGGGCTCACCAACCTGGTCGGCCGGGCCACGGCCAGCGCCGACGAGCTCGAGCCCGCGGAATTCGTCGCCGGGCGTGCGCGCCTCGCACGCAAGGTTCGACGCTACCGTCCGCGCACGGTGGCTTTTCTCGGCATGGGTGCCTATCGTCATGCTTTCGCGTCGCCCGCAGCACCGCTTGGCGAGCAGCGCGAGCGCTTCGAGGGCGCTCGTGTGTGGGTGCTGCCGAGCCCAAGCGGGTTGAACGCGAACTACCAGATGGGCGCGCTGGTCGCCGAGCTGCGCAAGCTCAAGCGCGCGATGCAGGCTTGATCATTGCTGAAGGGGAACCATGGCCACGAAACTGGAAAAGCCGCTGAAGCGGGAAGTCGCAATCGAGGGGCAGCCTTACATGCTTACGATCAGCCCCGAGGGACTGAAGCTCGTGCCGAAGGGCAAGCGCAACGGGCTTGAACTCGGCTGGAAGGCGCTGGTAAGCGGCGAGGCAGCGCTCGCCACCGCCCTCAACGCTTCGGTTGCGCGCTAACTGGACTCGAGCTGCTTGTAGACGAGGTTGGCGAGGCGCAGCAGCTCGTCCTTGCTGAGATCCGCGGAGGCAAGCGCATAGCCGACTTCACGGTCGATCCAATAGAAGACGCCGACGTTATTCTCGCGGGCGTAGCGGAACGCGGTCTCGCGATTGCGCGACACCTCCGTGCGCACGTAGAGCGTGAGGCGCCTTCCGTTCTGCGACTGGTACATGAACAACGCGACAGGTCCGCTTTCGCCGGGCAGGAGCCGCCCGCCGACGAGCGACATGCCCGCTTCCTCGAGCTTCGGTGCCCGCACCTTCACGCCGAGGCGCTTGGAGAGCCAATTGACGAGATGCTGCTCGTCGTCGGCGCCGACTTCGACCGGATGGCGCACCTCCGGGGAATACGTCGCGTGGGCGACGGCGGCGCGACGCGCGATCATCGATGAATCGGCCGGAACGAGCTGCGTCACGGTGCGTTCGGGTCGCGAATACCAGCCGGCGGGCGCTCCGATGAGGATGCCAAGCAGCACCCAGCCCGCGACGAATGCCGCGCGACGCCATTGCGATCTTGGCGAGGCCGCCTGCGCGAGCCGCGGCGGCACCGGCTCGGACAGCATGGTGGCGTAGGCCGCGCGCACTTCACTCGCCAAGCGCCGATAGGCCGCCACGCGCTCGCTCTCTTCCGGCCGGCTCGCGAGCCAGGCCTCCACGGCCTTGCGCCGCTCCTCGGGCAAGTGCCCGTCGGCGTAGGCCTGCAGATCGGCTTCGCTGATCGGTTCGCTCATTTGACGAGCTTCAGCTTCGTGGAGGGCGGCGTCTGCCCGAGCATCATGGCGCGCAGCTTCTCGCGCGCGCGAGATAGGCGCGACATCACCGTGCCGATCGGAATGCCCAGCGTCCGCGCAACTTCCTCATAGCTCATCTCCTCCAGCGTGACGAGGAGCAGCACCGCGCGCTGGTCGGCCGGCAGCCGCGCGATGGCGCGATCGAGATCGCGCACGAGCAGCGCGTCGGACTGCGTGCCGCGCTGCGCGAGCTCGGGCATCTCGTCATCCAGGGGATCGACGGGACGAGTGGCGCGCACTCGATTGACATGTACGTTGTGCATGACTGTAAAGAGCCAAGCGCGCAGATCGGTGCCGCGACGATACAGATGCAGCTTCGCCCAGGCGCGCTCGAGCGTGTCCTGGACGAGGTCGTCGGCGCTGGCGCGCTCCCCCACGCGCGCCCGGGCGTAGCGCCGCAATCGCGGGATCAGCTCGACCAGGCGCTTGGCTTCGTCCATGGGGAACAGGCCTCCAGTGGCCGCTATTCCACGCTATTTGGGCTCGTCGGGCAATGCCGGGATGCTGCGCAGGTAAGCGATGAGCGCCTCGAGGTCCGCCGCAGTAAGTTGGCTCGTCGTGTTGCGCACAACTTCTGACATGGTGTCGCCCATCACATCGCCATCGGGAAAAAGCCCGCTCGCCAGGATGTCCTTCAACTCGGTGTCGCCGTATCTTTTCAGCCGCGTCGGCGTGAGATTGGGCGCCGCCGTGCCTTCGCCGAGCTTGCCGCCCGCGAGATAGCGATCCTTCTTCGGTCCGCCGAGCGGATTGCGGGGCGTATGGCATTCGCCGCAGTGGCCGAGCGCAACGACAAGATAGGCGCCGCGATTCACCGCCGGGCTCTTGCTCGAATCGGGTCGGAATGCTCCCGGTGCGAAGAAGAGCCACTTCCATCCCCATAGGGCGAGACGCACGTTGAACGGAAAACCCAACTCGTGCGGCTTGCTCGGCTGCGGGCTCGGCTTGAGCGATTGCAGGTAGGCCCACAGGTCGCGCAGATCAGCGTCCGTGATTCGCGTAAAGGATGAATACGGGAACGCCGGAAAGAAATGCGCCCCGTCCGGCTCTTCACCTTCGCGCAATGCCCGAACAAAATCCGCGAACGTCCAGCCGCCAATGCCCGCTTTCTTGTCCGGCGTGATGTTCGGCCCATAGAACGTGCCAAAGGGCGTCTTCAGCGCGCGCCCGCCGGCGTACGGCGTCGCGTCCTTGCGCTCTTCGGTGTGGCAGCCTAGACAGCCCGCCGCTTTCGACAAGTACTCGCCGCGCGTCGCGTCGCCCTGGGCGAGCGCAGCAGCGGTACACAGGAGAAAGAAAAGCCCCGCCGCAGCGGGGCTTCTCGCGAACCTCAACCGTTACTGTTTCTGGCGGAAGTCGTTGTGGCAGGCGCCGCAGCTCTTGCCGACCGCGCCGATCTGCGCCTTGACCGCCGCTTCATCGCCGCTCTGCGCGACCTGGTAGAGCTTGTGCGCCTCGTTCTCGAGGCGGCTTGCCGCCTCCTTGAACTTGTCGGTGTGCTCGTAGATCGCCGGCAGCGCCGCGCTCTTCGTATCCTTGGTGCTCGCGTCGAAACCGTCCCACGCCATGCGCGAGAGGTTGTCGAGAAAGGCCGAGTTGCGCTTGATCACGTCGGCGTTGTAGGGCGCCTTGCCCTGCGCCATCGCGGCCATCGGGCCGAAGTACTTGCCTTGCAGGGTCATCACCGACTGGCGCTGCTTGACCAGCTGCTCGGGCTTCGCCTGCGCGAACACCGCGCCCGCAGCCACGCCGAGGGTCAATGCCACTACCACTGCCGTTGCGCTTCTTTTCATCGAATCCTCCAAAGGGGGGTACCGAAGAGACCAACACCCGGCCGGTCTGCGTATTCCGCTAGCGCAGCCCTGCCGCGTATTCAGCGACTGCTCGAATCTGCCCGTCGTTCATGTGCGCTGCTACGCCGCGCATCACGCCGTTCATGTCATTGGTGCGCTTGCCTTCGCGGAACGCGGTGAGCTGCGCCACGATGTATTCGGAATACTGTCCCGCAAGGCGCGGGAATTGCGCCGGGATGCCGGCCCCCGCCGGCCCGTGGCAACCGCCGCACGCCGGAATGCCGTGGACCGCGTCGCCGCCCCGCCAGAGCTTCTGACCTACGGCCGCAAGCTCCTTGTCCGCGGCCGCCGCAGGCTTGTAGGCCTGCTTGGAGTAATACGCCGCCAGGCCCTTCATGTCGGCATCGGAAAGGTTCGCGGCCATGCCGTTCATCACGGCGCTTTGCCGCAACGGCGGCTTGCCCTCGGCCGATTTGAAGTCGCGCAACTGTTTCGCGAGGTACTCGGAGAATTGTCCGGCGAGTTTCGGATTCGCCGCGGCGACGCTGTTGCCGTCGGCGGCATGGCATGCAGCGCACACCTGCCCTGCAACCGCCGGCGGCTTGTCCTGGCCCCATGCGAGGCCCGCCACCAGCATCGCGGCCGCAGCCGTCACTGCGCGCTTCATCCCCTGACTCCCCAAATGCGAAAGGCGCGATTTTATTAGAATTTCCCGCCTTCGCCATGAGGGCATTCGCACAAGCGCTATTCCTGCGCGCCTCGGGGCGCATCGCGGAGCTGCCGCCACCGGGGCCGCCGGAGGTGGCTTTCGCCGGGCGCTCCAACGTCGGGAAGTCGAGCGCCATCAACGCCCTCACCGGCCGCCGGGCGCTCGCGCGAACGAGCAAGACCCCTGGTCGTACGCAGACCATCAACTTCTATGCGTTGGGCGACCAAGCGCGCCTCGCCGACCTGCCTGGCTATGGATACGCGCGCGTGCCGCAGGCACTGCGTGCCCACTGGCGCGAGCTCGTCGGCGCGTATCTGCAGTCCGCATCGCGCCTGACCGGCGTAGTCGTGGTGATGGATGCGCGCCATCCATTCACGCCGCTCGACGAGCAACTCATCGACTGGCTCGGCGACGTGGCGTTCTTCGTGCTGCTGACGAAGGCCGACAAGCTCTCTCGTAGCGCGCAGGCGACGCTGCTCGCCGACAGCGCACGTCGCTTGGGTCGTAATCGCGCCACGCTTTTTTCGAGCATCACGCGACAGGGCGTTGACGAATGCCGCGACCGCGTGGCGCAGTGGCTCACACAGCCGCAAAATAAAAAGCCCCCGGTAAAGGGGATATAAACCGGGGGCGAAAACGCCTTAACTTTGGGATTAAGGCACCCGCTCAGGGAGGAGAAGCGGGAGACGATCAACTCGTCTGAAAGGTAAGATGGG
>Ga0134121_10003289_pt1 | contig 13529 bp, 9 predicted proteins | sample KB301_FD_96463 | JGI IMG/M metagenome (GOLD analysis project Ga0134121, IMG submission 96463) | Terrestrial soil microbial communities without Nitrogen fertilizer from Kellogg Biological Station, Michigan, USA - KB3-0-1 | ecosystem: Environmental > Terrestrial > Soil > Unclassified ...
TACTCGGTCTGGCATCGTTCGCATATTCGCAAGACGTCAAAACTGACGTTGACAAGGCGGCCGACAAGACTGCCGATGCGACCAAGGACGCAGCCAAAGATACAACCCACGGCACCAAAAAGGTGGTCAAGAAAACCGAGCATGGTGTCGATAAAGCTGCCGACAAGACTGCCGACGCCACCAAGGACGCGGCCAAAGACACCGAGCACGGCACAAAGAAAGTAGCCAAGAAGACCGAGCACGGTGTCGATAAAGCCGCCGACAAGACTGCCGACGCCACCAAGGACGCAGCCAAAGACACAGGCCACGTTGCCAAGAAGACCGGGCACAGTATCAAGAAGGGCGTGAAAGACGTCGGCCACGACGTTAAGGAAGGCGCGGAGAAAACCGGCGACGAAGTGAAGTAGCAGATCGCCCCAAAATAAAATCGAGAACCGGCCCGCCAGTTACCGGCGGGCTGCTTGCATTTTTGTCCGCGTCCCGTAGGACGCCTGGAATCCAGGGCGCGGCCCCGATCGTCGTCTGTGAGGTATGGACAATGCAGACGGTTGCCGTCCGGCGACGCCCTTTCCCGATGCTAGAATCGACATACAAACATGCTGACCGGCTCCGAGATCCGCCGTAAATTCCTGGACTTCTTCGTTCAGAAGAGACACCGCGAGGTGCATTCTTCATCGCTTGTCCCGCAGAACGACCCTACCCTGCTGTTCACCAACGCGGGCATGAACCAGTTCAAGGACGTCTTCCTCGGACTGGAAAAGCGCGACTACACCCGCGCCACAAGCTCCCAAAAATGCGTTCGCGCCGGCGGCAAGCACAACGACCTCGAGAACGTCGGATTTACCAATCGTCATCACACCTTTTTCGAGATGCTGGGGAATTTTTCTTTCGGCGACTATTTCAAAAAAGACGCCATCGCCTACGCCTGGGAGCTGATCACCTCGCCGCAATGGTTTGGCATTGACAAAAACAAACTCTACGTGACTATCTTCAATGGCGAAGGCGGAATGCAACGCGACGCCGAAGCCTACGACCTCTGGCTCGGCCAGGGCGTGCCGAAGGACAGGGTTTTCGAGTTTGGATTAAAAGACAATTTCTGGCAGATGGGCGACACCGGCCCCTGCGGCCCTTGCAGCGAGATTCACTACGACATGGGCATGGCGGCGTCAGACCAGGGCCACACCGACTGCAAGTTCGGCTGTGACTGCGGCCGCTATGTCGAACTCTGGAATCTTGTCTTCATGCAGTTCGACCGCGACGCCAGCGGCAAGCTGAATCCGCTGCCCAAGCCTTCGATTGATACCGGGATGGGTTTGGAGCGGGTAACAGCGGTCTTGCAGGGCGTGATTTCCAATTACGACACGGATTTGTTTACCCCGTTGATCCAACGCGCGGCGGAATTGACCGGAACCTCGCTCAAGAAGGAATTAGAGAAAGAAGCTCACGCGAAGGCGGCAGCTTCACTACGCGTGATTGCGGATCACTCGCGAGCCGCCACATATCTCATTTCAGATGGAGTACTTCCGCTGAATGAGGGCCGCGGTTATGTGCTCCGGAAGATCATCCGGAGGGCGATCCGTCACGGGCGATTACTCGGGTACAAGGCTCCTTTCCTGTGGCAGATGGTCTACAAAGTCGCGGAACTGATGGCTGATGCTTACCCTGAGCTGAAGGAGACTGAGAATAGAGTCGCCGAGGTTGTACACGCAGAAGAAAAACGCTTCGCGCACACTCTGGACAAGGGCATGCAGGAACTCGACGATGACCTCACTGTCCTGCGTTCACAAACATCCGGCGAGAAGTCGAGACCCTCTTATCCGGGAACTAAAGCGTTCAAACTTTACGACACCTTCGGCCTTCCTCTGGATTTCATCCAAGACGCCGTTCGTGACGCTGGCATCGAATTCGACCAGGCTGGCTTCGACGGAGCACTCCAGGAGCAGCGCGAGCGCGCTCGCGCCTCCTGGAAAGGTGCGGTAAAACAGACTGCCAATCCCGCCTACCAGCAACTCCCAAAATCCGATTTCGAAGGCTATCGCCAGACTCGCACCGACGGCTGCGAGATCCTCGCCATTGTCCACAACGGCCAAGGCGCGCAAGAACTCAAGTCGGGTGAAGAAGGCGAGATCATCCTCGACCACACTCCGTTCTACGCCGAATCCGGCGGACAAGTCGGCGACCGCGGATGGCTCTATAGTGACGATCACAACACGGTCGTCGCCGAAGTGAAAGGCTGCTATTACCCGATCCAGGGAGTTCGGGCGCATCAGGTTGTCGCGAAACAACCGGTTCGCGTTGGCCAGAAAGTTGATGCCGCCGTAGACACGGAAATCCGCTATGCCACCATGCGCAATCACACCGCCACGCACCTGCTGCAGGCCGGTTTGCGCGAAGTGCTGGGCAAGCATGTGAAGCAGGCCGGGTCGCTGGTGGCGTCCAACCACCTGCGCTTTGATTTTTCGCACTTTACCGCGGTTGCCGACGAAGAACTGCAGGACATCGAAGACCTGATCAACAAGGAAGTGCTGAGCAATCAGAAGATCGAAGTCATTGAAAATGTCCCGATTGATGTGGCCATCAACGAATACAAGGCCATGGCGCTGTTTGGCGAGAAGTACGGCGACAAAGTTCGCGTAATCAAAATTGGCGACTTCTCCACTGAACTTTGCGGCGGCACCCACACCGGCGCTACCGGAGAGATCGGCCTGATTAAGGTTTTGAAGGAAGGCAGTGTGTCATCTGGCGTGCGCCGGATCGAGGCCGTCACTGGAGAAGGTTCGCTGCATCACTTCCAGAAAGATCATCAACTGGAGAATGTGGTCGCCAGCCTGACGACTCGCGATGCCAATACGTCACCCGCCGAAGCCCTGAAACTGGAACTGGAAAAGAAGGACGCAGAGATCAGGCGGCTGGCCCGCGAACTCGATCAAGTGCGGATGAAATCGGCATCGTCCACCGTGGCTTCCGTTACCGACCAAATCAAAGATGTTCGCGGTGTAAAAGTTCTAGCGTACCGGGTGGATAATCTCGAGCGCGCGCAGATGCGTACACTGGTGGACCAACTGCGTGACAAGCTGGGATCGGGTGTGGTTGTGCTGGGCTCGGCCGCGAATGGCAATGTCGGACTCATTGTAGGCGTCACAAAAGACTTGACGGATAAAATTCAGGCGGGCAAAGTCATTGGGCCTATAGCGCAGAAAGTCGGCGGCAAGGGTGGCGGCAGGCCTGATCTCGCGGAAGCAGGCGGAAAAAACCCCGGCGCCCTGGATGCCGCGCTGGGCGAGGTGTACGGCGTCGTGGAGGCTTTGCTGGGAAGTTAACTTCGGTCGTCAGGTATCAGTTCCCGGTTCTCAGACGTGAGACCACAGTTCGCGCACGACTGTGCCGTTTCCGCGGCACGAGGAGGCCGAATGAAGAATCGCATCCGTTTCATCAGCCATAAGCAAAAGAAAGTCCTTCTCGTGGATGGTACCGGCTGCTCGGCTGAGCAATTGGAAGAATTCGCCACGCTTGTTCCCGCCCGGGTCACCGCTGAACCTCTGGAATCGGTGCTGCTTCTGGCCGATTTCACTGGCGCGCACTTCGACAAGAAGAGCGTTGAGCGTTTTAAGCCGGCGTTGGTGTTCGACCGGCCGCATCTGAAGCGTTCGGCTTGGGTGGGAATGGAAGGCTTGCCCAAGATATTCTACGAGCACATGAAGACTTTTTCGCAGCGAGAATTGCCGACCTTCAAGACCCGCGAGGAAGCTTTGGACTGGCTGGTAAAGGACGCCTAGCTTCTCCACTTCAAAGTAACCGAACCAGCCAGCGGATGCTTCATCTCGCCACCGGTCTTCCGCGATTCCAAAAGCGCAGCCTTCAGTCCGAAGTACCATTTCGCAGGACGGTCCGCGTCATCGATCAGCATCAGGTGTGGATTGTGCTTCAGGCCTTCGGATTGTTGTTCCATCGTCTGCCGGTCTTGTTCCACGAACTTCGCAAACAGAAACTTGAGCAGTTGCGGGCCCAACGGCACCCAGCGAAACATGTTCCAGGCCGCGACCACATCGATGCGGCAACGGCTGCCTGTGATCGGCGTCACCGTAGTCAACGAAGAAAACCAGTACTTGCCGGCGCGAATGGTTTCCAGCCGTAGGTTGGGCAGAACAAAATCAATGGTGGTGGTGATCGATTCCGCATCGGCGTAGAGCCGCAACAACTTGTAGGGCGCGCTGTTCGAACTGGGCGTATGCGCGCTCATGCGAAAACCGTTGGGAATGGGCTCGAAATTCTTGTGCTTCTCGTGGATACTGCTGCGACTACGCCACCACCAGGCTTGATGGACAAACGGCCCGTGCGCGGGATCCATCAGTCCGATAATTCCGTGATCAACCGTGCAGGGCAGATCAGCAGTGAGGGAGGCGAGTTTGTACTTGTCGCTGAAGGTGGGCACGCGCGGCGCGGGCATGGGGGCATCATCGGCTTTGGTGAATCCGGAGCCCGGCGGCGGGGGTTCGGGGATGAAAACCCAGATGAAGTCATCGTGCTCTTCGCAGGGATAGCTGCCGGCGTAGATGCGGTCAATCTTCACCTTCTGGTCGGTGGTGAGAGACGGTATGAGCTGACACTGGCCGGTGTGTCCGTCGAACCTCCAGCCATGATAGCTGCACTCCACCTGCTGCCCGTCAAAATGGCCATGGGAAAGCGGCATGCCGCGGTGCGGACAGGCATCATGCAGCGCAAACGGGCGGCCCTGACGATCGCGTCCGATGGCCAGCGGGGTCTCGAGCAGCATAGTCTTTTGCAGCTGGCTCCCGCTTACCTGCTGGCCGGGCAGGGCGCGATACCAGAAACCGTACAGCATCAGGGAGTCCGCGGCTTCGCGTTGCGGCAGCGAGATGTCGTTCATGAGTTGATGGACATGGCAGAAAGAGGCAGCCTACTACAGTGGACAATGGACGTAAAAGCCGCCTCGTTTCGAGGCCCGGCCGAAGCGGGTTCGCCAGGTAACCAACCGACGCTGTAAATATCTATATTTTCAATGAATTGCTGTATTACTTCGGTGGTTCTATTGGTCTTCAGATCAATTGCTACGGACCCACCCCCCGCCTATAATTGGTGCACTCTGGTAGTGGTTTCTCCGTCAGGTTCCGGGTAGGTAGGCGCGGGGTATTTGTCTGTCCGCGTGCAAGCACTAAACCCGGCTATGCGAAAACGCCTGCAAATCGCCCTGATGGCAAGTCCGATAATCGCGACCTTCCTGTCTCTCACCACGCCATATCTGCGGGCACAAGCCGGTTCCGCAAGCATTACCAGCAGCACCGACAGCTCTGGACGCAAAGTCTATGTCAACGACGAAACGCCGGTAGCGGCGCCAAGGCGCTCGACGACTCCTGCGATCCAAAGCAGCGGTCTGATGTATTGGAGCCCTTCGGCGCACACCTGGAAGCCGGTTGCATCGGCCAATATCCGGGCGGCACGTTCGGCTGCGGCTGAAGTCAGCACTTCGCAGAAGGTTTCCAGTTTCGTGAGTGGCAGGCCATTTACGCAGCAGGAGATTGATGTCGCCATCGACCAGGCGGCGTCGCGGCATAACGTTGACCCCAATCTGGTACGCGCAGTCATCAAGGTGGAATCGAACTTCAACCCCAACGCAGTTTCCCGCACTGGGGCGATGGGGCTGATGCAGCTGATGCCACAGACGGCGCGCTCCCTGAACGTGGTCAACCCGTTCGATCCACAACAGAACGTTGATGCGGGTGTCCGCCATCTGAAGAGGCTGATGGAAAGCTATGGCGGCGACGTCAAGCTGACGCTGGCCGCTTACAACGCCGGCGCCGGCGCCGTAGCCAGGAGTGCCGGAGTGCCGCACTACCGCGAGACCCGCAACTACGTGAGGCGGATCACGCAGTTGTATTACGGCGACAGGGCTTCTGGCTACCGCATCATGGGCACTCCGGTCCACGAGCCAGTGCGAGTGACGCGGGATGAGCGGGGCGTTCTGTCGTTCAGCAACACCGACTGACGTCAGCAACACCGATTGAGAGATCGGCATCTGTAACAGGTAAGCAACCGAACATAGCTCCTGGCGAGCTACGCGATTACGGGCGACTACAGGCAAGAAAATTGACCTCTGACCGATGCCAACGCGCAAAGCGTCTGGGTGTGGCTGTGCTTCTGCTGTTACTCGCGGTGCTTCCCCTGCAGGCGCGGAGTAAGCCGGAGGCCTGGGCGTCGACCCAATACGCCAACGCCCAGCGGCTGCGGGAAAACCTGAACTGCCTTCCTTCCGCCCAGCAAAGCCGCAAGGAATACCGACGCGTGATTGCCGCCTACCGCCGCGTCTATTACGGCTCGCCGGCTTCTTCCAAAGCGGATCCCAGCGTAGTTGCTGTGGCCGAACTGCTGACGGAAATGGGCCGGCACTTCAATGATGACAAGGTCCTGCACGCAGCCATCGGGCAATACAAGTTTCTGCGCCGGGAGTATCCCGGCAGCCACGAGCGCTTCGAAGCCCTGTTTACCATTGGCCAGATTTACCAGGATGATCTCAAAGAGCCGGCCCAGGCCAAACTGACATTCGAGGAATTCCTTCATCGCTATCCTCATCACCACTTGGCCGGTGAGGCTCGCCGGGCGCTCAGCGATCCGGTACAGCAAGCGGGGTTGAAATCTAGAGACGAGAACGATCCGGATGACGATTCGAACACCCCCGCCGGGAAAGAGATTTCCAGCAAGGGTCCGAAGTCCGCCGCCGAAACCGCGCACGCGGAGGAAACCGCTGAAAGCCGGAAGCCGTCGTATGTCACCAGCATCCGCCACTGGTCCACCCCGGGGTACACCAGGGTCGCCATCGGACTCGAAAGGGAGGTAAAGTTCGAGGCTCAGCGCATCGAGAATCCCGAGCGCATCTTTTTCGATCTGCTCGATACCAGCTTGACTTCATCGCTTCTGGGCAAGACTTTCGATGTAGATGATGCCCTGCTGAAAAAAATTCGCGTGGCGCAATTCCAGCCGGGAAAGTCGCGGATTGTACTCGAGCTCGCGGACCGTTCCGACTACAGCACCTCGGTGCTCACGGATCCGGCCCGGCTGCTCATTGATATTCACAGCCAGGATATTCAGGGCAAAACCAAGAGAGCGGCGCGGGACGCGCTCGTGAAAGAACCTGTCGCACCGGCCGAGACTGCGAAAGCATCGACTGCGGCTACGGAATCCAAGGCAGAGGCCAAGAGACCGGGCAACAAGCCCTTGCCAGTTGCGGCCAGCGATGGCGCAAGAAAAACCGTAGTCGAAGCTGACGATGACGACGACAGCGCGGTTACCGTCGCCAAACTCGATCCTCCGGAAATTAAGCCTGCAGCCAAGGCGCCGGTCACGCTCCCCCCACCTGGGCTGAACTTGCCCGCGCTTTCGCGAAGCTCCAGCCGGAACAGACGCCAGCCGACAGCGATTTTTCCGGATGTGCGCGAGGCCTCTCCCACCGCCAGCGGCGATCGCTCGCTGATCCGTGCCCTGGGATTGAAGATCGGCAGAATCGTCATCGACCCCGGACACGGCGGACACGATACCGGCACCATCGGTCCCAACGGCCTGGAGGAGAAAGATCTGGTGCTCGATGTCGGCCGGCGACTGGGGAGGCTGCTGCAATCGCGCCTTGGCGCCGACGTGGTCTTTACCCGCAGGGACGACACATTCATTCCGCTTGAGACTCGTACTTCGATCGCCAACCAGGAGCAGGCCGACCTGTTCGTTTCGATCCACGCCAACTCCAGTCGGGACCCGGATGCGCGCGGCGTCGAGACCTATTACCTGAACTTCACCTCGTCCACGGAGGCGCTGGATGTGGCAGCGCGCGAAAATGCGGCTTCGGACAAATCGGTCTACGAGCTCCAGGATCTGGTGAAGAAGATCGCGCTGAAAGAGAAAATCGAGGAGTCGCGAGAGTTTGCTTCCAACGTGCAGCACGCGTTGCACAGCGGACTCGCCGCGAAGAGCCCCGGAGTCCGCGATCGCGGGGTCAAGAAGGCGCCGTTTATCGTGCTGATCGGGGCCAACATGCCGTCCATCCTGGCCGAGATTTCGTTTGTCAGCAATCCGGGCGACGAACGCAGGTTGCAAACTCCCGAGTATCGTCAGCGCATCGCTGAATCGCTCTACCGGGGGATATCGAAGTATGTCGGCGGATTGAGCGGGGTCAAGGTCGCCAGCAAGGTTGACAAAGGCGGAAGCCACTAGTCCGCTCTGCGGCTCCAATCCAACCGATCAGACTTTCATGGCGTCTTTGCGGTCAAGACTTTGACCTCGCTCGCCGCAAGATCGATCGCTTAACCGCAAAGTCGCAAAGAAAACCAAGGCGTTTTCGAACTTCCTTCCCGATGGAAACTTTCCGCTCTCGTCTGTAGTCTAACTAGTCGGGGCTTTGCCCGGACTTGCCTTATGGCTACGAAATTTACGTCTGTTTTGATATTGCTGTTGTTGGTTCTGGGCGCTGCCTTCGCGGGCGAGTCGCCCGCGGCCACGCAGGCCACACGACCCACACCGCCGGGACAAGCTTCGATTCTTCCTCCGCAGTTTGCCGGGTGGCAGGTCTCCGCTTCGACCAAGGCCAGCAAAGACCCCGCGGTCGCCGATCCTGTGAACGCCGCCCTGCTCAAGGAATACGGTTTGACCGACTTCGAATCCGGCACCTACACCCGCGATGACGGACGCAAGGTCGCCCTCAAAGCCATTCGTTTCGCGGATGCCAGCGGGGCGTACGGCGCCTTCACTTATTACAAGATGCCGCAGATGCTGACCGAGTCAATCCCCGACCAGGGTGCGTCGCTGAATGAGCGGGTGTTGTTTTATCACGGCAACATTCTAGTCGACGCAGTATTCGAGAAGCTGAGCGCCATGTCGGCCGCCGAGTTGCGGGAACTATCCGAAGCCCTGCCGCTGCCCACCGGCAACACGCGCAATCTGCCTATCCTGCCGCAGTATCTGCCGAAGTCGGGTTATGTGAAGAACACCGCGAAATACGTGGTGGGGCCGGTAGGCCTGGAGAAGATCGGCGCTCCGCTTTCCGCCCCCCTGGTGGACTTCAGCGCCAGCACCGAAGTTGCTTTGGGCAGCTATCAAACCGCGGACGGAATCGCCACGCTCATGCTCATCGAATATCCGACGCCGCAACTGGCTGCGGAACACCTGCGACAGATTGATGCTGCCAACCACGCCAACCCGAAGGCGCAGGGAGGCGGTCCGGCGGCCACTGCAGGTCCAGTATTCAACAAACGCACCGGTCCCATCGTGGTGGTTGCGACTGGCGCCATCTCGCCCGGAGAAGCGCGCTCGCTCTTGAGTTGGGTGAACTATGAAGCCGACGTCAACTGGACCGAGAATACCTATCAGGGCAAGAGAAATAATCTGGGCAACCTGCTGATCAACGTTTTCCTGCTCTGCGGGATTCTGATCGTGTTCGCGGGAGTGGCTGGGGTTGCGTTTGGAGGGATTCGGATCTTATTCAACCACATTTTGCCGGAGAAGATTCTGCACCGCCAAAAGGATGTTGATTTCATCTCCCTGAACCTGTCCGAGGGTCAAAATGGGGCCGCCGATTCCAAGGTAAGCCCATCAATCAAAGCCGTTTAGGAGAGCAAAACTCGGCAAAGCGCCCAAAATGGAGCGCTGAATCGGCCTGTTAACCTATTTTCTAAGCCGTTGATTCTAAAGATATTTATTTCCCAAAAATCCCTTGACACCCCCCTTTTTCGGCTCATAAGATTTCGCCAGAAAGTTTTAACGGATTTTTTGCCCCGTTGGAACTATTCTCCCTTAAAAGAGAAGGCCGCCTATGCCAGGGCGGCCTTTTTGTTGCAGGCAGTCGTCAGTCATCAGTCGTCTGCACGCGCGATCTTCGTTGAATAAGACTTTGAACTTCCTGACGACTGAAGACCAGTGACTGAAGACTGCCTTTAACGACTGCCTTTGTTAGAATCGAGAGCAAGCCGACGTAGCTCAGTTGGTAGAGCAGCCGATTCGTAATCGGCAGGTCAGCGGTTCAAGTCCGCTCGTCGGCTCCAGTTTTCAACAGCTTACCTGCCAGCTTCATTGCACCCCAATTCACTGTGCCGTGAGTTGTGATGTAAGTTAACGCTGATCGATGGCTTCGCGCACCGGATCGGGAATTGGGTGCTGGTAGCGCAGCGCTGTTCTGACATTGGCGTGCCCCATCACCTTCATCACCATCGCCAGGTTCCCAGTGTCCTCCTAAACTGCCGTGCCAAACGCATGTCGAGCACAGTAGAGCACGAGGGATGCCGACCAGCCAGCCTCTTGGCGTGCCTCCCGGAATTGCGTAGCCACCGTCGTCAGATGACCGCTCTTCGCCTTCGCACCACCCCTCGGTTTTTCCCGCGCATCCAAAAGAGCCTATCGACCATCCGCTGACACATCAGAACGTAACGAAGAGAAGCCTTGGTCTTTCCGTTGGGATTTGAAAATCCGACGCCTGATGAAGTCCGTATTCTCGATCCGAATACGGAATAGTTCATCGGGGCGCAATCCAGCATCCTGACTGCTTACCAACACATCGTTGAGCGGCTGTTTGCCAACTCGCTTTCAGGGTCGAGAATTTGCTCTCGCTCTGGTTCGTCGAGCAACCTGTTCGGTGCACTAGCGATTCACTTTCCACTCGACGGCCTTTCCAAGAAGCCTGCGCTGTGTGCGCAGAAGCTGATTGACGTAGATAGGAGAGCCAGACAGACGCAACCCGTCTACCTCTTGTGTCGTTATGGTATCCAACGACATTCCCATGAGCCCGGTCTCGCTGATCCGCTGCCACCCGAGGCGATAGTGGCGGAGCGTTTTCGCAGCCAAGCCACGCCCGTTGATCTGCCAACTCACGGAGCGCGGTCCGAAAACTGAAAGCAACCGAGCACGCCGAAGAATTGCTGACGGGCCGCTCTTCTCTGCTTTGTCGATCAGCTTGGATTCGACCCTCCTGGCCTTCGACTTCGAGGTTTGCTGAGGGGAACCACCAAAACGCCTCCCGGCGACCGCAAAGTCGTAATGAAAATACTTTCTTCGCCTATATAGCATCTTTTCCCTCCACGTATGCCCGCACGGAAGGCTACAGGGTTCTTTAGGTCACCGAGGAAACGATGTAATTGGTCACAAGGTGGGAAGGCTGTTTGGATCTGCGGGCATTGGAGGGGCATCATCACGCACCTGGACGAGACCTTCGGGCAAGTGGATTCGCCACCAGCGTTCCGCATCTTCCGGAGTCCAGGAGCTGGCTTGGTCGCAGCTTTCGAGGGTGCGCGCTAGCACGTCCGCGCCGGCCGGGCGTTCTGCCGGTTCCTTGGCCAGGCACATCATGATGGCCCGATCAAGACAGGCTGGCACGTTGAACTCACATCTCCTTGAGGGGGGATCTGGAACTTTCTGCAGATGAGCCAACATCATGGCTGTGGGGGTTTTCTCCTCGAAGACGAGGCTGCCGGTAGTCAGCCAGTAGGCGACGCAGCCGAGGCCGTAGAGATCAGTGCGCCCGTCCACACGGGAGCCTCCCGAAGCCAGTTCCGGCGCCATATATGCGGGGGTCCCCGTCGTCGCACCTTCGACGGTCAGTTTGGTTTCAGTCTCGTTCAACACCTTGACCAGACCGAAATCGAGGACCTTTACAAAGTCATATTCGTTTCCCATCCGACACAGGAATATGTTCGTCGGCTTGATGTCACGGTGAATCAAGCCATGACGGTGAGCGTCTGCGAGCGACCGGCACACCTGACGCAGGATACTCACGACTCGCGCCGGAGGCAGCGGTCCAAACTTTTTCACCAGAGTCTCTAGATCGATCCCATCCAACAATTCCATCACATAGTAGAAGACACCATCCTTGGTAACACCGAAGTCGTAAAGCTCCACGGTATGAGGAGAGCGTAGCGAAGCCGTCGCTTTTGCCTCCTGTTCGAACCGGCGCCGTATGAGCGGGGCGTTTCCTGATGCTCGACTCAGCATGTCAGGTTGGACTAGCTTGATGGCCGCGTCGCGAGCCAGCATATGATGCCGGGCCCGCCACACTTCTCCCATTCCACCCTTCCCCAGCAACGCGACCAGCCGGTAACTCCCCATTTCACGGGCCTGCGTGACTTTTTGGCCCAATCTCATCACTACCCTCGAGATCACAACCGCAACCCCCACCATCAGATAGTCGGGATAGTGCATGAGAAGCACATTGCTCAAGGGACCGAAGTCCCAGATTCCCCGCCCTTTTGCGATCAGCATTCCGAGAGGGTTCATGGAAACAGCGATGAGCCCGGCGACCAGCGTCTTCATCGGGGAGTTGGGCACGATCGCCGCGAACATCAGAACCACTACACCGAGCCAAGTGATCACCGGCAAGTGCGGCACATTTTGCCACACCGGGAACCAGTGGATGATCAAACCGAGCGCCAACGCCGTGATCACCATGTAGGCCTGCCCAAGGTCAAGGATCAACCTCGGATCCCGATCGCCTGTCCGAATGTAAAAAAACAGCGCCAGAGAGGCGAGCACACATACTGCGGCGATGGTATCGGTGGCTTGCCAATGGCGCCACATCTGGTTCCCTATTGTCACAAGCGCAAAGCGATCCAATGCCGTGCCCACCGTCCAGAGCGCCACGGCGAGAAGGCACATGATCTCCAACCGCCGCGATGCCTCTTTGAGCAGGTCATAGGGAAGGGAGCGGACGCGGCCCCGCGACACTCCTGGCTCTGCCGGCGTGCGACCGTCGAGCGGGCCTATGAATTGGGGGTCAGTCACAATTCTTCACCAGGGAGAAAAGAGAAGGCGCAAGCCGTGAGCACGATGGCAATTTTACGCCAATCACCCCGGGAGACCAGTTCGTTTGGTGGGCACAGCAACGGCCGTCTAGTTTTGGAGTACTATGTCCGTTGTTTCGGCGGAGGCAGACTAGTTGCGGTGTTGGAAATGTGAACCCCGCCGAACTCGAGAACGTAAGCGTGGGCGCTCTTAACTCAGGGTTTGCAGGGCCGCCCGCTGCTGAGGAGATTAACCCTTAGCGAATATGAGGCGAGCGAGCGCGATCGCGGGTCTTTTCTTGACTTGTGCCGGGCTCTTCGGCCAAGAGCCGCCGGAGAACTCTACCGCTGGGGCGTCTCAAAGTCCCGCTGCCCGCACACATCAACCAACGCGTTGTGATCTCAAGACGATTGGCCAGTGTTTTAAAGATGTGGCGCACGACCAGGCCGGCATCTGGACCAGTCCGCTCCGGCTGAAGAGCCACGACGCGCTCTGGCTTGTTCCCTTCGCCGGTGCTACCGGTGCCGCTTTTGCCTACGATCAGGACGCGCTTCGCCAAGTTGGGACGACGAACCAGACCCTGACCGACCGGAGCGAGATCATATCGAAGTTCGGATCAGGGTACGCAACATTCGGCGAGGCCGGAGTCTTGTATCTGACGGGCCTCCTCACCCACAACGACCACCTGCGCGAGACCGGAGTGCTGGGAGCTGTAGCTGTGGTGGATGCTTCAATCGTCGCCGGAGCCTTCAAGCTGGTGGGCA
>Ga0134121_10003290_pt1 | contig 13525 bp, 9 predicted proteins | sample KB301_FD_96463 | JGI IMG/M metagenome (GOLD analysis project Ga0134121, IMG submission 96463) | Terrestrial soil microbial communities without Nitrogen fertilizer from Kellogg Biological Station, Michigan, USA - KB3-0-1 | ecosystem: Environmental > Terrestrial > Soil > Unclassified ...
CTCGGGCTCGGGCAGCGCGTCCCCGATCATCCGGCCGCAGACCACCATCTCGGGGCTCGTCTGGCGATAGGTGTCGAGCGCGCTCCGGATCGCCGTGAACTCGCTCTCGGACGGCATCGGCGGCGCGGGCGGCAGGGCCGGTAGCGCGGCGAACACCTCCGGAATCTCCGCGTCCACCGCGGCCAGGAGCCGCTGGCCCGCGGCGAGCGTGGACGGGTCGGCCAGCTTCGGGCGCAGCACGGTGGCGAGGTGCGCGAGGAAGGCCGGCCAGCCCGCGAGCATCCGGTAGAGTCCGGGGACGAAGGGCTGACCGTCCACCGTGGTGCCGAGCGAGGCCAGCACCGCCTGCTGGGCCGCGGGCATCGCCGCCGGCTCCACGAGCGGTGGCAATGCGCCAACGGACGAGGGCGGCACCCAGCGGGCGGTCACTCGTGTCCCCGCCGGCCGGTCGCCGTTCAGCAGCCGCCGGAGCAATCCCGACAGCACGAGATTGACGGGGCTCACGCGGACGAAGCTGGCGCAGATCGCACGGATCGCGCGCTCGCCCGAGGCGTCCACGCCCCAGACGGCAAGAGCTTCGCGCGAGATGGGAGCCAGTGGCGGGACCACGAGGCCCTCCGCCGCGCGCCACGCGGCGGTCTGCGCAAGCCCGCTCGTGAAGACGGGCCCCAGGGCGGCCCAGGTCCAGGGAAGCCAGCCGGGGCGCGTGGCGAGGTGACGCTGCAGCGAGGAGACGTACGGGACCGCCCAGAGCCGCCGGATCTCGGCGTAGATCTCGGCGATCTCGCCGGTGGCGTCGCGCTCCCGGAGCTCGGCCAGCATGGCGCCCGCACTGTAGCAGATCGCGGCGGGGCGGAGGACGAGCGCTAGAGCCCCAGCTCGCGCCGGACCCGCTCGCGGTCGAAGCCCGCGGCGGCGAGCGCGCGGACGATGAGCGCCACGTGCTTCTTGGTGAGGTCCTGCGGTCCATGTCCCGGCAGCGTGATCTTCACGCCGGGCCCTTCGTACTGCACGTGCCCGGTCATCCCGCCCTTGAGCTTGCGGAACCCGTTGCCGAGCAGCCAGGCCTCCATCTCACGCCGGGTGACCTGGTTGCTCATGCGCGGGCCGGGCGGCGAAGGCGGGCGCTACCGCCGCCCTTCGGGCGGATCGCAGGCCACCGTCCCCATGTCGGCGGGCACGCACACTTCCAGGAGCTCGAGCGTGTCGGCGGTGGCGATCTCATTGTGCTTGAGGCCGCCCGGGATATAGAGGGACTCGCCCGCCTTTACCCGGAGCGTCTGCCCGTCCTCGATCTCGAGATCGACCCAGCCCTCGAGCACGTAGACGAACTGGCCGTCGCAGACATGGTAGTGCCAGCCGGTGGGCTTGGTCATGCCCGCGGTGGCGGACATCACCTGCGCCCGCATCCGTCCGCTGCTCGCGGCGGAGACGCCCAGGTCCTGGTACTTGAGGAAGGTGCGCCGTCCCTCGACGAAGGGCGCATTGGCGGGCGTGGCGTAGGCGAGCTTTCCTTCGGGCTGCATGGCGGTGGGCGTCGCGGTCGCGGTGTCCTTGTTCATTGGGGGTTCCTCCGGCCCCGACTCTATCACGCTCGAGCCGCAGCGAAAGCGGGCCCGCCAGGGGACCCCTCTTAGCTGAGCCGGGGCCGCACGCGCTCCGCGAAGGTGGCCATCTGCTCCTCGAGCTCCCGGCCGTCGGCGGCGAGAAACTCGCAGACGAGGTGCTCGACGCCGATGGCCGCCAGCTCGCCGATCTGCTCGACGAGATCGGCGGGTGACCCCGCCAGGACCCGCCCGGCATGGGCGGACTTCGGCGCGCTCTCGCCCGGGCGCACGATGCGGACGTCGTTCCGCAAGGTCAGCGCCGGCACGTTCGCGCGCCCCCGCGCCTGACAGAGTCGCGCGATCTCCGCCTGGCTCGCGCGCAGCTCCTCCACCGGGCGGTTGATCGGATGCCAGGCGGCGCCGAACTCGGCGGTCCGGCGCAGCGCGGCCTTGCTGTGGCCGCCCACCCAGATGGGCGGGTGCGGCTTCTGGGTGGGCTTGGGCTCGAAGACCAGGTCGCTGAACTGCGTGTAGGCGCCGTTGAAGGCGGGACGGCGGCTCGTCCAGAGCTCCTGCATGGCGCGGAGATACTCGTCGGTCATCGCCCCGCGCTCCTTGAAGGGCAGGCCCAGCATGGCGCTCTCCGCGGCCACCCAGCCCGCGCCGATCCCGAAGAGCACGCGGCCGCCGCTGAGCGCGTCGAGCGAGGAGATCATCTTGGCGGTGACCACCGCGTTGCGATAGGGAATGATGAGCACCGTGGTGCCGAGCTGGACGCGGCGGGTGGCGCCGGCGACCACGCCCAGCGTGATCAAGGGGTCGAAGATGGTCTCGCCGAAGTTCACCACGTTGGCATGCGGCACCACCACGTGATCGCTGACCCAGACGGAGTCATAGCCGAGCGCCTCGGCGCGCACGGCGGTGGTCCTGATGATCTCGGGCGTGGCGAGGTGCCGGCAATTGGGGATCCAGACGCCGATTTTCATGGGGCGAATCTACACCATTCACGCCCGCACGTGGGCTACCGGTGGGCTTCCGCTTCGGCTAGCATTCTCTCCATGGAGGGCCGGCGGTCCATGGACGGCAAGGCGGCCGAGCGCCCGGGCGAGGGCGTCTACACCCCCGCGCACCTCGCGGACCTCGGCTTCGACCCCGCCCGCGATCTCGGCGAGCCGGGCGAGTATCCCTTCACGCGCGGCATCTATCCCACCATGTACCGCGGGCGGCTCTGGACCATGCGGCAGTATGCCGGCTTCAGCACCGCCGAGGAGACCAACCGCCGGTTCCGCTACATGCTCGAGCGCGGCATGTCGGGCATCAATATCGCGTTCGACCTCCCCACCCAGCACGCGCTCGACTCGGATCACCCGCGCGCCCGGGGCGAGGTGGGCAAGGTGGGGGTCCCCATCAGCTCCCTCCGGGACATGGAGGTGCTCTTCGACGGCATCCCGCTCGAGCAGGCCAGCCCCGCGAACGCCATCAATGCCCCCGCGGCGGTGATCCTGGCCATGTACGTGGCCCTGGCCGAGAAGCAGGGCCTGCCGCTCGACCGGCTGGCCGGCAGCACGCAGAACGACATCCTCAAGGAGTTCATCGCGCGCGGCACCTACATCTTCCCTCCCGTGCCGTCGTTGCGGCTCGTCACCGACATCATCGAGTTCTGCGCCGACCGGCTCCCGCGCTGGAACTTCATCAATGTCTGCGGCTACCACATGCGGGAGGCCGGCTCGACGCTGGTGCAGGAGGTGGGCTTCGCGCTGGCCGACGCCATCACCTACGTGCAGGCGGCCATCGATCGGGGCGTGCCGGTGGATCGGTTCGCGCCCCGCTTCGCGTTCAACTTCACCGCCGGCACCGACGTCCTCCGGGAAGCCGCGAAGTTTCGCGCCATGCGACGGCTGTGGGCGCGTCTCATGCGCGAGCGCTTCGGCGCCGTGAAGCCGGCGAGCTGGGCGTTCCGGACCGGCGCCGGCTCGGGCGCGAGCCAGCTCACCGCGCAGCAGCCCACCAACAACATCATCCGCGTCACGCTCAACGCGCTGGCCTCCATCCTCGGCGGCGCGCAGTCGCTCCACACCGCGGCCTATGACGAGGCGCTCGCGCTCCCCACCGAGGCGTCGGTACAGCTCGCGCTCCGGACCCAGCAGGTGCTGGCGCACGAGTCCGGGCTGGCCGAGGTGGTGGATCCGCTGGCCGGGTCCTACTACGTGGAGGCGCTCACCACCGAGATCGAGGAAGGCGCCCGCGCGCTCATCGCCGAGATCGAGGGGCGAGGCGGGATGGTGAAGGCGATCGAGTCCGGCTGGGCGCAGCAGCAGATCGCGGACGCCTCCTGGCAGCACCAGCGCGAGATCGAGTCGGGCGAGCGGGTGGTGGTCGGCGTCAATCGCTATGTGGAGGATGCTCCCTCCCACGTCGCCATCCACCAGCATGCGGAGGAGGTCGCCACGGAGCGCCGGACGGCGCTGGCCGCGCTCCGTGCCGAGCGCGATGCCGCGGCGGTGGCCCGCGCGCTGGAGGCGCTGCGCGCCGCGGCCCTGGGCGAGACCAACCTCGTGCCGGTGCTGGTGACGGCGGTCAAGACCTACGCCACCATCGGCGAGATCGGCGCGGTGCTGCGCGATGTCTTCGGGGAGTATCGGGCCGTTCAGGCCTACTAGCGCGCGCTCGCCTACGAACTTGACTGACGGGGTTGTCGCCGGGCGTCTCTCGCGCTAAATTCAGTCGTGAACCGAGGCTTGATTTTCTACACGTATAGGTATCCAGAATTCCCAGGGATCCGCAGAGGGCTCCGGGCATGAGGATCACCTACCGGCTGGTCACCTCCCTCTGTCTGGCGGTCCTCGTGGTCGTCGGGGTGTTCGCCTACCTCCAGATACGCGACGAGCGCACCCGCCTCGTCAAGGACCTCGAGCGGCGCGCCTCCCTCCTCGCCGAAGGACTGAAAGAGGCCGTGGGGCCGGTCATGGGCGGCCGCTCCAACGCCCCCATCGAGCGAATCCTCAAGCGCTTCGGGCGCCCCAATCAGGTGCTCGTGGTCTACGACACGCTGGCGAGCCCGATCGCGGTGATGCCGGAATCGGCCAGCTCCCAGATTCCCTCCGTCCCGGAGATCACCGAGGCGCTGTCCACCGAGTCGGCCCGGAAGGGCTTCCATCAGCTGGACGCGCGCCGGGTCTACGTCTACGCGACGCCGCTCTCGCGGAACGAGCGGCCGGCGGGGGCGCTGGCCGTCTTCCTCGACGCCACCCACCTCGCCGATGCGGAGCGGGCGCTGTGGAAGCAGAACGCCATCCGCTTCCTCGTCCTCGCCCTGCTCCTCTCGGGCATCACCGTCCTCCTGGTGCAGATCTCGGTGGCGCGACCCATGGCCCGCATGGCGGAGTGGACCCGATCGCTCAAGACCGGCCGCCCCGGGCCGCCGCCCGACGCCGTGGACGCGAACCTGTTCGGGCCGCTGGCCTTCGAGGTGTCCGGCCTCGCCCGGCGGCTTCACCGGGCGGAGGAGGCGGCCGAGCAGGAGGCCGCGCTCCGCCTGCGCGGGGAGACGATCTGGACCGAGGAGCGCCTGAAGCAGTTCGTGAACCTCCAGGTCGGCGGGCCCATCTTCGTGGTCTCGAACCGGGAGCCCGTGTCCCACGTGACCAAGGACGGCAAGATCGTCCTCCAGACTCCCGCCAGCGGGCTGGTGACGGCGATGGAGCCGGTGCTCCGCGCGTGCGGGGGCGTGTGGGTGGCCCATGGGAGCGGCAGCGCCGATCGTGAGACCGCGGACGAGCGGGGACGCCTCGGCGTGCCCGTGGACGATCCCCGTTACACGCTGCGCCGCGTGTGGCTCACCACCGAGGAGGAGTACGGCTACTACTACAGCTTCTCGAATGAAGGCCTCTGGCCGCTGTGTCACATCGTCCACACTCGCCCGCTGTTCCGCCCCGAGGACTGGGAGCAATACAAGGCGGTGAACCGGAAGTTCGCCCTCGCCCTCATCGACGAGATGGACGGCGTGGAGGCGCCCCTGGTCCTGATCCAGGACTATCACTTCGCCTTGCTCCCGCTGTACGTGAAGGAGGCTCGGCCGGACGCGCGGGTGGCGATCTTCTGGCACATCCCGTGGCCGAACTTCGAGGCCTTCGGCATCTGCCCGTGGCAGTCCGAGATCCTGCAGGGAATGCTGGGCGCCGATCTCATCGGCTTCCACACCCAGTACCACTGCAACAACTTCCTCGAGACGGTGGAGCGGGCCATCGAGTGCCGGGTGGACTGGGAGCACTTCACGGTCACGCGGGGGCAGCGGGTGACCCAGGTGAAGCCGTTTCCCATCAGCGTGGCGCCCGAGCCCCACGACGTTCCCGGCAGCACCCGCGCCGAGGTCCTCGCCGGGCTCGGCCTGTCGTCGGTCGAGTTCCTGGGGGTGGGCGTGGAGCGCGTGGACTACACGAAGGGGCTCGTCGAGCGCTTCCGGGCGCTGGAGCGCTTCTTCGATCGCAACCCCGAGTACCGCGAGCGCATGACCTTCGTCCAGGTGGCGTCGCCCAGCCGGAGCCTCATCAAGCGCTACCAGGAGTTCCAGCGCGAGGTCCTGGACACCGTGACCGAGATCAATGCCCGCCTCGGAACGCGGAGCTGGCGGCCCATTCTCTATCTGGACCGGCACCACGACCACCAGGAGATCGTCCCCCTGTACCGGCACGCCGACTTCTGCATGGTGACGTCCCTTCACGACGGCATGAATCTGGTGGCGAAGGAGTTCGTGGCCTCCCGCGAGGACGAGGGGGGCGTCCTCGTGCTGAGCCGCTTCACCGGCGCCGCCCGGGAGCTCACCGACGCCCTGCTGGTGAACCCCTACGATCTCGACGAGCTGGCGGAGAGCATCCGCACCGCGGTCACGATGTCGGCCGAGGAGCAGCGCCTCCGGATGGTCCGCATGCGGCAGACGGTGCGCGAGCACAACATCTTCCGGTGGGCCGGCCTCCTGCTCCGAGACCTGTCGCGGATTCCCGAGGAGGCGCTGGGGAAGCTCCCCTGAGCGCGCCGCCGCTCACGCGCCGGCGATGCCCTCCAGGAGGCGCACGTCCTCGGCCGACAGCTCGAAGTCGTACATGCCCAGGTCCTCGCGCATGTGCGCCGGATCCGTCGTCCCCGTCAGCGGCTGCATGCCCACCTGGAGCGCGAAGCGGAAGACCACCTGCGCCGGCGTCTGCCCCACGCGGCTGACGATGCGCGCGAAGGCGGGCGTGCGCAGGTGCGCGATGTTCGCGGTGAGCAGCGAGAAGCCCTGGTAGACGATGTCGCGCTCGCGGCAGAAGGCGCGGATCTCGGCGTCCCAGCCGTTCCGCGCGAAGCAGCGGTTCTGGACGAAGGCCGGCGGCGTCTTCGCGCGCTCGCAGAGGAGCGCGAGCTGGTCGAGGTCCACATTGCTCACGCCGATGAAGCGCGTCTGGCCCGCCGCGTGGAGCGCTTCCATGGCCGCCCACACCGCGAGGTCGGACGCGTTGAGCCCGATGCCGCTCGAGGGCCCGTGCAGCACGTAGGAGTCGATGCGCTCCACCCCCAGGTGCTCCAGCGAGCTGGCGAAGGACTGGCGCACCTGGGTGGCGACGTCCGCGCGGGGATCATAGGGCAGGCGCTGGTCCTGGCCCCCCACGGAGGTGAACTTGGTCTGGATGAAGAGCTCGTCGCGCGTCACGAGCCCGTCGGCGATGGCGGCCCGGATGGCCGCGCCCACCCCCGCCTCGTGGTAGTGGCGCCGCTGGTTGGCGGTATCGATGCCGCGGAATCCGGCCTCGATCGCCAGGCGCGTCAGCCGCTCCGTCTCCAGCTCCTTCCAGGCGGTGCCGTAGAGGAAGCTGGGAACCTGCGCGCCCGCGACGGTGAGCCGGCGAGTGGTCACCGCTGGATCATAGGGGATATCGGGCAGGAAGTCAGGTCGTGTCGAGCGCTACCGGAGATATCAATCTTTGTGGTCAAATCGGGATCCATGCATCTCGGCGCCCTCCTTGCCCGGCACGCGCGGTACCGTCCGCAGCACCTCGCCCTGGTCTTCGAGCGCCACCGGCTCACCTACGAGGCGCTGAACCGCCGGGTGAACCGGCTGGCCAATGCGCTGCTCGCGGCCGGTCTCACCAAGGGCGACAAGGTCGCCACCGTGCTGCCCAATTGCCTGGAGCAGCTCGAGGTCTACTGCGCGGTCGCCAAGAACGGACTGGTGGCGGTGCCGCTGAGCCCGCTGCTCCAGGAGGCGGGCCTGGTGACCTTGCTGTCCAACTCGGACGCGAAGCTGGTCATCTCCACGGCGGCCTTCACGGACACGCTCGATCGCGCGCGGGCCCAGGTGCCGGGCGTCCGGGCCGATCGGTGGGTGCTCGTCGAGGGGCCCCGGCCGGGGTACCGCGGCTATGCCGAGCTGGTCGGCGACGCGTCGGAGGCGGAGCCCCCGGACGCCGGACTCAGGGGCGCCGATCCCTACATCATCATCTATTCCAGCGGCACCACCGGCGAGCCCAAGGGCATCGTGCACACGCACGCGGTCCGCGCCGGCTACTGCACGCTGTTCGCGTCGTCGTTCCGCATGTCGCCGGAGAGCATCTTCCTCCACGCGGGCTCCATGGTCTTCAACGGCGCGTTCCTGGACTTCATGCCCTGGATGTTCCTCGGGGGGACGTATATCCTGCATCCGGCCTTCGACGCCGGCCGCATGCTCGACGAGATCGAGCGGTCCCGGGTCACCCACATGGTCCTGGTCCCGTCCCAGATCATCGCGCTCCTGAATCATCCCCGGTTCGATCCGGCGCGGCTCGCGTCCATCGAGATGCTCCTGTCGCTGGGGGCGCCGCTACACCTCGAGCACAAGCACCGGCTGAACGCCGCCCTCCCGGGCCGTTTCTACGAGCTCTACGGGCTCACCGAGGGCTTCATGACCGTGCTGGACCGCGCCGATGCCGTGCGCAAGGCCGGCTCGGTGGGCGCGCCCATCGGCTTCTACGAGATGCGCATCCTGGACGAGGCGGGACGCGAGGTGCCCGCGGGTGAGATTGGCGAGATCTGCGGGCGCGGCCCGCTCATGATGGAGGGGTACTACAAGCGCCCCGATCTGACCGCCAAGGCCATCGTGGACGGCTGGCTCCACTCGGGCGATCTCGGCTACGTGGACGAGGAGGGTTATCTCTATCTCGTGGACCGGAAGAAGGACATGATCATCTCGGGCGGGGTGAACGTCTATCCCCGCGACATCGAGGAAGTGGTCATCCAGCACGAGGCGGTGCTCGAGGTGGCGGTGTTCGGCGTGGCGGATGCGCGCTGGGGAGAGACGCCGGTGGCGGCGGTGGTGCTGCACGCGGGCCGCCCCATCGGCGCCGCCGAGCTGGCGGAATGGATCAACGCGCGCGTGAGCGCCAAGTTCCAGCGGGTGTCCGACGTCATGATCGTCGACGCGTTTCCCCGAAATGTGGCGGGCAAGACGCTCAAGCGCGTGCTGCAGGACCAGTACAAGGCGAGCTGAGGCCGCGCCCTTGACATGCGGAGCGGCGGGCCCTCATGCTACCGCTACTCGACACCAAGGAGGCAATCCATGTACTCGTATGTGAAGCAGGCGGGCATCCCCACCGTGCTGGCCCAGGAGGCGCCCGCGTTCGTGGCGTCCTTCGTCATCGCGGAGGTGTTCTACAAGTTCCACAGCTTCACGCTCGAGTGCGCGGCCTTCCTGGTCACCTGGTACGCTCTCAGCTGGGCCCAGTCCCTGCTCGTCGGCTCGCGTGCCAGGTAGCGCCCGGCCCCGCTTCCCGTGACCCTCGATCCCCGATCGCTCAGCTCGCTGCGCTGGCGGTGCGTCGGCCCGCACCGCGGCGGGCGCGTGGTGGCGGTGGCCGGCCACCCCACCGAGCCCTCGACCTTCTACTTCGGCGCCTGCGCGGGCGGCGTGTGGAAGACCACCGACGGCGGCACCTACTGGGAGAACGTGTCCGACGGGTTCTTCGAGACGGCGGCGGTGGGCGCTATCGCGGTGGCGCCGTCGGCGCCCAGCATCGTCTACGCGGGCACCGGTGAGGCGTGCATCCGCGGCAACGTCTCCCACGGCGACGGCGTCTACCGCTCCGACGACGGCGGCCGCACGTGGCGAAATATCGGCCTGAAGGACACCCGCCATATCGGCCGCGTGCGGGTGGACCCGCGCGACCCCGACACCGCGTACGTGGCGGCGCTCGGGCACGCCTGGGGGCCGAGCCGCGAGCGCGGCGTGTTCCGCACCCGAGACGGCGGCGTCACCTGGCAGCACGTGCTCTTCAAGAGCGAGCGCGCCGGCGCGGTGGATCTCTCGATGGATCCGAACAATCCGCGCACGCTCTTCGCGGTGGTGTGGCAGGCGCAGCGCTTTCCCAACCGCCTGGCGAGCGGCGGTCCCGAGTCGGGCCTCTGGCGCTCCACCGACGGCGGCGACACCTGGACCGACATCAGCCGGAACCCGGGGCTGCCGCGCGGCGTGCTGGGGCGCATCGGGGTGGCGGTCTCGCCCGCCGACGGCCGGCGCGTGTACGCGGTGGTGGAGGCGGAGGACGGCGCTCTCTTCCGGTCCGACGACGCGGGCGCCACCTGGCAGCGGTGCAGCGAGGAGGCGGGCCTGCGCGGCCGCCCCTGGTACTACATGCACGTGGTGGCCGATCCCACCGACGCGGACACCGTGTGGATCATGGACTACTCGCTGTGGAAGTCCATCGACGGCGGCAAGACCTTCGTGGAGTGGGCGACGCCGCACGGCGACAACCACGATCTGTGGATCGATCCCGCCGACTCTTCCCGGATGATCGAGGGCAATGACGGGGGCGCCTGCGTGTCCTTCAACGGCGGGCACACCTGGTCGACCATCTACAACCAGCCCACCGCGCAGTTCTATCACGTGTGCGCGGACGACCAGCAGCCGTACCGGATCTACGGCTCGCAGCAGGACAACTGGGCGATCAGCCTCCCCAGCCAGTCGCATCGCGGCGCCATCACCGCCATCGACTGGGTGCAGCCCGGCGGCGGCGAGAGCGGCTACATCGCGGTGAAGCCGGGCGACCCCAACATCGTGGTGGGCGGGGCGGTGGGCAGCGGACCCGGCATGGGCCGGCTCATCCACTACGATCACCGCACCGGGCAGGAGCGCCTGATCAGCGTGTGGCCCGAGGGCTACGGCATGGGCACGCCGCCCTCCGAGCACCGCTATCGCTTCCAGTGGACCTTCCCCGTCTTCTACTCGCGCTGGGAGCCGCGCGAGCTGTGGATCGCGGGCAACCGCATCTTCCGCTCCGTGGACGACGGGCAGCGCTGGGAAATCCTCAGCGAGGACCTCACGCGCAACGACGTGACCAAGATGGGGCCGTCGGGCGGGCCCATCACCAACGACAATACCGGCGCCGAGGTGTACGGCACCATCTTCGCGCTGGTGGAGTCGCCCCACGAGCGCGACGTGCTCTGGGCGGGCACCGACGACGGGCTGGTGCTCCTCTCGCGCGATCGCGCGCGCACCTGGCAGCGGGTGACGCCGCCCGAGCTGCCGGAGTGGGCGCTGATCAGCGTGCTGGAGCCCTCCCCGCACGACGCCGGCACCTGCTATCTGGCCGCCACGCGCTACAAGCACGACGACACGCGCCCCTACCTCTACAAGACCGCGGACTATGGCGCCACCTGGACCCGGATCGGCGGCGGCCTGCCGTCCACCGAGTTCACGCGCGTGATCCGCGAGGACCCCTCGCGGCGCGGGCTCCTCTACTGCGGCACGGAGTCCGGGGTATGGGTGTCGCTCGACGACGGCGGAAGCTGGACGCGGCTTCGCGGCAATCTGCCGGTGGCGCCCGTCCACGACCTCATCGTCAAGAACGGCGACCTCGTGGTGGCCACCCACGGGCGCTCCTTCTGGATCCTCGACGACCTCTCGCCCCTGCACCAGCTCGGGGACGCGATCACCACCGCCGACGCGCAGCTCTTCGTCCCCCGCCGCACCGTGCGGTGGCGCGCCTACAAGGGGCACGGGATGAAGCCGGGACCCAACCGCGAGATCGCCTACAACATGGCCGGCTCCCTCGGGTACGCGTATCGCCAGGTGGAGGCGCCCTCGGGAGAGAAGGAGCAGCGGCATCTCGACGCGGGTGAGAACCCGCCCAGCGGGGTGATCGTGCACTACTGGCTGCGCGAGGCGCCCGCGGGCGAGGTGGTGCTCACCTTCCTCGACGGCGACGGGCACGAGCTGCGCTCGTTCACCAGCCGCAAGGAAAAGACCGTCCCCGAGAGCCCGTCGGCGGTCGGCGGCGGCGGGGGCGAGGAGCCTCAGCCGGCGCCGGACCCCCCCGTCCCCGCGGGGGGCGACGAGCCGCATCCGACCAAGACGCCGGGCGCCAACCGATTCGTCTGGAACCTGCGCGGGCCCGAAGCGACCAAGCTTCCCGACAACAAGGGCCGGGGCGGCGCCATGGACATGCTGGCGGGGCCGCGCGTCCCCCCCGGGACCTATCAGGTCCGGCTCGCCGTGAACGGGCGCACCATCATGCAGCGCTTCGAGCTCGTGAAGGATCCGCGGGTGTCCGCCTCGGACTCCGATCTCCGCGAGCAGTACACGTGGGCGAAGAAGGCCCATGATCTCCTCGCGCGCGTGCACGACGCGGTGCTGCGGATTCGCGACGTGCGCGCCCAGGCGGACGGGTGGGTGGGACGCGTGGAGGCGCCGGCCATCAAGGGGGCGGCGGCCACGCTGTCGCGCACCCTGACCGCGGTCGAGGAGGCGCTGATCCAGGTGCGCTCGGAAGACCCGCGCATGTTTCCCGCGAGGCTCAACACGCGGATCGGCACCGTGGTGCCGCTGATCGAGTACTCCGACACCGCGCCCACCCAGGCGCTCCGCGATCTCACCGACGACCTCGCGCGCCGCGCCGACGCGGAGCTGGCCAAGCTGGACCGCCTCCTCGCGGAGGACGTCGCCCGCTTCAACGGGCTCTGCCGGGATGCCGGCGTGGACGCCGTCATTCCCCGGCCGCGCGGGGGGGCCTGAGCCCGATGGCGAAGCGCGCGGCTCCGGGGGACGCTCCCGCGGACGAGGTCCGCATCGCGAATCGCGCCACCTACTGGCCGGTGGCGCCCATGGACCTCCTGGTGGCGGCGCCGCTGGTGGCGCGCTTCCTCTTCCGCGCCTCTCCGATCGGGCGCGTCGTGCAGGCGGTGACGCTCGGCGCCTACCTGGGCAGCGTCGCGCGCGACTGGCGCGACCGGCGCAAGATCCGCCGCATCCCCTTCCTCCGGGCGTTCGGCGCCGACCTGCGCCACCTCGTGCCCATGCCGCGCGAGACGCGCGAGTGGGAGGTGGCCGTGCTCGCCGCCCGCCTCAACGATGAGCTCGTCCTCGAGCGCATCCCGCGGCGGGAGGCGGCGATCGCCATCGAGCGGCACCTGACGGAGTACATCGCCGGGATCACCGGGCAGCGGGTGCGCACCAGCGCGGAGGTGCGCAGCTTCGCCCTCGTCGGGCTCGCGCTGCCGGGCGTGCTCGGCGCCTGCGACATCCTCTCCGGCGACGTGGCGATCTTCAGGGACATCGGGCTGCTAGAGCCGCACATCATCGCCCACGAGTTCAGTCACCGGAAGGGCTACTGGAACGAGCTGGACGCGCAGGTGCTGGCCTATCAGGCCCTCGCCGCGTCCGGCGAGCCGACCTTCGTGCAGTCCGCGCTCTTCGAGCGGCTCCAGCGCAACCTGCGCGTGCTCTCGGCCGGAGACGAGGCGGAGTTCGAGCGGCGGGTGGACGCGGCGGCGCTCCGCCCCGAGATCCGCGAGGCGATCGGCGCCCTGCGGCCGGCGCCGGGCGGGATCGCGGCCCGGGTGGACGCGGGGATGCGCCGCGTGTACGACGCGCGCATGCGGGTGACGGGGCAGAACGGCATCTCCGACTACGACGTGGGCTTCACGAACTTCCTCTATACCTTCGAGACCAGCGCCACCGCGACGCAGGCTCCGCC
>Ga0134121_10003293_pt1 | contig 13522 bp, 8 predicted proteins | sample KB301_FD_96463 | JGI IMG/M metagenome (GOLD analysis project Ga0134121, IMG submission 96463) | Terrestrial soil microbial communities without Nitrogen fertilizer from Kellogg Biological Station, Michigan, USA - KB3-0-1 | ecosystem: Environmental > Terrestrial > Soil > Unclassified ...
AATGGCGGCCCGATGGACAAGCCTTACTCTTCGTCAGCACGGTCTATCCCGGCGCGGCTGACGACGAGGCCAACAAGAAGATCGCGGCGGAACGAAAAGCGCAGAAGTATCGCGTGCGTGTTTACGACAAGTTTCCGATTCGCAATTGGGACAAATGGATCGAAGACACGCAAGCGCACGTGTTTGTGCAAACCGCGCAGCCAGGTGCGAAGGCGAAAGATCTACTCGCGGGGACAAAGTTAGTCAGCGAGCGTGGTTTCGCGGGCCGCGTTTCCGACTCCGGTGAAGAGCTGGATCCTGTATGGACACCTGACGGCAACGAAATCGTCTTCGTCGCTTCAACAAACAGGAACGCCGCGGTGTACGCAAACACAAACACATCGCTTTTCAAAGTAACAGCAAGCGGTGGCGAGCCGGTGCGTCTCACGACGAGTGACGACAGTTTCATGAATCCTGTATTCCGGCCAGATGGCAAGGCGTTGTATGCACTGACCGAAGCCGAAGGCGACAATAAGACTTATCATCTCACTCGGCTGGCGAGGCTCACCTGGCCGGACCCCGGCCAACCTGAAATCCTTACTGCAAAATGGGATCGATCAGTCGGCGGCTTCGCCTTCACGCCTGACAGCAAGTCGATCTATCTCACGGCGGAAGAAGCCGGCAACGAGAAACTCTTCACCTTGCCCGCTGACGGCGGCGATGTGCGTCTTGCGATGGACATGACGAAAGGCGTTTACACCAACCTGCGAATTCCTTCAAAAGCGTCTTCGACGATCGTGCTCGCGAGCTGGGAAAGCGCCATCAATCCGCCTGAGATCTTTCGATTGGATCTGTCATCAAAGATTCAAACACCGCTCACGTCGTTCAATGCCGAACCGGTTGCGAAGATCGACTGGCAACCGCTGCGTCACTTCTGGTTCACCAGCAAAGCAGGCAAACGCATTCACAACATGATCGCGTTGCCGCCAAATTTCGACGAGCACAAGAAGTATCCGTTGTTCGTGGTAATGCACGGTGGACCAGCCAGCATGTGGCGCGACAACTGGGGACTGCGCTGGAACTACTTCATGCTTACACGACCCGGATATGTCGTGCTGCTGACCAACTACTCCGGTTCGACGGGATTTGGTGAAGCTTTTGCGCAGAGCATTCAGGGCGATCCTTTTAAAGGACCGGCGAACGAGATCAACGAAGCTGCAGACGAAGCGATCCGTCTTTACTCGTTTGTCGACGGGACGCGCCAGGCTGGAGCAGGCGCGAGTTACGGCGGCCACATGGTCAACTGGATGCAGGCAACGACGACGCGCTACAAAGTGCTGGTCAGTCACGCCGGCTTGATCAATCTCGAATCTCAATGGGGAACGAGCGACACGATCTACTCGCGTGAAGTGAACAATGGCGGACCGGTTTGGGAACAGGGACCAGTCTGGCGTGAACAGAATCCGATCCGGTTCGCGAAGAACTTCCGCACACCGATACTGCTGTCAGTCGGCGAGAACGATTTCCGTGTGCCTCTAAATCAAACCCTCGAAAACTGGAGCGTGCTGCAACGCTTGCGCGTTCCGAGTCGCTTGCTCGTCTGGCCGGACGAGAACCACTGGATATTAAAAGGCGAGAACAGTCGCTACTGGTACCAGGAGCTCTACGCCTGGCTCAAGAAATATCTCGCCGAGCCAAACGGCACGAGCACCTCGCCCACGCAGTAAATTGATCTCTGCGGCCCTCTGCGTATCTCTGCGACCTCTGCGTTAAAGATAATCTCAACGCAGAGGTCGCAGAGATACGCAGAGTGCGCTTGTACTTTTCCCCGTCTCTTTGGCATAATGCCGCCCCCTTAATGCAAGCGGGTCAACTGTAGTAAATCAACCCTTAACTTTTTCTTTCCTTCTACGAAGTGTAATAGGAGCAAAGTCCGTTCTGTCCAAAAACCGTCGCCGCTCTCCCTGAAAGGATAAACCCAACAAATCTATGCGTTACTTCTTTACATCCCTTAGCTTGATCTGTGTGCTTTCCCTGAACAGCGCAGCATCGCTGGCCGTGAACAAGCATCCACAACGACAAAAAACCTCTGTTGAGCGCAAGAACTCTAGCACTTCAGCGCGCAAAGAGGCGCGCGAAAAACGTGAATCACGCAAAGAAGCCGCCGCGCGTCGCGAGGCCATCAAACGCAACCCCCGCGCTGCCGCCATATTTAAAGGAGAACCCGACCTCGATGGCGAGCGCTTCGACCAGCCACGCGAGGCACTCGAGTTTTATCTGCAAAAACGACTCCCCAAAGGCGAGAAGCAGCTACCAATCGAACGCTACTTCCAGGCAAAAGAAAAAATCAAAAATATGAAGCGGTTCTCGTCCGCCAAAGGCAAGAACCTCCCGCCCCAGGCTAACGCCAACGAAGCCGATGAAATACTCGACCCGGGAGACGGAGAGTTTCCGGGCAGCACGGGTGGTGGCGGCGCCGGCGACGGTAGCGCTTCAACCGGTGGCGCGCTGGGCACCTGGCAGTCGTTAGGACCAGGCAACGTCGGCGGTCGCACGCGCGCGCTGCTCATCGATCCGAGCAATGCTGACGTGATGTATGCGGCGGCAGTTGCCGGCGGTATCTGGAAAACGACTAACGGCGGTAACTCGTGGGCTCCGCTCGACGATTTTCTCGCGAACATCGCCGTCACCTGCATGGCTTTCGATCCTTCGAATTCAAACACGATCTATGCCGGCACGGGTGAAGGATTCTTCAACGCGGACGGCATTCGCGGCGCAGGCATCTTCAAGTCGACTGACGCCGGTGCGCACTGGACGCGCTTAGCCGCAACGATCTCGAATGCAGACTTCTTCTTCGTGAACGATATCGTCGTCAGTCCAGCCAACGGCCAGCACGTCTATGCTGCAACGCGAAGTGGTGTGTGGCGCAGTCTTGACGGCGGCAACTCATGGAACCAGGCGATCGTTTCCAACGCCGCGAATGGCGCAAACGGCGCAATGGACCTCGTCATGCGCACCGATCAGGCGACTGACTACATCTTCGCCGCTGTCGGCACGTTCTCGCGTTCACACATCTTCCGCAACACTGACGCCGGCGGCGCCGGCACGTGGGTAGATGTTTTCTCGGAAGTAAACCAGGGCCGCACGTCGCTCGCGATCGCGCCTTCAAACCAGAACGTTATCTACGCGATGGCGACCTGCATCTCGTGCGGCGCGGGCACAAACCCCAACTTCCCAACTGCGAACTACACTGATGGCCTGCTCGGCGTCTTCCGTTCGACAGCATCCGGCGACGCTGGATCATGGACGACCCAAACACGCAATAACAGCGCGACCCTGCAGGACACGTTATTGCTCAGCAATCCGGTCAACGGTGCGTTAACGCAGTGCGGTATCGGCACCAGCCAGTTTCTCAATCAGGGCTGGTACGACAACGTGCTCGCCGTGGATCCGACTGACGAGAACAAAGTCTGGGCCGGCGGCACTGACTTGTTCCGCTCAGACAACGGTGGTGTTAACTGGGCCGTCGCCTCGTACTGGTGGTTCCAGGGCAATGGCACTCCGCCAAACAACGGCGATCCGCAGCTCGTACACGCCGACAACCACATCATCCAGTTTCATCCAGGCTACAACGGCAGCACCAACCAGACGATGTTTGCCGGTAACGACGGCGGCATCTACAAAACCGACAACGCCAAAACGGGTAACGTAGGTTACTCCAACGGCGCCACGGTGGGCGGCGGCACCATCACTCCTGCGAGCCCGATCTGCGGCACTCCATTCGCGCCGGGCGCGCCGTTCACGGTTCCCAATCCCGTAATCTGGGGTCCTTTGAATAACAACTACGCCGTCACGCAGTTCTATCACGGTCTGCCTTACCCGAACGGACAAACTTACTTCGGCGGCACACAGGACAATGGCACCAACCGCGGCACGAATGCGGCTGGACCAAACGCGTGGGAGCGTGTGTTCGGTGGCGACGGCGGATACGTTGCTGTTAATCCGCAGAACACCAACACGCTCTTCTTTGAAACGACTGGTCTAACGATACGTCGTTCTACAAACGGCGGGGCGAGCTCAGCACAGGTGACGACCGGAATCGCCGGTGACGTCTTCCCGTTCATCACGGTCTTCCGCATGGACCCCAACACGCCGACTCGCCTGTGGATCGGCGGCCGCTTCATGTGGCGCACTGATAACAACGCCACCAACTGGACCAGGACCAGTAACGCGCAGCAAACCGGCGGGTCGATCACGGCAATGGCAATCGCCCCGGGCAATTCCAACATCGTGATCGACGGCGCGGCGTCAGGACAACTTCGCCGCACCACAATCGGAACTACTGCCAACGCAGCGAGTGTGCTGAACACTGTCTGGCTACAAACGTTCACGCCGCGCGGTAATGGCAACGGCACGATCTCGTGGGTCGAGTATGATCCCTCCAACATCAATAACCTTTGGGCCACGATTTCGAACTTCAACGGCACACCGAACGCGCAGGGCACGAGCGCCGGTCACGTGTTCAGAAGCACGGACGGCGGCAACACGTGGACGCTCGCTGACGGTACGCAAACAGCCGGCAACGTCAACGCGATTCCTGACATTCCGGCGCACAGCGTGGCCATCGATCCGAATGACAGCCAGCGCATTTACGTCGGCACTGACCTCGGCGTATTCGTCTCGCTCGATGGCGGCGCGAACTGGGCCCGTGAAACGACCGGCTTCTCAAACACAGTCGTCGAGTCGCTCACGGCAGTGAACAACAACGGCGTCACGTCGCTGTTTGCGTTCACTCACGGTCGCGGCGCGTTCAAGGTCACGATTCCAACGTCGTGCGCGACGGTGTCGCCGTTGAATCAGGCGTTCTTCTCGCCGGGCAACACGGGCAATGTGACGATCACGAAGAACTTGTCAGCAACCGCTCCGTGCGATTGGCAGGCAATGAGCAACAGCTCGTTCATCACGGTCGATTCCGGAGCAGCAGGTTCCAACAACGGCACGGTGAACTTCACGGTCGCGCCAAACACAACCGGCGCAGCTCGTGTCGGCACACTAACCGTTGCCGGCCGCACCGTCACCATCACTCAGGACGCTGCCCCCACGGCTAACAACGACACCGCAACCACCGACGAAGACACACCAGTCGACGTCAACGTGCTTGCCAATGACGTTGAGCCCGACGGTGACACGTTGAATGTGATTTCAGTCACGCAGGGTGCAAACGGCGCCGTCTCGATCAATCCGAACAAGACGGTCCACTATTCGCCGAACCTGAACTTCTTCGGCAGCGACTCGTTCACTTATACGATCGATGATGGACACGGTGGCCAGTCAACCGCGACTGTCAACGTAACCGTCAACGCGGTGAACGACGCGCCGACTTTCACTATCAACCTGCTCTCGCAGACCGTGCAGTACAGCGATCCGATCACAACCGTGACTGTGTCTGTTTCGGATGTCGACGACGCAACAGCTGATTTGACGTTAACGGTTCTCTCGTCTATTCCGGCGGGACTGACTGTTACACCAACGGGCACCGGCTCGTTCACCATCTCCGGAAATCCAACCGTGGCGGCGGGCGTCTACCCGATCAACATGAAGGTAGAAGATCCGCATGGCGCGGTGACGAATGCGACGGTCACGATCACAGTGAATAAGGAGACGGCGGAAACCACGTACACCGGCGATATGGGTGTCGTGACTGCCGGCCCCACTATAACCACTGCGACCGTGCGCCTCGCAGCACACCTGACTCAGGATGCTGACGGAGCGCCGGGTGACATCGCGCTCGCGAAGGTCAGGTTTGAGATCTTCAAGTCGAGCAATCTGACTCCGACACCTGACTTCGTAGTGTCGAACGTGCCGGTTGATGCAAACGGTGATGCCGTTGCATTCCTGCCGGGCGTTGGGGCTGACACGTATGTGGTGTTCGTCAAGATCGAGGCGGCGAATGGATTCTGGACTGCGGATCCGGTCGGCCTCGGCACTCTCAACGTCGCTGTCGGCACCAACGAAACACAGGTGAACGGTGGCGGTTGGGTACCCGATGCCGGCAGCGCCAACGGCAAGGCAAACTTCGGCTTCAGTGTTAAAGGAAGTAACGGTTCACCGAAAGGTAACTCGATCTTTATCTTCCGCGGCACTGATGGCTTTAACTACATCGTGAAGAGCAACAGTTGGGCCGGTGGCTTCCTGAACTTCTCGACCGAACCCGGAACGAGCGTCTTGAATCGCACGTCGTTCAAGGGCAAGTGCGTGGTTCAGAAGGTCGATCGGACTACCGGCGCGATAGTCGCATCGTTCGGCAACTTCAGCTTTACTGTTGACGCACGAGACGGCGACTTACTGACGCCGCGTCAGTTCGACGCTTATGCGATCACGATCCTCGACAACAACGGCGTGATCTGGCGCCGTGTCGGCACCAACATCGCGCTGCTGCCGCTCGGTGGTGGAAACGTGATGGTCAAGGCCAAGTAGTAAGAAGTTACTTTTAGCCACAAGAGGCACAAAAAGCAGAAATGCTCTTTGTGCCTCTTTGTGTATCTGCCGATCTAAAAAAAATGCATTGGTCTTACCACTCTTGACACTCCTAAGCTGTCTACGTCAAAATACGTCGCCCGCAAAACGAGCGCGTCGTTATCTAACTTATTCTGGTCATACCAATGGCTTGAAACAGAAGGTCCGGAAGCACATAATGCGATTGATTGGATTAGCCATGCTTTTGTGCTTTTTGTGCTTTTTTGTGGCTAATGGCCAAATCATTGTGGCCGCTGATGGGTCGGGTGATTTCAAGACCGTGCAGCAGGCGGTGGACCACGTTCCCGATAACAACAATCAGCGAGTAGTGATTCAAATCAAACGCGGCGTTTACCAGGAACAGGTTCGCGTAACTAAGCGCTATCTAACCTTCCGCGGCGAGGATGCAGGCAACACTGTTCTTACATATAGCCTGAGTGCGCAAAAGGCCGGCAACACGCGGCTCGCGTTCAGCACGCTCATTAACTCAAACGACTTTCGCGCGGAAAATCTGACATTCGAGAATTCTTTTGGCACGGGCTCGCAAGCTGTAGCTCTGTTCGTGGATGCTGATCGTGCGTCGTTCAAGAATTGCCGGTTTCGCGGATGGCAGGACACGTTGTTTGTTAACGGCAGCCGTCATTATTTCAAAGACTGCTACATCGAGGGCCACGTCGATTTCATCTTCGGCACGGCGTCGGCAGTCTTCGAAGACTGCACGATTCACAGTAAAGGCGCTGGCTACGTGACCGCGCAATACCGCACGAGTAATGAAGAAGACACCGGCTTTGTTTTCCTGCGCTGCCGTTTGACTGGGGAGAAGGTAGGCAGTGGAGTTTTTCTCGGCAGGCCGTGGCGGCCGTATGCGCGCGTGGTTTTTATCGAGTGCTGGTTGGGCTCGCATATTCGTGCTGAAGGCTGGGACAACTGGCGCGATCCCGCACGAGAAAAGACTGCCTCGTTCGCCGAGTACAAATCGAAAGGTCCGGGCGCGAATCCATCAGCTCGGGTTGCGTGGTCCAGACAGTTGAGTGACAGCGAAGCCGCGGAGTTTTCGCGCGGGCGTTTTTTCCGTCGTGCTGTTCGAGAACTTACTGGGAGCGCGAATGAAGCTGTCGGCACGATTGCATGGGCCGACGCGCAGAATAGACCGGACGAATGGTATGCAAGCGCTGAAGCGCTGCGCATCGCTGACAACCTCCTTCTTTATCAGCGCGCGTCAGGTGGTTGGCCCAAGAACATCGACATGGCCAAGCCGCTCAGCGATCGGGCCGCGCTTCCCTGCTTCGCGATCAGAAGAATACCGATTCGACGATCGACAATGGCGCGACGTACACGGAGTTATCGTTTCTCGCGCGCGTCGTGACGGCAAAACATCAGGAAGCGCATCGTGAGTCGTTTTTGAAAGGGGTCGATTACCTGTTGCAGGCGCAGTATCCGAATGGTGGCTGGCCGCAGTTCTACCCGGATCTGTCTGGCTACTACAAGCACATCACCTACAACGACGACGCGATGATCGGCGTGATGACGCTGCTGCGCGACGTTGCAGACGCGAAGCCGGTTTATGCGTTTGTTGACCGGGATCGTCGTGGTCGTGCGGCGAGTGCGGTTGAAAAAGGGATCGAATGCATTCTGAAGACGCAGGTGGTCGTGAATGGGAAACGCACGGTGTGGTGCGCGCAGCACGATGAAGTGACGCTCGCGCCCGCGGCAGCGCGCACGTATGAGCTGGTTTCATTGAGTGGTAGTGAGAGCGTGGGGATTGTGCGGTTCCTGATGTCGATCAAGAATCCATCACCCGCTGTGATTGAGGCGATCGAATCCGCGATCGCGTGGTTTGAGCAGTCACAGTTAAAAGGGATCAGGTGGGTTGAGAATGGAACTGATCGCGTGGTGGTCCAGGATCGCAACGCTGGCCCGATCTGGGCGCGGTTCTACGAGATCGGAACTAACCGGCCGATATTTGTCGGACGTGACAGCCTCGTGAAGTACAGTGTCGCGGAGATCGAGCACGAGCGCCGCACAGGCTACAACTGGTACGTCGACGCTCCCGCGAAGCTAATACAAAAAGACTATCCAGCGTGGAAAAAGAAATGACGACGCGTCGCCAATTCATAAAAGAGCTAACTCTAGCCGCATCGGCAATCGCTCTCGCGCCACGCCTGGTCACCGCCGCAATCGATCCGTGGCAAACAGTCTTCCCGTCGATCCTGGCGCGCATCAAACCGCCTCGTTTCCCCAATCGCACCTTCCATCTCAACGCGAAACCCAACACCGATTGCACCGTCGCCTTTCGCTCCGCCATCGATCAATGCTCGAAATCCGGTGGCGGCAAAGTCGTGGTCCCGGCAGGCACGTACCTGACCGGCGCCATTCACCTGAAGAGCAACGTCAACCTCGAAGTCTCAGAAGGCGCGACGATCAAGTTCAGCCAGAATCCAAAAGATTATTTGCCCGTAGTTTTCTCGCGCTGGGAAGGTGTCGAGCTATTCAACTATTCCCCCTTCATCTACGCCTTCGAACAGCAGAACATCGCGATCACCGGCAAGGGAACACTCGACGGGCAGAGCGACAACGAACACTGGTGGCCCTGGAAACAGCAACGCACGGATCGAAACGCCCTTTTCAAGATGGCTGAAGACGGAGTCCCGGTGCGCGATCGGATCTTCGGTGAAGGTCATTACTTACGACCGCAGTTTATCCAACCGTATCGCTGTCAGAACGTGCTCATCGACGGCGTCACGATTCAAAACTCGCCGATGTGGGAGATTCATCCGGTGCTCTGTCGCAACGTGATCGTGCAAAATGTGAAGATCAGCAGTCATGGTCCAAACAACGACGGTTGTGATCCGGAGTCGTGTACGGACGTGTTGATTAAAAACTGCGACTTCGACACCGGTGACGACTGCATCGCCATCAAATCAGGACGCAATGCCGATGGCCGAAGACTGAAGGCGCCAACTGAAAACATCATCGTGCAGGGTTGCCGGATGAAAGATGGGCATGGCGGGATCACGGTCGGCAGCGAGATCTCGGGCGGCGTGAGAAATCTTTTTGCGGAGAATTGCCGGCTCGACAGTCAAAATCTCGACCATGCGTTGCGAGTGAAGAACAATGCGATGCGTGGCGGGTTGCTCGAGAGCCTGCACTTCCGGAACATCGAGGTGGGGCAAGTCGCGCATGCGGTGATCACGATCGATTTCAATTACGAAGAGGGCGCGAAAGGCGGATTCGTGCCTGTTGTTCGAGATTACACAGTCGACAACCTTCGCAGCGCCAAGAGCAAACACGCGCTCGATGTGCAAGGTCTGAGCGGCGCGCCGATCGTCGACCTGCATTTGAAGAACTGCACATTCGATAACGTCGCGGAAGGAAATATCGTAAAGAACGTGAAAGATGCAACATTGGAGAATGTCAAAATCAATGGAAGAGTCATCGATGCCATCGCATAGTTACTCCCGCAGCGGCGCAACGGCGCAACGGAAGACGCAAGTGTCGTTGCGCCGCTGCGCCGCTGCGGGAGTAATTCTTTTTCTTCTGCTCGCCTTCTCCGTTGTTGCGGTCGCGCAAACGAAACCACTCTCGGAACAAGCCGCCGCGACCGCCATGACCGCGCTCTGGCATGACTCCGGTGGCTACCCGTCGAGGTGGACCTACGATCATGGTCTCGTGCTGAAAGGCATCGAGCGCGTCTACCTCGCCACCAACGACAAAAAATATCTCGACTTCATCCAACGCAGCATGGACCACTTCGTCAACGACGACGGCTCCATTCGCACGTACAAGCTCGACGATTACAACATCGACAACATCAATCCGGGCCGCAACCTTCTCTTCCTTTACAAAACCACCGGCCAGGAGAAATACCGTAAAGCTGCCGCGCTTCTTCGCGAACAGCTAAAGACGCACCCGCGCACGTCCGAAGGCGGCTTCTGGCACAAGAAGATCTACCCATCACAGATGTGGCTCGACGGCCTCTACATGGGCGAACCCTTTTACGCCGAGTACGCCGCGACATTTAAAGAAGACACCGCCTTCGACGACATCGCCAGGCAATTCATCCTGATGGAGCGCCATGCGCGCGACGACAAAACCGGCCTGCTCTATCACGGCTGGGACGAATCAAAGCAGCAACGTTGGGCCAACCCGAGCACCGGCCGCTCGCCAAACTTCTGGGGCCGCGCGATGGGTTGGTATGCGATGGCCCTCGTCGACGTACTCGACTACCTCCCACAAAAACACCCGCAACGCGCCGAGCTGATCGCGATACTGAATCGTCTCGCGCGTGCAGTTGCGAAGTATCAGGACAAGCGCTCGGGTCTGTGGTATCAGATACTCGACAAAGGCGAAGCGAAGGGTAACTATCTCGAGTCGTCGGCGGCGTGCATGTTTGTTTACGCGCTCGCGAAAGGTGTGCGCAAAGGCTACCTGCCGGCGAGTTACATGAAGAATGCCAACACTGGCTATCGTGGCATCCAGAAAGAGTTCGTTAAGTACGACGCGAGTGGGCACTTCAATCTCGCAGGCACGGTGAGTGTCGCCGGACTCGGCGGCAACCCGTACCGTGACGGCAGTTACGAGTATTATCTCAGCGAGAAAGTCGTGACCAACGATCCGAAGGGCATCGGCGCGTTTCTTTTGGCCGCAACGGAGATTTACAATAAAACCCGCAAATGAGCGAATCAAATTCCAACCTCTTCAAGACCATCGACGCTGAACGGCGCGGCACGAGTTTCGCCGAAGTCGTCGCGCAGCTTCGCGAGATGATTCACAACGGCGAGCTGCGACCCGGCGATCGACTGCCACCCGAAAGAGATCTCGCAAAGCGGATGGGTGTGAGTCGTCCGACGTTACGCGCAGGCATCAGCTCGCTCGCGGCAGTCGGCGTGTTGCAACCGCGGCGCGGCGCGGGAACATTCGTCGTCGAAGCGGAAGGCCCGCCGGAGCTCGACAGCAGCCCGCTGCGTTTGATGGCGTCGCTGCAACGCTTCACGCCCGCGGAGATGTTTGAAGCGCGACGCTCTTTGGAGATGGCGATCGCAGCCCTCGCCGCAGAGCGCGCGACCGGCGATCAGATGGCGGAGATGTCGGAAGAGATCACGGGCATGTTTGCTTCGCTCGACGAGCCGGAGCAGTTTCTCGTTCACGACATGCGCTTCCATCAAACGGTCGCGGCCGCGTCAGGCAATCGAATACTCACGGCGCTGATGAACATGGTCGCGACGATCCTGTTCGAAGTGCGCAGCAAGACTGTGAAGCGCGCGCGCGATTTGAAGGAATCAGCCGAGATGCACCGCAAGATCTATCGCGCCATTCGCGAGCGCAACCCCGAAGCCGCGCGCGACGCGATGCGCGCCCACCTAATGCTCGCGCAAAAGGCCCAGGAAGAGGAAGAAGAGAATTAAGCCACAAAAAGGCACAAAAAGCACAAAACTGATTCAGAAAATCCTTTTGTGCTTTTTGTGCCTTTTTGCGGCTAAAGATGTTTTTTGCAGCCGATACTTATACCAATCCGATCATCGATGCTGATTATTCTGACCCCGATGTGATTCGCGTCGGCGACGATTTTTATCTCACCGCATCGAGCTTCAACAGCATTCCCGGCTTACCGATCCTGCACTCCAGAGATCTCGTTAATTGGAATTTACATGTTGAAGGCAAGCAACGCTGCGGGATCGTGGTCGAAGCCTCTGTTGATCAGGGCCGCGAAAGGTTGGATCGATCCGTGCCCATTCTGGGACGACGATGGAAATGCCTATCTGGTCCATGCGTGGGCCAACAGTAGATCCGACATCAAGAGTATTATCACGATCAATCGCATGAGCGCCGACGGCACGAAGCTGCTTGACGACGGCAAAATGGTTTTCGACGGGCGTGTCGCACATCCGACGATTGAAGGCCCGAAGCTCTACAAGCGAAACGGTTACTACTACATCTTCGCGCCCGCCAGCGGTGTTTCAACAGGCTGGCAAACTGTTCTGCGCGCGCGAAATATTTACGGCCCGTACGAAGATCGGATCGTGATGGATCGCGGCCACACGGAGATCTGTGAATTCAGCTACAGCTTCGACGGGAAACGATTTGAGAAGTTGGGAGATAAATTCAAAGCGCAACCGGGAATGTGGATTGGGGCGAAAGTCGGATTGTTTTCACTCGGGCCGCGCGGTGCACGCGTTTACGGCTTTGCAGATTACGATTGGTTCAGGTTTCAGTAATGAATCCGCGAATTAAACCAGCGATGATGCCGCTCGCGATCCCGATTGCTGCGCCAAACATCATGTACTCAAACAGCGTGTGACCCGCCACGTGCGAAAGCAGTCCGGTGCACCAGCCCCCGAACGATCCGAACACCAGTCCGACGAATCCGAAGCCAACGAGATTGCCCGCTGAAAACGCGCTCGCAGAGGCATGTTCCACGTCTTCGACCGGATCGAGGTTTGGTGCGAGCACCTGAATCACGAGCAACGCGATGAGGTAAAGAGTTCCGGCAATCGTGAAGACGATCGAGTAGTTCTGACCCGTGCTTTGCAATATGTAACCGGTGGCGACGGCCATCGTCGCGCCGCCGAGCGCGCCCGCCATGCCGCCGATGCCGACAACTGATCCGACAGCCTGTCGCGGAAACATGTCTGACGTCGTAGTAAACAGATTACACGACCAGCCCTGGTGCGCCGCCGCAGCCAGCCCGATCAATGCGACTGCCACCCACAAGCTCTTCACGTTCGCGGCGAAGATGATCGGCGTCACCATCAGCGCGCAGATCAGCATCGCCGTCTTGCGCGAACGGTTGATGGTCCAGCCGCGCTTAATGAACGTCGACGATAGCCAGCCGCCACCGACGCTGCCGATGTCGGCAATCAGGTAGATCGCGATCAGGGGCGGGCCGATCGTGGTGAGATCGAGTCCGTGATTGTCGCGGAAGAAATTGGGGATCCAGTAGAGATAAAACCACCAGACCGGATCGGTGAGATATTTGCCGATCGCGAACGCAGACGTTTGCCGGTGCGGGATCAAACTCAGCCACGGC
>Ga0134121_10003294_pt1 | contig 13519 bp, 8 predicted proteins | sample KB301_FD_96463 | JGI IMG/M metagenome (GOLD analysis project Ga0134121, IMG submission 96463) | Terrestrial soil microbial communities without Nitrogen fertilizer from Kellogg Biological Station, Michigan, USA - KB3-0-1 | ecosystem: Environmental > Terrestrial > Soil > Unclassified ...
CAAAGTGAGCGAAGAACAGATGGCCAAATTAAGGATCACGCGAGCCGCGTTTCACGGAGAATGGAATTATTCCATCACTCCACGACGAAAGTAAACTTGTTCAAGTTATTTTTGCGCAGGCCCAAATGCATTCACAACCGAGGGATCAGCTGTCCTGACTTCATATTATTGCCAGTATGCAGATTAGATAGATTATATGGGAAGCCATGGCTTCCGCGCGATGGAAGAGTGAGGAGGGTGGCGCCGATTCCGCTTTCGTCCGTCGCGCCGTGCTCAAACCCTCTTGCCAATCCCCGGCCCATCCGACAAAGTAAATAGATAGCGGCGATCTCCGCTGGCAAAAAATCGAAATTCAGGAGCCCGAAGATGGCAATAGACAACGGCGCCAAAGCACCGGCCGAGGTCAAACGCGAACCCGAATGCAACAAGTTCTTCCGCATGGTCATGAAGATGGAGGCTTCCGATCTCCATCTCAAGTCCGGTCAGCCGCCCATGATGCGGCTCAAGGGCGACATCCGCAAAGTCGAGATGCCACCGGTTACGCATGAAGATATGGAACGCTTGCTTTATCCCGTGCTCAAGGAACGCCATAAGAAGATTCTCGATGAAGAAGGCGGCGTGGACTTTTCCTATGTCGTCGGCAACGACGAATGCCGTTTTCGTGTCAGCCTTTTCAAGCAGCGCAATCGGCTGTCGCTGGTCGCCCGCCGCGTGAACGCCAATATCCCCCGCTTCGCGGACCTGGGCCTGCCCGAGTCACTGGCCAAGCTGTGCACCTTCAACGAAGGCCTGGTCATCCTGGCTGGCGTCACCGGCTCCGGTAAATCGACGACCATCGCCTCCATGCTCGACTACATCGCCGAGCGCGAGCCGTTGCACATTCTCACGGTCGAGGACCCCATCGAGTTCACGTTTACCGACAAGAAAGCCTACTTCAATCAGCGCGAGATTGGCCTGGACGTGATGAACTGGCATAAGGCACTCAAGGACGCGGTGCGGCAAGACCCGGACGTGATCCTCGTGGGCGAGTTACGCGATGTGGAAACTTTCGACGCCGCCATTCACGCCGCCGAAACAGGCCACTTGGTTTTTGGAACCATCCACGCGGCCAGCGCTCCCACGACGATCAATCGAATCCTCGATCTGTTTCCACCCGAGAAGCACCAAGGCATTCGTCAAGCGCTCGCCAACAACCTCAAGGCAATAGTCGCTCAAAAGCTCGTTAAGGGCTTGAAAAAAGGCCGAGTGCCTACGAACGAGATCATGATCGTCAATCCCATCGTCAAGAAACTGATCTCGGAAGGAAAGGATAATTCTCTCCAGGACGCGATCAGAATGTGCTTCCAGGAAGGCATGGTCGATTTCACGGAAAATCTACGGCAACTCGTGGAACGCGAAGATATTGATAAAGCCACGGCCCTGGAAATTGCACCCAATCCGGAGCAGCTCCAGATGGCCCTCAAGGGCATCAAGGTGGCGGCGCCGGGCATTTTGTAATAATTGTGCCAGTCAGGCCAACTTCTCTTTTGCTACAATCAAGGAGAGCCATTCGTTTTGGGGGGAGGGAAGCCCAGTGACGCGCAAGACCCTGCGCGGCCCGGATCGGGCCGCCGAGCCGCATGTTTTGAAAGCCCGCGTCGAACAAGCACTTCAAGAGGGGTTGCACCGAAACGCCCTCGACCAGGCCCGCACCTTGCATGAGATCGCCCCCGATCCCGAACACCGGGAATTGTTAGTCCGGGCCAGCCTTGAATGCGCCGAGCAATTGCTGATGGCGAACCAACAGACGCAGGCCGCAACGGTGGCGTCCAAGGCTTGGATTTTGGCCAACAGCCCCGCGGATAAAGAACGACTTGCAGACATCCTGGCCCGCAGCGGCAATCTCAGCAAGGCCTGGCTGCTGGCAGAGCAAGTGGGCGAACCGGCGTTAACGGCCCGCATTCTTGGCCACGCGGCCGACAACGCCATTCGCAATCTGCCGACACTTTCAAGCGGCATACCTGCCGAATTCCATGCCCACAAAGAAGCGATTCAACGCGCTTTCGCTGAAGTGCAGGCCGGCAACGATGAACAGGCGCGAACGACCTTGCAAATCATTGGCCTGACCTCGCCATTTCTCGAATGGAAATTGCTGCTGCGCGGTTTCGTGGCCTATTACCAAAATGACGATGCCAGGGCGATGGAGAACTGGCAGCGGTTGAATGCCAAGCGTGTGCCGGCGCGACTGGCTGCGCCCTTTCTGCAGGTGGTCGATCCAGCATTCCGAGGCAGGCAATCACCTGAGAATCTTATGCGTTTGCAAGATCTATTGGACCGCGTCCAAGGCGGTGGCCCGGTCGCTTCGTTGCGGACATTGCGAAAACATCTGGCCAATGAAAAGGCACTGGCCCAGGCCTTTCGGCATGTAGAAACCATTCTGCCCAAGCTCCGTGCCGAAGCCCCGCAGTTGGTGCAGCGCATTGCCGGTTGTTTCTTTTGGGCGATCATCGATCACGGCTACCCTGAGGATATTCGCCGCTATCTTCATGCCTTTGGGGCGCCGGAGGAAGATCCGCCGATGTCGCGATTGGAAGCGCTGGCACTGGAGCAGCGCCAGGACCTCCAGAATGCCCACATGGCGTGGCGCGATTACGAAAAAGAGCTGGCCAACCATGCGGCAGTGCTGCCGCCTGGCCATGTGGATAGGATGCGATCTTTGGTGTGGCAACGGATGGCTGCCAACGCCGCCAAGTTACCCAATGACGATCTCCGCCGCCGCATGCGTCGTATGCCGCTGGCCATGTTTGACGACATGCCGCGGCCGCTGAAGCCCAATGCCGAGACCTGCTTCAAGAAAAGCGTCGAACTGGCGCCCGATCAACTCGAGGCTCATCGGGTGCTGGTGACACACTACCTGGAGGTCGGCAAGAACAGCAAGGCTCTGACGGCCGCCAAAAAACTGCTCAAGCAGTTTCCCGACCACAACCCGACCCTGGAACTCGCCGGCGATCTTAACCTGGCAAAGGATAAATACGTTGATGCGGTAAAGTTTCTGTCCAGGGCTTTGCATGCCAATCCGGTGGACAGCAACTTGCGCGAGAAGGTTGCCCTCGCACATGCCGCATGCGCTGAACAGCATGCTTCGGCCAAACAGCTTAACAAGGCCCGTCAACAGTTCGAGCAAGCACTGGCGCTCCGTGAAGGGGTCAATCCAGTGACCATACTGTGCCCCTGGGCGGCATGCGAGTTCTTGGCCGGCGAGGACAAACGCGCCGAGGAGTTGCTGGAGCAAGCCCGGGCTGCCCAATGCCATCCCCTGGCAATTGCTTTTGCCATGCTGAATCACGCGCATCGGCTCAATCTGCCTAAACCGCTCAAGAGTCGATTTGAAAAGGATGTCACTCGATTGCTCAAGGACGTGCCCGTTGCGGCAGGAGCGCTGGCTGTGGCTATCCTGGCGGCAGCGTTCCGCCAGGCCGGCGTCAAGTACACCGGCCAAAAAACCCACCAAAAAAAGATCTTGACTTACCTCACCCAAGCCGCGGACGCCGAGCTTTCAGAAACGCAATTGCAGCAAATTTGCGCTGCCCTTGCGGATCTAGGCGCAACCAAGGTGCTGCAAGTTTATGCCTTTCAAGGCCAACGCCGTTTTTCAACCAACCCCAGGTTTTACTTGGCCGAAGCCGACATCTATTTATCGCAATCCCGCAGTCGAATAGCCGCAACGCGTGCAAAAGGCCTGCTCGACAAGGTAAGCGAAATGGCCGCCAGATTGCCGCCAGTGGAGCGCGACGCCTTGCTCGCACAAGTGCAGCAGCGCGAGGAGAAGCTGAACGAGATGAACCCGTTCGCCAGGCTGTTTGGGGGCGCCAATGCGGAAAATATCTTCGGCGACTTTATGGGCGGATTCGGCGGCGACTTCGATGACGACTTTGACGACGAGGATATTTTAGGCGACGATGATTGGTGACAGCCCGCTTGCGGTAATGCGCTCGCAACCTCTGCTTACGACCAGCGCCTCATGACGAACGAACCTGCCCATAACGAATCCGGGGCTCCACTGCAACAGTGGCGGACGCTGCGCGCCTTGAGCCACGGCAACTATCGCCGGTTTTTCATCGGTCAGGGCGTTTCGCTGCTTGGAACGTGGATGCAATTGACGGCGCTGCCCTGGCTCGTTTATCGGTTGACCAAGGATCCCTTCCTGGTGGGGCTTAACAACTTCGCCAGCAATATCCCCTGGCTATTGCTGTTGCCTGTGGCTGGCGTGTTTTTGGATCGGTGGAACCTGCTGCGCATGGTGATGGTCACCCAGGCCCTGGCGATGGTGCAAGCGTTTATCCTGGCGGGCCTCGTGTTATTTGGCGCCGCCGACATTTGGCAATTGATTGTCTTGTCGCTCAGCCTGGGTTGCGTCAATGCCTTTGACTTGCCCGCCCGGCAAGCGATGTTGCCGGAACTGCTGGAAACCAGGGAGGATTTGTCCAACGCCATTGCCTTGAATTCATCGTTGTTCAACGCGGCTCGACTCGTGGGACCGGCCTTGGCGGGTTTGCTGGCATCTTTTGGCAGCGTCGGTGAAGGCTGGTGCTTCCTTCTGAATGCCGTGAGCTTTCTGGCGGTATTGATTTCGCTGACGACGATCACGGTGAAGCCGCCATTGGTGAGGCCAGAGGTCAGTCCGTTTTTTGAGGGCCTGGCCGAAGGGCTGCGTTATGTTTGGGGTCACCCCCCGATCAGGGCGGTATTGGTGCTGGTGGCCATCGTGGGGTTCGTGGCAATGCCTTACACCGTGCTGATTCCGATCTTCGCCGGAGACGTCCTACAGGGCGATCCGCAGACTTACGGTTGGCTGTTGGCGGCCTCGGGTTTTGGAGCGTTGATTGGCGCCTTATACCTGGCAAGCCGGCCAAACATTCGCGGCTCCGCGTCGCGCATTGTGGTGACTGGCTTGATTGCAGCCGCAAGCATGACGGCTTTTGCGTTTTCGCAAAACATCGCCCTGTCGATGGTGTTGATGCTTTTGTCGGGAATGAACGTGATGCTCATGTTAGTTTCTTGCAATACGCTGGTGCAAACCATTGTCCCGGATGATATGCGCGGCCGGGCCATGAGCCTGTACAGCATGGCCTTCATGGGACTGACGCCGTTTGGCCACTTGATCGGCGGCTGGATTGCGAGCCGCTGGGATCCAACAACTGCGATGTTGATCTGTGCTACAGGCTGCCTGGCGGGGTCAGTGTGGTTTGTGCCGTATCTTGGCGTGGTGCGGGCCGCCATCCGGGAACATGTGCGGCCGAAGACAATTGCCGTGGTGATTGCCGCGGAGGGAGAAAACGTGGTGGCTGAGCTGCCCGAGGAGGTGTCACGTGTTTGATCCCTGGGAAGTGCTGGGTTTAACCGCCGACAGTGACGATGAGACGATACGCCGGCGCTATCTGGAGCTGGTCCGGCAATTTCCGCCGGAGCAGCATCCAGAGCGTTTCGCCGCGATTCGCCAGGCTTACGAGCGTACAAAAGACCTGACGACGCGGCTGCGCTGGCTAATGTTCGAAGCGGGGAAAAATGATTCCATTGACGCGATCATCGAGGAGTTGACATGCCGGACTACGCGCCGCCGGGTGCCGCTGGAGACCTTGCTGTCGAGCCTGGGACAACCCTGACGGCTGAAGCGATTGAAGGCATTCTTCAGGACTTCCGCGCTTGGTTGCAGCAAGCGGCTGTTGCCGAGCAACCAGCGCCGGCGGAGCCTGAGTTTTCCTGGCATGCGCTGGCGGCCGAGTTCACGGCGCTGCGCCACGAGGTTAATCTGCAAACCAAGGCGGCGCGTGCACAGTCGGAGCAAAACGCGGCGGCCCTGGAAAAACTCGACGAGGCGATTGGCGCGGTCAGTGAAGCTCGCGGTGACGATGGCGGCGACGAGGCATTGCGGCCGCTGTTAAAGACTCTGGTGGATGTCTACGATTCGCTGGCTTTGGCACGTCGAGAAGTGCAGCGGGTGCAGTCCAAAATAGAGGATTTGCAGGCGCATGCAGAAGAAGGCGAAGGACTCATTCCAGTTCAGTCTCCCGCCACGTCGCCAGTGCGTGTCAGGCCGTGGCGAGAATGGTGGCTGGCCCTGACTGGCCGTGCGCAACCCTCGCAGCCGCGGTCAGCTGCGGAACTTGAACATCGCATGGCGCAGCAAGAGAAAGAACTAACAGATTTACGGCAAGCGGATTCGACCCGTGCTCAGACGGCCGCACAGATTCGGCAAGTTTTTTCGTCGATCATTGTCGGCTATACTATGAGCTTGCAACGTATCGAGCGGGCCATTGCACAGCATGGGTTGGAGCCGATTGACTGCGTCGGTGAACAGTTTGACCCCGAATGCATGGAAGTCGTCGAAGTCGTCACCGAACCGGGACGGCAGGGAACGGAAGTGTTGGAAGAAGTCCGCCGCGGCTATCGCTGGCGGGGGCGGTTGTTTCGATTTGCGCAAGTTCGTGTTTCGCGCCCTTGAACCGCTTTGGTGCCGAGCCGCAAGCGACATTTAATAGGAGACTCACACATCATGGCTGAACCAATCGTCGGCATTGACCTGGGCACGACCAACAGCGAAGTGGCCATCATCCGCGACGGCCAGCCGCACGTCTTCGCCGAAGATGGCGATCCCATTTTGCCGTCGTTTGTTGGGTTGTCCGAAGACGGCAAGCTCCTGGTCGGCAAAGCGGCCCGCAACCAATGGGCGCTGGCCCCGGAGCGGACGATCAAGTCGATCAAGCGCAAGATGGGCCAGGATGTCAAAGTTAAGCTCGGCGATCAGGAATATCGGCCGCAAGAAATCTCCGCCATGATTCTGCGGGCGTTAAAGGACAGGGCCTCGCGCGAACTGGGTGTCGAGGTCAAGAAGGCCGTCATCACCGTCCCTGCTTATTTTAACGACAGCCAGCGTCAAGCGACCCGTGAGGCCGGTGAACTTGCCGGCCTGGAAGTGGTCCGCATTCTCAATGAGCCGACCGCCGCTTCACTTGCTTACGATCCCAGCCAGGCCGATCTGCAGCGCATGCTCGTCTACGATCTGGGCGGCGGCACCTTTGACGTTTCGGTTGTTCAGTCGCAGGAAGGCGTCGTCGAAGTGTTGTCGAGCCACGGCGACACCCAACTCGGTGGCGACGATTTCGACGATTTGCTGCTCGCACATGTCGCCGACAAATTCAGCAAGGAGCACGGCATCGATTTGAGGGCCAGCGTCGTAGCCAAGTCGCGCGTCTTGCGCGCGGTCGAGGCGGCCAAACGCCAGATGTCGGAACATCCCTTTGCCCGCATTGAGGAAGAGTTCATCGCCGAAAAAGAAGGCCAGGCCTTGCATCTCAATATGGAAATCGAACGCTCCGAATACGAGACTTTGATTCAACCGCTGCTCAACAAGACGATGGACTGCGTTCAGAAGGCTTTGGACGACGCCATGCTGACCGCCTCGCAGATTGACAAGGTCGTACTCGTTGGCGGCAGCACGCGGACGCCCATCGTGTCGCGGCTGCTGGAAGAACGGCTAGCGCAGCTTGCGCATCAAGAGGTTAATCCCGACCTGTGTGTGGCAATGGGCGCGGCAATTCAAGCCGCGCTGGTCAGCGGCATTGATGTCGGCGCGGTGCTGGTGGACATCACGCCGCATTCGCTCGGCATCAAATGCCTCGACATGGACGCAGGCTTCGATTTTCCCTATCGCTTCGCCGCCATTTTACACCGCAATACAGCATTGCCGGCATCGCGGAGCGAAGTGTTCAACACCGTCCATGACAATCAGCGTGAAGTGGAGATCGACGTCTACCAGGGAGAGAGCTGCGACATTCGCCACAATCACCGTATCGGCCGTTTTCTGATTCAGGGTCTCGCCAAGGTGCCCGCTGGCAATCAACTGGTCGTGCAACTCGATCTCAATCTCGATGGAATGCTCAAAGTCTCGGCCCGCGAAAAAGCAACGGGCCTGCAGAAGATTGTGACCATCGAGAACGCGCTGGCCTCCTTCGAGCGTGAAGAGCGTGCGGTGGCTCAGGAGCGTTTGAACCGCCTCTGGCAGAACTCGGAGGCAAGCGACAACGGCGACGAAGACGAGGAAATGCTCGAAGCCGTGGGGGTGCCAGAATTGGTGCCCGGGCCGCGCGAAGGGCAGCGTGAGACTGTGCAGGCGAGGGCCTTGTTAGAGAAAACCGAGCGACTCATGGCCACGACACCGGCGGAGGACAAGGCGGAATTGGAACGGTTGATGACGGCCGTTCGCAATGCGCTGACGGACCGGCACTGGGAGGAACTGAACACGGCTTGCAATGAGTTGACGGATGTGCTGTTTTATTTGGAAGACGCGTGACAAAACCCGGTTGCTGGGTCTTTGTCGTTATGCACGCTTAATGACTCCGCCCTGGAGCCTTGCCCTGTAGCCAAATGGTCGCATAATTGATGGTGTGACAGCCACCAGCCCACACTCCGCACAATCAGGCAAGTAATCATGCGATCCTTACCTGCCATCTGCTTTGTTGCGCTAATCCTCACAGGCCTTTTCGTTGGCGTCAACTCCGCTCGCCAGACGCAGCCAAAACCCGTGGAATTGACGAAAGAAAACATCGAGTTTTTCGAGAAGCATATTCGCCCGGTCCTGGTTGAGCGTTGTTACGAGTGTCATTCGACGCAAACGAAAAAGCTCAAGGGGAAGCTGCTGCTTGATTCGCAGCCAGGCATTGCCAAGGGTGGCGAAAGCGGGCCGGTGCTTGTGCCCGGAGATGTCGAGAAGAGCCGATTGATTCAGGCGATTCGCTGGACCGATACCGATTTGGCGATGCCGCCCAAGGGCAAGCTGCCCCAGGCGGTGATCGAGAAATTCGAGCAGTGGGTCAAGATGGGAGCCCCCGACCCGCGCACGGCGGCGGTGATCGCGAAGGGGCCGAAAACAATCGACATGGATGCCGCTCGCAAGTGGTGGGCGTTTGTGCCGGCAACGCAGTCGGCCGCGCCGGCGGTGAAACAACAAGGATGGGCCAGGAAACAAATCGATTACTTCGTGCTTCAAGGATTGGAAGCGAAGGGATTGACGCCGTCGCCGCCTGCCGATCCGCGGACCTTGATTCAGCGCGTTTATCTTGATCTCATTGGCCTGCGGCCCAGTTACGAAGAAACCGAAGCTTTTGTCAAAGATCCTTCCAACAAGGCCTACGAAAAGATCATCGAGAAACTCCTGGCCTCGCCGCAATACGGCGAGCGCTGGGGCCGTTACTGGCTCGATGTGGCCCGCTACGGTGAGGACAACCCAACGTCCGAGGCGACCAATCGGCCTTATCCTTATGCCTGGCGTTATCGCGATTGGGTCATTGGGGCGATCAATAAGGATGTCCCGTATAACCAGTTTGTCTCGTTGCAGCTTGCCGGCGATTTGATTCCTAAGACGCCGCGCACTGATTTGGCCGCGACCGGCTTTCTCGGGGCGGGGCCGGTATATCACAAGGATGGCCGGCTCTCCAAGGACGTTATCGAAAATCTCTACATGGATGACTGGGATGAGCGCGTTGATGTGGTTTCGCGCGGCGTGCTAGGGTTGACGGTTGCCTGTGCTCGTTGCCACGATCACAAGTTCGATCCGATCAGCACGCGCGATTATTATGCTCTGGCGGGGGTTTTTGCCTCTACCGTGCAGGCGCCGCGACCTATCGCTGAGGTTGATCCCGAGGCCGAAACGCGGTTCATGTTGGCTTCGCAGAATCTCTTCTATGTCAGTTACGTTGCCAACCTCATGCGCAATGAGCCGGGAACCGATCCGAAGTATGCCCGCAAAAAGGTCGAGCAATTCGTGAAGGACCTGGACAAAATCGAGGGCGAGATTGCGGGACTCCAGAGCAAGTATCCGGTCCTCCACGACTACCTGGTCAAACTGGACAAGCGACCCGCGCCTTACACCGGCGCTAAAAAGGAAGCTCAGCCAGTGCAAAAAAAGGGCAAAGGCGGCAACGCTGCCAACGAGCCGTTTTATCATTCGGTATTTGACGCGGGGGTATGGGTTGACGGGTCGGACACGGAATTGACCATGATCGACATCAAGCCCGGCAAAGCCCATGACCTTAATGTGCTGCCCGGCGGCAATGTCGCCAAACCTGGCGAACTCGTGCCGCGCGGTTTCATTTCCGTGCTGGCCAAAGGCGACAGCGCGTTCAAGCACGGTTCGGGCCGGTTGGAGTTGACGGAAAAGATCTTCAGCGATGCCGCCCCGCTGGCCGCGCGAGTCATCGTCAACCGCGTCTGGGGCTGGCATTTTGGTAAGCCGCTGGTCGACACGACTAGCGATTTCGGCACCCAGGGTGAGAAGCCGTCGCATCCGCAATTGCTCGATGATCTGGCCGCGCGGTTTATCGAAAACGGCTGGTCGCTCAAATGGCTGCACCGCGAGATCATGCTTTCCGCGACTTATCGGCAGGCAAGCCGCACGCGTCCCGAGGCGGCCAAAATTGACCCTGGCAATCGCTTATTATGGCGGATGAATTCGCGCCGGCTGGATATCGAGGCTTATCGCGACTGCATTCTGCAAGCGACCAGCAGTCTCGACCTCAAGATGGGCGGACCGTCCGCGGATGTGGAACAAGCCGGCAACAAACGCCGCACCGTTTACGGCCGCGTCAGCCGCGGACGCTCCAGCGGGTTGCTGCTGCTCTACGGTTTTCCTGAAGCAACGATGCACAGTCCGGGGCGCGAGACGACCACGACGCCGCTGCAGCAACTCTTTGTTATGAACAGCCAGTTTATGCGCGATCAGGCAATTGCGCTGGCGGCCAGCGTTGCCAAGGAACCGGATGTCACGGCCAAGGTTCGGGCACTTTACCGCAAGACGATGTCGCGCGAACCGAGCAAGCAGGAGCTTGAGCTGGCTCGGGAATATCTTGCGACACGGCCGATGGCGGATTATGCCCATGCGGTGCTTTGCACGAATGAGGTGATTTTTTGGCCGTGAGGCGGCCCATCTGACGACCTGCAGCGGTGCGAGCTTTCGATCGTCTGGACTTGCAATGGCAGAAAACGAAAATCGAATCCTAAAGACTCGTCTCAGGTGGGATCGAAATTGGTTTTCGAGGCACCTTAAGGATCCCAAGCTCGTTCAATTTGCATTCGATGCTCTCGACGCTTACGTACAGTGTCAGAAGTTGTCCACGGTTACAGCCGGCGACCTTCAGCCAATTGCGGTTGCTGCGCTATCCCTGAATGTTCATGTTCGCGAAATGGCAACGCAGATGCTCATTAATTTTGGCCTTAAATGGAAGTGTGCCCGTGACGTGCTCCTGAAGCTTGTCTCCCATCCAAACGGCAAAATCCGATGGACGGCCATAACCCACGTTCCGTATCGGTTCGCGTACCAGCCGAAATCGTTTCCGCAAGATTTCATTCTTGAGTTCTTGCGCAATGCCATGAAGGACAAGATTGCAAAGCATCGCCAGTTTGCCTACGAGGGAGTGAGGACATTTTTCCGGCCGGATCTTCTTCCAGAAATCCGTGCCGGGCTAGCGACCGAATCCAAGAAGGAGATCATCGACGGCCTGACAGAACTTGTACCCTTTCTCGAGCGTGGATTTTACTTCGTCTCTAATGCAGGATTCCCAGGAACCGACAAAAGAATTCGTGTTTTCCTTGAAGATGGCACTTTCTTGGAAGAGACAATTCCGCTCGATTTGCCTATTTCAGACGTTCGGGCCATTGTGGACAGTATTCGCAAAAAGCCTTTACACGAGCTAAAGGCGGCTCAGGCTGCCTTTGAAACAAAACTGCTCGCCGAAAGGCGTGCCCGAGACTTGGCACAGGCCCAAAAGGCCGAGGAAGCCCGAAGCAAAGGCCTCGTTTGCCCGAAATGTGGTTTCACCTACAAGTGGGATGGTGTGCATTGCGGCCATTGCAAATATCAGAAAGAGTGAACAAAGTAGTCGCAGACGGGTGGCATGGGAATCCAGTTTATTGTTGGCGTGATTCGATAGCACTCGTCGCCGCTAGCAGGCCTTCGAGAATCGCCTTAGCGAACCCGACGTTGCCAGACGCCTTTTATTGCATTATTATCCAATCATGAAGACGATCAAGGAAATAGAGAATGCGATTGAGGGCCTTGGTGCCGCCGAGGTAGACGAACTAGCCGCCTGGGTTGAACAGTTCCGGGCACGGCGCGTGGTGCGTCCCCGCGATGAAGCCTGGTTGGAGCGAGCCCGAGGAGCCGCGTGCCCTGGCGTGACTACGGAAAGTGTGATGAAGCTGACTCGCGGTGAGGAATGAGTGTTACGGTCATCTGTCCATTAACTTCTTTATTTCCATGAACCATCCATTCTCTCGCCGCGAAATGATCCGCTCCACGGCCGCCGGCCTTGGCTCAATCGGCCTCTACGGCCTCTTGGCCGAGGAGCAAGCCCGTTCGGCAACATCGCAAAATCCTTCGCCGCATTTTGCGGCCAAGGCCAAGCATAACATCGTGCTGTTCCTGCCGGGCGGGCCGTCGCAGCTCGATATGTTCGATCCCAAACCGGTGCTCAGGCAATACGCCGGCCAGCGGCCTGAATCGGTCAATCTGCGCACCGAACGTACCACCGGCGGGTTGTTGCCGTCTCCGTTTGTTTTCAAAAAACATGGCCAGGCCGGGTTGGAAATCAGCGAGCTGCTGCCCAACCTTGCCGCCCTGGCGGACGATCTATGCATTGTGCGATCGATGTACACCTTTAACCCGACGCACACGCCCGCGCGCAGCCTGTTTCATTCGGGCAACATCGCCGCCACGCGGCCGTCGATGGGTTCGTGGATTTCCTACGGCCTGGGCAGCGAAAACCAAAACCTGCCCAGCTTCGTGGTGCTCACCCCCGGCGGCGGCGGCGTGCCCGGTCTGCGCAGCGGTTTTCTGCCCACCGGCCACCAAGGCGTCTCGTTCGACGATAACGCCACCGATCCCGAGCGGATGATCGCCAACCTGCGCAATAGGCAACTCGCCCTGCCGGCCCAGCGGCAACAACTGGACCTCGTGCAACAACTCAACCGCGCCCACGATCAATCGGTCGGCGGCGACGACATGCTCGAATCCCGCATCCAGGCCATGGAAACCGCGTTTCGCATGCAATCCGAAGCCATGAGCGCTTTCGACCTGCGCGGCGAGCCTGCCTCCATCCGGGCACAATACGGCACGACGCATTTCGCCAACGGCTGCCTGCTCGCCCGGCGTCTAGTCGAACGCGGTGTCCGCACCGTGCACGTCTACTACGGCCCCGGCCAACCTTGGGACGACCATAGTCGCATCAACCAAAACCTGCGCAACCGTTGCCCGGACATGGACCGCGCCTCCGCCGCCCTGATTCGCGACCTCAAACGCCGCGGCCTGTTGGACGAAACGGCCGTCGTCTGGGGCGGCGAATTCGGCCGCACGCCGGTCTCCGAAAGCGGCGACGGCCGCGATCACAACCCCTACGGCTTCACCATGTTCATGGCCGGCGGCGGCTTCAAGGGCGGAACCTGCCACGGCGCGACCGACGAATTCGGCTTCCGCGCCGTCCACAATCGC
>Ga0134121_10003296_pt1 | contig 13515 bp, 12 predicted proteins | sample KB301_FD_96463 | JGI IMG/M metagenome (GOLD analysis project Ga0134121, IMG submission 96463) | Terrestrial soil microbial communities without Nitrogen fertilizer from Kellogg Biological Station, Michigan, USA - KB3-0-1 | ecosystem: Environmental > Terrestrial > Soil > Unclassified ...
GCGCGCAACGCCAGGGCCCCCGTCATGGTGAAGCTCGCGCCAAGGCCCAGTGACAAATCTTGGCCGCTCGTCTTTGAGGAGAACGCCGAGCTGCCCCAAGTGTCGCTCGCCTCTGCGCTCCAGATGAACATGCCTGCTTTCGCAAAAGCCATGGAACGCTCGCTGATTGGCACGATGCCGAGGGCGGAGAGATCGATTCCATTAAGCTTGAATTTACCCCCGGTGACTGGCACCCCGGCGAAGCTCCCTTCATACGATAGCTTCCCGAGGTCAACGTACGCGACTTCGGCGCCGATATAGCGATGGAATTGGTAGCCACCGAAGATCTTGAAGCCCGTAGAGCTTTCGTCGACCGATCCGGTGTCGATCAAATTCTTGGTAGCATCGCCGTCGATGTGGCTTCGCCCGGCGGAGACTCCGAGCCAACCTCTGCGCACTCGAGACGCACTCGTTGCGTCAGAGGCGCCAGATCGTGCGGCCGCGGGAACTGCGAGGGTGGCGCCCTCGCGTACGACACGCTCACCTAGCGTGCTGGACACGCGCACCGCGCCTCGATTCACGTCCACTATCGTCGAATCGCGCACCGCAACAGCAAAGTCGCTCGGCTCAAGCACGGCGAGGCTCGCCTGCGGCGTGTGAAGTGCGAACTGGTCTGGCGCCGACCGTACGATCTCTCCGGTCTTGAACTCCGCCGCGCCGGCCTGTAGCTCAAGCGTGGCACGGCCCAAGCGTAGGACGCTCTTTTCTTTCAAGCGCACTTCCATCCCGTCGTCGAAACGCAGCAATGCTTGCGTGCCGGGCCCGGTTGTCAGTGTGCCCTCTGCACCCCGCTCACCCTCGGCGAGTGGCGATGTATTCAGGCGCAAGTCGCCGCTAAGGGATTGGACAACGAAGCCCGCGGGCGTTTGTGCAAGCGCTTGGCTGGCGGCAAGCGCGGCAATTGTTATGGCGGCTGCGACTAGGCCTGACTTATTCATTCTTGTTCGCCCCTCCTGGGAACTTGCCCCCGCGCCACTATAGCCGCCTTGTCCGGCGCCTGCCAAAACGCAACTCGGCCAGGTGGCACAGCCACCGAGCCTGCTTACGTCAGCGATGGACGCGAGCAGCTACTTGCAGAACCCGAGAATCCTTTCTTCTGCCGCGCAGGCTTTCTGGGGAGCGCGCGGCTTCGATTTCTGGGCGACGCAGGTGCGCAGCTCCCTGGTGGTTGGGCCATAGTAGGTCCACCCGGGATTCAGCGCGGGCAACGCCAGTTCGACCTCGCGCCACTTCGGATGGCCGTTGGCTTGCAGCGCTGAAAAGTTCTGGCACAGGGAGCGTGCGAAGCGGACGAGGGAATCGACGGTGGTTTGCAGGTTGTAGTCGTAAGTGACGAGGAACGCCCCTACCGAAATCGTCGTGAAATCCTCAGTCACAAGAGACGGATAGCTGCTCGCGCGTATGGTCGCCGGCGCATAGACCGTCAGCGGCAGCTTGCTCGAGGGATGCGAGGGGTCGAACTTGAGGAGCTTGATGAATTTGCGCGCTTCCGGCTTCATGTTCGCGATGATCGGCGCCGGCTGGCCAGCAGCAACCACGGCGACGTCGATCTTCTTGTCGCTGATAAGGCTGATCAGTGCCTGGTCGTTCGGCAGGTAAGTCGCGTTCGCTTCTGGAATGGGCGCGTTGAACATCATCTTGTACAGCGTATGCGTGATGAAGGCCGCCCCGCTTCCAACCAGTCCGCCATTGATCCTCGCGTTCTTGATGTCATGGATGTAGGTGAGCTCGGAGTCGGAGCGCGCGATGTAGTGTATTTCTGTGTTGTAGAGCGGCAGGATGACGCGAAGCGGGCGAATTACCCTCGCCGCTTCGCGATTCGCCGCGCCGGCTCGATCGACAAACGCCTGATAGACATCGGCCTGGACGATGGCGAATTTGACGCCAGGCGCTTCTCGCAACAGCTTGATGTTGGCTGCCGATCCGTCTGTCGGCACGACCTCGAGGTCGATATCCGCCGATGGCGCGACGAACTTCGCGAGGTCATTGCCTATTGCGAAATAGGTTCCCCGCTGGTCTGCCGTGACTATCTTGAACGCCGCGGCAGCGTACGTGCAGACGTGCGGCAGACAGAGGAGGATGAAGAACGTCCAGCGCGCCATCAGCGTCATCTGCTTGCTCCCGTTTGGGCTCTTGGGCATAGATTGAGGGCTGCCACCGCCTCCGTGCAACTTGACGCCGGTTGAGCGGACAACGGTGCCTGTGCGTCGACGCGCGCCCGGTCGATCGGAGTTGCCGCGGGTTGGCGCCCGCTCGGCTCGGCGATATCGGGTCGCGTGTGAGTGACCGTTCCCGCGGTCCTCGGCCGCGGAGGTAGGGAAGGCTCGGCCAGTTTGGTGCCGCCTGCCTTCGGGACCTTCGCGATGGTCGGTGGGGCGGATGGCGCCGCCGGAGCGACCGTGGCAGTGCCACTCATCGATCTCCTGCTCAGCGGGGTCGCTGGCACATCGGGCGCTTCGGACGGGGAGGTTTTCACCACGATCTCATCCAACGGCGTTTCGCCCAGCGTCCTCCAGGTAAGAAAACCGGCCGTGCCCAGCAGGCATACAAGCACCGCAACGCCTGCGAAAAAGAGTAAGCGGGAATGCCGCACGCGCCACGGCGGCCGCGGACGAGGGGCGTCGAGACCCAGCGACAGATCGACCGATGACTCTGGAATCGCCTGCGGCGCTTCAGTCCTGTCTCTCGTCGTTACCTTTGGGAGCGTTTGCATGTCCGGGGCACTTACAAAACAATTCAGTCGTCCTCACCGCGTTTATTGTGATCTTAAGCACCCAGCGAATGACCGGGGCGACGGAGAGTTACTTGGCTCCTGCAATACATTGGTCGGGCGGACGCGATGACACACTCAAGCTCTTGTTTTTGTAGTCAAAACCCTCGAAACAGTCGACCTTGTACGGCTTAACGGCCACCGAAGCGGCGTTCGCTTTGAAAACCGGAAATATGTCGTTGCCCGGCGCTGAAAGAGATGGCTCTAATTACCGCCATGTCTTCTTCGGACTTCATCGCCGGGCAAATTGACACGCAGCGCACCGCAATTCTCGCGCTGTTCCTGCAAATGCCGGATAAAGCCGGTGCCCTGGCAGCGTTCCGACAGCTGCATAAACGGCTTCAAGAAGACTTGCTCGGAAGGACGGTTTCGGACGCTCAACTTGAAGGACTTGCGGCTGAAGCTCGCTCCCTCGAGGAATTGTTTGAAAAATGCCTTTCCACTCCGAGTAGTCCGATCAGAGGGAAGACTCAAGGGTCGTCCGTGAGCAACGGCACGTAGCGAGCGGAAGCAAGAACCCGCCTCGAGCGTTATCCGCCTAGTATGAATATGATGCGCTTCGCGATGAACGCCCCGGCCCATTTTCTCTGCTGAACGATGTATTTCAGCCGCGCCGGTAAGGGCAGTCCAGCTCTGCTCTTCGTCCACGGATTCGCTTGTACTTCCAACGACTGGCGCGCGCAGCTCGACCATTTCCAGAAAACGAACGAAGTGCTCGCCTGCGACCTGCGCGGGCACGGAAGAACGCCCGGCCGGCCGCACGAGTGCTCGATCGAGCACTACGGCGGCGACGTGGCGGCGCTCCTCAACAATCTAGAAATCAAGCGCTGCGTGCTCGTCGGCCACAGCATGGGCTGCCGCGTGGTGCTGGAGGCGGCGCGCCTGCTGCCCGAGCGCACCGCCGGCGTGGTCCTCGTCGATGGCAGCCGCAATGCGACGAGCGACCCGGACGGCGCCGAGGCGAATGCAAAGGCAACGATCGAAAAGTCCGGCTACGCGCCCTTTGCCGAGATGCTCTTCCGGCAGATGTTCTTCACGCCTTCGGCCCAGGCCGACGACATCGTCGCGCGCGCGCTGAAGTCGAGCGCGGAGTTCGGCCCGCACCTCTGGCCGCGCATCTCGCGCTGGGACGCGGGAGCCATGGATGCCGCCTTCGACGCGATCCGCGCACCGGTGCTCGCCATCCAGAGCACGACGCGCAGCGCGCAGCTCAAGCGCGGGCCGATGAAGCCCGGCGACACTTCGCCATGGGTCGACTACCTTCGGCTGCGCGGCGCGCAGGTCGAGATCGTGCCCGACACCGGCCACTTCACCATGCTCGAGCAGCCGGAGACGGTCAACCGCCTGATCGAAGGATTCGTTCGATCAGCCGGTGCACCTTCAGCGTCTCGCGGCCGCTAGAGCGCGGCGCGCGGCGCTGCTCGAGCGCATCGAGGAAGTCCGCCAGCAGCAAGCGGTGCCAGTCGTGCGGGAAGGCCATCGGGTCGGCGCCGGTACCCCCCGCGGCCGCCTCGGTCTTCAGCTCCGCGCTCGTGCCGTCCATGAACTGCGCGCGCAGCGTCGTGCCTTCGAGGAGCGCCGTGCCCTGCGTGCCGATGAGTTCGATGCGCTCGGGATAGCCCGGATACGCGGTGGTGGTCGCGTGCACCACGCCGAGCGCGCCGCTTTCGAACTGCAGCGCGGCGCACGCCAGGTCTTCGGTCTCCATGCGATGCACCGGCGTCGTCGTCGAATACGCCTTGACCTCCGTTGCTTCGCCGGCGAACCACGTCAGTAGATCGAGCGTATGGATGCCTTGCGTGAGCAGCACGCCGCCGCCGTCGCGCGCTCGCGTGCCGCGTCCCGGCTGGTCGTAGTAGCTCTGCGGCCGCCAGTTGCCGATCGACGCCGACGCCGAGACGAGCTTGCCCAGCCTGCCACTGGCGAGGAGCTCGTGCACCTTCTCCGCCGCCGGGCGGAAGCGGTGCTGCAGGACGATGCCGAGCGTCACGTTGCTTGCCTTCTGCACCAGCTGCTCCGCCCGGGAGAGCGTGATCTCCAACGGCTTCTCCAGCAGGATGTGCTTGCCGGCCGCGGCGCAGCGCTCGACGAGCTCGAGGTGCGTGTTGGGCGGCGCGAGGATCAGGACCGCATCGACGCCGCGGTCGTCGAGGATGGTTTCCAGGCGATCGGCGAGCGGGAAAGCGAAGCGCTCGGCGAATTTCCGGCGCCGCTCCGCGCTCGGGCTGTAGGCGTAGGCGACTTCGGCGCGCTGCTTCAGGTCGACGAGGCTTTTCGCGTGCGGCGTGACGGCCATCCCCAGGCCGACGAGCGCCACCCTAGAAGCCATAGAGCTCCGCGGGATTGTCGACGAGGATTTTCTTCTGCACCTTCGGATCCGGCGCCCAGTCGGCGAGGAGGTCGAGCAGCATCACGTCGTCGGGCGGCGCGGGCTTGCGCGCCGAAGGATGCGGCCAGTTCGACGCCCACATCATGCGCTCGGGCGCGTGCTTGACCAGCGCCTTCGCGAGGCGCCCGACGTCCTCGTATTTCGGCGCACCGGTCTTCGACGTCTCGTAGGGCGCGGAGAGCTTGACCCAGCAGCGGCCGGTGTCGACGAGGTTCAGCAGGCTGCGAAACGCCGCATGGTCCGGCGCCACCGGCTCGAGGAACTTGCCGGTGTGGTCGATGACGAACTTGCCGGGCAGGCGCTTGATCTGCGCCTCGTACTTCGGCAGATCGCGGCCGTCGAGCTGGATGTTGGGGTGCCAGCCGTGCGGATGGACGCGCTTCATTACCGCGTCCATCACGTCGAAGCCGAGCATGGCGCCGTGCAAGGTCATGATGCGCACCGCGCAGATCCCAGCCTTCGTCAGCCGCTCGAGCTCCGCTTCCTTCACATCGGGCTTCACCACGGCGACGCCCTTGGCGCCTTTGCCCAGCTCCTTCATGGCGTTCACCGTGACCGTGTTGTCATCGGCATAAGCGTTCGGCTGCACCACGATCACCCGCTCGAGGCCGAGCTTTTTCTGCAGCTCGCGATACTGCGGGACGGTGAAGTTGCCGGGCAGGAACGTGCCGGGTGCGCCGGGAAACTTCGTGTCGTAGAAGTGCATGTGCGTGTCGCACGCGCCCTTGGGCATCTGGATCTTCATTTGCGCTTTCCTTTCCTCGGCGCGGCGGGATTCGGCACTTCCTCCGCCGTGCAGAACACGCCGCCCTGGTGCGCCTCGGCGATCGGGTCGCCGCCCGGCTTCTCGTTCGCCAGCACCTCGGCCGCATAGACCTCGCTGTCGTCCTGCGGCTTGTAGCCGAGGCGATAGGCGTTGGAATTGTCGTACCACGCGCGCTGGTTGCGCGAGATGCCGTAGACGATCTCGAACTTGATGCCGGGATGATCGATGCCGATCGAGACGAGCTGCGCGAGGTCGCGCGGACTGAACCAGAGCGACAGGCGCCGCTTGTCGATCGGCTTCGGGTTCACGTTGCCGATGCGCATCAGGTAGACCTGCATGCCGTACTTGTCGGCGTAGAGGCTGCCGAGCGCTTCGCCGAACACCTTGGAAACGCCGTAGCGGCTGTCGGGCTTCGGATAGACGCGATGGTCGATCGTCTGGTCGCGGCGGTAGAAGCCCACGGCGTGGTTACTCGTCGGGAAGAGGATGCGCCTCACGCCGTTGCGCCGCGCCGCCTCGAACATGTTGTAGCAGCCGACGATATTCGCCTTGTGGATCGCTTCCCACGGGCCTTCGACCGAGTAGCCGCCGAGATGCACGATCGCATCGACGCCCTTGGTGATGCGCAGCGCGTCGCTCATCTTCGAGATGTCGGCCTTGATGAATGCCTGGCCCTTCGGCGCCTTCATCGGCCGCTTGTCGGAAAGCCGCAGCTTGTACTTGCCGGCAAGCTCGCGGCTCAGGTGCGTGCCGACGTCGCCGGTCGCGCCGGTGATGAGGACGGTCTTCACACGATGCTCCCTATCAGTTCGTTGAATCTTGCCGCGCGCTCGAAGTACACCGAATGCCCGGCGGCGGGAACGCGCACCGCGCGCCCTTTCGGCGCGAGCTTGGCGAGCGCGGGGCCGGCGGCGGACGGGAACACCCAGTCCTCGTCGCCGGTGATGAAGAGTACCGGCATCGGCAGCTGGGCGAGAAGCGACGGCTCGCGCGTGCGCAGCTGCATGAGGCGCTTGCGCACGTCCTCGCGGAACACCGGCGCCGACAGGTCGGAAATCTGCCCATACAGGTGCGCGAGCGCCGGCTGCTCCCGCACCATCCGTTCACCGGCGGCAGGGTGAATACCGCGCGCGCCGAGCTTCGCCAGCTCGCCCGGCGAGCGGCGCGTCCAGTCCTCCACCTCCGTGTTGCTGAGCGCGCCGAAATCGAGCGTGCCGGAGGTCGACGCCATGACGAGCGCGCGCACCTTCTGCGGCTCGCGCAGCGCGTACTCGAGGCAGGTCCAGCCGCCCATCGACTGCGCGACGAGCGCGACGCTCTCGAGCCGCAGGTGATCGATCAGCGCGGCGAGGTCGTTTGCGTAGGCATCGGGCGCGCGATCGCCGGCAGCGGCGTCCGAGGGCGGAAAGCCGCGATGCGCAAAGGCGACGCAGGTATGGTGCGCGGCAAAATGCGGCACTTGCTGCCACCACGATAGATGGTTTCCGCCCAGGCCGTGCGCAAAGATGATCGGCGGGCCATCGCCCGCGACCTCGTAATAGATCTCGGCGTCGCCGCGGCGTAGCCGCCCAGTCGTTCGCTTCACCTTAGTAGCGCTTTCCGCGTCCAGTGCTTTGCGTTCACCGCGCCTTTCGGCGCCCTGCCCTTGGCGATGGCGCCGGCCTGCGCCACCGTTTCCATCGACTGGTGCTCGATCGCCGGCCGCGTGAGCCCCGCGGTGTGCGGCGTGGCGATCACGTCGGCGCGCGCGGCGAGCCGCGGCGTCGGCATCTGGTCGGTGGCGCGGCCGACATCGATGGCGCAGCCGCCAAGGTGGCCGGATGCGAGCGCCGCCTCGAGCGCCTGCTCATCCACCAGGTTGCCGCGTGAGACGTTGATCAGATACGCGCCGCGCTTCATGGCCTTCAGTGCATTTTCGTTGATGAGATTCTCGGTCTCGGCAGTCGCCACGGCGAGCGGCACGACGTAATCGGACTGCGCGAGCAGCTTGTCCATCGAGACCTGCTTCACCTTCTTATAGGGATCGTGGATCAGCACCTTCATGCCTAGTGCCTTGGCGATGCGCACGACCTCCTTGCCGATGGCACCGTAGCCGATTACGCCGAGCGTGCTGCCTTTGAGCTCGCGCCCCATGCGGGCGCCTGGAACTTCGTTGCGATGGTAAAGCTCGGCCGAGCGGGTAATGCCGCGCGAGAGGTCGATCAAAGAGCCGAACACCTGCTCGGCGACCGAGGTAACGAATCCGGCGCTCGCCTGTGTGACGAGCACGCCTGCCTTGCTCGCGGCGGGCACGTCGACGTTGCGGATGTCGATCGCGCAGCGCAGAAAGGCGATCAGCTTCGGCAGGCGCTCGAACACCGCGGCTGGTCCGGGCGATTGCCGATAGGAGACGATCATGTCGCAGCCCTGCGCCGCAGCGATGAGCGCCTCGCCTTCCAGCGGCGCCGGGCCTTCGTGCAGCTTCACCTCGCCGACCTTGCGCAGCCCGGCGAGCGCCCGATCGCCGTAATACAGCGCTCGTGCTTCAGGTGAATGAGTTAAAAGAATTCTCAAATGAGAAAAATAGGGACTGTCCCTATTTAAATGGGGTCTGTCCCCGGCTTCAAGCGGCGTTTTTCTGTTCTGCGCCGAGCTTGCGGTAGCGGTCGAGCGATCGCGTGAGATGGCGGCGCATGGCTTCGCGCGCGGCTTTCGGATCGCCGGTGGCGATGGCGTCGGCGATGCGGCGATGCTCTTCCTGGATGATCGCGAGATAGGCGCGCCGGCCGCCCATGCGCTCGGGCAATCCGGCCACCGTGCGACGCGGGATCAGGTGGCGGCCGATGAACTGCAGGAAACGCGGGAACTCGGCGTTGCCGGTCGCTTCGGCGATCGCACGATGGAACGCGAGGTCTTCGTCGACCGCGGAGCGATCGGCCGCAACAGCGCGAGCCATCGCATCCAGCGCCGCCTGGATCGCACGCGCCTCGGCCTTGGTGGCGCGCTCGGCTGCAAGACCCGCCGACTCGATCTCGACGCCGAGGCGCAACTCCATCACGTTGAGGATCTCGTCGAGCGACTGCAGCCGCTCGGGCTCGATGCGAAACGGCGCTCGCGTCGGCTCGGCCGAGACGAACGCGCCGACGCCCTGCCGCGTAATGACCAGTCCTTCGGCGCGCAGCGCCGCCACCGCTTCGCGCACCACGGTGCGCGAGACGCGCGCCGCTCGGGTCAGCGCCTGCTCGGTCGGCAACCTTGCGCCGGGCGCGAGGCGCCCGCTGCGGATCTCACCTGCGAGCTGCTCGAAGAGGCGGCGCGAGAGCTTCGCTTCGGAGGCGATGGGACGGATGCGCATTTGGATTAGCTGCGGGCTTGACTCACGCTACCCCGGCAGTTGTATGATGACTGATGAATCTTACCAGAGGAGGATTCATGCAATTCCGTCATTTCGGCGCCGCGCTCGCGGCGGCGGCGTTCATCGGCCCTGCGGCTGCGCAGGACAAGATGGTGATCAAGGCCTCCGACGTGCACCCGCCGGGCTACCCGAACATCGTCGCCATGGAGAACATGGGCAAGAAGCTCGAGAAGGAAACCAACGGGCGCCTGACGATGCAGATGTACCACTCGATGCAGCTCGGCGGCGAGAAGGAGATGATCGAGCAGGCGCAGGTCGGCGCGCTGCAGATCGCACGCGTCTCGGTCGGCACGCTGGGGCCGGTGGTGGATGACTTGAACGTGTTCAACATGCCGTTCATCTTCCGCGACGAAGCGCACATGCGGAAAGTGATCGACGGCCCGATCGGCGACGAGCTGCTTGCAAAAGTGACCGCCTCGCCCGCGCGCCTCGTGGGCCTGGGCTGGATGGACGCCGGCACGCGCAACGTCTACACGAACAAGCCGATCACCAAGCCCGCCGACCTGAAGGGGCTGAAGATGCGCACGATGGGCAACCCGCTCTTCGTCGAGACGATGAACGCGATGGGCGGCAACGGCGTGCCGCTCGGCTACAACGAGCTCTACTCGGCGCTGCAGACCCACGTGGTCGACGGCGCGGAGAACAATCCGCCGTCGATGCTGACCGCCAACCACTACCAGGTCGTGAAGGTCTACAGCCTGACCGGCCACCTGATCATTCCGGAGATGTTCGTGTTCTCCAAAGTGAGCTGGGACAAGCTCTCGCCGGCTGACCAGGCCCTGATCAGGAAGCACTCGCGCGAGGTGCAGATGGAGCAGCGCGAGCTGTGGAACAAGTACGTGGGCGAGGCCGAGACGAAGCTGAAAGCGGCCGGTGTGCAGTTCGTGCCCGCGGACAAGGAGGCATTCTTCAAGGCGACGCAGCCGATTCGCGACAAATACGGCGCGAAGTATGCTGCGCTCCAGAAGCGCATCCTGGACACGAAATAATTTCGAATCGACTCCCGAAGGCCGGGCCGCTGAAGCGGCCCTTTTTTTGGACATGAGAAAAACCTACCGGCAGGCGATGGAGTGGCTCTACATCGTCTGCATCGTCGTCGCCGCGGTCGCGATGGTGGTAATCACGACCATCATTCCCTACGGCGTGTTCATGCGCTACGTCGTGAACTCGGCGGCGAGCTGGCCGGAGCCGGCCGGCATCCTGATGATGATCATTTTCTCGTTCATCGGCGGCGCCGCGGCTTACCGCGCCAACGCGCACATCGCGGTCGGCACGGTTCTCAACATGGTGAACGCGGCCAACCGCAAACGCCTGGAGTTCGCCGGCGACGTCGGCATGGGGATCGTTGGCATCTTCATGGTGAAGTGGGGCGTGCAGCTCGTGATCACCGTGTGGCAGAACTCGATCGCAGAGTTTCCAGGGCTCTCCGCCGGCGCAACGTACCTGCCGATTCCCATAGCCGGGGTCATCACATTGCTCTTCTGCATCGAGCGCCTGTGGCTCGGCCAGCCGCCTGCCGACTCGTTCACGTTCCGCGACCAGCCGCGAACGGAAGGATAATGGACGCGTTCATCCTTCTCATCTCCTTCCTGGTGCTGATGTTCCTCGGCATCCCGGTGGCCTACGCGATGGGACTCGCCACGCTGATCACGGCGCTGTGGATCGACATCCCGCTCGAAGCGGTGATGCTCAAGATCTCCGACGGCATGGACGACTTCGCGCTCCTCACGATCCCGTTCTTCGTCCTCGCGGGCGCGATCATGTCGGAGGGCGGCGTGGCGCGAAGGCTGGTCGACCTCGCCAAGGTGTTCGTGGGATTCATTCGCGGCGGCCTCGCGCTCGTCAACGTCGTCGCCTCGACGCTGTTCGGTTGCTTGTCCGGCTCCTCGGTCGCCGACACCGCCTCGGTCGGCTCGGTGATGATCCCGCAGATGGTGAGGAACGGCTACGACAAGGTGTTCGCCACCAACGTCACGATCTGCGGCTCGGTGCAGGCGATCCTCGTGCCGCCTTCGCACAACTCGGTCATCTACTCCATCGCCACGGGCGGAACCGTATCGATCGCGGCGCTCTTCATGGCGGGCATCTTCCCCGGGCTGCTTTTCGGCGCCTGCCTGATCGGCCTCATCCTGTGGACCGCTCGCAAGCGCAATTTTCCGGCCGGCCGCGTAGTACCGCTCAGGGAGGCACTGAAGATCGCGCTCGATGCCGTGTGGGGACTCATCACCATCGTGATCATCCTTGGCGGGATCCTGTCCGGAGTGTTCACTGCGATCGAGTCTGGCGCGGTCGCTTGCGTCTACGCGCTCTTCTGCACCATGGTGATTTACAAGGAGTACAAGTGGCGCGACCTGCCGAAGCTCCTGCATCGCGTCACGAAGACGGTGGCGATGGTGATGATGGTGATCGGCTTCGCCGCCGGGTTCGGCTACCTGATGGCGATCATGCAGCTGCCCGCGAAGGCGACGCAGCTCTTCCTCCACATGACGGACAACAAGTACGTCATGCTGATGCTGATCAACATCCTGCTGCTGCTGCTCGGCACGTTCATGGACATGGCGCCGATGATCCTCATCTGCACGCCGATCATGCTGCCGGTGATGAAGGCGCTGGGCGTCGACCCGGTGCATTTCGGCATGATCATGCTGCTCAACCTCGGCATCGGCCTCATCACCCCGCCGGTCGGGCCGACGCTTTTCGTCGGCTGCGCGATAGGAAAGGTGAGCATGGAGGAGGTTTCGCGCGAGCTATGGCCGTTCTATGGCGCCATGTGCTTCGCGCTGCTCCTCGTCACCTATATCCCGTCAGTCTCGCTGTGGCTGCCGCGGGTGCTTGGCTATTAATTAGCGGTATTTCCGGCTTAGGTTCGGGCTCCGTCCCCGAATTAGGCTCGTGAAGTAGTACATTTGCGGCTCACCTCTTGGAGGAGGAGACACGATGGCCCGCTTTACCCGTCGTAAATTCCTGCAGGCATCCGGTGCCGGCATGGCAGGAATCCTTGTATCGCACCAGGCGCCGGTGTTTGGCCAGCAGTCGCAGGTGCACTGGATCAAGTGGAACGACTTCGTGCCCGCATCCGACGAGCTGCTGCGCAAGTCGATGCTGCCGGAGGCGATGAAGGCGCTCGGCATCAAGATCAACCTGGAGACGGTGAACGGCAACGACCTGCAGCCGCGCGTCACCTCGGCCATCCAGTCGGGCACCGGACCGGACGTCTTCATGCTGTTCAACAACCACCCGCACATCTACGCCTCGAGCGCGGCGGACGTGGCCGACGTCGCCCACGCCATCGCCAAGGCGCAGGGCGGCTATTACAAGGTCGCCACGGCGAACACCACTGACGGCAAGAAGGTGCTGTCGGTGCCGTGGGCGGTGATCGGCGCGGAGATCGCTTACCGCAAGTCATGGTTCGAGGAGGTGGGCTTCAACAGCTTCCCCGAGACTTGGCAACAGCTGCATGAAGCCGGCAAGAAGCTGAAGGCCAAAGGCCGGCCGCTGGGGCAGACCCTCGGCCACACCTTCGGCGATGCGCCCACCTTCAGCTATCCGTACCTCTGGTCGTGGGGCGGCAAGGAGGTCGACGAGAAAGGCAAGGTCGTCCTGAATTCCAAGGAGACGCTCGAGTCGGTGAAGTTCATGCAGACGTTCTGGAAGGACTGCTTCGACGAAGGCGGCCTCGCGTGGGACGACACCAACAACAACCGCGCTTTCCTCTCGGGCACGATCTCGGCGACGCTGAACGGCGCCTCGATCTACATCGAGTCGATGCGCAAGCCCGACCAGTACCAGACCGAGAAGGGCGGGCGGATGAAGGACGACATCCGCCATTCGCCGCTGCCGAAGGGCCCGAAGGGCCAGTTCGGCTTCCACCTCTTCCAGTCGCACATGGTGATGAGCTACTCGAAGAACCAGAAGGCGTCGAAGGAGTTCCTCAAGTGGATCCACACGCCGGCGAACTACGAGAAGTGGTTCGTCTCGCAGAAGGGCTACTCCACGCCGCCGACCGCGCAATGGGAGAAGCACAAGATGTGGGACGAGGATCCGGTGATGGCGCCGTTCAAGATCGCCGCCAAGCTCGGCCTCTCGCCGGGCTACGCCGGCCCGCCGAACCGCAAGTCGGCCGAGGTGCTGACGAAGTACATCATCACCGACATGTA
>Ga0134121_10003297_pt1 | contig 13513 bp, 8 predicted proteins | sample KB301_FD_96463 | JGI IMG/M metagenome (GOLD analysis project Ga0134121, IMG submission 96463) | Terrestrial soil microbial communities without Nitrogen fertilizer from Kellogg Biological Station, Michigan, USA - KB3-0-1 | ecosystem: Environmental > Terrestrial > Soil > Unclassified ...
TCCAGCCCGTTCGGCTGGGCCATGGCGATCCGATCGCCTTTGCGCAATCCGAAATCCGTCAATTGATTCGTCAGTTCATCAACCTGCGCGGCAAATTCGTGGTAGCTGATCGATCCGTTTGCCGAGTAGATAGCGGCGTGATTTGGTTCGCCGTTTTCCAGAAGACTTCGAATCATCATACGTGTTGGTTTCAGCTCTTTATGGTGTGCAAAAACGGAGCGCAGCCTATCACGGTCGATGGTCAGTTGTCAGTGGTGGGTCGTCAGGGTCAGTGGTCAGTTGTCGCTCGCCAGTTGAACCAGAAGCTCGAATCTCTTAGCGACTAACAACCAACTACTGACTACTGACCACTGACAACCGACCACCGACAACTGCCGTTTACTATTCACGACTCACGATTTACTATTCATTCGCATGTGCTCCCGTAGCTCAGTTGCATAGAGCGTCCGCCTCCTAAGCGGAAGGTCGCGCGTTGGAATCGCGCCGGGGGCACCATTTCTCTTGGTTGATGCAAAAAGTTCGGTCGCGTTCAGGCGAAATGCATGCTTCTGGAAAGTGAACTCTTGAAAATGGGTAATCAGTCTCCGCATGCAAGGCTGTTAGAGTCTTGGATCTTGTCTCCCAACTCGAATCCACACCTTCATGGATGGCGATACAAGGCGAGTAGCAATCATCGCTATCTCACAGAGAATCAGAGTTAACGGAACGTACGAACCATTCCTAATCCGGCCCGTCCGTAGTATAATCTCGTTACCGTAGCCGTACCTCTGGAGCGATTGGGCTACCAGATTTTCAGACTGATTCACAACCTCGGTGTTGCCCTGAACTATCCAAGCACTGTCTAACTATCGTTCTTAGACCAAAATGAGTATTCAGCAGATAATCCTCGGTTTTGGCATAGCATTCCTTTCGCTGTTCGCAATAGTGAATGCGGAGCGAACGATTAACTGGATTAATTCCTCAAGCGACCCTGGCTGGATGGGCATCCCGGTTAACGGCAGAGTAATGGTATCACGGGTAAGAGGTGATGGTCCGGCATCGGGTCTTTTAGAAGAAAACGATGAAGTCGTGCTTTATGATCAACGTTCACCAAGCTCTCAATTCACCACCTTCAGCGCTTTCGAACGGCTTCCTGTAGGATCTTCTTATTCCCTAACTGTCGAAAGAAACGGAGTAAAACGCGATTTCAAATTAAGTACGTCCCGTTTCACTTCACGCTTCTGGATCGGCGTCGTCTTTGCGGTTGTGATGGTGCCGGCGGTCTTCCTCATTTCTGCTGTCACACTATTAATCTTTAGTCGTGGAGAACGACGTGCAATGCTGCTTGCTTTAGCGTTGGCGCTGACGATTCCCGAAATCCCGTTTTTTTCTTTAGCCAATGCCACGTGGTGGACTGACGCAATAATTGTCCTGGGGCGGCCACTCACGTTCTTGGCTTTTCCGGTTTATTTTCATTTTTCTCTGATTTATCCTCAAAAAACCTCTCTTATGCACCGTTTCGCCTTCCTCAAACGGAAGCGATATATATACGCACCCTACGTGGTCGTCGGCTTCTTGTTATCGCTTTGGATAACGGCTACCTCAGTTTTCAACCCCGAAAAAGCGTTTCTCCTTCGAAATTCGCTCCCAGGCTATATGGTTAGATACGGAGTAATCTTGATCTATGTGGCCGCTATGATGGTGGTCCTGATACACAGTCATAAATCGACAACAGGTGAGGGCCGGGCGAAGGTTCGTTTAATCATTTTCGGAGTCGCTATAGGCTTTGGTGCGATCTTCGTAAGGTCTTTCATCTTGCTATTCGGTATATCGATCAGCGCAACCGTCTCAGAATACTTTGTTATCTTCTCATTTGCCGGCCTCTCTTTACTCCCCCTCTATTTCTTGGTTGCAATTGCGCGAAGGCAATTGGTGGCAATCAGGGAACCAGCGAAACATGCGGCCCAATATCTTGGGCTAAGACTTGCTTCAGTAGTTTTAGTCATCTGCGTCGTTCTGGCCGTTGTCATTTTAGTGCTGATTGTGATCGGACGAATGTCGGCGATCGCGGAAATCTTTACCGCAGCCCTAGTGATCGCTCTCACGACAATTCTTGTAACGAAGCTTGTCGAAAAGTTAGAGCGCTTTTACGTGCGTCATTATGTCAAGAGAAGGTCGATCGATTCAGATTACAACTTTGACCAATCCATCGGAAGATTTGTCGGCGTGCTTAGGGATCGGTTTCGGGAGTTTCGACCCGTGCCTCCCAAGAAAATATTCTGGCAAGAATTGCGCACGAAAGTAATGGAAGCAATCCGAAGTGCGAATAGCATTGAGGGGTTTGGTACAGAACTCGCGCGGAGTATTCAGCGCAAGGTGGCAGCTGACAATGTGGTGGTATTCCTTGAGGACAAAGATAGGAATCAATACAAGTTTTTATCAGGAGTTCCTGATGGTTTTATCGCTCCAAACGAAGAGCGCACGAATTTAGTGATTCCATCCGATTCGTCTGTCACGGTCGCGCTAAAACACAGGAGAGGAGTTCGATCTGAACCTATTAACTCTCTGGAGAGAAGAGTGAGAGCAAATGGTCGACGAAGTAGAACTGCAGACAAAGTTGCGTTAAGCACATTGAAGAGTATTGGTTCGAGCTTACTGTTGCCAGTTCACGACGAAGATCAATTACGACTAATCATATCAATCTCGAAACTGAATCGCCCTTTCGGAAAGCTTGAGAAGAAGGCGCTCAAGGGCATCGTTCCGCAAATCGCCAGCGAACTTGAATTCGTTGGATGGAAGAAGGTCGTTGGGGCATCTGAGTTAACGGATGTATTAGATAACATCTTGACGGCGGCGGTTGGGAACATAAGGCCAGCACAGAAGGGATCTATCTACCTCTGGGACCACGAGAAACAAAGATTATTTGTCGCTGCTCAATTTGGATATGCTCCGGAAATCATCAATCGTGTCGAGTTGATGTCTGGTGAGGGCTACGCCGGTCACGTATTTGCCTCGAGTCAGCCGCTGATCGTCCCTGACTTCCAACGGGATGATCGGGGGAAAAAACTCGGCCGCTATCAATTTGAAGAGATCAATTCAGCTCTTTTGATACCACTTCAGGCTTGGGGCAGTACTATCGGCGTCCTTTGTCTCGACAATCTAGAAGATCGAGCGGCGTTTGAGGAAAAGCATTTGAAGCGTGTGATGAAATTCGCCTCCCTGGTCTCTCTAGTCGTTCAAAACGTTCGCGTTCAAACAGAATTACGCAATCTCGGTTCGACTGATGACAGGAAGACCCTTGATTGCAAAAGAGTGCTGCAAATGCTTCTGGAGAAATTGCTTCACTTCACTGAAGTAAAAGCAGCTAGGGTAGTTCTCCTCCTCGATCCCCATGATCCGGAGGAGAGTATTAAAGAAAAGCCTTTGCTTAACTTTTCAGTTGGTTTCTCCAATCATGATGACTTAGATGAAGAATCCCGACCGCGTGCTGACGGATTGGGTCTATTGGCGCTACGTGAGAAGCATCCCATCTGGGTTTCTAATCCCGAGCAATTACCTGGAATCAATGAGAATGTTTCGGGGTTCGGTATTAAGGCGGCGATATGCTTTCCATTTGAAATCAATGAGTTCATGGTTGGCCTCCTATATTTCTATTACAAGGCGAGTCATGATTTCGTGGACGCCGAAGTTGAAGCTCTGCGCCTGTTTGCGAATGAGACCTCGTTGGCGTTCGGCAACGCCTTGAAACGCGAAGAATTGGATCACACGGACAAGGTTGTTTGGATGGCCTTGTTGACCTCCAGCCTGAGCCATGACATGAACCAAAGTACGGACATCATCGACAACGATCTGCACACAATCGAGGCGCTTCTGGATTCGGTTCCGACGGATGATCCCAATCTCTCAAGCCGGCTAGTCTCACGAATAAGGCACTACATCGAGCGGATTCAAAGTCAACGGCGAGAATTGGCGGATGCGGGGAGCGAGCTAATCAAGACCGATCTTAATAAAATTATCTGCGAAGAGGTGCGGAGGGGGTGCCAAGCCCACTCTAATATTAATGTAGAGATGGCCGACGAGTGGTGTAATAAAGAGTGCTATGTTAGCGCCATTCCAATTCAAGTTCGCCTCGTAGTACGAAACCTGATTTCAAATGCAGTTAGGGCCGCCAAGGCCAGTCCAGAATCGCGAATAGTTATCACGAGAGAGCTTCGAGGAAAACGTGTCGAAATCCAAATAGCGAATACCGGGGATCCAATTCCCAAAGGTGTATTGGACCGTCTGTTCAAAGAAATCGTGACGGGCGGGAGCGGTTCACAATGGGGACACGGTATCGGCCTGTGGATAGGAAAGAGAATTCTCCGAAGGCATCGTGGTGACTTGGACCTGATCAAATCGGATGAGAGCGGTACGGCCTTCAAATTCTGGTTGCCCGTCTTTGCGAGTCTAAAGGAATCTCAGGAGGTCGCTAATGGGCAAATTTAAGATACTGATCGCTGATAACAATGAAGGAATAGTCGCGTCCTATACGGATGCGTTGGTGGCGGCGGGGTATGAAGTTGTGGATGCCGCCAGTCCAGAAGAAGCCCTAACGATATTGCGCAAGCAGATGATTCATTTGGCAATTGTGGACGTTAGGTTACGAGAGGACGACGATCAAAATGACAAGAGCGGCCTTGAACTCTGCGAAGCTATGGAACCGCTGGTTCCTCGGGTGATTCTTACCGGATATGTGGAAGATTGGACAATCATTCGCGATGCGCTACAGCCTTCTGGCAGGCCAAAGCGTAAACAGTTAGCAGATGGTTTTTTCTTTAAAGGAGCGAAGGAGAAAGACGCCCGAAATAATTTCTACCGGGAGATCCGTCGGATTCTGCAGCAGGAATATGAAATGATTCCGGCGAAGCGTTTCGCCATTCTTACAAGTGGCGGAGATGCGCCCGGTATGAATGCGGCGATTTGGTCTGCGGTTAGGACAGCTCTTGCAAACAATGTTGAGATACTTGGTGTGCAAGATGGATACCGGGGCCTAATCAACAACAATATGCGTAAGCTCACATGGAATTCGGTGAGCGATATCATGATCGAAAGTGGCACGATCTTAGGATCAGCGCGCTGCGACGAGTTTCACGACAAGGAGACTCGAAAACAAGCAGTCGACAATATATTGCAGAAACATATTAGTGGATTGCTCGTGATCGGTGGAGACGGCTCAATGAAAGGCGCGCAGGCTCTGGCCCACGATGTGGCGGAAAAGGGAACAGCCCTTCAGACAATCGCGATTCCGGGAACGATCGATAATGACTTGGTTGGCTCTGATTTTTCTCTGGGAGCTGCGAGTGCCGCGAATGCAATGATTGATCAGATACGTCAGATTGTTGCTCCGGCTAAGGCACTTAACATGGTATTCGTTATCGAGGTGATGGGTGCATTGTCTGGTTTTCTTGCGGTTGAGTCAGGGATCGGCGTGGGTGCGGACGCAGTCATTATTCCGGAGGAATTGATTGTGCTTTTACCAGGGGAACATCACGATTGGCGCGAAGCGATAGACTTGCCAGCGACGAAGTCGAGAGTCGATCAACGTTTGGAGGAAATATCTGAGAATTTAAAGAAGGCATTTGAAGCGGGTAAGAAATTTGGATTCATCATCCAAGCCGAAGGGTTAGATCATTGCACCGCAACACTGATCGATAAGACAGCGGAAAGACTTGAGCGATTAGATGCGGAGTACACAAGAAGGCACATTGACGAACGGTTTACAGACTGGTTCGGATCTAAGGTGCATCCGGTACGAGTCCAGAAACTTGGATACGCTGTCCGGGGAGTGTTACCAAGTCGGTTTGATATTTGGCTAGGCGCTGCCTCAGGAAAAAGGGCCGTGGAGCTTTTGCTCGCGGGCAGCACCAGTATGATGGTCGGCTGGTCAGAAACGAGAGGCTTCATAGAAACACATTTTGATGAGGTAGTAAGCAAGAGCGGCCGTGCTCCGAATGAAATGTGGAAGGACAGATCTAATTGGAGCGCAATGAGTGATCTTCAGAAATCACTTTCTTTACCGTTGCCCTTTTCGGAAGCGATTTAGGCCCGTGCCACTGTGAAGTTGCAATTCGGATCCTCTCAGCGTGAATTGCCCATGAACGTAAAACCATTTAAGCGACGTTTTTTCACTCGCTATCGCAAGCTTCCCTGGACACACATTCTTCTTGCTGTTCTATTGGTGTTAGTCGGAGTTCTCATCCTTCCGACGGCGCACGAGTCTGCATGGCTCGAGATTCGAAAAGCCATTGGGGGCGCCCTATTAGCCGTTGGCCTGGTTAGCGTACTCTACGACTACTTATTTGTAAGGCGCGTAATTGGCGGTTATTTCGAACTCCTGAAAACATCTGCGGCACTCGAATTGGATAAGATTTATTCCCATCGGTTGCACGCTTTGGAGGACATTGCGGCCGAATTACAGAAGGCCAGCGGCAGCGTTAAGATAAGTTGCATTTCGGGGTCCGATTTTTCTCGGACGGTCCCGCCGGGAGATCAATCTCAGGCCTCCTGGAGAGCAGACACAATGTGCATCTTCGATTTTTGCTTCTGAAGCCAGGCAGCAGATATGCGTTCCTGCGTGCTTGGATTGAAGAGACTTATCAGTTCTCGGAAGAAGATCAACAAACTCTTGACGAAGGCGAACTTTCACCTCAGTATAACCGGGATGAGTTTAGAAAATCCGTGATGCAAGCTCGTCTCGATACGGCGGAAGCCGCTCTCCGCAATATGTTCAGGATAATGAGATCTCCAACCAAAATGTCTGTCCGCTTTTACAGGTATCAGCCTTCCTTGTTTGTCGTGGCTGTGAACCGCTGGGTTTTTGTGGAGACCTATGTCTGGGGAGTTGATCGAGATTATCAGCCTGATCCGGTTGCGCCTTATCTTGCAAAACGGTTACCAGTCATGCGATTCAGACGAGGTTCGTTCAGTGGAACAATATTTGAAAATCACTTCGATCGAGTTTGGAGATGCTCGCAAACGATTCGTCTCTTCCCCTGGGGTGGCGATGACGGGAAAAATCAAGCGCATCAAGATCCTTCTAGCGTTAAGAAGTCATTCTGATCTCTCTACTACGTCTAATGCATCGAGCGGCGTTGCTTTCGCCCGTCAGTAGTTTGGACTTCTTTCTTGCCATGCTCTCGATTTCTTTCCGTTGCGACGCCGTGACGCTGGGAACACGCAGTTTAGGTTGAAATGATTTCCAAAAAGCATCAGTTGCAACGCCTATTCTCCGAAAATCTGGTGAGAATTCAGCGATCTCCAGCCACAGCGCAAGAATTGTATGACAGACGCACTTTCAAATCACTAGCCGCCCTTCTTATTCGTCCCCCACACGAACGTGCACGACTGCGGCGCGGAGACCGCGGTCGGCGTGATCTTCAGCGGCGGCAGGTTATTCCTGCTTAGCAGAGCGTTGAAGGCGACCAGGTCTGCGCCGAGCATCGTCTTCCAAGTGTTCTCGGTCGCGGTCAATTCCTTACAACCTGATTCCCAAGTATCGATCTCTCCCTTGGTTGGCCCCATGTCGATCCCGTTCTGCGTGAGTGGCCCGAGCACGGTGTTGAAGAGCCCATTGATTGCTCTGAATGTGAGCACGCTGCCGGGCAACCGTGCCGGTCCTCCGAATCCACCGCCTCCACCAAAGCCGCGTCCGGCGGGTGGCGCACCGCCGACAGTAGCCAGCTTCGTATCGAGCGCGGTTGCGGCCGACGCGACTTCGGGCAGCGACCCTTTCATGAGCGTAGCCAACTGTGCTCGCACCGCGGCGATTTCCTCGTTAGCGGTGTAGCTGTCTTTCATGCCCTGCACGGCAGCCGTCGCCAGTTTCATTTGTGCGCGCAGCGCCGACATCATCGCGGCGCTTTCGCCGATGCGCGGATCGTTGCGCACGACGAGGGCTTGCGTGTACGTGACCCCATCGACAATGAGCTTGACTGTGTACGTGCCGGGCAACGCGAGAGCCCCGTGCGGCGCCGGGGTCACGGATCCCGGCGACGAATTCATTTGGTTATTGATGTCGGAGTTGTAGCCCGGCGGATCGTCATAACGCAGATCCCAATTGATACGATTCGTACCCGTATTCGTCGAGAGGGCGCGCTCAGACGCAGGCATCAGCCAGTAATCCGGATACGGCGGGCGAGGATACATCGCCGGCAAAGTACTAGTGATCGTTCGCACCAGCGTATTCGCCGAATCGAAGATCTGTAGCTTGATCTCGCCGGCCGGTTTCTTACTCAGGTGATAGTAGATGAGCGCGCCATATGGCGGATTAGGTGCATGAGGCATCTCCGGGTTCATTGGCTGGTCCCAGTTGCCGTTCGCACGAGCTCGGATCGCGTCACCCGGTTTGAACAGGTATGCCGGCGCCGCGGCGATCTGCTGTCCCCTGGCGGCGATCTCGCGCAGCGGACTCATGTCGTCGAGCACCAAGAATCCACGGCCGTAGGTGCCGATAACGAGATCATTCATGTGATGATCGGTGTGAAAGACCATGTCGCGAATCGAGGTGCTCGGCAGATTGAGTCGTAGCGACTGCCAATGATCGCCGTCATCGAAGGACACGTAGACGGTTGTCTCGGTGCCGGCGAAGAGCAGTCCCTTCTGTTTGGGATCCTCTCGAATGACGTTCACCTGACTACCCGTGCGTTCACCCGTTGGAAGTCCGTTGACAATGCGCGTCCAGGTCTTGCCAGCGTCGTGCGTGCGATAGATGAGGTGCTGGTCCGGCGCCGATGATGGACCTCCGCGATTAAAACCCAGAAAAGCAAGCACGTAGGCCGTGTTGACGTCGCTATGGCCGGCCTCAACCGTAACAAAGTTGGCGCCTGCCGGTAGATCGGTAAAGTTCGTCACGTTGTTCCAGGTCTTGCCTCCGTCCATCGTGTTGTAAATTTGTCCGGTGTTGCTGCCGGACCAAACTACGCCCTGCTTCACGGTCGAAATCGAGAAATCAGAAATCGATCCGGGTAGTTGTGGGCGTCCGCCGCCGGGTGACGGAGTCGGAGCTGGAGTTGCTGGCGTTGGTGTTGGCGTAGGTGCAACGCCGCACGGCGCCATCGGCCGATCTTTCGGCGTAGTAAGATCAGGACTGAACGCTTTCCACGTCTGTGCGCCGTCGCGCGTAACCAGAATGCAGTTGTACCCGACATACATCGCCCTCGGCTCGAACGCCGTGTCGAAGCGTTTCCAGAAATCGCGAGCCTCGACGTAAAGGTTTCTATCCGTGCCGAAATTGGGAGCGACGTTGCCCCACTGTCCGGTGGCGATATCTATCTTGATCAATCCATTACCCTGACCGATTCCATAGCCAACCCCGTAAACCGTCGTCGGCTTGAGCGGATCGGGCACGACGGTGCCGAACTCAGACGACGGCAGAGGCAGCCAGTCGAATTCGGTAATCTGTCCCCAATCGCTGCGGCTGCGGGTCATGATCGCGCCGGTGTCTTGCTGCGAACCCATCACCCAATAGGGATATTGATTGTCGGTGGCGATGTGATAAATCTGATCGATCGGAATCTGGTAGTAGCCGCTCCACGTCTGACCTCCATCGAGGGTAATCGCCGGACCTTGATCGAAGCCGAAGAAGATACGCTTATTGTCGGTCGGATCTAACCAGGCAACGTGCGGATCTTCGCCGCCCGGAGCGCCTTTGAACGCGCTGAAAGTTTTGCCGCCGTCGGTCGATCGATAGATGGTGGTGGCAATCGTGTAAACGACGTCCGGGTTTTGAGTATCGACCCAGACGCCGGAGCTGTAGTTACCCTGCCCGTTCGAGATGCGCGTTTCATCGCCCGCCATGTGCTGCCAGGTCGCTCCCTGATCATCGGACCGCGAGAGACCGGAAGCGCCCTGAAGTGGAGTGCCGATCACATAGATGCGTTTGCCATCGGTGTGCATCGCGATCGCGACGCTGATGCGACCGTTGTAAGGGGGCAGCGTGTCGACCTTTTTCCAGGTCTTGCCGGAGTCGGTTGATTTATAGAGCGCTGTGCCGTTCGGCCCTTGCGGTGCACCGCCGCCGCCACCTCCGCCACCGAAACCGCCGCCGGCACCCTGCGAGGTTGCGAACATCACATTCGGCTTGTCGAACGCGTACTCGACATCGCGCGTGCCATTCGCGTTTTCCGGACGCAGGGTATTCTCCCAGGTCTTGCCACCGTCGGTCGTTCGATAGATGCCCCGGCCATTATGGGTCGCATCACCTTGCGTCGAAGCAACTACATGATTCGGATCTTTGGGATCGACAACCATCTTGTTGATTTTCGTCGTCTCCTCGAGGCCGATGTGGGTCCAGGTCTTGCCGCCATCGATTGACTTGTACATGCCATCACCGGATGAGCCCTGCACGGAGTCTCCTGTACCCGCATATACGATGTTGGGATCAGACGGCGCTACCTGAACGGCGCCGATGCTGTCGACGTGCGTGAACTGATCAAAGATCGGAAACCAACTAACGCCCGCATTTGTCGTTTTCCACAGGCCGCCGAGGGGAGCTCCTAAATAGAACGTACCTGGTTGACCGATCGCGCCGGTCACGGCAGAGACACGCCCGCCGTGAAATGGACCGATGTTTCGCCAGCGAAGACCCGAAAAGAGATCGTCGCCCGGGTCTACATCGACCGCCACGCTACCGTCGCTCTTTGCCGTGACTGAACGGTGAGGGTTAACGGCAACCTTAATCAGCGTGGCTGCCAGCACAGCCACGATCAACCAAACGCGCCTATTTGTTTTCATTGAAATCGACTCCCGGTTTGAGAATACGAAGATCGCCTACGAAGAGGCGCACCAAATGAGTCTTTCTGAGACTCAGGTGATCCAGCATTTGCCCTTATACTTCAACTCAATCGCGCCATAATCTATCACAGGAGACGGCGGGAGATAGCGGGAAGCTAGGCGATCAATCGAGTCCTCTCGGAGAGTCATATGACAAGACGAACGAAGAGCCTTTCCCTTACTTTCGAAAGACGATGATCGTCGCGCCCAACCCGCCCGCGTCCGGTGGGGCGTCGGCCCAGGACTCCACGAACGTTGTCCGCGCCAGGATCTTCCGCACCATGTCACGCTGCACACCGATTCCTTTGCCGTGAATAATGCGTGCCACTGGAAAACCCTTTTCATGAGCGAGTCGCAGGTATTCTTCGATGACGGCTTTTACGTCGCGTGGCGGAATTGTGTGCAGATCGAAGACATCGGTGATCTCGATCACTACCGGTTCAGGAAAGGGAGTGCTATCGTCATCGCCGCTTTGCATTTTCTTCGTGCGTCTCTATAATTTTCTTTGCTAGTGCAATCGTCCAATTCGATCCCGCAGAGTTCGCAAGCCCTGGTGAGTTCGTCCCGCAAAGGAGTGCCACGTTGGCAATTCGTCTGAGCAGAACCTTCATTCTGCGCAAGCTACATCAGTTAACTGGCATCATGCCGCTTGGCATTTTCCTCCTCGAACACTTTTATACCAACTCGAAAGCTGTTAACGGCGCCGCTGACTTCAATACCGCAGTCAAGGACCTGCAATCGATTCCCTACATTTTGCTGGTCGAAATTGGCGGCATCTTTATTCCGCTAATTTATCACGCAGTGTATGGGCTGGTGATCACGATCGAGGCGCGGCCGAACAATCTTTATTATCCGTACGCGCGAAATTGGTTCTACATGATTCAGCGAGTCACCGGAATCATACTTTTCTTCTTTATCACCTTTCACGTTTTGAATTTCAGGTTTGGAATGATTCCCGGGTTGAATACTTTGTCGGTTGCGCATCATCCGGATCAGAGTTTCGAGATCGTCTCGCGCGAGTTTCATAACCTCGGCATCTTCATCGTCTATGTGATCGGAATTACGGCGACCGTTTGGCATCTGGCCAACGGTGTTTGGTTGTTCCTGGTTGATTGGGGCATCACGATCGGTGAACGCGCGCAGCGCTTGACCGGTTACGCGTGCATCGCGATTGGACTGTTTCTGCTCGCGGTCGGCATCAACGCGGCGATTGCCTTTATTAAGCCCGGAGGGTTGATCCCCGGGATCCTGTAGAGATGAAACCAAGCCACGGAGGCACAAAAACACAGAGATTGAAGAGAGGAAATAGACAGACCGTAAAAGTTCTAATCGCTTCTGAAATTGGTTTGATTTCTCTGTGTCTCGGTGGCTAATACTTAATGGCTGCTCAAATCAAAATCGCAATTGTCGGTGGTGGGCTCGCGGGTTTGGCAGCAGCCATGAAGATTGCCGAGGCCGGTCACGATGTCGATCTCTTCTCAGTCGTGCCGGTGAAGCGTTCTCATTCGGTCTGTGCGCAAGGCGGCATCAACGGCGCGGTGAATACGAAAGGCGAAGGCGACTCGACCTGGGAACATTTCGACGACACGGTTTACGGTGGCGACTTTCTGGCGAATCAACCTCCGGCAAAAGCCATGTGCGAGATGGCGCCGTCGATCATCTACCTCTTCGACCGGATGGGTGTGCCGTTCTCACGCACGCCTGAAGGCCTGCTCGACTTTCGCCGTTTCGGTGGCACGAAACATCACCGCACAGCATTCGCGGGAGCCTCAACCGGCCAGCAACTCCTGTACGCGCTCGATGAACAAGTCCGCCGCTACGAAGTAGCCGGCAAAGTTAAGAAGTATGAAGGCTGGGAGATGATGTCGCTGGTGCTCGACGATCATCAGGTCTGTCGTGGTCTGGTCGCGATGGATCTTCAGTCGCTCGAGCTGAAGGCGTTCCCGGCGGACGCTGTGATCATCGCGACCGGTGGGCCGGGTCTTATTTTCGGTAAGTCAACGAACTCGATGGTTTGCACCGGCAGCGCGGTCGCCGCTTGTTACCAGCAAGGCGCGAAGTACGCGAACGGCGAATTCATTCAAGTCCATCCCACCTCGATTCCCGGCGAAGACAAATTGCGCTTGATGAGTGAGTCGGCGCGCGGCGAAGGCGGCCGAGTTTGGGTTCCCAGGAACAAAGGCGACAAGCGCAACCCTTCATCGATTCCGGAAAACGAGCGCCTGTACTTCCTCGAAGAGAAGTACCCCGCTTACGGCAACCTGGTGCCGCGCGACATTGCGACGCGCGAAATCTTCCAGATCTGTTTGCAGGGAATGGGTGTGAGCGGTGAGAACCAGGTGTACCTCGATCTCACGCACATTCCGGCAGAAACTCTCGATAAGAAGCTGGGCGCCATTCTGGAAATCTACGAGATGTTCGTCGGCGACGATCCGAAACATGTGCCGATGCGCATTTTCCCGGGCGTGCATTACTCGATGGGCGGACTTTGGGTTGATTACAATCAGCACACAAACATTTCCGGATTGCTCGCTGCCGGCGAGTGCGATTATTCGATTCACGGCGCGAACCGGCTGGGGGCGAATTCACTGGTCAGTTGCGTGTACGGGGGATTCATCGCCGCACCTGCAGCGATCGAATGGGCCAAGAACGTCGAGCGTAACGGATCGAACGGTTCGCACATGTACGAACTCGAGACGAAGCGTCAGCAGGAGATCAACGATCA
>Ga0134121_10003298_pt1 | contig 13513 bp, 2 predicted proteins | sample KB301_FD_96463 | JGI IMG/M metagenome (GOLD analysis project Ga0134121, IMG submission 96463) | Terrestrial soil microbial communities without Nitrogen fertilizer from Kellogg Biological Station, Michigan, USA - KB3-0-1 | ecosystem: Environmental > Terrestrial > Soil > Unclassified ...
CCGAAGGTCTGGGAAACGGTCGACGATCTGTACAAGTACTTTCTCATCGACGTGGAAGCCGGCGGGTGCTCGACCACCTCGCGTGTGGTAGCCGCGACTATGAGCGCGCAGCTCTACGTGTATCGCGCGATCATGAACCTCGAGCAGGACAAGCTGCCACCCAACGATCCGAACCATGTCGCGGTCAGCTTCAAGTCCAGCCCCGACGTGAGTGATGATCCCGTCGTGGAGTGGGCGTGGCGCAAGAACTACCGGGTGTGGCAGGCCAACCGCAAGGTGTTCCTCTGGCCCGAGAACTACCTCGAGCCGGATCTGCGAGACGACAAGTCTCCGCTGTTCAAGGAGCTCGAGCAGGAGCTGCTCCAAACCGACATCAGCGATCAGAATGTCCTCAACGCCTACAGCAAGTACCTGACCAGCTTCGAGGAGATCGCATCGCTGAACATTGCTGGCGCGTACCACGAAGTCCGCGACACGACATCTCCCAAGGAGGGGGCGCCGTCGAGGGCGTCTGCGCAAGTCACCGACGTGTTGCACCTTTTCGGAGCCACGGCGGCCGATCCACCAATCTACTACTACCGTACTTGCGAGAACCTCATCGCAAGTGGGCGCCACACGGATATCGCCGCGGCGTGGAGCCCATGGCAGAAGATCAGCGTCCAGATCACCGGACGAAAGGTCTCCCCGGTGGTCCACCACGGCCGACTGCACGTGTTCTGGACCGACATTAGGACGCGGTCGAACAATAAGATCGAGGGTGGCAGCAGCACGTTCGCGGGCTACCAGCACAAGATGTCGCTGAAGTTCACGACGCTGCAGGTAGACGGAACCTGGACAGCGCCGCAGGAAATACAGCTCCCGAACAAGCTCGATTCTGATGGCTTCGGCCCAGGGCGCGGGCAGATCATGGATCCTCTCTCTGATGGCCTCGCGCACCTCGATCCCCAGGGGCGCCGTCAGGAGGAGGCGATCGATGACTACACGTTGTCGGGGCCGAACTGGGACTGGATCTGGCTCCACTCGTCACAATCGGAGCTGGAGATACAATTCCGAAACTTCGCGGAATACGCCAGCGTCGACCTGTTCGGCCGGAAAATCGTTTCCCGCTCGAGTTTGAGCCTCGATGGACATTCAAAGGTCCTGTGTGTGAAGAACACGACGCTTGCCGCAGGCGCCGCCACGGCCGTAGCAAAAGCTCATGACGATGCAAAAGACGCCGCCTTCGCCATCGCGACCGCTCGTGAGACTGCCGCGCTAGCCGCCAAGATCGACCTCGCGGGCGATATCGCTGGCCTCAGCCAAGCCACCGACGTCAACAACCCGTTTGTCCGCCTTCAGAACGACATCGTAGTGATCGTGAACGCCGAAACGGCGGCCAACAATGCCAAGGACAGCGACGCCTCGGCCGCAGCCACAGCGAGCAAGGCGGCGACTGCAGTCGCAACCGCCCGGAGCGCTACCGCCGATGGCAGGCCGCTGTATACCGGGGGTACGACATATGAATCCGCGTTCCTACCCGCTGCGTTCGCGAACGTAGTCATCGACGAAGTTCGGATGGATGTTTTTCAGCTCGATCGCCCTAATACGCCCCCGCTTTACGAGGCGAAGTCGTCTCTTCAAAGTGGGCTATACGTCGAGAAGATCGCGCAGATCCCGTACGACACCGAGTTGCTCGCGGTTCCCGGTTCTGAAGAGGACGCAATCCTTCAGGTGGGTAACGATGTCCTGCTCCTGCAAGGCTCGGTTACCGATGACGCCAGGTACGTCCTCCGTCGGCTCGGCACGACGTTGGTCACGGACATCGCCCGCCGATTGTTCGAGGACGGGCTGGACAGGCTCCTGGATACCCAGACGCAGCTTGCCCTCGCCGAGGCGGGGCTGCCAATCCACATCGTACGAAAGAAGGGCTTCGGCGGCCTCATCGCGAACCGCTCCAACACGGGCAAGCTCGACTTCGCGGGCCCCTTCGGCGTCTACTACCGCGAGATATTCTTCCATGTGCCGTTCCTGATCGCGAATGCCCTCAACTCGCGTGGCCGCTTCGAGTCAGCGCAGCGCTGGTATCACTATATCTTCGACCCCAACTCTGCCGATACCGCCAGCATCAACCTGACCGGTCTGAAAGCCCCCGACGAGATCGCCCACCGCCAGCTCGACCGGGTCTGGCGCTATCGCGAGTTTCGCGGCCTTGGCATCGAGGAAATGCGCGACCTGTTGACCAGCAAGGACGCGATCGCGCTGTACGAGGGCGATCCGTTCAACCCGTGGGCGATCGCCCGACTTCGCACAAGCGCCTTCCAGAAGGCGATCGTGATGAAGTACGTCGACAACTTGCTCGACTGGGCCGACTCGCTGTTCACGCAGTTCACGATGGGGTCGGTCAATGAGGCGACAATGCTCTACATCATGGCCTCGGACATCCTGGGGCCACGGCCCGCGAAGCTCGGCGACTGCGGTACCGGCGCCAGGCCCATCACGTACGCGAACATCGTCCCGCGGATCGACGAATCGAGCGAGTTCCTCGCCGAGATTGAGACCTGGCGGCTGGGCAGGCAGCTCTCGAGCGCGTCTTCGCAGGATGATGAACGAAGGGCTTCGAAGCCGACATACGCGATCGACCACACCACAGTCGCCCGCGCTGTCCAGAAGAACCCGCTCCCCAGCGCGGAGATCCGTGCGCCGGCCGCGCTCGCTGCCAGCGTCGCGGTTAGCGCTGCGGGCGCGCCCGCGCCTGCGCCATCGTCCGGGATGTTCCGAGGCCTCGGCTCGAACCAGATGCGTACCGCGAGCTGGGGTCCGGCGCTAAGCAATGCCACCACCCGGAGCAATGACAAGCTCGGTGGGCGCCGCTTGGACCACGCCAGAAAGGGATCCTACTCCGAACGAGACGCCGGGTATGGATTCAGCATCCTCCGCGAGCAGCTAGCGTTCTGCGTGCCGGTCAACGCCGACCTGCTCGCCTACTGGGACCGGGTTGCGGACCGACTCTACAAGATCCGCAACTGCATGGACATCGACGGGCAGAAGCGCGAACTCTCGCTGTTCGCGCCGCCCATCGACCCCATGCAGCTGGTCGCCATGAAGGCCGCCGGCCTCAGCCTCGATGACGTCCTCGGCACGACCAGCGGCAACCTGCCGCCCTATCGGTTCCTCTACCTCATCGAACGGGCCAAGGCATTCGCCGCCACCCTGAACGGCTTCGGCTCCGCGCTCCTGTCCTCGCTGGAGAAGAAGGATGGCGAGGAGCTCAACCGCCTGCGTCTGACGCAGCAGATCAACCTGACCAAGCTCACGACGCAGACTCGGCAGCTCGAAATCAAGGCCGCAACGGAGACGCTCGATGCGCTCAATCGGCAATTGGCGGGAGCACAGTACCGGAGTGAATTCTACGATGGGTTGATCACGAACGGTCGGAATGGATGGGAAGTAGCGGAGTCGATCGCCCGGCACACTGCCTCTATAGCTCATGGGGCCGTGCCTGCGCTCCAACTCCTGGCTGCCATGTTTGCCCTGCTCCCCCAAATTGGCTCACCGTTCGCTATGAAGTTTGGTGGTGCCGAGCTGCATGCCCACATGGAGAGCTTCGCGAGCAACGCCGGCTCGGTTGCGACGATCGCGGAGAGCATCGCGGGCTCGGCCAGTCTCGAGGCCAACTTCGCCCGCCGCAGCGAGGGCTGGATCAACCAGAAGACTGTCACCGACCACGAGATCAAGGTACTCGACCGCCAGATCGTGGCCGCGCAGATCCATCTCGACATCGCCAACCGCGCCCTTGATCTCCACCAAAAGGGCATCGACCAGACGCAGGAGCTCCTGGACATCACAGACGGCAAGTTCACCAACCACGGCCTGTACACCTGGATGTCGACACAGCTGCAGCGCATCTACCGAGACGCGTACCAGAACGCCCTCGCTATGACCAAGCTCGCCGAGCAGGCGTACCGGTTCGAGCGCGGCGATGACACGATGACCAAGCTCGCCATGAAGTACTGGGACCCCACCCACGCCGGGCTGCTCGCCGGAGAGCAGATGCTCATCGATCTCCAGACCCTCGAGCGACGGTTCATCGAAACCAACTACCGGACGCTTGAGGTAGAGCAGTCGTTCGCGCTGACGCAACTCGGCCCAGCGGCGCTGCTGGCGCTGCGGGAGACCGGCTCGTGTCAGTTCTCGATCCCGGAGGTGTTCTTCGACCTCTCCTACCCGGGCCACTACCGGCGGCAGATCAAGGCGGTGCGGGTTACCATCCCCTGCGTGACCGGGCCATACACGAACGTGGGCGCGACGCTAACGCTGCTGGACAGCGAGCTGCGGGCGAAGCCCGATGATCAGCAGCCCACGCCAGTGCCGCCGCAGCGGACGGTCTCGATCGCGACGAGCCGGGCGCAGAATGACGCCGGGGTGTTCGAGCTCAGCTTCCACGACGAGCGTTACATGCCCTTCGAGGGAGCAGGGGCGGCCAACAGCAAGTGGAGCCTGGAGCTGCCCGCCATCTTCCGGCCGTTCGACTACCAGAGCATCAGCGACGTCGTTCTGACGATCAACTACACGGCGCTGGCCGATGGCCCGCTCCGCCAAGCCGTGCAGCTGACGCAGGGGGCGATCCTCACGTACCTGACCAACGCAACGACCCCGCTCCACCGACTGTTCAGCCTGCGACAGGAGTTCCCCATGGCCTACAAAGGGCTCCTGGCGAGCCCGCTGGGAACGCCCCTGACGTTTGAAATTATGGACTGGCACTTTCCGGCGTTCGTGACCGCAACCGGGAGGACGATGAAAGTGACCACCGCAAAGGTGGCGCTGAAGACGGCCGCGGGGGTGAATCTTGCAGGCGTGCAGCTCAAGGTGGATGGCCTGCTGCCCGCGGGCTTTGTGACGGATCCGTTACTCGGTGAGCTGCCGGCCGCGGATCTCGGAGCGAGCTCGGTCTTCGGCAGCACTGTCCGGGGGAAGCACGCGCTGGCGGTCGACGTGGCGGGCGAACTGATGCTGTCGCCGGTGGGGGATATGTCGGCAATCGATGGGCAAAAGCTGCTGGATGTCTTGCTCTATGTGGAATACAGTCTCACATAGTCTCCGCTGCTCACTGGAATGGGAAAGGGCCAAGCATCCCCACCGTCGGCAGCAGCGGCTTGTTGGATGCATGTGCTCTTACGAGGCCGGTAGCGAATCTCCTCGGTGAATGACACCTTACCGTCGACAACCTGGTATTGTGATCGTAAACGGTGGGGAGCTTGCGCAGACGACTGTTTCCGTTCTCGAAGGCCTAATCGACGAGATCAGTGGGGCGCCTGGAACAGCGGTGTTGCCCTGCGACGGATACGCAACTACTGATGCGTGCCCCGAGAGCACAAGTAATGGTCGGTCCGAAGGTGGATGCCACTTACTTAGGGCTAGGTGGACTTGGAGGGCGCGGAAGTTTTCTTGCCGCTTCCTTGATTTGCTCTGCCAATGATTTCTGATTTAGCATATTGGACACTTTCCCCATTGTTACCTTGTTTCCCCTTATTAGTCCTGAGTTGTCTGGGTGCACCTCGTCGGGTGTCAATGGAGCATTGCGTTTCGCAGTCTCGGCCGCAATATCAGTGACCTCATCCGGTGTAAGAGGACGTGGTTCCACAATCTCGACAACCGGCGTACCTGTGCGGGCCGTTCCCCTCACGACGATCTCCTCGCTCTTTAGGTCGGCTTTAGCACCTGACTTCACACCGGCACCGCTATCGCTTACTGCAGCCCCCGCACCAAAGATCGACCGGCTTAACCAGCCTAGTATCTCGCCGAGGCCACCTAGCGCAAGCGCGACCTCAACATCGCCCGTCCCAATAGGCAGCTCGATGTAGTGGTTGATTCGACAATTGCTTCCATTTTCGCTACTGCAACTCCAGACCGAACGACCGCGGTTATCTGTTGCATTTAGATCGACATCGACCCAATCCTTCATGCTGCCCTCTGTGGCGAGAGAAGCATCTAGCACGCTATTGTCGCGTGAGGGGACTATGTCGCGTTTTTCAGGACTTGCCTGTTGTTCGGAAGTTTTGCCTGGAGCGTCCTCTGCACGTGGCTCTACAGGTCGAATGTGCTCCACGGTGGTGATACCGGTGCGAATGGATTCAAGTTTGCCTCGACTAAGCGTGGCCAACACTCGCTCTTGAAACCTCCCGGTGGTGGAGCCAGTAAACTCTGCCCTGGCTTCTGGGGAGAGACTCCTCAACTGCCTATGAAGTTCGATGTCAGACATCTGGGCGACGCGCTTGTCGGTTTCGCTTTCCCTTCCAGTTGGATCATGCAGTCGAACAGGGCTTCCTCTCACGTACGCGTACAAATTGGGTCCATCGGCCAACCCCGCCTGATCCGCGCTCGTCCACTTCCCCAGCCAGCACGCGTAGTACCGCGCTCCGTGGTAGTAGAGTCCCGTCTCGTCGTCGCGCTCCTTACCCGTGTACCGGTATCGCTTCTCGGAAACCTCCAGCCCGCTTTGCGACGACCGGTACGCCGTGGTCCCGTAGGGATGATACTCCTCGTAGGTAATCGCGAGGCCATCCTCGTCGCACTCCAGCAACGCCGAGTCGAGGTGATTTCCGTACTGAAATCGTACTCGCGACATACCCACGCCGGGAGGGTCCTTCGCGTCGGCGGTCTTCGTCTCAACCATCGCAATTCGCCGCATGTCTTCCAGGACGTACAGCGTCTGCCGCTCGAGCAGAACGCCACTCTTATTGCGCTTACGATAGATCTCGTAGCGGCCGAGGTACATGCGATCTTCAAGGATCGCGCCGATGCGCTCGATGACCTTGCGCACCCGCATCCCAGCGGCGTCGTACGTATAGTACGCCGTCCCCCCGCCTCCGAGGTCGACCTGCTGCATGTGGTCGTTGTGGTCCCACGCCACCCCGGGCAGGTGCGGCATCGACGTCATGCTCCCGTGCTTGTCATACCCATACTTCGCCGAGAATTGTCCCGGCATATCGCCCGGCGAGCTCGTGCCCAAGAGCCGATTGCTCATGAGAGCAATCTGATACTGCCGCGTCCAACTCCCGACACTGGCTTGGTGGCTCATCGTCAGGATATTGCCGACCGTATCATACACGTACTGCTCCACATATGTCCGGAGCGCCTGCGCATCGTTGGCGTGGGGCAGATTCATGAGCGGAACATCATTCTGATCCGGCTGCACGCAGGCCATCTCGCCCGCATGCTCGCGCCCGCTGGCCTGCGTTAGCCGGTACAGAGCGTCATACACATATTGCGTGCTTGGCGAGACTACTGCATTGTCGAAGAACACCGTCTGCTGAGCGCGGTCCTTGATCTCGGTGATATTTCCCACTGGGTCATACGCGTACGCGAGATCCTGGAGCACCGCGGCAGGGACGTCCCGCACGGTCGTGAGCTGCAGCAGCCGGAACGTCTCCGGATCATATTTATACGTCGTCCACGTCCCGTTCCCGTAGGTGATCTCCTCCCGCTGCCCTTTGGCGTCGTAGTCGATCGCGTCGACGAACGTCGTCCACGCGGTGGCTCCGCGTACCCGCGCTTCGATCCTCTCCAGCAGCCCCGCCTCGTTGTACGTTGGCCTGATCTCGCTCGAATCCGGCGCCGTCATGCTGGTCGGCCTGTTGAAGGCATCATAGGCCGTGGCCGATGCGAACACCTCGGCCTCGAGCAGGGCGTCCGCCACCACCCCGATCGCCGCCACGTCCGTCAGTCCAGCAATCGGCGCCCAATCGACGACCGAATGGTAGCCCGATGCGAGCTGGCGTGTCCCGTGGAGCAGGTTTCCCTTGAAATCATAGGCTCCGCTCGTCACGGCCCCAGCGCCGTCGTAGACCTGATGCGCCTTACCCCGCAGGTTCAGCGCCGCCCCCTGCGGATGCACCTCGCCATACACCGTCCGGCCGACGAGTTGCTCCGCCGCGGTGCCTTGCTGCACGTACTGGTGCGTCGCCCGACGCCCCGCATCGTATGTTGCCCGCTTCGTGTGCCCCCGCTCGTCCCACGCCCGCAGCACCGCCCCGCCCACGTCGCCGAGCATCCAGCGCTGGCCCGCGTCGCAGCTGTTCTGCCAGAGCTTGTGCCCTCCCATCCCGAAGCGGTGCTGCGTCACCACCACGCCCCGCGCATCGGTGATCGTCAGCGGGTTGCCCTCGACGTCGAGCGCGACGGTGGTCGTGTACTGCCCCGCGGTTCCGTTGTTCTCGATGGTCAGAAACGTCCGCCCGAGGGCGTCCAGGTGCACCACGGCAGGCGTGTTCGCGTGTGCGGCAGCGAGCTTGGCGGCACGGCCCTCGGGATCGGTGTTCGGATTGAGCGCCTTCCGGTTCTGGTACCAGGCGCTCTCGAGCACGGTGTCATTGGGATCGAACGAAGTCTGCTTCCACGGATCGAAGACGACCTTGCTGAAGGTCCCGTTGGGCAGGTCGGTCCGTACCGGCCGGCCGGCCGGATCGTAGAGCAGTACCGCGGTGACGCCTTGCTCGACGAGCTCCGGCTCATCCTCGTACTCGCTGGTCGCGCTGAAGTAGGGTTCGTACTGCTTGACCGGGTGGCCCTTGTTGTCGAGCACCGTGCGGCCGTTCCCGACCCAGCGCGGGTTGACCGGCACGGTGACCGGCGTACCGTCGCCCTTGCGGACGATCTTGCCGTCCGGACCGACCAGCGGCACCTCGCCCGGCTCGGCCGGAATCTTGCGCATCACCTCTCGCCCCGAGCCGTCGGAATATCCGTAGCTCTCCTGCCAGCGCGAATTCGCCGTTCCGTGTTGCTCGCGTGCTCGCCCGTGAGCGACGCTGGGCTTGCCGGTCAGCCGGTAGCGATCGAGGTCATAGTCAAAAGTGCTGGTCGGATCGTCGAGCGTGTCGCCCTCGCTCGATCCGATCTTGCCCATGACTGCGGTGGCGACCACCATGCCGAGCGCGTCGAAGCGCGCCTGGGCGCGGTTGCCGTTGGCGTCAGTCAGTTCAAACGACGCGAGGACACGGTAGTCATACAAGGCCGTGACGACGTTCTGGACCGGATCGATCGCCTGAGTGACCACGAGGCGATAAGGGTCGTATGCAATGGTCGTGGGAGGATTCCCGAACGGATCGAGGAAGGCCACGGGCAAGTAGAACTCGCCCTTCGAAAGGACCTGCCGCCCCGAAGGGACCCACCACCCATCGTCATCCGGCAGAAAGCGCACGTATCCGCCCTCGGTGAGGATCGCATCCGTCGCTCGATCGCCGAGCGCGCTCGCGAGCAAAGCCGGCGTGAACGCCTTGGTATAGCCCTGATACGGGATCGCCAGCGACTCGATGGCTCCGAAGGCCAGGGGGCCGGAGAGATCGTCGGCGCAGTAGAGCGTCCGCGCCTGCGAGAGCAGCCGCTTCTGCACGGTCCCATCGGGCGTCGCTTCATACGGTAGCGGCAACGCTGCATCGGCTGCATCGAGCACGTCTTGGAACGAGAACAGGGTATCGGTCGCGGGCACCAGCCCCGTCAGCTCATAGGTGCGCGCCTCGATCGGCAGCCCGAGCCGATACCAGCCCGAAGCCATCGAGGGCGCATGGTGAACCACGTCGGTCTGGGAGAGCGTGATCGTCACTGCCTTTTGTTCGGCGAATACCGCCGTCGCCGCCCGCCGTGGATACCCGATCGCTGCGGAACGCACCACTGCGCCGTGGTCATCGACCTCGAGCGTGAGCGCGTGGGTGATGCGCGGATCGCTCGGATCGCGCTCGTAGTGGTACTCGATCGCCTCTCGCGGGTGGACGAAGAAGACCGCATGCGCCGCGCCCACCTGCGGCTGGAGCGGCCGGATCTCGTAGCTCCGCTCGGACACCGTGTACGGGTGCGCCGCTTCGGGCGAGCCGTCCTCCGCGTAGATCTCCTGCCGCAGGATCTGGCCCTTGAGCGCCCGGCACGCCTCGCGCACTTCATCGGCAGTGAGCTTGCTCGGTACGACCGCGTCCGGCAGGAGCGCCGCCTTCGCGTCACCCTGGTAGTACTCGTGCGCGTATTGCCTCGCGATCTTGTCCGCAGCGGTCCAGGCACCGGTATGGAACCAGGTCCTGGTGCGCACCGGCGGCAGGTGCAGCTCGGGATCGCTCGCATTCGCGGGTGGCGGCAACTTCCCCAGGCCGCTGAACTTGCTGAACGACTCCGTGTCCCACTGCTCGACGAGGCCGAACCCGCGGAACTCGCGCTCGACGCCGTCGAAGTAACCGTGGTGGTACGCATACGTGCTCACGAACCGGTGGCGCGAGATCGCGTCGTACGTCTCCACCCGGGTGAGCACGTGGACCGGGAAGGAGAGCCGTGTCACCCAGGGCCGCCCGGCAACGGCGTCCTCCAGGTAGAACTTGGTCGACGACGCGTACTCGTACCGCGTCTCGAGCCCGAGATTGTTGCGGTACGAGGTGAGCAAGTACGGCTTCTTGCTGCCGAGCAGATCGATGTAGCGGATGGTCCGGAATGCCGGGCCAGGGAGCGCCGAGGACCAGACGAGACAAGTGGTTCCCGTGCCGAGCAAGTCGACGGTCGCGATGGCGGAGTGATCGCTGCCGTCGGGGAAGATCGGGAGCTGAATCGGTGCCCCCAGCGTGTTGCCGGCCCGGTTCTCGTAGATGCGCACGCCGCCCCGATGAAGATAGAGGATGTCCGTCGTCCCCGAGCCGTCGACGTCGGCGAGCCGGATGCGGCGCGGGTCGAACTGCTCCGGGTTGTCGAACGTCGTCTCCCCACCCATCTGCACCTTGGCGCCGAAGCGGGCGTACCCGAGGTTGGGCCAGTAGCAGACGCTGCCATTGTTGACGCGGACTAGGTCGGTGAGCCCGTCGCCGCTCATGTCGGCGAGGAAGATGGTCTGTGTCCCGTCGGCGAACACCAGTGCCGGCGCCTTCTCGTCGTCGCGGGGGTTACTGAAGGTGATGGGAGTGCCGAAGCCGCCCTTGGCCAGCGATGGGTACCAGGTGAACGTCTGGTCGCGCGCGATGAGCACGTCGTCGTGGCCGTCGCCGTTCAGGTCGATGTGGCGCAGGTTCGGATCGTTCCAGTCGATCTGAGCCTGGGCTGGGAACAGCCGGAACGGTTCGAAGTCGCCATCCACGGTCCGATCAAAGTAGCCCGCTTGCGGCGGGGTGAAGATCGCCAGCTCCTTGAGCCCGTCTCCGTCGAGGTCGGCCATCTGCTGGCCGCCGTTGCCGAGGTGGGCGAGCGAGGGTTGCCTGAGGAGCATGCGCGCGGGCGCGAGCTCGCCGCGGCCGAGGTTCTGTTTGTAGAACAGCGCCTCGCCGTGCTGGCTGAGCACGCCTGGGATGCCCTCGCCGTCGAGGTCGATCCACTGGTAAGCGCCCTCCACCCCTTCGGGAAGATCGGCGACGCTGGCCGGATCGAGCACCTGGATGTCGGTCTGGATCTGCGGCAGCGAGTACGCGAGCTCGACCGGCGGGTACGACTTCTTGGTGTACGCGAGCGTCGCGAGGTCGCGGATGTACCCTGTCTGCGTGGCTGCGACGAGCTGCGTCAGCACCGGGTTTTCCGCGAAGGTGAAGTCGGTCGAGCGGACGAGGCACGGCGTGGCGCCGAGCTCGGCCATCGCGTGGAACATCAGGACGCGCCGGCAGAGGCGGTAGGTGCGGACCTCGAAGCCCGCGCGGTACGTCGAGAACGGGTCCTGCCGGCACGGCCAGGGCTGCACCTCGCCGACGGTAGGAGCAGTGGCATCGTGCTCTCCGTAGTCGAAGACGACCTCGAAAACCGCGGAGTCGAGCCCGGCGGTCCCGTCGAACGGCACGGTGTTGCCGTAGCGGATGCGCTTCAGGTAGCGGTTGACGATCGGGGCATCGCCGCCGTGGCGGTTCGCTTCATGGGGCGCGGTGCGCGGGACGTTGGCGAGGTCTTCGGGCTTGTAGATGTAAAGGATGACGTTGCCGCGATCATCGCGCGTGTCCTCGAGCAACCAGGAGAACACGAGACCCGGATGCTGCGGATGCGCGATGCGTGCGGCGTCCGACTTGCCGTAGGTGCTGGTGACGTTGTCCCTGGTGGTGGCCTGCCAGTAGACGACGCCGGTCGCTTTCTGCTCGCGTTTCTCGATGCGGGCGAACAGCCCCTCGACGCGAGGAACGTAGCGCTCGACGATGTCCGAGCCATCGTCGAAGCGCTCCTTCTGCCAGTTCACGTCCGCGAGACGCTTGGGCACGAGATCTTCGGCGCCCGAGAGGATGAAGACATCGGAGTCGTGTGCATCGTCGTACCGAGGGAGGACCTTGTCGGTCTTCCGGGTGATCTGCGGGACGGATAAGTGGAAGCCGTGCCCGAAGGGGCTGTTTCCGGCGCCCGAGTCGTACGAGATCGACAGGTCCGGTTGGAAGCCGGCGCGCCCGGGGCTCGTGGCAAGGGGGATCTGAAGCGAGGCGGTGCCCGTGACCGGGTTCGCCGAGAACTTCTCGCCGATGCCGCGGATGGCTCCGCCACCCTTCGGGAGCGATGGCACGGGCGGCGGAGCCGACCCGAAGCCTGTGCTTGGCGTGGATTTTGGTTTGTCGTCGATCTTGGTGCCAGGTGCAGACCTGTGCGGCAGATTGTCTTCGGCGCGTCGGTCTACCATCTTCCCCCCATTCGAACGCACGCGAGCGGTTAGGCGCGGCAGCGCAGTGTTTCACGGTGATGTGAACAGCAGCGGCAATTCGTGCGCATTCCTGGTCCGCTGCGGTCCTCGCTTCGGTGAACCGTGACAGACGGGCGGTGTTGTGCGGAAAAAAACGCTGCCAGCGTTCGTCCTCCCCAAGCCTGGCTACTCGTCGGCGAGCCCCCGAAGCATCGAGCGCGGTGACGGCCATGCGCCATGCGCTACCGCTTCCGCCATCGCACCGATCAGGTGGCGCGATGGGTTGACCCGCAGCCATGGTTCAGGGCCATGCTGCAGCACGGCCACGGCATGGCGGACGAGGTCACGGGTCTCATCGGGCGTCCATGCTGAGACAGCAACATCGCCAGCGCTGGCTCGGTCTCGGCGTACATGTAGTGGTCGCGAGTTCCGAAGACGTTTTCGCGGATGCGCTGGGCGGTGCGGAGCTCGGGAACTGCCTGCGTGACCCCTGCGTACGTTGTTGCGACGTCGGGATGGTCCTCGGTGCCATGGACAACACGCGCAAGCACCGCGAGAAGTCCACCGAGCTCGACGCCGTCAAGCACGTCCCGGTTGGTCGAGGTCGTGCTTGATGGCCGCTTGCCGCGATAGAGATCGATTCGTGACCACGACAAAGTTGACCGCGTTACAAGAAGCCCAGCAGTCGCTACACGAGGCCGCACGGCAATTCAGTGAGGCGCAGATGCCCGATGCCAGCAGTCCTTTCGCTGACCTCTTCCTACGCCGCGCTGCGCTCGAGTTCACGCGCGAACTGCTGTGCTCGTTGCTCGGGTTCAACCACAGCGGTCTCGAGGAAAGAATCGATGATCTCATGAACCTCGCTGATGCGTCGCTGAAAGCTCGCGACGGCATTCAGGACCCGCAGCTCGGCAAGCAAGTTCGCGCGTA
>Ga0134121_10003299_pt1 | contig 13513 bp, 8 predicted proteins | sample KB301_FD_96463 | JGI IMG/M metagenome (GOLD analysis project Ga0134121, IMG submission 96463) | Terrestrial soil microbial communities without Nitrogen fertilizer from Kellogg Biological Station, Michigan, USA - KB3-0-1 | ecosystem: Environmental > Terrestrial > Soil > Unclassified ...
AGCTCGTCGCGGCCGTAGGCGCGGTTCGTGGAGTCGCCGCCGGCGAAGAAGCGCTCGGCGATCGGCACGTCGCGGCTCGGGAAATCCCGCAACGGATCGTCGGCATTGGCGGGCAACGCCAAGTAGGGCTGAATCGCGCCCGCCCGCAGGCTGGCCGCGATCACGCCGGGCTTGCCGAGGTTGAAGAACCCGGTCTGCTGTACGAAGAGCTTCAAGAACTCGGTGTCCGTCCGGAAGGCCGGAAAGGCGTACTGGAGCTGAACCAGCGTGCTCCAACCCTTGGTGGTGGCGATGGGATCGTCGCGCCGGTCCCAGAAGAAGCTCGGCACCAGGCTGGTGATCTGGTAGGGCTGATCGTTCCTCTCGATGTCGTTGGCGACGACGCCCGGATTCACCTGGAGCTTGACGATGCGGTAGTCGAGCGCCAGGCTCAAACGCCGGTTGCCGAAGACGCGCACGGCTTCGCTGCGGGCGCCATAGCGGGTCACCTCGAAGGGGAGGCTGATCTCCGCCGCGTCCTCGTAGAAGACGGTGGAAGTCAGGGCGACCGGCTGGGCGAAAAGGGTGGGCTGATTGAAGATGAAGCGGAAGCGCTTGTCCCGCTGGCTCCAGCGCACGTCGGTGCGCAGGCTGTAGGCTTGGCCGAAGACGTTGTTGTCGGAGTAGCCGAAGAGGCCGCGCAGGCCGGACTCGGAGTCCCAACCGAGGCCGTAGGTGAGGGAACGGGCCTTCCCTTCCTCGACGCGGATGAGGACGTCCCGCTCGGAGGCATCGAGCCCCGCCTGGACGAGCCCGACGTCCACCCGCGAGAAGATGCCGAGACGGTAAAGGTTGCGCTCGACCTCCAGCAGCTTGGTGTCGCTGATCGGGGCGCCGTGCTTGAGGTCGAGGGTGCGGCGGATGACGTCCTCGCGGGTCTTTCGGTTGCCCCGCACGATGATGCGGTCCGCCAGCCGCTGCTGCCCTTCGAGGGCCTGGATGGTGATGCTGACCACCGTGTGGCTGGCATCCCAGTCCTGGAGGGCGGAAACCTGGGCCTGGGTATACCCCTTGGCGGCGAAGGCCGCCCGGATGGCATCCAGCGTCAGGTCGAGCAGCGCGGGATGGAAAGGCCCCGTCTCCTGGAGGGCCAGGTTGGGCTTCAGGGCCTTCAGATCGATGCTTTCCAGGCCCTGGAATTCGAGCTTGTCCACCCGCTGGCGCAGCCCTTCCTTGATGGGGATGACGAGCTGAAGGTCGTCCCCTCTCCGCTCGACTGACGCAGGGCCCACCTTGACGTTGGGAAAGCCCGAGAGGGCGTAGAAGCGCCGCAGGTTGTCGAGGTCGTCACGCAGCTCCGAGTCCACCAGCCGGCCGCTGCCCAGGCGCAGAGGGGTGCGGCGGTTGGTGTTCATGTGCTCGATCAGCTTCGGGGTCTCGAGCTGCTCGTTGCCCTGGAAGTCGATCCCCTTGAGCGTGTAGACGCGCCCGGGCTCGATGCGGAAGGTGAGCTGGAGCTCGCCCTCGGCGGCCTTCTCCTCGGTCGTGACCTTGACGTCGTAGTGCCCCTGCTGCTGGTAGTAGCTCTTGAGGCGCCCCACGGCCTGCTGCACGAGGGCCTCGTCATAGCCTGCTTCGCCGAGAAAGGGCAGGAGCCCCTTGCGGCGCAGCGTCCTCTCCTCGGCGCCGATGATCTTGAGGACGATCTTCGGGCCGATCTCGATGGGGTAGGTGAGCTTGACGGTGTTGGACCTGCGGTTGAGATCCTCCGTGGGGGGATCGACGCGGGCCTTGCCGTAGTGCTGGCCGATGAGCCACTCCTGGAGGCGGTCGGCGGCCTCCCGCGCGTCCCGGCGGCTGAAGCCCTCGCGCAGCTTGAGCTTGAGCTGCTTGACCAGGGCCGCCGCCTCGAACGGCTTTACCGGGTGATCGAAACCGATCGTCTGCAGGATGGCGCGGGGGCCGCTGCGCACCTGGTAGGTGATCACGGCCCGCCGGCGCAGGTCGTTGGTGGAGACCGAGACGCGCACCCGGGATTTGAAATAGCCGTTGGTCTCGTAAAGGTCCTGGAGCGCGAAGACGCCCCGCACCACCCTCTCCTCGGAGAGCGGCTGGGCCACCCCCTGCGGCACCGCCCGGAGCAGGTCGTCGCGGCTCAGGCCGAGCTCGCCGGCGATGCGGACCTCTTCCACCTGCACCACGGCCCGGAACACCACGACCACCACCACGCCCCCGCCGGCCGGATCGTCGCGGGTGTAGAGCTCGAGGTCCGCGGCGTCGCCGGTCGCCTGGAGGTTGCGCAGGGTGTGGCGGACGGCGAGATCGGAGAGCGGCTCGCCGACCTCGACCTCGATCAGGTCTTCGAGATCGAGCGACTCGTCGAGCGGAGCGTCGCTGCGCACCTCGACGGCGGTGACGAGCGGGCCGGGGGCCTCCAGGGGCGAATCGGGGTTCGACGCCGGTGCCGGCGTGACCTCCTCGACCGGCGGCGAAGGCTCCAGCGATGCCGGCGATGCCGGCGGCACCTGGCCGAAAGCCGCGCCCGAAACCAGCAGAACGAGGGCGAGGACAGCCCCTCGCGGCGCGAGCCGGCTCAGAACCGCCTCTCCCATTGCGCGTCGACGGTGTAGGTGCCGTCGCCGACCTGGGTGAGCACCAGGGTGACGTTCTTCCTGAGCTGCCACTCCACCTGGACGACGGACTGACGGTTGTTGGTGGGATCGTAGGAGTAGGTGACGAAGACGTCCTTCGACAGCCGCTTGCCGACCGTGAAGCCGACTCCCGAGACGGGCTGCCCGACGGCCGAGGTCAGGGGATCGATGCGGAAACGGTCGAAGCCGAAGAGCGTGCCCACCCGCTTGGTGAGAGCCGAGGCCGCCTGCCCGTAGAGGAACTGCCGCGCCACGTCGCCGGGCGCGGTCTGCTGGTCGGCCGTGGGCGGCGGCGTGTACCCCGCCTCCGGCGAGGGGCGCTGGCCGGTGGCCACCAGGGAGAAGATCTCCAGGTCCGCCAGGTTGGTGTCGGAAGAGAAGTGGACGTCGGGCTTTTCGAACGTGCCGCCGAGGTTGAGGGTGACGGTGAAGCCCTGGATCTCCGTCTGCGCCACGAGATCGATCACCGGATCGATCTTGATGGCGTTGTCGAACGAGAGGTTGCCCCGCAGCACTTCGTACTTGTTGTCGCTGAACACCAGGCTGCCGCCCGGGTTGACGGTCACCTTGCCGAAGACCACCGGCCGGGCAACGCTGCCGCGGATGGTCAGGCCCACGTCTCCCGAGAGGTTGGCGAGGTTGTTGCGGACGCGCAACGCATCCACGCCGGTGACGGTGATGGCGAGCTGGGTGGTGGATTGGAAGTCGTCCGTCTCGGGCGCCAGCAGCCGCTGGCGCTGGAGGATCAGCCGCTGCAGCAGCAGCAGCGGATCGACGGTGATGTCCTCGACGTAGAGCGAGCGCTGGAGGTTGACCTGTCCCACGATCTGCCGGCCCTCGCCGTTGCCGTTGGAGATCAGGGATAGCTCGGCGTTGCCGCGGTTGAGGAGGAACTCTGGAAAGCGCAGGGAAATGTCGTTCGCCGAGACGTCGAAGCGGTACGCCGTCTCCCGCCCGCCGCCCGGCAGGGAGAAGGAGCCCGAGGCCCGCAAAAGACCGCCTCCCAGACGGCCTTTGATCTCGTCGACGACGATGCGGTCGCGGTTGAAGCTCAGGGTACCGGTGACGTTGTCGAAGGCCTGCGCCAGACCGGGGAGGATGAGCTGGGCGTCGCGGATCTCCCCCTGGCCGCTGAGCACCGGGTTGGCGGCGGTGCCGCGCACGCTGCCCAGCACTTCGAGGGCCCCCTGCATTTTCGTGCCAGGCAGGAACAGCTCGGCCCACGAGGCGGCGAGCGTGCTCTGGAAGCGCAGATCGAGCGGCACGCCGGGCTTCAGGGCGAGGCCGCCGGAGACCACCAGCTCGTTCTCCGTGCCCGGCTCGCCGAGGTAGAACGAGCGCAGGGTGACGCGGTCGGGGGTGATCTCCGCCACCACCGGCTCGCGGCTGGAGATGTCGTGGCCCTGGTACTGGAGGCGCAGATCCGAGAGGCGGACGGCCGCCCGGTAGGCCTTGGTGCCGAAATTCGCGCCGAGGCCCACGGTGCCCACCAGCGAGCCGTTGAGATCCGGCGGCAGCGGCTGCGGCGAGAAGGCGCGGGCGAGCGGTCCCAGGTTGTCGCTACGCACGTCGATGGCAAGGTCCGCGCCCTTGCGGTCGAGGCGGCCGCCGCCCTGGAAGGAGGCCATGCCGAGGAGCGATCCCTGCACGTCGAGGCGCTCTCCCGTCCAGGTGGCCACCACCTGCGTATCCCCCTGTTGCCCCGTCTTCTCAGTCACCGGGCGGCCGTCGAGGGCGAGATCCCGGCCGCGGATGGAGACCATCGCCTTCGGCTGATCGAGAGTTCCGGAGGCCGCGGCGTCCACCGACACCCGGCCGGTCAGCGCGCCGCCGAGCGGCTCGCGGAAGGGCGCCGCCGCCAGCGACAGGCCGGGCGCGGTGAGCGTGGCGTCAAAGGTTTCCGTCGCCTGGTCGTAGCTGCCGCGGACGACGGCGATGCCGGCGGGCATCTCGATCTGCCCTTCCTGCACGGCGAAATGCCCGTTCGCAAACGAGGCCACGGCCTTCGCCTTGCCGACGGCGAAGCCCTGGACCTCCAGGTTCTGGGCCTGGGCGTCGACGCGGGCATCGGGCTGCTCGACGGGGCCGGACAGGTCGACGCGGCCGGAGAGCTGCCCCTTGACCAAGCCGGCCATCTGGGGCGGCAGGAAGTAGCCGAGGCCGTCGGCCGGCCACTGCACGGCGTCGACCGCGAGCGCGATCGGTTCCGTGGCGGTGGTCCTCCCCGCCGGCGGCAACGGCACGCGGCCGGTGACCATCACGGCACCGCCCTCGCGGGTGAGCTCCAGGCGCAGGTCGTCCACCGCCCGCGGGTTGAGCGTCAGGGAGCCGTGGACGGTGTCGGCACGGGTCACCGGGGCCACCGCGTCCATGAGATTGAGGTCGAGGCGGAGGTTGTAGTCGTCGTGGTCGAAGGCAAAGGTCCCCGAGGCCGTGCCCTTCCCTTCCGTGGGCAGCCACAGGGCGGGCGGCTCGCCGGGCTTCGGGTGGCCGGCGAGGACCGGGTTGAGCGGGCTCACGTCCTGGCTCACCAGCTTGAAATCGAGCTGGCCCCTGGAATGAGAAATGTCGTAGGTGAAGCCGGACGAGGTGATGTCCTGCCCCGGCGAGGTGAGGTGGAGGTTGGTCGCCGAGACGACGCCGCGGTCGAGAGCGACGGGCAGGTCGCCCTCCAGAGGCAGACCGCCGCCGCCCTGCCCCTTGACGTGGAGGTCGGCGCGGCCGGTGCCGGCCGCGACCGCCAGGTGGCCGAACTGGTACTTGACCTTCCCTCCGGCAAGGCCCACGAGACCGCCGACGATCGGCAGGTCCTGCCCCGGGAACTGGTCGGCGATCACTTTCTGGATCTCGAGGCCCGAAAGATCGAGGTCCAGGACTACCGGAATCCCCTCGCGCGTCTCTTTCGAGTACTCGACGCCGACCTGCCCCGACACCGCGCCCCCGGCGTAGCGGGCGTGGTCGATCTTGACGTCGATGCGGTTGAGGCCGCCCAGGTAGGTGGCCGAAGCGTCCTGGAAGACGCGGCCGAAGGTGGCGACGCGGGGCGAGGTGGCGGTTCCCGAGTAGGACCAGGCGGCTTCGGTCCAGTCGAAACGCCCGCGCACGGCGAAGGGGCCGGCGATGGGATCGGTCATGTAGCCCAGCCGGTTGACGATGTGCGTCGCGCCCTGGCCGGTGTAGTGCAGCTCGATCCGGCGATTCTTCTCCAGGTAGTCGATGAACCCGTCGGCGCGCAGGGCGACGTCCGGGCCGGCGATGCGGGTCGTGGCAATCGCCACGCGGCCCTTCTCGGGCACGATGCTGCCGCGCGCCGAGACGGTGAAGCGGTACGGAAGAGCGCGCGGCAACGTCGTCACGACCTCCTGGGCGGTCACCAGGTAATCGAGCCGGTTGCCCCCCTCGCCGCCGCGCTCGGCGCGCCCGGTCAGACGCCCCCAGATCGCCTTCGCGTCCAGGGTGAGCGGCCCATGGCGCTCGTTGAGCCGGAAGACCCCGTCCTGCACCAGGATATGGCCGATGCGGACGTCGAGCTGCTTGCGCCCGCCTCCCCCCTGGGGAAGCACGAAGTTGGGCAGGTTGGTGGTGCCGTCCGGGTTGGTCTGAAGGTAGACCTCCGGCCGGATCGCCTCGATCTGCTCGAGGTCGAAGACCCGTCCCCGCAGGTCGTGGACGGTGAGACCGACGCGGGCGAAGGGAGCGCGGAGCACCGGCGTATCCCCCGGGTGCGGCCCGGGGATCACCACGTTCGTAAGCTCCAGAGCCGGGGGGAAGAAGGAGTAGTCGACGCTGCCGACCTGGATCTTCCGGCCGCCGAAGAAGGCCGTGCCGAGAGTCACCAGCCGGGCCAGGGCCTGCTCGTGGGCGAAGCGGCTCTGAATGAGGAGCAGGGCGGCGGCCAGTAGGGCGACCACCAGCAGCAGCCCCCAGACGAAGGGACGCACCACCCAGCGCCGCATCCGGCCGTGACGCTTCGGGCGGCGCTTCGAGACCGGCGCCGGAGAGGCCGCCGGAGGAGCGTCCCGAGGGGAAAGCGGCTCCCGGGGCTCATCCGGCTCGCTCAAGGCTTGACTCCTCCGCTCTCGCCGCCGGAGGCGTGGTCCTCCGTCTCCCCGGCCAGACCGCCCCAGCGCAGCTTCCCCCGCAGGCTCTCGTAGAACCGCCGGCCGCTGACTTTGGCCAGCCGCACGGCGGCGGCGCTGCGGATGATGCTCACGGTATCGCCGAAGCTCAGCGAGGTACCCTCCTGGCCGTCGAGGGTGAGATAGACCTCCTCGCGGCGGGTCTCCAGGGTGACCTCGATGGGCGCGGCGTCGGGCACCACGATGGGCCGCATGGACAGCGCGTGCGGGCAGATGGGCGTGAGCACGGCCACCGGCAGCAGCGGGTTGACGATGGGGCCGCCGGCCGAGAGATTGTAGGCCGTGGAGCCGGTGGGAGTGGAGATGATGAGGCCGTCGGAGCGGAAGCGGGCGATGAGGTGGCCGTCCACCTGAAGGGTCAGCTCGATGATGCGGGCGAGAGCGCTCTTGGTGATCACCGCGTCGTTGAGCACCCGGAAGCGGGAGGACGAGCCTCCCTGGCGCCGCAGCTCGACGTCGAACAGCGAGCGCTCCTCGGTCCTGAACCGGCCCTCCAGCACCTCGAGCAGGGCCGGGTAGAGCTCGCCGCGGTTGATTTCCGTCAGGAAGCCCAGGTTGCCGAGGTTGACGCCGAGAATGGGGATGCCGGGTTGGAGCGTGCGCGCCGCGGCCAGCAGCGTGCCGTCGCCGCCCAGCACCACCACCAGGTCATAGGCCGCGGCGGGCACGGACGGCACCTCGCCCCCCTTGCCACGAGACCGCAGGCTGGTCTCGTCGAGAGTCGCGGTGAGACCGCGCCGGCGCAGCCATTCGGCCAGCTCCTGAGCGGTGTCGGCGGCGTCGCGGCTCCCCGCCTTGGCGACGATACCGATGCGCTGAAAGGGGCTGTCGTGGTTCCGTTTGCGGCTCATGCGTTCCCCTGGCGGCCCTGCCTTTCGCGGAACAACGCGAAGGCCTCGCGGTTTCCCCCGGTGCCGGCGACCGGCGAGTCGAAGACGCCCAGCGGCTCGACGCCCAGGGCGGCGATGCCGGCCGCGCACTCCTGGATCACCCGCCGGCGCACCGCCTCGTCGCGCAGGATGCCGCCCTTGCCCACGGCTCCCCGCCCGGCCTCGAACTGCGGCTTGATCATCGGCAGCAGCAGGCCGCCGGCGGCCAGATGAGCCAGCAACGCCGGCACCACCTTGAGCAACGAGATGAACGAGACGTCGACGGTGATCAGCCCACACCGCTCCGGCAGGGCGTCGGCGGGCAGCAGCCGGGCGTTGACGCGGTCCATCACCACCACTCTCGGGTCGGAGCGCAGCCGCAGGTCAAGCTGGCCGTAGCCGACGTCGACGGCGTAGATGCGGGCGGCCCCGCGTTGCAGCAGGCAGTCGGTGAAGCCGCCGGTCGAGGCGCCGGCGTCGAGGCAGACGAGGCCGGAGGGATCGACTTCGAAATGATCCAGGGCCGCGGCCAGCTTCCGCCCGGCCCGCGAGGCGAAAGGCTCGCGGGCGGCGACCTCGATACGGACCTCCTCGCGCACGGCGGTGCCCGGCTTGTCCACCCGCCGTCCCTCCACCTCGACGCCGCCCGCCATGACGGCGCGCCGCGCCGCCTCCCGGCTGGCGAACAGGCCGCGCTGGACCAGCAGTTGATCGAGGCGCAAGGAGGCCGTCTCCCGTCCCTTTTTTCGGTCGTCGATCGGCGTCAAGACAGCATCGTTTCCCCGGAATGACTCTGCTGAGCCCGGCAGCGCTGCAACGGCTGTGCCCGCGATGTCCGCGATCATCGCTCCCGTGATGCCTATATATCACCCGTTCGCGGGCGTTCCTCATCGGGCTCCGCCGCTTGGAGGCAGAAGGGGATCGCCAGGGCGAACAGCGCCGTGCGCTGCACCTCGGCGTCCCCCCAGTTGTTCTCGAACAGGCCGGCGACGTTGAAGGCGAGAATGGCGAGCAGAGCGCCGATCCAGAGATCGGCCCGGGGCCCAAGGGTGCCGCCTTCCCGCCGGAAGCGGCGCCAGGCGAGGCCCATCGCCGCGAGATGGAGCCCGAGGTAGGCCGCGAGTGCCGGCAGCCCCCGCTCGGCCGCGACCTGCAGCAGGCTGTTGTGGAGGTGCGGCACGTTGTAGCGCGGCGCCGAGGGCGGCCGGTAGAGGGCATAGCGGTGGCGCACGACGTCCGGCCCGATGCCGAACACGGGGCTCTCCCGCACCATGGTCAGCCCCGCCTCGAGCATGCAGAGGCGGTCGTAGTTGGAGATGTCGCGCGGGTTGAAGATGGAGGTCACCCGGTGGACCAGCGGCACCGGCGCCAGGATGATGAAGAGCATCGCCGCCGGCGCGAAGGCCAGCAGCAGCCGCGGTGCGCGGATCAGCGCCAGCACCGTCAGTGCCGCCATCAATCCCACCCAGGCATTGCGGGTGTAACTGCCGAGCAGGGCGGCGTTGATCACCACGAGAGCCCCCCACCGCCAGAAATTTCGCCAGAGACCGGGCCAGCGCCGGGCATACACCATCGAGGCGATCAGCAGCAGATCGCAGATCAGCAGAAAGCCCGAGAACGTCATGTAGGTGGAAAACGGGCCGCGGATGCGGCGGTCGATGTCACCAAAACCGAACAGGTACTGCGACAAACCCTGACAGGCCAGCAGGGCGGCCACCACCACCAGGGCATCCACCACAAATCGCACCTGCCGCTCGCGGCGCAGCAGGAGCGGCGCCATGAAGAGCGACGAGAGGGTGAACACCTCGGTAGCGCCCCGGGCGCTGACCCCGAGCTCGTAGGAGGCGAGGATGGCGCTGCCGTAGAGCAGCACGTACAGGCCCAGGAAGATCCAGAGCCAGGGCGTGCGGCCCCAGGGCACCGGGCGGCGGTGGGTCCAGGGGAGGGCCAGCAGGGTCAGCCCGAGGATGACGTTGGAAATGGCCAGACTGAAAATCGAGGCCACGCTCGCGGCGTAGAGCCAGAACCCGATGTGCTCGCGGCGGCGCTCGGCGACTTCGGCAGGACTGGCCACGGCCAGGTAAGTCAGCGGCCGACGGCGGAGGAGGGGAGAGCCTCCTCGATGAGCATGATGGGGATGTCGGAAACGATTGGGTAGACGAGGCCCGAAGCCGCGCAGTAGAGGCCCTGCTCCACCACCGGCTCCTCATCCCGGAAGTGCTCCCGGTACTTCTCCACCAAGCCGCCGCGAACCTCCCGCGGCAGCTCGATCAGCTCCAGCTCGCCCTTCGACTTCGGGCAGACGAGGATCTCCAGCAGCTCAGGGTCGACGGCCATGGGCGCAGGATAGCACGCTCACAGCCGGCAGGCGAAGGTGAACACGAGCGACTCGGACCCCGGGTTGTGCACGTAGATGCCGGCGTTGGAAAGGTGGTAGTAGATCAGCCCCAGCCGGTAGCGCTCGCCGATCCGCCGCGTCACCTCCAGCCCGGAGCGGAACTCCACCTGGCCCCCGAGGTTGAAACCGCCGTTGCGGTCGTAGAGGCCGTAGCCGAGTTGCGGCGTCACCTGCCAGCGCTCGCCCACGGGAACTTCGAAGCGGAAGCTGCCATACCCGTAATAGGAAGAGTCCGAGTTGACCATGACGCCGAAGGCGGGGACGAAGGAGACCCGTTTGGGGAGCCACCGGAAGCGATGCGGTGCGAGGCGCACCTCCAGCCCGCCCTCGCTGATGTGATCGTTGTCCGAGACCCGGAAGCGGCCGGCGCTCGCCGCGACCTCGTCGAGCGCCCGGGCGGGAGCGGCGGCGCAGAGGACGAGAACGAAAAGCATGGGAATTACGAATCGCGAGATTTTCACGGCAGCCGGTATAACACTGGTTGCCTTCCCGGCTCAAGAGACCCCTTAAGATACCCCCGTGCCCGCCCCTGAGATCTCCGTCGTCGTCCCGGTGTTCAACGAGGAGGAGAACCTGCCTCTGCTCGCGGCCGAGCTTCAGGCCGTCCTGCGCTCCCTCGGCCGGCCCTGCGAGGTGATCTTCGTCGACGACGGCAGCACGGACGGCAGCCTCGAAGCGCTCGGCCGGGTCGGGCTACAGGACTCGGCCGTGCGGATCGTCCGCCTGCCGCGTAACGCTGGGCAGTCGGCGGCCCTCGCCGCGGGCTTTCGGGCGGCCCGCGGCGGCCTGGTCGTCACCCTCGACGCCGACCTCCAGAACGATCCGGCGGACGTCCCCCGGCTTCTCAATCATTTGGAAGGTTACGACGTCGTCTGCGGCGTGCGCACTTCCCGTCAGGACGGCTGGCTGCGCAAGGCCTCCTCGCGCATCGCCGGCGGCGTGCGCAACCGGCTGACCCGAGATCCGGTCGCCGACGCCGGCTGCACCCTGCGCGTCTACCGCGCCGAATTCCTGCGCCGCATCCCCCTGTTCTCGGGGATGCACCGCTTCCTGCCGACGCTGCTCAAGCTGGAGGGGGCGCGGATCACGGAAGTGCCCGTCCACCACCGGCCACGGCGGCACGGCCAATCCAAGTACAACATCCGCAACCGCATCTGGCGGTCGCTGGCCGATCTCTTCGCTGTGCGCTGGATGCAGAGGCGCTGGATCGACCGCCGCGCGCCCGAGGAGATCGACCCTTGCCACTCAACGCCCATTACCTCTGGATCGCCGTCGGCTTCCTCGGTCAGGCCCTCTTCTTCGGCCGCTTCTTCGTGCAGTGGATCGCCTCTGAGCGCAGCAAGAAGAGCGTCATCCCGCGATCCTTCTGGTACCTGAGCCTCGCCGGCGGCAGCGTGCTGCTGATCTACGCCATCCACCAGCGCGATCCGGTGTTCATCGTGGGGCAGGCCACGGGCTTCTTCATCTACACCCGCAACCTGTGGTTCATTCACCGCGCTCCGGCGAAGGAAGCCGGCGAGGCCGTCTAGTCCTGAGCGTCGGGCACCAGCATGCGCTCGATGCCCCGCGCCTTGCCGGTCGTCTCGTCGATGTCGACTAGGACGGCGGCCAGCCGGACGTCGCGCTTGGCGACCTCGAAGGAGGCGGGGGTCTGGAGAAGGAAGCGCTTGAGCACCTTGTCGGGGCGCATGCCAATGACCGACTCGTAGGGGCCGGTCATACCGGCGTCGGTCAGGAAGGCCGTGCCCTCGGGCAGTACCCTTTCGTCGGCCGTCGGGACGTGGGTGTGGGTGCCCACCACGGCGCTCACCCGGCCATCGAGGTAGAAGCCCAGGGCCTGCTTCTCGCTCGTCGCCTCGGCGTGGAAGTCGACGAAGATCGCCTTCACCTTGGGATCCAGTCCCTTGAGCAGCTCGTCGGCGACGAGGAAGGGGGAGTCGAGGTGGTGCATGAAGACCCGCCCCTCGAGGTTGATCACCGCCACCGGCACGCCCGCCGCCGTCTCCCCCACGTGCAGCCCGCTTCCCGGGTTCCCCGCCGGGTAGTTGTGCGGGCGCAGAAGCCGGGGCTCATGGCCGAGGAGGGCGACCCCTTCCTTCTTGTCCCACATGTGGTTGCCCGTGGTGTAGACGTCGATGGGCAGGTCGGCGATCTCCGCCAGCACGTCCGGCGTGACGCCGAAGCCGCCCGCCGAGTTCTCGACGTTGACCACCACGTAGTCCGCCCGGTGGTGGTCCACCAGGCGGGGGAGGAGGTTCTGGAGCGCCTTGCGGCCGGGCTTGCCGATGACGTCGCCGACGAAGAGCAGCTTCATCGGGCGTACTCGACCGAGCGGGTCTCGCGGATCACCGTCACCTTGATCTGGCCCGGGTAGGTCAGCTCCTGCTCGATGCGGCGGGCGATATCCTTCGACAGCCAGAGCGCCTGCTCGTCGCCGATCTTGCCGCTGTCGACGATGATGCGCACCTCGCGGCCGGCCTGGATGGCGAAGGTCTTCTGCACGCCCTTGAAGCTGGAGGCGATCTCTTCGAGCTTCTCCAGCCGCTTGACGTAGGTCTCCAGCACCTCGCGCCGGGCGCCGGGGCGGGCGGCGGAGAGGGCGTCGGCGGCGGTGACCAGCACCGCCTCCACGGTCTGCGGATCGTAGTCGCCGTGATGGCAGGCCATGGAGTGCACGACCTCCTCGGTCTCGCCGTACTTGCGCAGCAGGTCGATGCCGATCTGGAGGTGGGTGCCGTCCATCTCGCGGTCGATGGCCTTGCCGATGTCGTGCACCAGGCCGCCGCGGCGGGCGATGGCGACGTTGGCCCGCAGCTCGGCGGCCATGGTGCCGGCGAGAAAGGCCACCTCTTTGCTGTGCTGGAGGACGTTCTGCCCGTAGGAGGTGCGATAGCGCAGCCGGCCGAGGAGCTTCACCAACTCGGGGTGCATGCCGGGGATGCCCAGCTCCAGCAGCGCCGCCTCGCCCTCCTGGAGGATCTTCTGCTCGAACTCGGCCTTCACCTTCTCGACGATCTCCTCGATGCGCGCGGGATGGATGCGGCCGTCGACGATCAGCCGCTCCAGGGCGACGCGGGCCACCTCGCGGCGGAACGGGTCGAAGCCGGAGAGGATCACCGCCTCCGGCGTATCGTCGACGATGAGGTCGACGCCCGTCGCCATCTCCAGGGCGCGGATGTTGCGGCCCTCGCGGCCGATGATCCGCCCCTTCATCTCGTCGTTGGGCAGCATGACGACGGAGACGGTGGTCTCGGAGACGTAGTCCGAGGCCGAGCGCTGGATGGCCATGCCGATGATGCGCTGGGCCTGCCGGCCGGCCTGCTCGCGGGCCTCGTCCTCGATGCGCTTGACGATGTGGGCGGCCTCGATCTTGGCCTCGTCCTCCATCACCCGCACCAGCTCCTCCCGCGCCTGCTGGGCGGTGAGGCCGGCGATCTGCTCGAGCTTGCCGCGCTCCTCCTCGAACATCCGCTCGAC
>Ga0134121_10003301_pt1 | contig 13510 bp, 14 predicted proteins | sample KB301_FD_96463 | JGI IMG/M metagenome (GOLD analysis project Ga0134121, IMG submission 96463) | Terrestrial soil microbial communities without Nitrogen fertilizer from Kellogg Biological Station, Michigan, USA - KB3-0-1 | ecosystem: Environmental > Terrestrial > Soil > Unclassified ...
CCGATGAGGAGGATGTTGGCCTTCTGCAGCTCCACGTCCCCCGAGTCGGTGCCGGCCTCGATGCGCTTGTAGTGGTTGTGAACGGCAACCGCGAGCACCTTCTTGGCCCGCTCCTGCCCCACCACGTACTGGTCCAGCACCTGCTTGATCTCGGCGGGCTTGGGGAGGCTCCGGATTTCCCGGCTCTTCTCCTCTTCCCACTCGTCCGCGATGATGTCGTTGCAGAGCTCGATGCACTCGTCGCAGATGTAGACCGTGGGCCCGGCAATGAGCTTGCGCACGTCGTTCTGGCTCTTGCCGCAGAACGAGCACTTCAGCGAGCCGCCGCCCTCTCGCTGGCGGGCCATGCGGTCTACTTGGTGGCCGCCACCACCTCGGCCGGGACCGGCCTCGGGGTGGGCTTGGAGGAGATGACCTCGTCCACGATCCGGTATTCCTTGGCCTGCTCCGCGGTCATGAAGAAGTCGCGGTCGGTGTCCCGCTGGATCTTCTCCATGGACTGGCCGGTGTGGTGGATGAGGATGCGGTTCAGCTCCTCGCGCATGCGCAGGATCTCGCGCGCCTGGATGTCGATGTCGGTGGCCTGCCCCTGCACGCCCCCCAGCGGCTGGTGGATCATGATCCGCGAGTGGGGAAGCGCGAAGCGCTTGCCCCGGGCGCCCGCGGTCAGGAGCAATGCCCCCATGGAGGCGGCCTGCCCCATGCAGATGGTGGAGATGTCCGGCTTCACGTACTGCATGGTGTCGTAGATGGCCATCCCCGCCGTCACCGAGCCGCCCGGCGAGTTGATGTACAGGTTGATGTCCTTGTCGGGATCGTCGGCCTCGAGGAATAGCATCTGCGCGATGACGAGGTTGGCGATCTCGTCCTCGATATAGGTGGGTAGAAAGATGATTCGCTCCTTCAGCAACCGGGAGAAGATGTCGAACGCCCGCTCCCCGCGGGGCGTCTGCTCGACCACCATCGGAACCAAGCCCATCGGACGCCTCCTTGCCATTACTGAATAGTGTACCTCAGGGAGCGATCTTCGCCCGCTCGATCAGGTGATCGAGGGTCCGGCTCTCGCGGAGCGAATAGCGCAGGCTGTCGAGGTCCCCGCTCTGCTCCATCATCCGCCGCACCGCGGGCGCCGGCCGCTGGCTGGCGGCGGCGATCCGCTCCACCTCGGCGTCCACCTGCTCGTCGGCGGGGGCCAGCCCCTCCTTCTCGGCGATGGCCTCCAGGAGGAGCGCCCGCTTGACCGCCTTCTCCGCCCCCGGCTTGAGCTCCTCGAGGAGCTTGGGGTAGTCCCAGGGGAGCTTGTCCGGGTCCACGCCCTGGCGGCGCAGCCGCTCCCGCGTGTGCTCGATCTGATGGCCGACCTGGCGCAGGACCAGGGCGTCCGGGACCTGGAAGTCGTGCGCGCCGAGAAGGGTCTCCATCACCGCGTCCTCGAGGGCGCGGCGGTTTTCCCGGTCGCGGCGGGCCTGGAGATCTTTGCGCAGCTCGGCCTTCACCGCGTCCACCGACTCGAAGGGGCCCATGCTCTTGGCGAACTCGTCGTCGAGGACGGGGAGCACCTTCTCCTTGACCTCTTTCACCGTCACCGTCGCCTCGCCGCCCTTGCCCCGCAGCGCCTCGGTGCGGTGGTCGTCGGCGAACTTGAGCCGGGTGGTGCGGGTGCCGCCGGCGGCAAGGCCGATCACCGCCTCCTCCATCTCCGGCATCACCTGGCCCTGGCCGGGGATGAAGCTATAGCCTTCCTCGGTGCGCGCGTCCATGCCCTCGGGGGCGAGGGTATAGTCCACGATCACGAGATCGCCGAGGTCGGCGGGGCGATCCACCACCCGGAACTCCGCGTGCTGCTCGCGGAACTGGTTGAGCGTCTCGTCCACCTCGTCGTCGGTGAGGGCTTGGGCTCGTGCTTCACCGCGATGCCGGCATAGTCGCCGAGCGCGATGGCGGGCTTGATCTCGACCACCGCCGAGAACGACAGCGGGGCGTCCTCCTCGAGGCGGACTTCCTGGAGATCGGGCTCCTCGACGGGCTTGAGCCGCGTCTCGTCCAGCGCCTGCCGGTACACCTCGGGAATGAGGCTCCGCGCCACTTCCTGCTTCACGTCGTCGGAGAAGTGGAGCTTGATCATGCTCCGCGGCACCTTGCCCTTGCGAAAGCCGGGCAGCCGCGCCTCGCGCTGCACGCGGGTGAAGGCCTTTTCCCAGGCGGTGCGGACCACCTCCGGCGCCTCCTCCACCTGGAGGCGGCGCTTGCAGGCTCCCATTTCCTCGACGGCGACTTTCATCATCACTCCTGGCTCAGGGATGGTGCGAGAGGGGGGAGTTGAACCCCCACGGGTGTGACCCTCTGGATCCTAAGTCCAGCGCGTCTGCCAATTCCGCCACTCTCGCACAACCGAATTCGCTTTTGACCGGCTTGGCGGGACGACGGAAGAAAGGATATCACAGGGTTCGCGCAGCCGAGCGCGGGCCCGCGGTCGCCGGAACCCCCACGCGTGGTACACGCGCGCCCGGCCCTACACCGCCGGCGGGTGAGAAAGGCCGCGCGTCAGGTCTTGAGGCGCGGATCCAGCGCGTCGCGAATCCCATCGCCGAGGAGATTGAAGCCCAGCACCGCGAGGAAGATGGCGAGGCCCGGGAAGGCGCCCAGCCAGGGCGCCTGCTCGAGGTAGCCCCGGCCCGCGGAGAGCATGATGCCCCACGACGGCGTGGGGGGCTGCGTCCCCATCCCGAGGAAGGAGAGCGCGGCCTCGGTGAGAATGCCGAAGGCCACCGAGAACGAGGACTGCACGAGGAGCGGGGCCAGACAGTTGGGCAGGATGTGGAGCAATACGAGGCGCCGGTCGGAGGCGCCCAGGGCGCGCGCAGCCGCCACGAAGTCGTGCTCCTTCACCGAGAGCACCTGGGCGCGAATGAGCCGGGCGAAGTTCGGCACGAACACCACCCCGATGGCGAACAGCGCGTGGATGAGCTTGGGCCCGAGCACGGCGGTGATGCCCAGGGCCAGGACCAGGCCGGGGAAGGACAGGATCACCTCCAGCGCGCGCATGATCACGTTGTCCACCTGCCCGCCCAGGTAGCCCGCCACCAGCCCCAGCGGCAGGCCGATGCACAGCGCCACCGCCACCGTGAAGAGGCCCGCCTGGAGCGAGATGCGGCTCCCGTAGACGACGCGGCTCAGGATGTCGCGCCCGATATCGTCGGTGCCGAAGGGATGCGCGCGCGCCGGCGGGGAGAGGACATTGGCGAAGTCCGCCGACACGGGATCGTAGGGGCTGAGCAGCGGCGCCAGCGCGGCCACCAGCACGAAGGCGCACACGAGCACCGCCCCCACCAACCCCACGTGGCTCCGCCGGAACTGGCCGAGGGCGATGGCGGTGAGGCTGGTGCCGCCCATTCAGTGCACCCGGATGCGCGGGTCGAGATACGAATACAGGATGTCCACCGCCAGGTTCGCCACCACGTAGCCCACCGCCAGGAAGAGGATCACGCCCTGCACCACGAAGAAGTCGCGGCTGAACACAGAGTCGATCATCAGCCGGCCCACGCCGGGCAGCGCGAACAGGCTCTCGGTGATGATGGTATTGCCCAGCAGGGCGCCGATCTGGAGGCCGATGACCGTGACCACCGAGATGAGCGCATTCTTGAGCGCGTGCTTGCCGATCACCATGCGGTCGGCCAGCCCCTTGGCCTGGGCGGTGCGCACGTAGTCCTGCCGCAGCACTTCCAGCATCCCGGAACGGAGCTGGCGGGTGACCAGCGCGGCGAGCGCGGTGCCGAGCGTGATGGAGGGCAGGATGAGCGAGCGCACGCCGTCGAAGCCCGAGGCCGGGAGCCAGCGCAGGAGGAGCGCGAAGACGTAGATGAGGATGAGGCCCAGCCAGAAGTTCGGCGTGGAGAAGCCGAAGAGCGCGAAGAAGGTGCTGGCGAGGTCCACGCCCGAGTTCCGCTTCACCGCCGACACGATGCCGAGCGGCACCGCGATGCAGAGCGAGATGACCATGGAGAACGCGATGAGCCGGAGCGTCACCGGCAGGCGCTCGACGATGGCCGAGACCACCGGCTGGTTGGTCCTGATCGACCGGCCGAGATCACCCTGGACGGCGCGCCCCAGCCATTCCCCGTACTGGACGATCAGGGGCCGGTCGAAGCCCAGCTTGGCGCGGAAGCGCGCGAGGTTCTCGGGGGTGGCCTCCTCGCCGAGGAAGAGCACCGCGGGGTCGCCGGGCAGCGCGTGGACGAAGGAGAACACCACCACGCTCACGGCCAGGAGCAGCGGCACCGTCGCGAGGAGTCGGCGGCCGATCAGCTGGAGCATGCCCGCCCGCGCGGGCTACTTCTTCTCGAGCGAGACCCCCTTGACCCGGATCATGCCGTCGGAGATGTGCTCGAAGCCCTTGACCTGCTCTCCCCACACCTTCACCTCGGCATCGTGGTGAATCCAGATATAGGGCGCGTCCTCGGCGGCAATGCGCGTCACCTGCATGTAAGCGGCCTTGCGCTTGGTCTGATCGTTTTCCGACCGCGCCGCGTCCAGCGCCGCATCCATCGCCGCGCTCGAGTACTTCACGTAGTTGGTCCCGCCCTTGGAGTACATCTGCGAGTACACGTTGCCGTCGGGATCGGGGCGGCCGGACCAGCCGATGCGCAGGGCCACGAAGTTACCGCCCTGGAGATCGGCCAGGAGCTTGCCGAACTCCAGCGTCTCGATCTTCATGTCGATCCCCAGGTCCTTGAGCTGCGCCTGGATGACCTGCAGCTCCTGGGCCTGAAGGGCCAGACCCTTGACGGTGAAGGAGAACCCGTTGGGCATCCCGCCCTCGGCGAGCTTGGCCTTGGCCCTGGCGGGATCGCGCCGCCAGTCGGTGAAATCCCGGTCCTGGGCCCACATGCTCGGCGGGAACGGGCTCCACGCCGGCGCGCCCAGCCCCTGATAGACGATGCGCTGGATCACGGTACGGTCGATCCCGTACCAGATCGCCTGACGGAGCGCCTTGTTGTTGAAGGGCGCCACCTGGTTGTTGAGGTGCATGCCCTGCCACCAGAGGCTCGGGATCTCGGAGACCTTGAGTCCCTTCTCGCCCTTGGCCTGCGCCACGTCCTTGGGCGCGATCTGGTGCATGAAATCCACCTGCCCGGTCCGCATCGAGGTGAAGCGCACGGACGGATCGGGGATGGGCCGGTAGATCACCTCGTCCAGGTAGGGCAGGCCCTTCTCCCAGTAGCCGTCGAAGCGCTTGATGGTGAGGTGATCGTCCTTCACCCACTCGACGAAGCGGAAGGGCCCGGTGCCCACCGGATTGCGCGCGTAGTCGTCCTTGAACTTCTCCACCGCGGCCTTCGAGACCATCATGCCGGCGCGGTCGGTGAGGACGGTGAGGAAGGGCGAGTAGGACGCGGAGAGCGTGATCTCCACCGTGTAAGGGTCCACCACCTTCACGTCCTTGACAGGCGCGATCTCGCTGCGACGCGGCGAGGCGAGCGCGGGGTCGCGCATCCGGTCGAAATTCCACTTCACGATCTCGGCGTTGAAGTCGGTGCCGTCGTGGAACTTCACGCCCTTGCGGAGCTTGAAGACGTAGACGAGGCCCCCGCCCTTCACTTCCCAGGACTCGGCGAGCTGGGGCACGATGCCGAACTTGGCGTCGATGTCCACGAGCTTGCTGTAGATATTGTTGTAGACCTGCCGGTCCACCGCGGCGGTGGAGCGATGCGGATCCATGGTGGTGTTGTCCGCGTCCATGGCGATGCGAAGCGTGCCGCCTCGGACCTGGGCGGTCGCGGGGACGGCGGCGAGGAGCATACCCACCGACGCGATTGCCGCCAGAAGCATGGTGCGCCGCCGACCTGCCATGTGCGTTCCCCCTAGCCTGTGGCTTGAGCTCGGACGTGAAGGGCGATCCGGATGTCTGACGCGGCGAGTCTACCCTCCCTGCCCGGCTCGCGCCATGCGGATTTCTTGACCGGAGGCGCCGCCCCCGCCTACCCTCGATCCACCGATCCGACCGCGCCCCCCGAAGCGGGAATGGAGGCCGTGATGCCCAGCCTCGCCGACACGGTCGCTGAAGTGGCCACGCGACTCGGGCTCCGCAATGTCCCCGACCGGAAGCTGGCCTACGGCACGCGCGACGGCTATCTGGTGGAGGTGGCCTGCGGCCGCGACGGGAACGCCGAGTGCATCGTCGAGATCGTGCGCCACGGCGATCCCGCGCGCGATGAAGCCGTCCGCGAGTCGCTGACCCGCGCCGCCGACGCGGGCGACGGGGGCCTCAGGCGCAAGCGCGTGACGGTGGAGAACGGAGTGGCCATGCACAAGCACCCCGTGATGTTCTTTCAGCGCCCGGGAGCCGACGCGGTGGCGGGAGAGCTGGAGGCGCTCATCCGCGGGGTGAGCCTGGCCAGCCCGGCTGCGCCCGCGCGCTGCCGGCTCTGCGGAAGCGAGAGCGGCGCCGACCCCGTGCTCGTCAACGACGTGGTGGACCGCGTCTGCCCCGCCTGCGCCGAGCGGCTCCAGCACGAGGCCCGGCAGGCGAGCGCGCGGTACGACGAGGCGCCGCTGAACCTGCCGCTGGCGGTGGCCGCGGCGGCGGCGCTGGCGGTGGCGGGCGCGGCGGCCTGGGCCGGCATCGCCATCGCCACCCACCGTGTGTTCTGGCTCGTGGCCATCGGCGTAGGGCTCGCCATCGGCTGGGCCACCACCAAGGCCGCCGGCAAGGCCGGGCGCGTGGTGCAGGTCCTGGGCGCGCTCGCCACCGTGATCTCGGTGCTGCTCGGCGAGCTCTTCCTGGTGGGCTATCACGTGCAGCAGCAGGCCCGGCGCGGCGGCCAGGCGGTGGATTGGCCCGCCTTCTTCGCCTCCGCCCCCACCATCCTCTGGCAGCTCGGCGGGGAGACGCTCTTCGCGCTGGGCGGCGGGCTCATCGGCGCCTGGTACGCGGCGCGCCTGGCCGCCCGGCCGACGATCGAGGTGCGCGTCGAGAAGGTGTGAGCAGCAAGCATTCACGTATACTGGCTCCGATGGCTCTCACCCTCACGCCCGCCCAGCTCGCGTCCTATGCGCGCGACGGATTTCTCGTCGTGCCCGGCCTCTTCGATCCCGCCGAGGCCGCGCGCCTCGCCGCGTGGACCGACGAGGTCACCGCGTGGCCGGAGACACCGGGCCGCCACATGGTGTACTGGGAAGCGCACCGCCACGAGCCGGGCCGGCGCGTGCGGAGCCGCATCGAGAACTTCCATCCGTATCACGCGGGCTTCCGCGCCGCCTTCGACGAGGGGCCGATCGCCGCGGTGGCGGCGGCGCTGCTCGACGGGCCCGCCGTCCTCTTCAAGGACAAGATCAACTTCAAGATGCCGGGCGGCGAGGGCTTCGAGCCGCACCAGGACCAGCAGGCGGGCTGGTCCCGCTACGCCCCGCTCTTCCTCACCGCGCTGGTCAGTATCGACGCCGCCACGCGGGAGAACGGGTGCCTCGAGCTGGCGGCCGGGCATCACCGGCGCGGGCTGGTGGGACAGGAATGGAAGCCGTTGGGCGAGGCGGAGATGGCGGGAATGCGCTTCGAGGCCTGCCCCACGCGGCCGGGCGACGCGGTGTTCTTCGACTCCTACGTGCCGCACCGCTCGGAGCCGAACGCGACGGGGGCGCCCCGGCGCGTCCTCTACGTCACCTACAACCGGCGCGCCGACGGCGATCACCGCCTTCGCTACTACGCCGACAAGCGGCGGAGCTTCCCCCCCGACTGCGAGCGCGAGCCGGGCCGGGAGTACGTCTACCGCGTCTGACCTGCCGCTCCGGCGCCCGGCGCCGGGCGCCGCCCCACGAAGTTCACCGGCTTGAGCGTCATCACCACCTCGCCATGCTGGTTGAGCAGCTCGCAGAAGTTGCGGACCAGGCCGCGGTCGGGCTTGGACCGCGACTCGATCACCTCCAGCACGGTGGTGCGCAGGCTGAGCGTGTCGCCGGGCCGGACGGGCTTGAGCCAGCGCAGCTCGTCGATGCCCGGCGAGCCCATGGAGGCGGTGTCGCGGAAGAGCGAGTCGTAGAAGAGGCGCATCATCAGCGAGCCCGAGTGCCAGCCGCTGGCGATGATTCCCCCGTACATGGACGCGCGGGCGGCCGCCTCGTCGGTGTGGAAGGGCTGGGGATCGAACTCGCGCGCGAAGGCCACCATCTCGTCCATCGAGATAGTGCGCGCCCCGCCCTCGATCACCTCGCCGACCTTGAAGTCCTCCAGATAGCGCATGGGTCTTTCTCGGAGAGAGGGTCAGAGCAAGGGGCGGGCCAGGACCACCAGCCGCGATACCGGCGGCTCCGGACCCTTGAGCAGGATGGCGGCGGTGGCGGCCACGGTGGCGCCCGCCTTGTCGAGGAGCCGGTGCGCGGCGCGGACGGTGCCGCCGGTGGCGATCACGTCGTCCACGAGGAGCACCCGGCGGCCCTCGACGAGCGCCCAGTCCAGCGGATCGAGCACGAGCGCCTGCGCGCCCGCGGTGGTGACGCTCGAGGCCTCCTCCACCAGCGGGCCCCGCGGCGCCCGCGGCATGTAGTTCTTGAGCCCCTTCCGCAGCACCACGTAACGGTCGCCGCCGAAGGACTCCACCAGCACCTGCACCATGCCCACCGCCTTGGACTCCGAGCACACCACGGTGTCGAACACCGCCTCGGTGGCGATGCCCTCGTCCATGAGCCGCTCGTAGAGGAGCTCGCCGCAGCGCTGGTTGAGCCGCCCCTGCCCCAGCAGGTTGAACGACGCGATGTACTGGCGCGCGCCGTGGAGCCGCGTGATGGGCCGATCGGTGGTGAGCGCGCGGGCGATGCGCAGCTCGTACCAGCCCACCAGGTCCCCGGATGCCGCCGTGACCGCGCCGTCCGCGCCGCCCTCCGCCAGCCGCCAGCCTTGCACCTCGGCCAGCTCGCGCGCGAGCCCGCGCGCCTCGGCCAGCCCGCCCCCCTCCAGCGTGGTGAGGCACTCGATGCCGGCGTCGCGGAGCGCCAGCCGCGCACCGTCGGACACCGCCGCGCGGGGCAGCACCGCGGCGCGCCGCGCGCCCCCGCCGGCGCCCAGCGCCGCCACCGCGCGCTCCGCGTCGGCGAAGGCGCCGATCACCACTGCGGCCTCGGGGAGGCTCACGCCGTCACCGCATCGCCGCCGCGATGGCCGTCGCCATCTCGACCGTGCCCGCCGACCCGCCGAGATCCGCGGTGCGCACCCGGCCCTCGGTGAGCACCCGCTCGGCGCCGGCGCGGATGCGCCCCGCCGCCGCTGCCTCGCCCTGATCCTCCAGCAGCGCGGCGGCGGCGAAGATGATGGGCAGCGGATTGCCCCGGTCCGCGCCCACCACCTCGCGCGGGGCGCCGTGGATGGACTCGTAGACGCGGACGCCCGCGCCGTGATTGGTGCCCACGGTGGCGGAGATCCCGCCCACCAGCCCGGCGCCCAGGTCGCTGAGCAGATCGCCGTAGAGGTTGCCGGTCACCATCACGTCGAATTGCGCCGGATTGGACACCAGCTGCATGCAGCAATTATCCACGATCATCTCGCGCGTCTCTATGCCGGGGAAATCGCGCGCGGTCTGCCGGAAGCAGTCGAGGAAGAGCCCGTCCGCCAGCTTGAGGATGTTCGCCTTGTGCACGCAGTGGATGGTGCGCCGGCCCCGCGCGCGGGCGAGGTCGAAGGCGAAGCCGCAGATGCGGCGGCAGGCGGTCTCGGTGACCACCTTGATGCTCTGGACCACTCCGGGCACGATCTCGTGCTCCCCCGCCGCGTAGAGATCCTCGGTGATCTCGCGCACGAGGAGGATGTCCACGTCGCGGAAGCGCGCGGGAATGCCGGGCAGATTGCGCAGGGGCCGCACGGAGGCGAAGAGGCCCAGCGCGCGCCGCAGCTCCACGTTGAAGTTGGTCTCCTGCCCCGCGGGCGGATTGAGGAGCTTGGTCTTCAGCGCGGCGCCCGCGCCGCGCACCGCCTCCAGCATGGCCGGCGGCAGCGGCGGCAGCCCGCGCTCCATCGCGGCGAGGCCGGCCGCGAACACCTGCCACTCCGCCTCCACGCCGGCGGCGGCCACCACCAGGCGCGCGGCCGCCTCCTCGTCGAGACCCACCCCGCCGCCCTGGATGAGGATCATCCGGCGGATCATGAGCGGGCCGTGCTCATGCCGCGCCCGCCGCGGGCAAGCCGGCGATGATGGCGTCGGTGAGCGTGCGGGTGGTCCCGTCGCCGCCCAGGTCGCGGGTGAGCCCGCGCCCGCGCTCGAGCGCGCGCATCACCGCGGCCTCGATGCGCCGGCTCGCCTCGCGCTGGCCCATGTGGTCGAGCAGGAGCGCGGCGGAGCGGATCACCGCGATGGGATTCGCCAGCCCCTTGCCGGCGATGTCGGGCGCGCTCCCGTGCACGGCCTCGAAGACGGCGTAGCGCACGCCGATATTGGCCCCCGGCACCAGGCCCAGCCCGCCCACCAGTCCTGCGCAGAGATCGCTGATGACGTCGCCGAACAGGTTCTCCATCACCAGCACGTCGAAGCGCGACGGGTCCAGGGCCAGCTCCATGCAGAGATTGTCGATCCGCCGCTCCTCGAAGCCGATGAAGGGATACTCCTCGGCCACCGTGCGCGCGCAGTCGAGAAACAGCCCGTCGGAGAGGCGGAGCACGTCCACCTTGTGGCAGAAGGTGACCCGCCGCCGGCCCTCGCGGCGCGCCAGCTCGAAGGCGAAGCGCACGATGCGCTCGGCGGCGGCGCGGGTCACGATCCGGAGACCCTCGATGACGCCGGGCACCACCACGTGCTCGAGACCGGAGTAGAGCCCTTCCGTGTTCTCGCGCACCACCACGAGGTCCACGCGCTCGAACGGCACCTTGACGCCGGGCAAGGTCCGCACCGGCCGCACGCTGGCGAAGAGGTCGAGGGCCTGGCGCATGCGCACGTTGATGGAGCGGAAGCCCTCCCCGATGGGCGTGGTGCAGGGGCCCTTCAGCGCCACGCGATGCTCGCGCACGAGGGCCAGGGTCGCCTCGGGCAGCGGATCGCCGAAGCGCTCGGCGGCGGCGGCGCCGGCATGCGCGATCACCCAGTCGATGGTGACGCCGGTCGCCGCCACGACCTCGCGCGCCGCCGTCGCCACCTCCGGCCCGATGCCGTCGCCGGGGATGAGCACGACCTTCATGGACGATCACTATATACTGCTTCCCCACGGAGGAGCCCGCCCATGACCTGGATCACCGAGACCCACGAGGACGCCGCGGAGGGCCCGCTCAAGGACGCGTACGCGCGCATCGTGCGCGCGCTGGGCCGCGTGATCCCCTTCTACCGAGCCTACAGCGTGAGCCCCGCGCACCTCGACGCGCACCTGGACTTCTACGAGCGGCTGGGGCGCATCGGCGCCCTCTCGAAGAAACGGAAGGAGCTGATTGCGGTCGCCGTCTCCGCGGAGAACGGCTGCGCCCACTGCACCGCGCTCCACGCAGGCTTTCTGCGCGCCCACCAGGTGGAGGCGCGCGTGGTGTCGGCGCTCGCCGCCGACCCCGGCGCCGCGCTGGAGGCGGGCGCGGTCACGGGCCCCGACGCCGCCATCCTCCGCTACGCGCTCAAGCTCACGCGCACGCCGCGCGCCATGAGCGCGGGCGACGTGGACTCGCTCCGCGCGGCGGGGCTCTCCGAGGCGGAAGTGTTCGAGGTGGCGCTGCTCACCGGCTACTTCAACTACACCAACCGCGTCGGCGAGGGGCTCGGAGTGGAGCCCGAGTAGCCGCCTGCGGGCGCGGCGCGAGGCGGGCAAGCGGGGAGATCAGGCGCGCTGGGTCAGCGGCGCGGCGCCGCGCACGAGCGCCAGCGCCAGCAGCGCGGACAGCGCCAGCGCCGCGCCCAGCGCGTAGGCCGAGCGAAGGCCCGCCGTCTCGAGCAGCGCATAGGCCACCAGCGGGCCCAGCGCCGCGCCGAGGTCGCCCGCGGTGGAAAGCCCGCCCATCACCATGCCGCGAAGATGCGGCGGCGCGCCGTCGCCGGTCCACACCACCACCGCGGGCTGGGAGAATCCCTCGCCCACCGAGACGAGCACCACCCCCGCGATGACCAGGGCGACGCTGCGGCCGCCCGCGAGGGTCACGAAGCCCGCCAGGATCGCCAGCACGCCCGCCGCCGCCACGATGCGCCGGTCGCCGAAGCGATCGAGCAGGTGGCCGGCGATGGGCGCCTCCACCATCCCCGCGAGCCGGCGCGTCGCGAGGAGCATGCCGGTCAGCGACGCCACCGGCACCAGCCAGCCGCTCCCGCCCGGCTCCGCGGCCAGCTGCTTGAGATACATGCCCAGGGTCGCCGCCAGCACGCCGCTGCCCGCGAAATGCGTGGCGAAGCATACATAGGCGGGCGCGAGCAGGCGCGGGTCCAGCCGGCGCAGCGTGGCGAGCGTGCCGAGCGGCGGGCTGCCGGCCGCCGGTGACGGCGCGGAATGCGCCGGGGCCGGGTCGCCCTCGCGCAGCACCCAGAGGGCCATGCCGAGCCCCAGCGCGGTGAGCGGCACGTAGATCGCCAGCGTGCCGCGGTAGCCGAGGAGATCGGTGAGAAAGCCCGAGAGCACCAGCCCCACCAGCGTGCCGAGCTGGAGCAGGGACTGATAGAAGCCCACCGTACGCCCGCGATCGGCGTCGGTGCTGTGGTCGAGCATGATGGCGATGCCGCCCACATAGAGCAGCGCGAAGGCGATGCCCCAGAGGACGCGGGAGACGAGCAGCGACCAGAGGCTGTCCGAGACGAGATAGCCGGCGGTGGAGGCGAGCGCCAGCACCATGCCGAGCAGATACGGGCGGCGGCGGCCCAGCCGGTCCGACAGGAGACCGCCCAGCGAGTTGGCGGCGAGCCGCACGAGGCGATTGGCCGAGAGCACCAGACCCAGGCTCGCCGCCGCGATGCCCGCCGCGGCGGGATTCGACGGCAGGAACACATAGAGCATCTGATCGCCGAGCAGCGCGAAGGAGTACGCGAGGGCGAGTCCGACCGCGAGGGCGTGGCGCCGGCTGCGCACCGCCCGATGCTACACCTGGACAGGGCCGCACAGGTCCGCGTACTCTCCCGCTCAGGCACCGCCAAGGAGACATCATGCCCCCATCCCGGCCCTCATCCCGGATCATCCTCGCGCTACTGCTGGCGCTGTCCCTCACCGCGTCCCTGGCTCGCCCCGCCGCGGCGGCGCCGGAGGGCACCATGACCTGGGGCGTCCACGTGACGCTCGCCTCCCGCTGGCTGGACCCGGCGGAGACGGAGGCGCTGGTCACGCCCTTCATGGTGCTCTACGCGATTCACGACGCGGTGGTGAAGCCCATGACCGGCGCCCTGTCCGGGCCCAGCCTCGCCGAGTCGTGGACGGTGTCGCGCGATGGGCTCGTCTACGAGTTCATCCTGCGAAAGAACGCGCGCTTCCACGACGGCTCGCCCGTCACCGCCGACGACGTGAAGTTCTCCTTCGAGCGCTACAAGGGCGCGGCCTCCAAGCTCCTCAAGGACCGCGTCAAGGAGATCCAGACTCC
>Ga0134121_10003302_pt1 | contig 13508 bp, 15 predicted proteins | sample KB301_FD_96463 | JGI IMG/M metagenome (GOLD analysis project Ga0134121, IMG submission 96463) | Terrestrial soil microbial communities without Nitrogen fertilizer from Kellogg Biological Station, Michigan, USA - KB3-0-1 | ecosystem: Environmental > Terrestrial > Soil > Unclassified ...
GCAAGCCTCCCGCGTCTCCGACCTCACCGCCTTCCTCTACCTCGGCGAGCTGATCGAATACGGCCCCACCGAGAAGATCTTCATCAACCCGATGAAGAAGCAGACCGAGGATTACATTACGGGGCGGTTTGGGTAGTCTCCGGTGGGCATGACCTGCCGAACGGCGACCCTTGACGGCGATGCCGGCGATTGAGCTGCGGAGAAAACTCTGGCCCCATGCTAGGATGAATTCTCAGGAGATCGGTGGATGACGATCACACTCAAGCTTTCTTCGGAACAGGAGCACCGCTTGCGGGCTGGCGCAGCCCAAAAGGATGCGCGGGCTGTACGCGAGATTCTGCTTCAAGCGGTCGATTCCGCGGTCGAAGGGCTTCTTACCCCTGCTGACCAGCGACCCCAAGCCAAAAGACTCCCCGTCTTACTCGACAAGATCGCTGCCGAGCTTCGCGACGCGCCTGCGTTATCGGAAGAGGCGGTTTCGCGTGCCGGAATCTACGCTGACCACCTTTAAAGACTGTGGCCTACCTGGTCGACACGAACGTCTTGGTGCGGCTCGCGGTACCGGCTGATCCTCGCCATCTCAGCGCTCGTCGCTTGTCGTGCGCTTGGGCGTCTCAGGTGTCAAGGTCCACGACGCCCGGTTGGTTGCCTTCATGCTCGCCCACGACATCGTGCGTATCCTGACTTTCAATGCCGACGACTTCCAGCGCTACGAGGTGCTTGGGATCCGCGCCGTCGACCCGGAGAGGTTTGAATCGGAGATCTGATCGAATACCTCCCCCGTGGCGCTACCATGGTGCCATGAACGCTAAGACGATCCTTGCCCTGCTCCCCTGCCTGATCCTCGGCGCCGCTCCCGCCCGGGCGGCCAGCGAGGACGTCCACTTCATCGCCGAGCACCTGCCCGAGGCCGGGCAGGACGCGCGCTACACCTCCCTGCCGTTCCTCGCCGACCGCATGGAGGCCGGGAAGTGGCAGCAGACTTTCCAGGTGGGATACGCCCAGGCCGACGCGGAGTTCCTGCATATCGCTGGCCCCATGGTGGCCTTCAACGCCGGCCGCGGCCTCTCGGACCGCTGGGGCTTCTCCGTGCTGGGTTTCTACGACTCGATGAAAGTCTCGGGCGATACGGGCCGGCAGGTGCTGCGCCCCTTCTTTTTCAAGAACGTCCCGCTGGACCTGCCGCAGACCGCCGAATTCTCGAATCCCCGGGGCAAATACCGCCACTGGGGGATCGGAGGCGCCTTCATCCGTGAGCTCTCGCCCGCCGGCGCCGACCGCCGCTGGACCCTGACCGGCGGCCTCCTTTACGACCATCTGGAGATCAAAAACTACCAGATGGACTACCGCATCCTCGCGGGCCGCGACGCCGGAGTAACGGGCGTTCTGGATCACAGCAGCGACGTGAATTTCGTGACGCCGTACCTCGGCGCCCAGTACACGTGCCCCCTGGGCTCATCCTGGTCGATCGCACCGCGGATCGTTGCCGGAGCGCCCGTACCGCCTGGGGACTTCGACGCCCATCTGATCGGCCCGGGTTTCGATCTCAGCACTTCCAAAGGCCAGGGCAACCCCGGCAAGATCGGCGACGCCTTCGTGGGCGTCAGCGCCGGGCTCATTCATCTCCGCTCCGGGCTAGAGCTCGACCTTGGGACCACCCTTTTCTACCCGATCCTGGAGAAGGCGAGCCATCCTGGGGTTAGCCGGTCGCTGATGGTGATGGTGGCTTGGCATCATAGGTAGGTACCAGATCCACAGCTGGCGCAGCATCTGGAGAATCTGTTTCAGCATCCCTGGATGCCGGCGCAGTTCCGTAGATGCCGGAGAAAACTCTGGAGACGCTGGCGCAGCATCTGGAAAATCTGTCCCAGCTCGCGGGATTCCGTCGCAGCTGTGCGGATGCCGGACCAGACGCTGGAGACTCTAGAGCAGCATCTGGAGAAGTCGTGGCAGCTCCCGGGATTCTGTCGTAGCTCCAGAGACGCTGGAGCTGCGTCTGGAGAATCTGTCCCAGCTCCCGGGATGCTGGAGTAGCTCTGCAGATGCCGGAGCAAACTCTGGAGACTCTGGAGCAACATCTCGAGAAGTCGCGGCAGCTCCCGGGATTCCGTCGCAGCTCCCGAGATGCTGGGCCAGACTCTGGAGACGCTGGAGTGGCATCTGGAGAATCTGTTTCAGCTCCAGGGATGCCGGCGCAGCTCCACAGATGCCAGTCCAGACTCTGGAGACTCTGGAGCAGCGCCTGGAGAAGTCGTGGCAGCTCCCGGGATACTGGAACAGATTCCCCCGCGCAGGACCAGACTCTGGAGATTCTGGAGCAGCATCTGGAGAAGTCGCTCCAGCTCGGTGGAAGCGGACTCAGATTACTCAGCGCAGAATCGGATTCTGGAGATCCTGGAGCAGACTCTGGAGATATCGTAGCAGCTCCCGGGATGCTGACTCAGATTCCCCAGCGCAGAACCAGATTCTGGAGATCCTGGAGCAATCTCTGCTGGTCACCCAACGGGGTTCGGCGCCGCTGTGGCGCAAAAAAGGGGGCATGCCGGGCATGCCCCCATGAAAGATCGAAGAGACAGAGTTACTTCGCGTCGTCGGCGGTTGCCGGCGTGGTGGGTTGCTGCGTCGTGATCTGCTCGGGGGTGGGAGTGGGAGCCGGCTTCTCCGGAGCCACCTGCGTCACGCGCGGGCGGCCACGGAATGGCTGGAGACCGAACTCGGCGAGCTTCTCGGCCCGGATGCCGTAGTGGGCCTGCACCGCTTTGCGCATCATGTTGGCCATCCGCTCGCTCTCGATGAGTTGAGTCCGGAGCTGCTTTGAGAGCTCCTGCTTCTCCGCCCGAAGAGCTGCCTGCCGATTGGCGATGTCCTGAGTCTGGTTCACCATACCGTCGAACTTGAGGCGGCTGGGTTCCAGATCCTGAAGGTCAGCCTTGTTGGCTGCCAGCGACAGGTTGAATCGTTGCAAGCCTCCCATTCTGCCTGTGTACGTGTTTTCGCTAGCCATGACTCTCTCCTTTTGAGCCCTTTCGGACCCGAATCCGGCACCGTAAGTGGTGCCGGGATAAAAGCCGGATCTGTGCACTAACAACCTCAATCAACCCTGTAGGCTCTCTATGACAACGAGAGGATGGCATAGGACTCTGATAATGTCAATAGGCAATTCAAAATTCATCTTAGCCGCCAATGGCGGCGTCGGGGTTGTCTAGAAGAAGCTCAGAAGACTGGTTTTGCCCCTGGGGGTCCGGAACCGAGTCAGGGGGACGTTCTGGCGCAACTCAAGCATCTGCTGGAAGAAGTAGATGGTCTTACATCAGGCGGTCAGGGCAGGCGGCTGCCGCCCATCGTGGACATCGACGCGCCGGGAGATGGAAGCCGAACGTCGAGGGCACGGCGAACCATCTCACCACCTCCTAGGTCGGTGTGTTATTCTGGCCTGCAAGACAAGGCAGTGCAATGCAGTGCGCTGCGAGGGAGGCCAGAATGTCCGACCAACTTACGATCCGCCTGCCGGAGGATCTGAACCAAGCGCTCGAAGCCGCTTCGGTCCGCCTACGTCGCAAGAGGTCGGACATCGTCCGCTTGGCCTTGTATAATTTCTTCAGCCTTACTCCGACAAATGACGACAAGCCTTCAGCCCGCGTCCAGCACCTGCTGGGCGCTCTGGATTCAGGTGTGCCGGACCTCGCCGAGAACCATCGCGCCTATATCCTGGAATCTCTCAAGCGTGGCGGGTGAGTTACTGCTCGACACAGGGGCGCTGGTTTCCCTCCTCGATCGCAGGCAGATCCATCACCGGCGGTTTACAGAGTTTTTTTCCGGCTGGCACGGGGCGGTGGTCAGCACCGAAGCGGTCCTGACGGAGGCCACACACCTGTTGGGACGTATTCCTGGTGGTCGTGAGTCGTGTTTGGAGTTTTTTCTCGCTGGAGGCTCCACGTTGGTCCCGGCCAGTCTGTCCACGATCCGACGTTGCCACGGACTCATTGAGAAGTACAAGGATCTCCCGATGGACTACGCCGACGCCACGCTCGTCATGTTGGCCGAGGAGTTGGGAACGGACCTCGTCTTCACCACGGATCGCCGGGATTTCGAGGTCTACCGTTTCGGTAGAGATCGGCCTTTTCGAATTGTTCCCTCCCTTGCCTGACGACAAGCCGCGCAATTCCATGGGGCCGTTCCAAATAGAGCGCGGTCTGGCCGATCCGGCTCCTCAGATGTCGCCTGGAGGACTCGGACTCTGACGCCCATCGCGGACGTCGAGCGTTACCTCGCGATCGGCCTGCAGATCGACCTTCATCTGGCCGATCGACTCGTACGCGTCCTCAATGCCTAAGATCTCCTCACCCTCGATATAGATCGGATGTCGATAAGTGCTGGCCGCGGGGAGGCCTGGCTCGAGGACGTAGATCTCGTAGGTCCCGGGCTGAAGGTTTGCGAAGCGGAAGCTCTCGCCGCTTGTCACTTCCGCTCGGCCGAGCGGGGCGGCCGGAGAGAAGGTGCGGTCGAGGCTCACCTCGTACCGCGCCCCGGGCTCTCCCAGCACCCGCCCGGAGAGGACCAGCGGGCCGGGACCGAAATCGAGGTCGAGCGTGGGAGCGGCCTCCCCGGACCGGATCTGCAACGGCCGCAGCGCGGATTGCTCACCGCAGGTCGCGACGACGCTCCAGGCGCCGGCACCGAACCCGGGAACCGCATAGTGACCGGGAACGTCCGCGTGGCCGTCCAGGGCGAACGGAGCGGCGCCGTGGGCGTAGAGCGAGAGCTTGCAGTCCGGAGCCCGCAGGCCGAGGAGACGGCCGGTCAACGTCAAGGCGGGCTCCAGGTGGATCTCGACTCCGTCGACCGGCCCGGCCGCCACGTTGACCGGCACGGAAGTCGGCGCACCTCCAGGAGAGCGGGCCCAGACCATGCGACACTCCTTGGGAGACAGGGAGACGAAGCGGCCGTCTTGCTCAGAATAAGTGGTTCCCTGATCGTAGCTAGGCCCCGGGCAAACAACCTGCGCTCCTGCGGCCGGAGTGCCGTCCGGCCCGAGCACCCGGCCACGTACAGGCGTGAGGCGTGGAAAGACGACGTCGAGGACCTTCTTGTCGCCCTCGGCGAGGGTCGCCGAGGCTGCGGCAGTCCGGACACCGGCCTCCGCCTTGAGGAGGCACTCTCCCGGCGGCAGGTTGGAGACGCGATAGCGGCCGCCGGCTTCGATCTCTAACTTGCCGTCAGCCCCAGCGTACCCATCCAAGAGCGTCAACGTAAGGCCGGTCAACTCTTTGCCGGTGAGCCCCAGGACCCGGCCGGAAAGGATGGCCTGTTGATGGAGGCGGAGCTCGATACCCGGCGCGGAATCATGGATCCGCAGGGGCTCGGGCCGGCGCGCCGCTCCGAAACCGTCCTTCTCAGCCATCAGCCGATAGATCCCCCCGGCCTGGACCGGGAACGAGAAGGCGCCGTCCCTGCCGGTCTTCGCCGTCCGCGGGCCGAACTTGCGGTGAGCGATCAAGTGGACGGTCGCCCCCATAGCGGGCCGGCCCTGCGGATCGAGGACCCGGCCGGAGACGACGGGATCGGGCGGGTGCTCAGGCTCCATGGCGCCCACCAAACCCTCTCCAGAGACGCCGGCGGTAGCCAGCAGCAGCGCGGAGATCCAGGAGACGTTCTTGCGCATCACGGTCAGATCCCCGACCACCGCCTCGCGGTCGAGCCGGAGAGGCCAGGCGCAGGGTGGTCAAGCCTGAGCAAGGTTACTCCAGAGGGCGTCCGCGGTGAAGCGGGGTGCAGGCTGTCGGCCCGGTTGGCCTCAGATTCCGGTAGGTCCGTCCACGGCCCTACTCCGGCCCCGGGCCAGCGGGCTGTGTTCGCCTCCGTTTGGGGTACACTCCACGTCGGAAGGAAACCGCATGACCACTCTCTCCACAACAGAGGCCCAAGAACAGTTTTCCGAGCTCCTTCGCCGTGTCGCCTCCGGCAAAGAGAGGATCGTCTTGACCCGAGCCGGAGAGGAGCTTGTCGCGGTCATCCCAATCGAGGACCTCGCTCTCGTGGAGTCGCTCGAGGATCGCGCCGACATCGAGGATGCCCGGGAGGCGCTGCGCGAAGCCCAAGAGAAGGGCACGACCTCCTTGGCCGACCTCAAGGCCGAGTTGGGACTCTGATCCCTCGTGGTGCACTACGCCGTCGAGGTCACACCTGCCGCAAGCCGCCAGATCCGCAAGCTCGATCGCAACACGCAGAAACGAGTTCTTGCCCGAATCGGTTTCAGCGTCGCTCGAGGCACTGGCAAACTACGGTGGCGACTTCCCTGAGTGGGAATGGCAAGCTGCCCTCTGCCGCCAGCGCTTTGCGAACCTGATCGGCTGTCTCCCCGAAGAAGTCGCCTTTGTCCGCAATACCTCTCACGCCTTGGGACTCATCGCCGAAGGATTGGAGTGGAAGGCCGGCGATCGAATCGCAGTCGCCACGAATCTGGAATACCCCTCCAACGTGCATGTTTTGGTGGCGGAGCTGAAGCAGCGTAAAATTGTGGTGACGGCGCGTAAAGGCCGTGTCCGCGTGTCACCGCACTTCTACAATACCCTTCGGAGATCGAGAGTGTGATCAAAGCAGTAGGAGAAATCATAAAACGCGCGTAAAAATCTTTAGAGGACAGAACTCATGCCTGAAACTTATCTCTCCTTCGGCCAGAATACCCTGTTCTGCCGCCATAACACGATCGACGAAAGTCAACCGAGCATACTGCTCGTCCACGGGCTTGGCGACTCGGGATTGTCCTTTGGGGGGATCTTCAAAGACAAGCGTCAGGACAAGATCAACATCGTGGTACCCGACCTTCTTGGGTACGGTCGCAGCTCACACTCTCCGGCGCGCAACTACAGTTTTGACGTGCACCTCGATTCTCTGTGGAAGGTAATCGATCACTTCCGGCTCAAGGACATCACCTTCGTCGGCCACTCGATGGGGGGTGATCTCGGCGCTCTTCTCTGCCAGCAGGAGGTCGATCTCGAAAAGTTACAGCCTCAGGAGCCGTCACTCGCGCGCGGGCGCCGGATCAAGAGCTTTCTCAATGTCGAGGGCAACCTTACCGAAAAGGATCTGTTCATTTCCGGAGAGGCTGTTCAAGCGTATCAAGAAGGCCGATTCGAAGAGTGGTTCGCTTGGGATTTTGTTTACCGGAGGGTCTACGGCGAATGGTGCCCGCGCTGGCTCTTCGGCCGCCTCTATTTGGCATCGCTTCAATTCTGTGATCCTGCCGCTTTTCTGCAGAACGCGATCGAGCTCTACCGGCGATACGGACCTGAAGCCATACAGCGGGCAGGAAATGTGTATCGTGAGTTGTCAATCCGGAAACTCTTCCTATTTGGCCAGAAGAGCCTGCATGGTAAGAGCAGGGAATTCGCGTCTCGCGAAGGGCTTCACGTGTACGAAGTCGTGGGCAGTCATCACTGGCCGATGATCGACTGCGCTGAAGAGTTCTACGACGTAGTATTTCGTTTCTGTCGTGATGAGAAAGGCGGCGTCAAGCTCGCAACCTCGACGAGCTGCGAGGACGACGCGACGAGTCGAAGAGTGGCTGCGGTGAAGGTAGGACCTACGGCGGAGTACGATGATCCCAGCGTCAGAGCGACCCTGGAAGCCTCGAATATTCCCTGGCTGATTCGCAAGGCGCGCGAAGCTCAAGACGATCTCCTCTGGAAACTCTACGGAAGCCGTGCAGTCCGGATCGCCGATATCGGTTGCGGCAACGGCTACCACGCCGCGATGTTTGCAGCCCGGTGCAGTCTGTACCACGGCTACGAGAGGTCGTCTAAAATGGTCGAGGCGGCCCGCGTCTCTTGCGCAGGGTTTGACAATGTCACGATCATCAAAGGCGACGCTCACGACGTGAAGCTGGAGAGCGAAAGGTACGATGTCATCTGGTCTCTTTACTTTACGGCCGGCAATCTGCGGGAGATCCGCGAGACCCTCTCGGACTACGACGACGCCTACCTTAAGGAGAACACCTACTTCATTGAGATCATTCGGAGGTTCTTCGCCGTTCTCGAGGAGGGAGGATCGCTATTCCTCACTGTTTACAAGGATACTCCTCAGGCCGAGGAGGCCCAGCGGTCGTTCTATTGGCGTACCGACCAGATCGTTCTTACAGATGTCGGCTCGCGGTTCGTAGCAACCGACAAAGGGTTCTGGTCGATGCGTTGGACCAGGGAGGGCATCCTAGATCACCTTGAGAAGGCGAACGTTCCCCGGGCCAACGTTACCTTCATCGACTTGAACGAGATCGCATGGCTGGTGGAGGCTCGAAGATAGGGGAGCTCAAATCCCCAGCAAATTCGTGCTCAGCTTCGTGTACTCGTGCTCCGCCGCCCACAGGCTGAGGGGAATGGCCGCCAGCTCGTCGACGACTGGAATGGCCCGGCCTTCTTTCGTCAGGTCGATCGTCTTCAGATAGTGATGGCAGGTGTCGCAGGCTTCGACACGCACGTGGCCGTGCTCTTCGGCGATGTAGACGGGGAGCTTTTCGACGTCCTCTTCGCCGCAGGCGGGACAGACGATGCGCCGGAAATCCCACTCGTTTGCACAGAGCGAGCAGATCAGCGAGCGCTTGCCGCCGTCTCCTTGGGGTCTCAAGACGCCGACTTGCGGCCAGCCGGAGCAGAGGGGGCAGAGCGACGGAGTGCCGTGAATCTCCGGGTGTTGAACGTGATCGGCGAGATGCTCGGCGTAAGGTTGCAGGAAGGCCCAGGCAATCAGCTCCTCGGCGGGCGTGATCGTTTCGGGCGTCGCCATCATCGTGGACATTGCGGACATCGCGTCGCCCGGCGAACCGCTCCGCCAGAACTCATCCAGCACCTGTTCCCAGCGCATCGCTCCGGCGCCGCTCAAGCCGGCAGCCGACTCGGCCAGCGGAGCCGGCGCGATATCTTGGACGAACGAAAGAAACGAAGCGAACCAAGGGAGAAGTTTGAACAGCTCGAGCTCGTCGCGGAGGCCATCCGGCGGGAGAGTTTTCTTTACCTTGCCGTTGCCGGCGGCGAGGCCGGTGTACAGCGATTTCTGGAAGCTGGCGACGCGCTCGTAGAAGCGCAGGCTTTCGGCGGCGAAAGGAAACCGTCCAGCGAGCTCGGTTGCTCGCTGGATTCGCTGGTCCCACTTATCGTGGATCATTTCTGTTTCGGAGACTCTCCAACGACCTGCTCATACCAGGCGCGATGGAACCGTTGAGCCCACTTGCGCGATACGTCGCCGCGGACGATCGACGAGAAGGCTCCCCGCTCGACCGCCGTGCCCATGTAAACGTGGATGATGAAGAGGGCGATGGTCAACAACGCGGCGATGGGATGCACGATCACGGCGATCAGCCGCAGGAATCGCAGGCTCCACGGGATCCACTCGGGGATCCAGAGGATCACGCCGGTGAGCAGCAGCACGATTCCGCACCAGAAGAAACCCCAGAAGAGAAGCTTCTGGCCGGGGTTGAACCGCTCCTCGTCGGGAACCTGATCGTCCTCGTTGCGAATGTAATGTCTTATCGCGTGCCACCACGCCTTGTCGCGCGGCGATTCGCGCATCTGCGAGCTCCAGACGCCATACATCCAAACCGTTCCCAGGAAAAAGATGACGCCGACCCACGGGTGGAGCACGCGCGACATCGTGGGCCCACCGGTGATCGCGGTGAGCCCGAACAGCCAGGGAGACCAGAAGGCCAGGCCGGTGATCAGGAGGTACAGGTAGGACAACCCCGCCACCCAGTGCATGAGCCGCTCCCGGAACGTGTACCGCAGGACGCGACCGTTCGGCAGAAGGTGCGACTCGTCTCTCATGGCTTTTCCCCCTGATTCGGAACCTCGTGGTCCTCCTCGATGGTTTTCGGCCCGAAACGCAGATAGTGAACGAAGACGCCGAGCACGCCGCCGATCATGGCGAGGTTGCCGATCCACTTGAGCGGTTTCTTCCACAGCCAGACCGTCCACGGGACGTGCGGATTTCTCGGCAGGCCGCCGTAGGCTTCCGGATTGGTGGCGTCGTGCAGGACGTAGAGCACGTGGGTGCCGCCGACGCCGGAGGGATCGTAGACTCCCGCGTGAGCGAAACCCGACTGCTCGCGAAGCTGCTTCGCACGGGTCTCGCCCAGCTCTTTCATTTCGTCCTTGGTGCCGAAGTGCAGGCAGCCGGTGGGGCACGCCTTGATGCAGGCTGGCTCGAGACCTTCGCTGACGCGGTCGACGCAGAGCGTGCACTTGAAAACCTTTTGCGACTTCGGGCTCATCTTCGGGATGTTGAAGGGGCAACCGGTGATGCAGTAGCCGCAGCCGATGCATTCGTCCTGCTGGAAGTCGACGATGCCGTTTGCATACTGGACGATGGCGCCGTCGGAGGGACAGGCGATGAGGCAGCCCGGCTCCTCGCAGTGCATGCACTGGTCTTTGCGCATCAGCAGCATCATGTTGCCGCCGTCTTCGGGCTCGTACTCGTTGAACTTGATCAGGTTCCAGAAGTTGAAAGTCGTCTCGGGCATCGTCTGGTAGCTGTTCTGGAACGTGGTGTCGCTGTAGGTAAGGCCGTTCCATTCCATGCAGGCGACCTCGCAGGCTTTGCAGCCGATGCAGGTCGTGGTGTCGACCAGCTTGGCAACCTCGAGATCGCGCTTCAGCCCCACTCCGGGAACGGTTGACGCGTGGCCTGAGATTCGGCGGACTTCCAGATTGGCTTGGCTCATGGCGGTTCTCCTAAGCTTTCTCGAGCTTGACCATGAAGCCCTTGAACTCGGGCGTGTAGGCGTTGGGATCGAAGACCGTGGGCGACAGCCGGTTGGCCAGCGTCCTTTCGTTCCGGCCTTCGTCTTCGACGATACCGCGGAAGCCCTGGTGGATCGGAATGCCGATCTGAAACACCTTCTTGCCGTCGATCGTCATCGGCTTGATGCGTTTGGTGACGAAGGCCTTGGCCAAGTAATGGCTTCTGGCGCTCGTTACCTTCACTTTCTCACCGCCCTGGATGCCCAGTTGGGCGGCAAGCTCGACGGGAATCTCGACGAACGGCTCGGGGATGAGCTGCACGTTCACCGGATTGTTCTTGGTCCAGTAGTGGTAGTGCTCGGTGAGCCGGTAGGTCGTACAGATGATGTTGAACTCGTCGCCCGCCTTGGCGTATTTGTCGTGATCCGTGGTGAACTTTTTGACCACGGGATTGTTCGACTGGTTTTTATGGAGCGGGTTTGCCACCGGGCTCTCGATCGGCTCGTAGTGCTCCGGGAACGGGCCGTCCGCGAAGGCGGCGAGCGGCGCGAAAATGCGGCCCACCCCTTCCGCGTTCATGATGAACGGCCCCATGTGATCCGACGGCGGGGAGTCCACCTTGAAATCGGGAACGTCGTTGCCGATCCATTTCTGTCCCGCCTCGCTCCACCAGATCTGCCGCCGTTCGGGATCCCACGGCTGGCCGGCGGGATTGCAGGAGGCCCGGTTGTACATCACCCGCCGATTGGCCGGCCAGGACCAGGCCCAGCCTGGATAGATCCCCTGTCCGGACGGATCTTCCGTTCCCCGTCTCGCGAGCTGGGGGCCGGCCTCCGTCCAGGAGCCGCAGTAGAGCCAGTTGCCGCAGGAGGTGGTGCCGTCGTCCTTGAGCCAGGCGAAACCTGGTAATTGCTGGCCCGCCTTGATCTGCTGCTTCGTTTTCGGGTCCTCGAGGTCGGCCAGGGCCTTGCCGTTGACCTCTTTGGCGAGCTCGGCGAGCGCCGGGTGTTTTGGATCGGTGTAGGGCCAGGTGAGGTTCAGGATGGGGTCGGGGAACTTGCCGCCCTCCTTCTTGTAAAGCTCCCGCACCTTGAGGAAGATCTGGGCCACGATGTCCTGGTCCAGCCGCGCTTGTCCCGGCGGCGGCAGGGCGGCGTTCTTCCACTGCACCCAACGCGAGGAGTTGGTCATCGAGCCGTCCTTCTCGGCAAACCCCGCGCAGGGCAGGCGATAAACGGTGGTGTTGATCTTCTTCATCTCGTCCTTGGTGATGCCGGGCGACATCCAGAACTCGCTGGTCTCATCCGGATAGATCTCGCCGACGACGAGGAAGTCGGCTTTCTTCAGCGCCTCGATGTTCTTTTGCGAATCGGGGCCGATGGCGACGCCGTTCATGCCGAAGGCAAGCATCCCCTTGATGCTGCCGCGGTACATGTTGTCCCAGATGTTGGTCCAGGAGTAGTTGCGGTCGATCTTCGGCAGGTAATCGAAAGCCCAGTCGTTCTCCGCCTTGGCCGCGTCGCCGTACATGGCCTTGAGCAGCGAGACAGCGAACTTGGGCGTGTTGCTCCAATAGTTGAAGGAGTCCCACTCGGTGGGTTTCGAGGCGGTCGGCGTGATGCGGTGCGTGTAGGCCGCAAAGTTGGCATCGGCGGGAGTCGGCACCTTCAGGTAGCCCGAAAGGTTGTCGTAGATCCCGGCCATGTCCGTCGCGCCCTGGATGTTGGAATGTCCACGCAGGGCGTTGACGCCGCCGCCGGCGCGGCCGACGTTGCCCAGCACCAACTGCAGCATGGCCGCCGTGCGGATGATCTGCGTACCGAAGGTGTGCTGCGTCCACCCGACCGCGTAGATGATGGTGGCGACCTTCTTCATGTCGCCGTCCTTGCGGACGGAGGTGAAGAGGTCGGCGGCCTTGAGGAACTGATCCTTCGGAATTCCCGTAATGCGCTCGACCATCTCCGGCGTATAGCGGGAGTACTGCTGCTTGAGCAGTTGGAAGACGCAACGGGGGTGCTGGAGCGAGAGGTCGTAGGCGACGTTGGGCGGCAGGCTGGGGGGCGGAGGAGCGCCCGCGGCCCCTGGCACCGCGGCGGCGCCCGTGGTATACGGCGCGACCTTCGCCGCGCCGCCTCCGCCAGCTCCGGCTCCGGGTTTCGGGGCGGACTTTTCCGCCGATTTGGCGGCTGCAGCGGCGGCATTCGCCGGATGCGCGGCGCCGCTCGTGCCGCTGCCTGAGGCGGCCGCGGTGGCTGCGGCAGCGGCGGGCTTCGTGGTCACCGCGGGGATCGGTCCGACGTTGCCTCCCGCCTCATAGTTCCAGGTCGACTTGTCGTAGGTCTGCTTGGCGGCGTCGTACCCGGAGAACAGTCCATCCTCAGGAAGCTTGAAACCTTCCTTGACGATGAAGGCGGCGTTCGTGTAGTTGACGAGGTAGTCCTTGGCGATCCGGTTGTTCTCGATGGCGTAGCGGAGCAGGCCGCCGAGGAAGGCGATGTCCGCGCCGGCGCGGATCTGGAGGAAGAGGTCGGCGGTGGCCGCCGTGCGCGTGAAGCGCGGGTCCACCACGATCATCTTGGCGTTGCGGACTTTTTTCGCTTCGATCGCCCACTTGAAGCCGCATGGGTGGTTCTCGGCAGGATTGCCACCCATGATCAACATCATGTCGGTGTTCTTGATGTCGGTGTAACCATTGGTCATCGCCCCGCGTCCGAATGATGGTCCCAAACTTGAGACCGTGGGGCCGTGTCAGACTCGGGCCTGGTTTTCCAGGTAGCAGAC
>Ga0134121_10003303_pt1 | contig 13506 bp, 15 predicted proteins | sample KB301_FD_96463 | JGI IMG/M metagenome (GOLD analysis project Ga0134121, IMG submission 96463) | Terrestrial soil microbial communities without Nitrogen fertilizer from Kellogg Biological Station, Michigan, USA - KB3-0-1 | ecosystem: Environmental > Terrestrial > Soil > Unclassified ...
GACGGCGATACCTCGACCAACGACGCCTTTATGCTGATCGCGACCGGTGGCGCCGGCGCGCCGGAGGTGAACGACCCGAAGAGCGCCGGATACGCGGCGCTGGCGGAAGGCGTCACTGCGGTCGCCGCCGAGCTGGCGCAGTCCATCATCCGGGACGGCGAAGGCGCGACCAAGTTCATCACGGTTCGCGTCGAGGGCGGGCGCAGCGACGAGGAGTGTCGCAAAGTGGCGTACGCCATCGGGCATTCCCCGCTGGTGAAGACCGCGTTCTTCGCCTCCGATCCCAATCTCGGGCGCATTCTCGCCGCGGTCGGCTACGCCGGCATCGCCGACCTGGCAGTGGAGAAAGTGGATCTTTATCTCGACGAGGTGTTGGTGGCAAAGAGCGGGGGGCGCAACCCGGGTTACCGCGAGGCCGACGGTGCGCGCGTCATGAAGCAGCCCGAGATCACGGTGCGGGTGGTGCTCAACCGGGGTGCCGCGGCCGCGACGGTGTGGACTTGCGACCTGTCGCATGACTACGTGACCATCAACGCCGAATACCGAACCTGAATAGCAAGCCGCAGAGACGCGAAGACGCAGAGGAGTCGCAAAGGTTTTGCAATGACAATAATGAAAATACTTTGCGTGTTCTTTGCGTCTTCGCGTCTTTGCGGTTAGTCTCCGATTTCTTATGAACGACGCCGTCAAACTCATCAAGCAGGCCGAGGCGCTGGTCGCGCGGCTGGAACGCTTGCTGCCGCAGGAGGCGCCTCCCACCGAGTGGGGGTCGTCCATTGCCTTTCGCTGGCGCAAGAAGAACGGCAGGGGATCGATTGAGCCGGTGCGGCACGTGCACCGCATCGCGCTGCGCGATCTCCAGGGTATCGATACGCAAAAGGGGCTGGTTGAGCAGAACACGCGGCAGTTCGTCGAAGGCTATCCCGCCAACAACGTGCTGCTCACGGGTGCGCGCGGCACCGGGAAGTCATCCCTGATCAAGGCGCTGCTCAACAAGTATGCGCCGCGAGGCCTGCGGCTGATCGAGGTGGAGAAACTGGACCTGGTCGACCTGCCCGACATCGTGGACCGTATCGCCGAGCGGCCGGAACGCTATATGCTGTACTGCGATGACCTCTCCTTCGAGGCGGGCGAAGCGGGGTTCAAAGCGCTGAAAGTCGTGCTGGATGGCTCCATCGCGGCGGCCACCGACAATTGCATCATCTACGCGACTTCCAACCGGCGGCACCTGATGCCGGAATTCATGCAGGAGAACCTCGACTACAAGCACGTGGGCGAGGAAATCCACCCGAGCGAGACTTCGGAAGAGAAGGTTTCGCTGTCCGAGCGCTTCGGCCTGTGGGTGTCGTTCTACCCGTTCGACCAGGACGACTACCTGAAGATCGTCGCGGTCTGGCTCGATCACTTCAAGGCGCAGGGCGCGCGCTCGGCGGAAACGCAGCGCGCGGCGCTGCAGTGGGCCATGCAACGCGGCTCGCGCAGCGGGCGCGTGGCGTGGCAATTCGCGCGCGACTGGGCGGGGAAGGCAGGGATAAAGGCGGAAGGCGGAAGGCGGAAGTGAACCCCGCTCCTCATCCCTCATCCCTCATCCCTCAACCCTCTAAAAGAGTCGAAGTCGCCGCCGCCGTCATCACCCGCGCGGACGGCAGCTTCCTGCTGGGACAGCGTCCGGCCGGCAAGGTCTACGCGGGCTACTGGGAGTTTCCGGGCGGCAAGATCGAGCCGGGCGAGGCGCCGTTCGCGGCACTTCAGCGCGAGTTGAACGAGGAGCTCGGCATCGAGGTACGCACCGCCTATCCCTGGCTCACGCGCGACTACGACTATGCGCACGCCGCCGTCCGGCTGCGTTTTTTCCGCGTCGCGGAGTGGTCGGGCGTGCCTCAAGGACGCGAGAACCAGCGCTTTATGTGGCAACTGCCTGATGCAATCCACGTCGATCCGCTGCTGCCAGCCAACGGCCCGATATTGCGCGCTCTGAGCTTGCCTCGGGTCTACGCCATTACGAACGCCGGCGAACTGGGCGAACGCGAATTTCTGACGCGCGTCGATCGGGCGCTGGCCGGAGGGTTGAAGCTCCTGCAGGTGCGCGAGAAGGCGATGTCCGGGGGCGCATTGCTGCGCTTTGCCAGTGAAGTGGTGCGGCGGGCGCATGCGAGCGGCGCGCGGGTGCTGGTGAATGGCGATGCAGCGCTGGCGCTTCGCGCCGGGGCTGACGGCGTGCACTTGACCTCGGCCCAGTTACTGCAGCTTCACGCGCGCCCTGCGTCGCTGCTCGTCGGCGCATCCTGCCACAACGCAGGGGAACTCGCGCGCGCGCAGGCGCTGGGCAGCGACTTCGCAGTTCTGGGGCCGGTCCAGCCCACGCCCAGCCATCCCGGAGCGGCCGGCGTGGGTTGGGATGGATTGGCGGCGCTGCTGCGTGACTCGCCGCTGCCGGTCTACGCGCTTGGCGGGATGAAGCCGCCGGACCTGGAAACGGCTTGGCGGTGCGGCGCGCACGGCATCGGCATGCAGCGTGCCGCCTGGCCGGCCTGACGGCCGGCGATTCAAACTTCCCGGTTTTAACCTGGGGTTAGGAGCCGCTGCCGGACGAGCCGGCCGGCGCCGTGGAATCCGGGTCGTCCTTGTCTTCCGCGATGGGCACGCGGTACTGCTCCGTCGCCCAGGCGCCGAGGTCGATCAGCTTGCAGCGCTCGGAGCAGAACGGCCGATAAGCGTTTGCGGGGGTCCATTCGACGCTCTTGCCGCAGCGGGGGCAGGCAACGACACGGGGCATGGGTTCAGAGATTGCAGAAGGTAAGCTCGAACTCGACGTCAGCCTCGGCCGCCTTGGGCCGCTGCATGCCTTCCTGGGTGGTGAAGCGGATATTGAGGGCGTACTTGTTGGCGCTGATTTCCGGCACGCATTGATATTCGCGCTTCAGCCGTATGCGCAGCATCTGCGACATGCGGCCCGCCATCATCTGCTGGTACACACCCTGGTAGGCGACCTGCGTGGTGGTCTTGCCGGATTCGCGCAGCAGCCGCAACACGATGCCGATCGCGTCCCGGATCGGCAGAAACGGCGCGAGCCATTGCTGCAAGTCGTGGCGGTGCTGGTCCGCGCCTTGCTGCAGCCAGTAGTGATACGACGGGAGGTCGAATTCGCAGACGCCGCCGGGTATGCTGGTGCGCTGGCGGATACTCATCAGCCATTCGTTCTCACGCAGTTCCTGCCCGATTTTCCCCGAGGCCTGGAACAGCCGCGAAGAAGACTGGTCGATTTGCCACAAGACGTTGTCGAGCGCCTCCTCGGAGACGTCGGGATTTTCGCGCAGGGACTCGAGCGTGTGCTTCTGGCGCTCGAGTTCCTGCAGCAGGTCCGACTTCAGGTCCGCCCGGCCCGAGACTTCGAGCATCTCGAAAATCGAGAGCAGGGCGACATGGTGCTCGTGCGGGTCGTTCTTGTGCAGAAAGTAGTCGACGCGCTCGAACATATCCTCGAGCCGCAACAATGTGCGCACGCGCTCGCTCAGTGGGTGCTCGTAGCTGATCACGTTGGGTGACTCGTAGGACCGGCCCTGTTTTTGGGCCAAGTATTCACCAAAATCCGAAAAAAATAAAGGGGTTATTGAAGCTTGTTGAGACCGAGCACGCGCTCCGCCCGGTCATGCCGAGCGCGCCAGATCGAGGTATTTGGCGTGGAGATTCGCGACCTGGCCGCGCAGCGTTTCAAGGTCGCCGCTGTTGTCGAGCACGTCGTCGGCGCGATTCACGCGCTCCGCACGCGGGAGTTGCGCTGCCATGATCCGGCGGATTTCATCGGTGGCGATGCCGCTGCGGGCGGCAACGCGGCGGACCTGCTCGTCCTCTTCACAATCCACGACCAGCACGCGCTGTACAAGATCGAGGCAGGCGCCGGTCTCGAACAGCAGCGGCACGACGACGACGACGTACGGCGCGCGCGCGCCGGCTATGGCGGCGCGCGTTCTTTCCCGGATCAGGGGATGCAGGATGGCTTCGAGTTGCTTTCGGGCGCCCGGATCGCTGAATACCAGACTTCGCATTCGCGCGCGATCGAGGCTGCCGTCCGCGGCGATGGAGCCGGGCCCAAAGCTTTCCCTTATCGCGCCGATCGCGGCGCCGGCGGGGGCGGTGAGCGCGTGTGAGATCTCGTCGGTGTCCACGACCGCCGCACCGTGCGTCCCGAACAGGCTCGCAGCCGCCGACTTGCCCGAACCAATGCCGCCGGTCAAGCCTACGCAAAATGCCATCGGTATTCCGTCAGAATAGGTTCAGGTATTGCTGCGTCAGCATCTCGCCCCAGAACAGCGCGATCAGGCCGGCGATGACGAGGTAGGGGCCGAACGGTATCGGCACGTTGCGTTCGTGGCGCGCGAACGCGATCAAGCCGATGCCGACCGCTGCGCCGACGAAGGACGAGAGCAGGATCACCAGCGGCAGCATCTTCCAGCCGAGCCAGGCGCCGATCGCGGCGAGCAGCTTGAAATCGCCGTAACCCATGCCTTCCTTGCCGGTTGCCAGCTTGAATGCCCAGAACACGGACCATAGCGCGAGATAGCCGGCGGCGGCGCCCGCCACGGCCGAGCGGATGTCGGTAAATGTGCCGTCGAGGTTGAACAGCAGCCCCGCCCACAGCAGGGGCAGGGTAATGTTGTCAGGGAGATAGAACGTGTCGAAATCGATGAAGGCGAGCGCGATCATCGCCCAGGCGAAGATCAACGCTCCCACCATCGCCGCGCTCCAGCCGTAGCGCCAGGCAATGTAGCCGGACAGCGCGCCGGAAAGGGCTTCGACGACGGGGTAACGCCAGGAAATCGGCGCGGCGCACCGGGAGCACTTCCCGCCGAGGGCGATAAAGCTTGCAATGGGGATATTCTCGAGCGCCGTGACCTGGTGCCCGCACTTCGGGCAAGCCGAGCGGGGCACGAAAAGGTTGTAACGCTCGGCGGGCTCCGTCGCGGCCCCGGTGAGATCGGCGCACTCGGCGCGCCACTGCCGCTCCAGTATCTTGGGCAGGCGGTGGATGACGACGTTGAGAAAGCTTCCCACCATCAGCCCGCCGAGGACTGCGGTGGTGATGAGGGCCGCGGGAGAGCTTTCGAGCAGCGAGAAAAAACTCATCGAGGACCGAGGATCGGGGATTGAGGATTGTGGCGCACCCTCAATCCCGGCACCTCAATCCCCGGGTACGTTGTCAGCCCGCCACCCCGCCCAGTTTGAAGATGGGCAGATACATCGCGACCACCATGCCGCCGATGAGGGTGCCGAGCACCACCATGATCATCGGTTCCATCAGGCTCGACAACGCCTCGACGGCGTCGTCCACCTCGGCCTCGAAGAAGTCGGCGACCTTGGAAAGCATGGAGTCGAGCGAGCCTGCTTCTTCGCCGATTTGCACCATCTGGATCACCATGCTCGGGAATACGTCCGTGCCCTGCATCGAGGAGGTGAGGCTTGAGCCGGTCGAGACCTCGCCCTGGATCTTTTTTGTGGCGACGTAGTACTCGTAGTTACCGGCCGCGCCGGCCACGGACTCCAGCGCTTCGACCAGCGGCACGCCCGCAGCGAACATCGTGGACAGGGTCCGCGTCCAGCGCGCGATCGACGACTTGCGGACGAGGTCACCGAACACCGGAACCCGCAGCATGACTTTATCCATGAAGATCTGCACCTTCACGGAGCGCTTCCAGATATAGAAGAAAGCGTAGCCGCCCCCGCCGATGGTGCCGAATATGATGTACCAGTAATCCACGAAGTACTCGGATATCGTCATCACTATGAGTGTCGGCGCCGGCAGGTCCGCGCCGAAGCTCGCGAACACCTGCTTGAACGCGGGTATCACGAAGATCATGATGACCGCGGTGATCACGAACGCCACGATGATGATCGCGACGGGGTAGAACAGGGCGGATTTGATCTTGCTCTTGATGGCGAGGATCTTTTCCTTGTAGGTCGCGAGCCGGTCGAGCAGTGAATCCAGAATACCGGCCTGTTCGCCTGCTCCGACCAGGTTGCAGAACAGCGCGTCGAAGTAGAGCGGGTGCTTCTCGAACGCCTGCTTGAGGTTGGACCCGGTCTCGACCTCGGTCTTGATATCGATCAGCAGGCGCGCGACCGCCGCATTGGAGTGGCCCTTGCCGACGATGTCGAAGGCCTGCAGCAGCGGCACGCCGGATTTCATCATGGTCGCAAGCTGGCGGACGAAGAGCGTGATGTCCTTGTCCGAGATGCTTCCGCCCCCGCTCAATTTCTGCTGCTTGATTTCGTCGGGCCGGATGCCCTGGCGACGCAGCGTGGCGTTGACCTGGGCTTCCCCGGTCGCCTTCATCTCCCCACGGACGACCTTATTGGTCTTGTCCTTGCCGACGTAGGTGAAATTGAATTCTTTGACGCCCGGTTTCTTTGCAGCCGCTGCGGCAGTTCCCATGGCGAGCTCCCGATAATCCTGCTGAACCAACAATCCCAACGAACTAATAATCCCAACGAACCAATAGCTTAGACGCAATTATTCGTGCAATGATGCACATCTTCCGCCGCTTTGTAAAGCCCAGTTTGCCACGGTGCGCACCGGGCCCCGCGTTTTCAGCCGGTCGCTGGTGGCGCCACCCGCACCGCTTTCACCGCCCGGCCCTGGGTTTGGACGATTTCCAGGGGGTAGCCGGCGATTTTCACGCTGGTGCTTGGCTCGGGGATGGTCTGCAGGTGCTCGAGGATGAGCCCGTTAAGCGTCTTGGGCCCATTGAGCGGGAAATTGAATCCGAGCTTTCGATTCAATTCCCTCAGCAGCGTCGCGCCTTCCACGAGATAGCTGCCGTCGGGCTGGCGGACGTAGCCGCCGGTCTGCAGGGGCGACTGCGTGGTGAACTCGCCGATGATCTCCTCCAGGATGTCTTCCAGCGTGACCAGCCCCATCAGCTCGCCGTACTCGTCCACCACCAGGCTCAGACGGTCCTTTTGTTCCTGAAAATTCTGCATTTGGGAGAAAAGCGGAGTGCCGGCTGGCACGAAGTACGGCCCGCGGATGATTTCCTCCAGGCGTTCCTTGGTGAGCTCTTCGTGCTGCACCAGGTTCAGCACATCGCGCACCCGCAGCGTTCCGACTACGTCGTCCAGGTTGCCCCGGTAGACCAGCAGCCGGCGGTGATGGGCGGTGGCGATCTGCTGCTGCATCTGCTCCAGCGGCGCGGAGAGGTCGACCGCTTCGATGTGGTTGCGCGGCACCATCACGTCATCCACCGTGATTGCCTCCAGGTCGAACAGGTTGAGCAGTATGGTGATGTGCTTTTTCGGCATGAAGCTCGAGGACTCGAGCACGAGCGTGCGAATTTCTCCGGCCGTGAGCTTGGGCGCCTCGCTGTGGTCCCCCGGCTTGATGCGCAGCAGCGCAAGCAACGGCTGGACAAAGAGGTTGACGAACCATGAAACGGGTTCGAGCAGCCGCATCGTCGGGCCGAGCACGTAAGCGAGCGGCAGCGCGACACGTTCCGGATAGGTGGCCCCAATCACCTTTGGCGTGATCTCCGAGAAGATGATGATGAGAAACGAGATCACCACGGTGCTGATCGCGTACACCAATTTGTCCTCGCCGAGCAGCCGGACCGCGACCAGGCCTGTGATCGTAGTGGCGGCGGCGATCACGAGCGTGTTGCCGATCAGGATCGCGCCGAGCAGCTTGTCGGTGCGCTTGAGCAGGTTCGCCGCGCGCCGCGCGCCGCCGTGGCCTTGGGCGACGAGGTGATTGAGACGATAGCGGTTCAACGCCATCATCGCTGTCTCGGCGATGGAGAAGTACGCGGACAACAGGAGCAGCACGAAGAGCGTGACGAGCTCCGCCCAAAGCGGGATGTCTTCCATCAGGCGCGCCCGAGGATCACTTCCAGGACGAACTTGCTGCCGATGTAGGCGAGCACCAGCATCAGGAACCCGCCAAGCGTCCAGCGCACCGCGACGCGCCCGCGCCAGCCGTACACGATCCGGCCGCCGAGCAGCAGCGCGAAGACAATCCACGAGATCACGCCAAACACCGTCTTGTGGTTCAGTTTCGCCGCGCGCCCGAACAGCTCCTCGGAGAACATCACGCCGCTCGCGATCGTCAGCGTAAGCAGGATGAATCCCGCCCAGATGATGCGGAACAGCAGGGTTTCCATGGTGAGCAGCGGCGGCAACCCGCGCAGTGTCTGCGGCAGCGTGCCATCGTGCAGGCGCCGCTCGAGCAGCGCCATCAGCAGCACGTGGAGCGAGGCGATGGTGAACAGGCTGTAGGCGGCCATCGCTATCAGCAGGTGAATCTTGAAGGCCAGAAGCTCGGTGTTGGGCAGGGGTTTCAACGACGGGAATACCGCGGGCAAGAACGCGGCCACCGCCGCCACCGGCAGCACCAGCGACTGCAGGCCGTCGAGCCGGTAGAAAAAGTTGCCGAGCCAGTAAATCAGGACCGTCAACCACAGGATCGCGGAGACCGCATTGCCGACGCCGAGGTAAAGCCCGTCGGGCGCGAATATCGAGCGTGCGAGCAGCACGCCGTGCAGCCCGAGCGGCACCAGCACCGCGTAATGCTCCTTGACGTTGAATGCGCCTTCGGCTCCGGGCGTGGCGCCGGCCGGTTTCCAACGCGTGCGCCAGACGTGGAACGCGAGCCCCGCGTAGAGCAGGGCATTGACCAAATAAGGTAGAATTTCCAGCACGTTCCGAGTGTACACCAACCCCAAACCCCACCCGTGCTCGACAACCTGACCGGACGCCTTTCGCGCGTGATGAAGTCGCTGCGCGGCGAGGCGCGGTTGACCGAGACCAATATCCAGGAAGCGCTGCGCGAAGTGCGCGTCGCGCTGCTCGAAGCCGATGTCGCGCTGCCGGTGGTGCGGGCTTTTATCGAGCGGGTGCGCGAGAAAGCGCTGGGCCAGGAGGTGATCGGCAGCCTGACGCCCGGGCAGGCGGCGGTGGGCGTGGTCTATCGCGAGCTGGTCGCCCTGATGGGCGAGAAGAACGACGCGCTCGATCTCTCGACGCGTCCGCCGGCGGTGATCCTGCTCGCGGGATTGCAGGGCTCGGGCAAGACCACCACGGCGGGCAAGCTCGCGCGCTGGCTCAAAATCGAGTTGAAGAAAAAAGTGCTGCTTGCCAGCTGCGACGTCTACCGGCCGGCCGCGATCGAACAGTTGAAGACGCTGGCGTCGCAGGTCGAAGCCGAATTCTTTCCTTCGGCGGTAGGGGAGCAGCCTGTAGACATCGCGAGCCGCGCCCTCGATTACGCGCGCAAGCACTACGCGGACGTATTGATCGTGGACAGCGCGGGACGGCTCGCGATCGACGAGGCAATGATGCGCGAGATACGCGAGCTGCACGGCGCGCTCTCCCCGATCGAAACGCTATTCGTGGTGGACGCAATGCAGGGGCAAGACGCGGTCAATACGGCGAAAGCGTTTGCCGACGCGCTGCCGCTGACGGGTGTCATTCTCACCAAGCTCGACGGGGACGCGCGCGGCGGCGCGGCGCTCTCGGTGCGCGAGGTGACCGGCAAACCGGTCAAGTTCGCCGGCGTTGGCGAGAAGCTCGCCGCCCTGGAGCCGTTCCATCCCGACCGCATGGCTTCGCGCATCCTCGGCATGGGCGATGTGCTCTCGCTTATCGAGGACGTGCACAAGAGCGTGGACCTGGAGCAGGCCGCCAAGCTCGCAATCAAAGTGAAGTCGGGCAAGGATTTCGACCTCGAAGATTTCAAGCAGCAGGTAGCGCAAATGAAGAAGATGGGCGGGCTCTCCGCGTTCGCGGACAAGCTTCCCGGCAACCTCGGGCAGCTGGCGCAAAGCGCGCCGGGAATGGACGACAAGGCGATCCGCCGCATCGAGGGCATCATCAATGCGATGACGCGCGCGGAGCGCACGAAGCCGGAGATCATCAAGGCTTCCCGCAAGCGCCGCATCGCGGCCGGCGCCGGCGTGACGGTGCAGGAAGTGAATCGTTTGCTGAACCAGTTCGAGCAGGCCCAGAAGATGATGAAAATGATGGCGAAGGGCGGCGTCGCGAAAATGATGCGCAACATGAAGGGCCTGTTTCCCGGCATGCGGTAGCTTGCTACCGCATGCGTGACTCGTTACCGGTGACTCGTAACTGGTCGCCAGTCGGCTTCGCGTTACTTCACTTCAAACTAAAACCTTTCGATCGAATGAAGGCGCCGAAGTCCTCGCGCTCGGGGGCCGAGTACTGACGCGCCTTGTCTTCCGACCAGCCATAGAAATCCGCTTTGCCAAGGCGTTCCGGGTTGCGCTGCCTGCGGTAAGGCAGCAGCGCGTCGCGCCTGCGGTCGTAAGCCTCGATTTTTTCTTTCACGCCGGTTTCGTCGTAACGGTCCGTGTGCACCGTCACTTCCAGCGAGAGGCGCGGGGTAATACGGCCATCTTCTGCGGGATAACCCACGCACAGGCCCGCAACCGGAAACACCTGGCCAGGCAGGCCGAGCAGGCGGCTCACTTCCGCAGAACGGTTGCGTACCGCGCTGATCGGGCAGGCGCCGAGCCCCGTCGCCTCCGCCGCGCGGATGAAGTTCATCATAACGAGCCCGGCGTCTACAGCCGCGTTCATGAAGTGATCGAGGTGGTCATTGACGAACGGCTTGCCGCGCCACTCGCCGATTTGACGGATGCGGCGGTTGTTGCCGCAGAAGACAAGGAATGCCGGCGCATTCGCAATCCACGGCATCTCGGGTATTCCATCCGCGATCGCCTTGATCTTCGTGCGGTCGGAGACGTGCACGACATCGGCCTGCTGCAGGTCGGACTTGGACGGTGCCGAGAGCGCGCACGCGAGCAGCAGCCGCAGCAGTTCCGGTGCAACCGGCCGGTCGGAGAACTTGCGGTGCGAACGATGCTCGGCCATGCGCGCGAGCTCGTCGAGGCCGGGCAAGCCGGCGTCGACGTCCGGCGCGGCGCCGAAGCGCTCGGATAGAGCGGAAGCGATGCGTTGAGAAGGATCTTGGGGTGAGTTCATGAGCGTTCCCTGGCGGACGACGCCGCATGTTAACCGAATGCCGGCTGCTGACTGCGCAGCCCACAGGCATAGTGAATTAAATCATTAGCTTATTGGCGCGTAATCGCGGAGAGCCGAGGAAACGGATTGCTTGGCGCCCACTCGCCAATCGCCTTGCGAAAAAGCCAAAAAGTAGCGTAAAATCACGCCCTTTCCGCACTTTCGGGGCAGGCAGAATCCATGGTCGTCATTCGTTTGGCACGCGGCGGCGCCAAAAAGCGTCCGTTCTTCAATATGGTCGTGGCTGATTCGCGCCGTTCGCGCGACGGCCGCTTCATCGAGCGCATCGGTTTTTACAATCCCAAGGCGCCCCAAGGGCAGGAGCGGTTGCGTATCGACAACGCGCGCCTGGCGCACTGGAAGAGCAAGGGCGCGCAATTGAGCGACACCGTGGCGCGCCTCGTCAAGCAGCTCGGTGCACCCAAAGCCGCCTGAGAAACTGTTGGTGATGGGGCGGATCATCGCCCCGTTTGGCGTCAAGGGCTGGGTCAAGGTCCAGCCGAACACCGCGGCCATTCAAAACCTTCTGGCCTATCGTACCTGGTGGGTCGGGGGCGAAGGGGATTGGCGGGAACACGCGGTTGCGGCGGCGAAAGTGCAGGGCAGCGCGGTGGTTGCGCGGCTGACGGGTTGCGATGATCGCGATGCGGCAGCAACGCTGCGAGGAAAGCCGGTGGCAGTGCCGCGGGCGGCTCTGCCGGAGACGAAGAGCGGCGAATTTTACTGGGCCGATTTGATCGGCCTCGTGGTGGTGAATGAGTCGGGGCAGGATTTCGGACGGGTAACCGAAATCCTGGAGACCGGCGCAAACGATGTGCTGGTGGTGCAGGGCGAGCGCGAGCGGCTGATCCCGTTCATCGCGTCGGTGATCCGGGAAGTCGATCCCGGCGCCGGCAGGATCCGGGTGGATTGGGGCGCGGACTACTGATGTTTCAGTTCGACGTCATTTCGCTGTTTCCGGAGATGTTCGATGCCGTCACCGAGAGCGGCGTCACCGGACGGGCGCGGGAGCGCAAGCTCTTCGAGCTGGTGGTGTGGAACCCGCGCGATTTCGCGGTGAACAGCTACCGCACCGTGGACGACCGGCCTTATGGCGGCGGTCCCGGGATGGTGATGATGGTGGAGCCGCTGGAAAAAGCGCTGGCGGCGGCGCGCCAGCGGCAGAAGAGCAGCGGCGCGAAGCGGACCCGGGTGGTCCACTTGTCGCCGCAGGGGCGGCCGCTGAACCACCCGAAGGTGATGGAATTATCGGCGCAGCAGGGGCTGGTCCTGCTCGCCGGGCGTTACGAGGGCGTGGACGAGCGGTTGATCGCCCGCGCGGTCGACGAGGAAATCTCGATCGGCGATTACGTGCTCTCGGGCGGAGAGCTCGCGGCGATGGTGGTGATGGACGCTATCGTGCGGCAACTGCCGGGCGCGCTGGGTGACGCGGATTCGGCGAGCCAGGATTCATTCGTGAGCGGGCTGCTCGATTGCCCGCACTACACCCGCCCGGAGGTGTACGAGGGCGGGGCGGTGCCGCCGGTGTTGATGTCGGGCAACCACGCCGAGATTGCCCGCTGGCGGCTGAAGCAGGCGCTCGGCAGGACGTGGCAGCGGCGGCCGGATTTGCTGGAGAGACGAACGCTCAGTGCCGATGAAAAGGCGCTGCTGGAAGAATTCAAGAAAGGGCAGTAGTCTCCCTCACCCCTTCCCCCTCTCCGGGGGGAGAGGAGAAAAGAACCGGGCAGAATGGGTCTCAAGCCCTTTCTGCAATTTGAGAATAGCAAGGAGCATGAATATGGACATCATCAAGCAGCTCGAGACCGACGAGATCAAACGTCTCGGGAAGGAAATTCCCGATTTTTCGGCCGGGGACACCGTGATCGTCAACGTGAACGTGGTCGAAGGCGACCGCAAGCGCCTGCAGGCGTACGAAGGCGTGGTGATCGCCAAGCGCAACCGCGGGCTGAATTCCTCGTTCATCGTGCGCAAAATTTCCTCCGGCGAAGGCGTGGAGCGCACGTTCCAGACCTATTCGCCGTTGATCGCCAGCATCGAGGTCAAGCGCCGCGGCGACGTGAGGCGCTCGAAGCTCTATCACCTGCGCGCGCGCACCGGCAAGGCGGCTCGCATTCGCGAGAAGCTCGACATCGGCGACGAGGGTGCGGCAGCGGTCGAGTCCAAGGAGTAATAGGAACGAGGGGATGCTCCCCTCGTGCTCCCCTACATCGGTGGGCGAGTCGAGGGAAAAGCAGGAACGAGGGGATACTCCCCTCGTGCATTCTTACTTCAGTTTGAAAAAGCGGCCGCTGGCCGCTTTTTTGCTGTCACCTCAAAATATAGCCGGCACCCGCGGGAGCTACAATCTGACGATGCGGATGTGGCTTGCCCTGATTCTTCTTGCCGGCGCCGGCGCCGCGCCAGCGCTGGAGACCGCACGGGGCCTTGCCGCCTCCGGGGCCCCGCAACTCGCGCTCGCGCGTGTCGAGCAGCTCC
>Ga0134121_10003305_pt1 | contig 13498 bp, 8 predicted proteins | sample KB301_FD_96463 | JGI IMG/M metagenome (GOLD analysis project Ga0134121, IMG submission 96463) | Terrestrial soil microbial communities without Nitrogen fertilizer from Kellogg Biological Station, Michigan, USA - KB3-0-1 | ecosystem: Environmental > Terrestrial > Soil > Unclassified ...
CATCACCCCAACACCTTCCAACCGACGATGCCATAGTCGGGCGCACCATAAAAGTACTCGTTAAAGCGCTTGACTATTTCGCTGTCGCCTTCAAGTTTGGCCGCATCCCACGGTCTCAGTTTCATGACAGAGACGCGATCCAGGCCGCGCGATTCGAACAGGAACCGGAGAGTGGGGCTGGGAATCGGATTGCGATGCGTTGGATCCGCATAGAAGCTGTAACTTCCGACCATGAAGTTTTCCGGGTTTGGTGTTTCCAGAATCAACAAACCACCGGGCTTTAAGACACGAATCATTTCATCCAACAATGTGATCAATTCCTCAAATTCCAAATGCTCTATCAGGTGAAAGCTGGTTACGACGCTGAGACTCTTGTCGGCCACGTTACGAAGATAAGCGAGAGCGTCTTGCTCTTCGACCTCCAAACCAATTTGCCGGCACTGCTCGATAAAAACACGATTACGATCGACACCTCGGGCCTGGACTCCCTCCTTCTTTAGCAACTCCAACCATTCGCCACGTCCACAGCCTATGTCCAAAACATTCTTGGTGACCGCCGCTTCCCTGAGAATCGGGAGATAAACTCGCAGACGGTTTTTGATCTCTTCGCGGTCACCGCGAAATTGATCTTCAAAGGAAGCGTAGAGTGCATCGAGCAAGTGTCCGGCCTCGCCGGCCAACAAATCCTCGTTCGGTTGAGATGTGCCCGGCTGAGGCTGACGCCAATCCTCAAGCAGAGCTGCCAGCCGCCTTTCCTGCATTGCTAACTCCGTGCGCGTTTCCTGCTGGCGGAGATAAAGACGACGCGCTTCCTGTTCCAACTGCCTGGCCAACTCTTGTCGCTCGACATTTTGCGCTTCCATTTGTTGAGCGAGCTGTTGCTGTCGTTCTGATAGTTGGCGCTCTTGCTGGGCCACCGTCTGAGCCAGTTGTTCGTGCCGGCGTAGTTGCCCCTGCGCGCGCTCCGCTGCTTCGCTGGTCAGGCTTGCGGTAGATTGGTCGACATACTTTCGGATGGCAGACAGTTTGGTCTCAGTGGCATCGTTTGCTTCTTTCTGCCGATCGGCGATGCGTAGCTGTTCCCGCGCGAGTGATTCGATCACTTGTTGCTGGCTCTCGGCTCTCTCCATCGCGGTCCGGGTTTGGGCTGATAGTTGTGACAAGTTCTGCGACAACTGTTGGTGAACCTGATTGTCGAACTCACGCATCTCCCGTTGTCGCGCCAGCAAATAGAATTCCGATCTCCTGAAGTTTTGCAGCAGCCGCGGTAAACGCGCTACCGCAATCAAAGATTCGAGCACGTAACCGATCAACGGCACGCGTTCCAGCCGCCTGATCGCAGCGGGCCAGGCCAAGCCGATCACGTTGACACGCGCTCGCTCCCCCTCAGGCGAATGGCGCAAGCTGGCCAAAATATCGATCTTGTTGAGGCGGCCGCTTTCCAGACTGCTGAGATATTGTGCGGAGCCAGACGGATCGGGCTCGCGCTTGAGAAGGGCGCGATATGAGTTGCGGACAAACTCTTCGCCATGAAACTTCAACAGCTCATTAATGTGATATTGGTCTTTCGGACGGAAGTGAGACTCGGGCGGCAACGTGAGCATAGGTGAAGCACCCTTTGAGTCCGGCCACGATTGGTCCGTTGCGCTGAAACCATTTGGCGACTCAGAACCATTCTGAGCCGATCCGCGCTGTTGTCTGGCCACAGTTTCGCGAATTTCATACATCAACCTGTCAACGTTGATTTCAGAGTCGCTCATTTCGAATATACGGTTTCCATTCTCTGGGCCAGAGTTCTCAACGAAAGCATGAGTTCAACAGAGGTTTTGCGCCCGTGAATTCTATCTTAAAACCCGCGCCAGGCTTAAGCGTCACCGTCAAGAGGTGATTCTCTGCGTTAACTCCGCGTCCTGTGCGTCTCTGCGATGATGAGGTCAGTACGGGGAGCGGTAGCGACCGGGTCTCAATCCAGGCCATGGTCGAGTCTATCGGAACATCACCCGGTCGCTACCGCTCCCGGTACTGACCTCATCACCCAGACGCGGAGGACGCAGAGAAATCTCTCGCGGTGATGAGGATGCAGAAAATCTTAGAGCGCGACTGTAGATCTACAGGTCGCGCTCTCCCAAGGCTAATTGTTTTCGTTACTCGACGGGCATTCGAAAACTACTGATCGGAATAAAGTGAAACTGCGTTACTAGGGTGAAATCGAGATTGTCGGCGTGTTGCCGCTCGCCACACCCTGAAAGGTCACGGTTACCGGCAGATCCCCGGGCGGCAACCCGTCAGGCAATCTGACCACGATGTAGGAAGCGCTCAGCCCAATCACTCCGGACAAGGTCCCCACATTTTCAACGGTCAGTGAGGTTGAACCTGCCTTTACGGTGAGCACTGACGGATCAGGCTGGTTCAGTCCCAGATTCGTAGTAAACAGAATCACGCGCGTGTGCTGATCAGAGCTAAAGTTATGAAGCGTCACAACCGTAAATGGGCCACGGACGAATGTCACCGAATCGAGCGCCAGCGCCGAGTTTGCCGTGCCCTCTTCGAGAAACAGCACTGGGGCGGGAACAGGCGTTGGAGTCGGCGTCGGGGTAGGCGTTGGAGTCGGGGTAGGAGTAGGCGACGGGGCCGCCGCACCAATTGACGCCTCCCACATGCCGCGGCCATGAGTGGCCACGCGCAAAATTCGGTTGGCGTCCTGAATCTTCATGTCAAAGACAGCTACGCGCGGCAATCCGTTGCCGAACGGCGCCCAGTTCGCTCCGCCATCAGTCGAGAAATAGACACCAATGTCCGTGCCCGCAAAAAGGTTGTTAGAGTTCTGGGGATCAACTGCAAAAGCGTTTATCGGAATGCTCGGAATTCCATTTCCGGCCGCGCTCCAAACCGGCGCTACGGACGATGAGCCTGCCGCCGCGCCGAGATTCGTAATCTTCCAAATTCCCTGCCCCGCCGGAGCAAAGAACGAGAAGGTGATGTAGGCGACGTTCTTGTTGTTAGGATCAATTATCGCGCGGCCGACGAACTTGTTTATGGAACTACCATTCGGATTCGCTGGAAATGAGCCAGTTATGTTAACCAGCGTCGATGAATTAGAAGAAGTAGCCCATACCTGGCCGTTCTGTAATCCGACGACTCTATAAGTGTCATCCTGCGGAGAGATCGCGATTGTGCTAATGGGTGATATTCCCGAGATCGGCGCCTGACTAACGACTGTCATGGTGTCACCCCGGTCCGTGGACCGATAAAGCCGGTCGGTTCCGAAATAGAGCGTGTTCGGCGTGCCCGGTCCCAAAGCCATCGGCGCATAGAACAAAACATTGTCGCTAAGAGTGAGTCCATTGTGCAGGTAGTTGGCTGTCCCGTCGCACGAGAGACTCGTCTGCTCCGCATCACTGCCAGAGAGAAATCCGACACCGCGCGTAGGCCAGAAATCCTTATTGGGCAAGCACGTTGTATCTACGGCACGGTCAAAGCCAATCTGATCTCCACTTATGTTGTAAAACGTGTGATACATCGTCACATTAGTTGTATTCGTCGCGCTTTGATCGATCAGCGAGTACCCGCCGTCGCCACCTTCGGCGCCGCGCCAATTGCCTGACGATGTCTGCTGATACTCTGTGCCGTTGTCCTGCGTGCCGCCAATTGTCAGGAATTGATCGAATGGGTGCACAGCGACGCTCTCAAACTGCAAAGTATTCAGTGGCGCATGGTTCAGATTTGTCCATGCGCTTCCCGTCGCGGCGGTCGACGCTCGCTTCCAAATACCGCCATCGTTTCCAGTGTAGATATTGCCGAAGCCGTCAAAGAACAGGGCATGCTCATCCGCGTGCAAACCGCTCGCGTCCGAGGCAAACGAGTTACCACCATCAGTCGATTTTCCCACCAGCCGACCGCAGGTGCTTGAAGTCTGTCCGCCGATATAAACCAGATTGGCATCGTTGGGATCGACGGCAATTGGCATGTCATAGAAACACTGCCCACTGCAAAAGCCGCCGCCACCGGTTAACTGAGTGGCCGGCCAGGTGGCGCCGCCGTCAGTCGACTTGCGTACCGCGCCGGAGTTCGCAGTCGTGCATCCGGGAGTATTCGCCGGTGTTTCATTAGTTGCGGCGTAAACGGTCACCGTGCCGCTTACGTTGTTGATTGCCAGGCTAACGCGAATACTATTGGGTAGTGACAACGCCCGGGTAAACGTGGGTGTTCCCGAAAGCGCATTGACTGATCTATAAATGCCGCCCAAGCCGGTTAATCCAATCGCGCCAACGAGCAGGTTGTTTGGATTGGATGGATCCATGACCATGTCAGATATATCAGTGTTGCCGGTGGACGGACTCTCCCCGCCAATACTGCTGTCGGTAGTGACAAGCAGTTTCTGAAATGTCACCGAGCCGGCAGCTGCCGTCGCATTGGTCGAACGGTAGACTCCACGGGTGGCCAGAGGTGGGATCGAATTGCTCAGCGAGTTCGAACCGCTGCCACCAACACCTCGACCGGTTGAGACGAAAATAGTCGACGGATCATTCGGCTTAACGACGATCTTAGTGATGCCGCGGCCGTTGAAGACATTGTAAGTAAGGTTCGAGACGGTGACCTGAGGATTGATCGGCCCAACCAGAGTTGCCGACGTGTTGGCGTTATCGATGCGATATAAACCCGCGCCGAAGAAACAGTCGCCGCAGGCATTAAACTCTCCCGTTCCCACGTATAAGATCGTGTGGTCAGAAGGGGCCAGCGCTAATGCTCCAATTGCCAACGACTGCGCATTGTCGAATATCGGAGTCCAGGTTGCGCCGCCATCGAGCGAACGCCAAACGCCGCCCTGCGCCGCGCCAAGATAAACAATATTCTGATCAGTCGGATCGACCACCACGGCAGTGACTCGTCCGCTGACAGGATTGGTACCGACCCCATTTGGCAGCGGAGCGGGGCCAATCGCGGTCCATGTCGGACCCGCATTGAGCTCGATTCCGAGCAAGTTGGCGACGCTGCCTAAAAATGTATTTTTCTCGCTGAGTTCGGATTCCTGACCTTCCATACGCTCGATGGCTCGCCCGCGCGCACCCGGATCAAAAGGACGGCCGGGTTCGACGCCACGCTTTAGGGAGATAAACTCATCGCGCATCCGCAGGTACTTGTCGTGATCGATGTTTTTGTGAAACTTTCCCAGGTCAGGGTCTGAGTCTTCGTCTTCGCCCTCATCAGCTTGCGCGGCAGGATTCGATTCGACTTTATTGTCAGGATCAATCCGGGACGATGGGCGGGGGGGTGTTCGGCTGGCCGCCCGGTTTTTGGATTTACTATTGCTGGCCCGCGAGCCGAAACCGCCGAGAGTGAAGAGCACGAGGAGACAAACCACTGCAATGATTAAGAACTTCGGTCGTTTCATGTTGATTAAATCTGTTCGCAGACTCCCTACTGAATGCTCAACGTCGGGTTGTTGCTGCTGGTTACGCCGTGGAAGGTTACGGTCAACGGCAGGTCCCCGGTCGCCAATCCGGTAGGCAATCTCACCACGATGTAAGAAGCGTCCAGTCCGGCTACGCCCGTCAAGATCCCGACATTTTCGACCGTTAATGAGGTTCCCCCAGCTTGTACCGTGAGGATGGATGGATCCGGTACCGTCAATCCCAGGTTTGGTGAAGTAAACAGGATCACGCGCGTGTGTTGATCCGAGCTAAAGTTATTGGCTCCAGTAACGGAAAATGGACCCCGAAGGAATGTTACCGAATCGATTGCGACTGCTTTACTCGTCGCTCCATCTTCTGTGATTATTGCCGGCGTCGGAAACGTGCAATTTGCCTCGGTCCAATTGAGTTTGATCCCGCCGATGTCCCCGCCTCCTCCATTGTCGAATCCGCCCACTTCGATGCGATAGATAGTACCCTGTGTGGCAGGAAACGTGACCAGACTGGTAATCTCGTGTGGAGTTTGCGACCTGTCATCATTATGCGCAATCGCTGTCCCCAGGGTACTCAAGGTGGTACCTGAGTAGACTGCGAGGACCGTATCAAAGTCGCTGCCGATAGTGTCGAAGGTAACGTTCCCCGTGCTGGGTGATTGCCACTGATACCAAACTGAGGTTTTACTTGACGGGCTGTCTGGATTGGCTGGTTCCCCCGCTTCTTGCGTCGCGCCAATGTTTGTGCCGCTCACGCTGCCTGAGCAACCGCTAATAACCTGCGCGTTGGCGAAGTTATCGTTCGCGGGCGGTGGCGGTGGCGGCGGCGGCCCCGGCGGTGGGTTGTTATTAGTCAGATTAAACCCGAACGAGGCAAGCGCGAGCTGGTCACTGACGGTGATCGTCCTGCGGCAACTCGACGAAATAGCAGGATCCATGATTCCTATGTCGGTGTTGCAACTAGAGGCGTGTTTCCAGTGGCTCGATTGCCAGCCGTCGGCGCCATTGGTCGTGGAACCGCTCGGGCCGCCGTTTGAAAGACCCAATTCAGAATTACCAGGAATGAAATCAAACTGCAGCGGATCAGGCGAACCGCCGATCGTCATGACGCGCTGAGCCGTCGGAAAGGTAGCCGACGTTGTGCCGGTGCGAAAACGATAGAGATCCCAGACTGCGGGAAGGCTCGACCCCTGTCCGGCGTCGGAATCAAATCCCAAAGCATGCCCGATCTCGTGCGTAGCCACGGCATCAAAATCTGTTTGCCCAGAAGTAATGCCATCACTGGGATCAAAGTCGTATGGGAAGTTTGAGTTGAAGGCAATCTGGGCCGCCTGGTCCGTTGACTGCGCCGTCGCAGGTAAGAGGCCTATAGCGCGCGCGTTTGTGTCGATAACGTCAGTCGTACTCGAATTGCCCAGATCGGTCGGCACAGCCGTCGCGGGCAGTGAATTGAAAAGCGCTTGTTTTGTCGCATTGCCCTCTCCGTTGGCTTCCGCGATCAAGTTGGTGCGTACAGATTGATAGGGATAAGTTTGGCCGGGCGTGCCGGTAGAGCCCAGCACTTGGGAAGGCCAGGGCTGGCCAAAGTTCGTCGTACCAAAATCAACGTCAAGATAAATAGTAATAGGAGACAGTATTACGGTTTCCCAATTCTGTGCGGCCCTGACAAAGGCGGCTTGAGCGGCCGCATTGTTTTGCAGCTGCGTCGTGGCGCGAAGAATGATTGTTAGATTCGTTCCCGAAGGCGCGAGCGAACGTGCCCTTGAGTTTCTGTGCGCGTAACGGTCGGATTGCAGATGATTAATCGGTTGCAATCCCTGGCTTGACGGGTTAATGCTGTCAAACTGAGTTCGTTCAGCCGGGGTTGCAGCCCGGCAGGCCACCTCACCGGCTGAGTTCCTATAGAGAATAAAACGATTGAGTCCGGATGGCTTGGAACCCGAGATTTGCTGCGCGCGGGTAGTGAAACTACGGGGAGTTAAACTAAGGGGCGCTGTTAGAAGCAGCAATGCGATACCGAAGGCCAGAAGACCACGCAGGAATTGAAGGGGAACGCGCAACATCTATGTTCTCCTAATAAACAGCAAATGACACGATGCCTTATGGTTTTGGTCGAGGAGCAGGGGGCACAAACGACCTACTAGACTGCTATCAGATGCGACATTTGTCATTGAAGATGCAATCGGAAACAGCATTTTTTGGACGGGCGATACATGCGGGAACGAGCTGGAGTCGGGGCGATTCGGCCCACATAGTTTTTACCATGCTGAGTGAGTGCCTGTAAACCGTTTGGGTACCTCGGGCAAAAGCACAGACTGGCAGCCTGCGGTGCACCTCGCTCAAGAATCTGTCGAAAGGAAGAACTCTGTGGTTCTCTGTGCGACCTCCGTGCCCGGGGCACTAGCCCACCGTTCTGACGTGCATGTTTGAGCGCTCCCTGACGGTCGGGCTAGTGCCCTGCATCGCGAGCCGAGTGGTAGCGACACACAAATACCCCAGGACCTGATGCTGCCTCACCTTGCGATGAATTCACGTACAAGCTAGGCTAGGTTCTCATTACTGAGTGACGATTCATTCAGTCGACTGGTATGGCCCGAAAAACTTCACGCAATGGAGCGTCCGGGAAGCGCGAATCGATTCTGCGCGCGGCCACCCGCGTCTTTGCCCGCAACGGCTATTTCAATTCTAAAGTCGCCGACATTGCCCGCGAAGCCGATGTCGCCGACGGAACTGTCTATCTTTATTTCAAGAGCAAAGAAGAAATTCTGCATTCAATCTTTGATCAAAATATGGCCGAAGCGATTAACGCGGGCCGCCTCCTGATCGAGAAGATTGGCGATCCCGGCGAGAAGCTGCGCCGGATTGCCATGCTTCATCTTGAGCGCCTTGGCGCCGATCCCGATCTGGCCGTGGTTTTCCAGGTTGAGTTGCGTGGTTCGACAAAGTTCATGCGCGAGTTTTCCGCGGCTGGCTTTGCCGAGTACCTGGGTTTGCTGCGCCAAACCTTCGAAGCAGGACAGCGTTCGGGCGTCTTTCGCAAAGAACTCAATGCTAAGTTGGTTTCGAAAATTCTTTTTGGTGCGCTCGATGAAATGGCAACGAATTGGATCATTTCAAAACGTAAATACAAGCTTGAGCCGATGGCTGAAGTCGTGATGGATGTCTTCCTGAACGGAGTCAGCGCTTCATGAGCAGCGTAACTCAAACTGCAATCCCACTCCCGCCCAGGCGCGTCCCCCTTAGTAATGATGAGCCGCAGACCCTGGTCGAAGTTTATGAGCACGCGGTGCAACACTTTCCTAAACGCGACACTTTGAACTACAAGGTCGACGGCGCCTGGCAGCCGATCTCTGCGAATGTAATGCAAGAGCGCGCGCGTCGGATCGCCCTGGGTTTGTACTCATTGGGTGTGCGCAAAGGCGACCGCGTGGCGCTGCTTTCTGAGAGTCGAGTGGAGTGGGTGCTCTCCGATCAAGGCTGCGTCTTTGCGGGAGCGGTTTCGGTTCCCGTCTATCCCACCCTTACGCCGCCGCAAGTGGGATACATCCTGACAGATTGCGGCGCGCGGGTTCTGCTTGTCTCAACGCGCACCAAGTTCGCGGAAATAGAACCTATGTTGAATGATTGCCCCGCCATCAAGAAGGTGGTGATCTTCGAACCGGAAGGATTGAGCAGACCCAATACCCTTAGTCTCGCCGAGCTCGAAGAAAGCGGCGGCGCGCTTGAACGCGAACAGCCCGCCTTGTCCGCCGAACTAGCAGGAGCTGCGACTCCCGAAGACCTCGCCACGATCATCTATACGTCGGGGACCACAGGCGAACCGAAGGGCGTGATGCTGACTCATGCCAACATGGTTTCGAATCTGATCGATTCATCGGACCACTTCAAGTTTGGTGAGAAAGATTCGGCGCTCTCGGTCTTGCCCTTGTCGCATATCTTTGAGCGGCAGGCGATGAATATGTACCTGCATCACGGCATGAGCGTTTATTTCGGCGAAGCGCTCGAAAGAATTGGCGACAACCTGCGCGAAGTTCATCCCACCGTCTTTGTCGGCGTGCCACGCATTTATGAAAAGATTTTGGCGCGGGTGCAGGAACGCGCGCTGGCTAAGGGGAAATTTAACGGCGCAGTCTGTAACTGGGCGATCGAAGTCGGCAAAGAATGGGCCAGCCTAACCGCCGCCTCGCAACCGATCCCGCTTTGGCTGAAAGTGCGGCACAAAATCGCTGATGCGCCGGTTTATGCAAAGTGGCGCCAGGCGATGGGCGGCCGCATACGCATTTTTGTCTCCGGTGGCGCGGCTTTGTCCAACGATGTCGCGCTGGCTTTTGCGGGCGCGGGCTTGCCGATCGTGCAGGGCTACGGGTTAACGGAAACGTCACCGGTAATTACCGCCGGCCGGCTTGATGACAACAGGATTGGAACGGGGGGCCGGCCGATCAGAAATGTTGAAGTGCGCATCGCGGCTGACGGCGAGATCGAAACCCGTGGGCCGCAGGTGATGCGCGGCTATTGGAACAAACCTGCGGAGACACGTGCGGTGTTTACTGAAGATGGTTGGTTCAAGACAGGCGACATCGGCAGCCTGGATGCGGACGGGTATTTGACCATCACAGATCGCAAGAAAGAATTGTTGAAAACGTCAGGCGGTAAGTACATCGCACCCCAGCCGATCGAGCAGTTAATCAAAAGCTCGCGCTTCGTCAATCAAGTGGTAGTGATCGGCAACGATCGGAAATTCGCTTCGGCTTTGATTGTGCCTGACTGGGAGCAGCTTGAATCTTACGCCAGGCTCAAGGGCCTGAATCTGAGCACGCGTGCGGATTTCTGCCGCCACCCGCGCATCATAGACCTGTTCGAGCGACAGATAGCCGCGCGGACGCAGAACCTGGCCCAGTTTGAAAAGATCAAACGAATCGCGCTGCTCGACGAGGAATTGACGGTTGAAGGAGGCGAGCTGACTCCAACGCTGAAAGTGAAACGCCGAGTAGTTGATCAGAAGTATCGCGACGTGATTGATAGAATCTATTTGGACGCGGAGTCCGAGAGAGCTTAGGGCTTTTATTGAATCCAGAGGTTTCTCCCTCTCGGATAAAAAACGATCCACGAAATCCCACGAAACCGCTCGAACAACCAGTTCTGCTTCGTATGTTTTCGTGGATCGTTTTACTCGCGAAGCTTAATGTCGAACGCGGCCAGGACTCTCTCGGCAGTTTCTCGCGCAGCTTGCTTCAATGCGTACTCAGAAAAGAGCGGGCTGTTTTTCGAGGGCGCCGAGACTCCGCCTCGTCCGGTCTGATAGATCTGGTGATGACTCCGGCCTGACTGTTTGAATTTCGCGGTGCCGGGTTCGAGGATCGTGTAGCTAACGTATAGCTCGTCCAATTCATTCTTCTTTTGTTGCCGCCCCGCGTCCGCCAATTCGCTTCCGATCTGTAACCAGATAACGTACCTGACGGTTTCTTCTTTGGCTCGCTTGATCGCTTCGGCGCGATTCATGCCGCGCCCTGCCGAAGTGACGATCACATCTTCAGCATCGCCCAAACGCCGCACGCAATTATCAATCACCGTATCGGTAACATAGTAGGGAATATTCGACGTCGGATCGCGATTGTCGATGCCCACCAACAATTGGAGTCGTGGAGCCGACGGCGGTTTCTTCTCTACCGCTTTGGGACCCGAAACCGAGGGCGCTGTACTGGTCGTAGTGCCGCCGGTGGAGCGGCGGCCTGACTGGGCGTTAATGCCAATCGCCCAAACGAAAATGATCGCGACCAAGAAAAGAGCCTGACGGGTCTGAAGCGTGTTCATATTTTGTGTGCGCATTCTAGCATTGGAAGCACAAACAGGCATCGCGGTTTGCCTGTCAGAGTAACGCAATCCTCGAATTCACACTAAATCGCTCGACCCTGCGTGCGTTTCACCTTTTCGCGTGTTTAGTGGATCGCAAAGCGCTGCACCACCACTCACCGCTCTTAACGAGCAATGCAAAAGAACCTGGCCGTCGAGGCTTTCCGCTCAGGTGTCTTAGTACCGGCTTATGGGTGGTACCGACCTCGTTACCTGCACCGCGTGGCCCATTGTTGTTGGCTCGCTTTTTCTTTCTCAGTTCGAATAAATTAGACTTGTGATCGTTTCCATAAGTCTCAGCTGATGACAGAACAACCAATCCGCTCGTTAATCATTACTCGAGTCCGGCCGCAAGGGCCCAACATTCGCGCCTTTGAACTGATGCCCGTCGACGACAGTCAGACTCATGGCGTTCCTTTTATTTCCGGCCAGGTGGCGGTGCTTCGCGTGGGCGACGAAGAGCCGGCATATTTTGCTTTCGCCGGAGCCCCGGCTGATCGCAATCTGGAAATCCTGGTGAAGCGGACCATCGGCGCCAGCGTCGCGCTGTTTGATATGAAGGAAGGCGAGCGGGTGGATTTGTTGAGCGTAGTCGGCCACGGTTTTGATCTGGAACAGCAGAAAGGGCGCGACCTGGTTTTCGTGGCCATGGGAACCGGCGTGGCGCCCTTGCGTTCGGCCTTGCGACATGTCCTCAGCCGCAAAGACGACTTCGGGGAACTGGTTGTACTTTACGGAGCTCGCACGCCGGATGATTTCTGTTATCGCGACGAAACGCAGAGTTGGGAGGACGCGGGCGTCGAACTGCGTCAGGTCATCTCAAGACCCGATGGGCATGATTGGTCGGGACCGACCGGTTATGTGCAGACACTCCTGGATCATGTGCTGCCTGATTTGAATTCTCCGGTGGCTTTGGTGTGCGGTTCACGGGAAATGATCGAACAGACCCGCGATCGTTTACAGCAGATGGGCTTTGCAGCCGAGGCGATCCTGACGAACTATTAGTAATGAGGTCAGAGCGACCGGGTCACGTTCTCGCGCTCATGGATCGTGTCGAGCGTCGGGACCCGGTCGCTACCGCTCCCGGTTCAGACTTCATGATGCTACCAGCGGCTACTTTTTCAGATTACGTACGTACGTCACCAGTGAGTTAATCTCAGCTTCGGAAAGCTTCTTACCGAAAGCGGGCATCTTTTCTTTGCCGTTTGAGATTGAATTATAGATTCGTTCGTCGCTGACTCGTTCCTGCCAGTCTGCATCAGTCAAATTGCGAGCATGGGTGAGCTTTCCCTTGAAGGACTTCGATCGCCCATCCTTACCATGACACTCGGCACATCGCTTGTTGTACAAACTTCCCACATCGCCGGGCACTTCAGTCATGCTGCCGTCAGCGCCCGAAGCCGAGGCAATCCTGTTTGAGTGCAGCCACAGACAAAACGAGATTACGATTGCTCCGGCGAGAGCGAAGGACTGAACACTTTTACTCATAGATGGATTGCTCCTTGTTTCACCTGAAGGATTGCAAAGCTAAGTTACATCCGTCTGATCAGTTTTCCTCTAACGACTTGGAATCTTGTATGAGTACACTCTTCTCAAGTTATGCTCGAACGATCGCGTGCGCTTCGTTCAATCCTGCTAGTTCGTCTGGCCAAAGCCATGCTTCTGTTTGCAAAGCCGGCAATACGTCGGCGGCTCCGTGTTGTCCAGCTGATGCTTAACCGGCTTTACTGTTTGCAGAAAAGCGAACACTGATTTCAGATCGTCGTCGGTCATCTTGCCATAGAAGTACCAGGGCATCGACGCATGCAGCGGCCGCGCGCCGACTTTCCCGATCCGCATCGCCTGCACAAACGAAGTATCGTTGTAGTAACCAATGCCTGATGCGGCCGGCGTGATATTGGCTGACACCACATCGCCCTTTGGCTCATGTATCAGGAAGCCTCCGGCGAAGTCCATTCCGGGGAGTGGCTGCCCCTTCTCTTGTGGCGTGTGGCAGTCAGCGCACGCTCCCATTCTTACCAGATACGTGCCCCGCGCGACCGGAGTTGACTGATCGGGGACAGGCACGGCAACGTCGATAGGCTGCGGCATATTCTGCATAAAAAAGTTGAGCGGAAAAGGCATCTTTGTTGTCGGTAGCTGATTGCGCACGGCGGGAACCGTCCGCACATAAGCGATTACCGAAGCGAGATCTTCATCCGACATCTGGCGATAATCTGGATAAGGCATCATCGGGAACAATGC